>Ga0180012_1000012_pt1 | contig 113840 bp, 105 predicted proteins | sample KR11_S2_MetaG_FD_122243 | JGI IMG/M metagenome (GOLD analysis project Ga0180012, IMG submission 122243) | Groundwater microbial communities from the Olkiluoto Island deep subsurface site, Finland - KR11_S2_MetaG | ecosystem: Environmental > Aquatic > Deep subsurface > Groundwater | place...
CGCCGCCCCCCGACTGCTTGAGCTTCGGCACCGCGTAGTGAAGCGTGAGGTAGGTCCCGCGCAGATTGACGGCGATGATCTGATCGAATTCCTCCGACTTGAGATCGTCGATCGGCGCCCAAGTCCCGTTGATCCCGGCATTGGCCACGACCACGTCGAGCCTGCCCTTCAGGTTCCATAGCGTCTCGAGCGCATTCTTCATGGCCGCCTCGTCGCTGATGTCGGCGACCAGCGCGACCCCGTCGCTCCCGGCCTGTCGAATCTCGTCGAGCGCCGCCTCCAGTTCGTCAGCGGTTCTGCCGAGCAGACCTATGAACGCGCCTTCTGCGGCCAGCGTCAGCGCCGTGCTCTTGCCGATGCCCGATCCGGCCCCGGTGACGAGCGCCACCTTGTCGTTGAATTCCATGGTTCTGCTTTCCTCCGCCGCGGCCGACCGCACACTATTTCTTGGAGACATGCTCCGGCTTGCCCTTGCGCTTGGTCGCGGCCATGTCCTCGAGTTCCTTTTCGGTCATGGACTCGACCATGCCCTTCGAAGCGCCCTTGAGTTCGCTCTTCTTGGTTTCGCCGCGTTTCGCCGAAAGGGCGGCGCCCGCGGCCTTCTGCTGAGCCTTGGATTTTGCCGGCATCGAAGCCTCCTGGGTTACAAGTTGACGCTCGGGTGTGGCGCCGTTCGTCAAACTGCCGCAGAGTGTCAAAGGTTCCGGCCGGTGGAGACGGGAATCGATGCGGCTCAACGGAACATTTTCCGCATCGCAGCATTGAAAGTGCGCAATTCCACTTGATCAAGGATATCCCCATGGACGCTCGCAGCACGCAGTTCGCAGTCGAAGCCGGTGAATGGCATGCGCTGGGCGCGCGCTTCGATGGGGAGGGTACGAATTTTGCGCTGTTTTCCGCCCATGCCGACCGGGTCGAACTGTGCCTCTATGACGAGAGCGGCAAGACCGAGATCGCCCGGATCGAGCTGCCGGAATATACCAACGAAGTCTGGCACGGCTATCTGCCGGGCGTGAAGCCGGGCATGCTCTACGGCTACCGCGTCCATGGTCCCTATGACCCGGCAAACGGCCACCGCTTCAATCCAAACAAGCTGTTGCTCGATCCCTACGCGCGCGAGATCGTCGGCGATATCGCCTGGACGAAGGCGCATTTCGGCTATGACGTCGACAGCGAAGAGAAGGACCTCTCTTTCAGCGAGACCGACAATGGCGCGGACATGCCGAAGTGCCGGATCATCGATCCGCGGATCAGCCGTGAGTACAACGGCTCCCCGAGCATCCCTTGGGCGGACACGATCGTCTACGAGACCCATGTTAAGGGCTTCACCAAGCTCAACCCGGCAATCCCGGAAAATCTGCGCGGCACGTTCGAAGGCCTCGGTCACGCGGCAGCAGTCGACTACGTGAAGAGCCTCGGCATTACCTCGATCGAGCTTTTGCCGATTCATGCCTTTCCCGACGACAGTCACCTGCTCGACAAGGGCCTGCGCAACTATTGGGGCTACAACACCATCGGCTTCTTCGCGCCAGCGTCGCGTTACTATGGGCCGAAGGGTCTGAACGGGTTTCGCGACATGGTTCGCGCCTTCCATGACGGCGGCATCGAGGTGGTCCTGGACGTCGTCTACAACCACACGGCCGAGGGCAACGAGCTCGGGCCGACACTTTCCTTCAAGGGCATCGACAATTTCTCCTACTACCGCACCATGCCCGACAATCATCGCTATTACATCAACGACACGGGCACCGGGAATACGGTCAACACCTCCCATCCCCGCGTGCTGCAGATGGTGATGGACAGCCTGCGCTACTGGGCGGAGGAGATGCATGTCGATGGTTTCCGTTTCGATCTCGGCACCATTCTCGGACGCGAGCCGGAAGGCTTCGACCAGCGCGGCGGGTTCTTCGATGCCGTGGCGCAGGATCCGGTTCTGTCGAAGATCAAGCTGATCGGCGAACCGTGGGACATCGGACCGGGCGGCTACCAGGTCGGCGGCTTCCCGCCGGGCTGGGCCGAATGGAACGACAAGTATCGAGATTCCACCCGCGACTACTGGCTGGACCGGGACAATTGCGCGCCGGACTTTGCCGCCCGCCTGCTCGGTTCCGGCGACATCTACGATCTGCGCGGCCGTCGCCCGTGGGCAAGCGTCAACTTCATCACCGCCCATGACGGCTTCACGCTCAACGACCTCGTCTCCTATGACGGCAAGCACAACGAGGCGAACGGCGAGGACAACAACGACGGCCACAACGACAATCGGAGCCACAATTATGGCACCGAAGGCCCGACCGACGACGAGGGCATCAATGCCCTGCGTGATCGGCAGAAGCGCAATTTCCTCGCCACGCTGTTCTTCTCGCACGGCACACCGATGCTGCTAGCCGGAGACGAGTTCGGCCGCTCGCAGATGGGCAACAACAACGGCTATTGCCAGGACAGCGAGATCAGCTGGCTGCATTGGGAAAACCTGCCGCACGGCTGCGAGGTGCTGCGCGAATTTACCGCAAAGCTCATTTCCCTTCGCAAGGAGCAGCCGCTGCTGCGCCGCGCCAGCTGGCGCGACGGTACGATCATCGAATGGTACAACGTCAAGGGCGGCGCCCAGCGGCCGGAACACTGGCTCGACCGCAATCCTCTGGCACTGAGGCTTCAGCGCGACGACCTGGAACAGATCGAGGGTGCCTGGGCGGAAATCCTGATCCTCTTCAATCCGGTCGATGAGGAGATGAACTTCACGATGCCGAAGAGCGGTGGAGGCGACAGCGACTGGCAGCTGGAACTCGACACCAACGATCCTGCCCGCCAGGGCGATCACGTTGCGGCGGGACAGAACATGCCGCTCGTGCCCCGCTCGCTCGCCCTGTTCCGCCGCGCCTGACGCGGCGGCCCCGGGGTGGAGACGATCCGATCATCTCTGCGAAGCGTCGGTGATGACCTCGAAGTCGTAGAGCTCGCCCGCCAATTTCAGGCGGCGGGCCGAGATGAGGATCGGCACGATCTCGCCCTTGGCGTGTCGGATCTCCGCACGCTCGCCGGAATAGCCGCCCTCTTGATCCAGCATGGCCAGCCGCCGCTCGCGCGCTTCGTTGCCGATCGCCAAGCCTGAAGAGACCATCTCGTGGCCGCGGATTTCTTCCCAGGTCTTGCCGACGAGTTCGAGATAGGCCTTGTTGACGCGCACATAGCGGGAGCTGTTCTTGCCGATCGTCGAGATCGAGAAGGCTACCGGCGACAGGTCGAACAGCGTCTGGATGAGCGCATCCGACGCGCCTTCGGTCTCTCCCGGATCGCCGATCAGGCGGTCCAGATCCTCCAGTGCCGGTGTCATCGGCATCTCGCTGTCGACCGGCATTGAGGCCTCGTCGCGAACGACCGCCACCAGTCGCCACAGATCGACCTCGAGGAACAAGGGCTTGGTCGCCTCCGTCACATCGTCCAGATTGGCGGGCACGGACTGTGCCGCTTTTCCCAGACGCTCGGATTCGGCCTGGGAACGCGCGGCCGTGGCAAGGCCCTGATAGGCATTGACCGCCATCTGCCTCAGTAGCTCATAGGCCTCGTCCAGCAAAACGCGACGGCAGGCGTCCACCGTCTCGTCGACCAGCACCATTTCATCGCTCGTCGGCAATCGTTCGAGGATGCGCCAGACGCGCGCCTCGTCCGGGCTTTCCCAGGTCATGGGCGTACCGTGCGGCGCAAAGCGGATCAGCGCCAGCACCGTCTCGGTCGAGAAGGCGTTGGTGTCGGTTGGACAGTCGACCCCGTCCGCCCCCGTCTCGACCGCGGTCAGGCGTGCGGGACTGCCGTTGTCGTCGAAGAAGAGCGATACCTCGCGCACCTTTTCGGGGAATTCCAACCACGGATGCTCGAGCCTGAATCCGGCCAGCGCTTCCTTGTCCAATACGGCAACGGCGTACATATCTGCTTCTCCTCGCCTAAAGGCGGACCCGGACTGGTATAAGTTCACGATCCAAGTACGTGCGGGCAGCGCGACCGGATCCTTTGCGCGCCGACACGGGAGATCGCGCGGACCGAACGCCAGTCCCGAGGGACAGGCGCAGATGACGCGCATCTAAAATTCTAACAAACCGTGAATCGTTTGCTCACTGCTAACCGTGCAGAGGTTGATGAACAATTAAATTTCTTGATCGATTGATAAACCGCAAGAATCTAAGGATTTCCGGAAAAAATCATGCCGAAACCGCGGAAATCCGGGCGCGGCAGGGCTTCGAATATTCGACCGCGTGACAGTGTTTGCTCGCGCATCACTTCAGAGAAGCCTCAAATGCCAAAAAAAGTAAGGCGGCCCGGAGGCCGCCTTTTGCATTCGCTCACTGCATCCAGCGTCAGAAGAAGGCCTGGATGCCGGTCTGGGCACGCCCGAGGATCAGCGCATGAACGTCGTGCGTGCCCTCATAGGTGTTGACGGTCTCCAGGTTCTGCGCGTGACGCATGACGTGATACTCAATCTGGATGCCGTTGCCGCCGTGCATGTCGCGGGCCTGGCGGGCGATGTCGAGCGCCTTGCCGCAGTTGTTGCGCTTGATCAGCGAGATCATCTCCGGGGCGAACTGGTGCTCGTCCATCAACCGGCCCACGCGCAGCGAGGCAAACAGGCCGAGCGTGATTTCCGTCTGCATGTCGGCGAGCTTCTTCTGGTAGAGCTGCATGCCGGCGAGTGGCTTGCCGAACTGCTTGCGATCGAGACCATACTGACGGGCCCGGTGCCAGCAATCCTCGGCCGCGCCCATGACGCCCCAGGAAATGCCGTAGCGGGCACGGTTGAGGCAGCCGAACGGGCCCTTCAGGCCGGAGACGTTCGGCAGGATCGCATCTTCGCCCACTTCGACGCCGTCCATGACGATTTCGCCGGTGACGGAGGCGCGCAGCGACAGCTTGCCGCCGATCTTCGGTGCCGAGAGACCCTTCATGCCCTTTTCGAGCACGAAGCCGCGGATCTCACCGCCATGGGCTTCCGACTTCGCCCAGACGACGAAGACATCGGCGATCGGCGCGTTGGAGATCCACATCTTGGAGCCGCGCAGGCGGTAACCGCCTTCGATCTTTTCCGCGCGGGTCTTCATGCCGCCCGGATCGGAACCGGCATCCGGCTCGGTCAGGCCGAAGCAGCCGATCAGCTCGCCCGAGACGAGACCCGGCAGATACTTGTCCTTCTGCTCTTCCGAGCCATAGGCATAGATCGGGTAGATGACCAGTGAGGACTGCACGCTCATCATCGAGCGATAGCCGGAATCGACGCGCTCGACTTCGCGAGCCACAAGACCGTAGGAGACATAGCTCGCATCCGCCGCGCCGTACTTCTCCGGCAGGGTGACACCCAGCAGGCCGGCCTGGCCCATCAGCTTGAACAGTTCCGGCGCAACGGTTTCGCCGAGATAGGCTTCGTTGATGCGCGGCATGAGCTCGCTCTGGGCAAAGGCTTCGGCGGAGGCCTGGATCATGCGCTCGTCTTCGGAGAGCGCCTCCGCCATCAGGAATGGATCACTCCAGGAAAACGGCCGCATTTCGCTCATAGGTCTGATATCCTCTTTAAACTGGTGCGTAGATTGACGAAACGGGACGCGAACGCAAGACATGTTTACTCATGCGGCTATCAGGTCTATTCATAGCCAATGCTGACCCATCAACGCCGCTTCCTGCCTTCGACCAGTGCGCTCGCCGCCTTCGATTCCGTCGCCAAGCTCGGCAGCTTTTCCGCCGCCGCCAACGAACTGAACCTCACCCAGGGTGCGATCAGCCGGCAGATATCCCTCCTCGAAGACCAGCTCGGGGTCAAGCTGTTCGACCGCAACAACCGCGGCGTGGAGCTCACATCCATCGGCCGGGACTATGCCAAGGGGATCGGCGACGCGCTGGCGACCATCCGCACCCTGTCGCTGGAGGCGATGGCGAAAGCGGAAGACACCCACCTGCGGCTCGCCATCCTGCCGACCTTCGGCACGCGCTGGCTGATGCCGCGCATCCCGGACTTCCTGCAGAAGCACCCCTCGATCATCATCGACTTCGCCACCCGCATAGGCCAGTTCGATTTCGAAAGCTCTGGCCTCGATGCCGCGATCCACATCGGCGAGCCCAACTGGCCCGGCACCGATTGCCAGTTCCTCATGCAGGAAATGGTCGTGCCGGTCTGCAGCCCCGCCTTTCTGCGCGATCACCCCGTGTCGCGGCCGGAAGACATGCTCTCCATGCCGCTGTTCGACATGGCCTCGCGTCCGCGCGCCTGGGAACACTGGTTCGCAAGCCTCGGCATAGCCAACGGCCGCGGCGGCGGCATGCGCTTCGAACAATTCTCAAACGTGGTCCAGGCCTGCCTTGCCGGCCTCGGCATTGCATTGGTGCCGACCTTCCTGATCGAGCCGGAACTGGCGAGCGGGCAACTGGTCCGCGCCTGGAACCACGAGGTGAAGAGCGCCAGCGCCTATTATCTCGTCCGCCCGCTGTCGAAGATGGCCTACCAGCCCGCCACCGCCTTTTCCAACTGGCTGCTGGGACAGGTGCGGGAATTCAACGCTTCGAATGACGGCGCCCCCGGATGACCGAATGAAGGCCAAGCCGCCCACGGCGAAGGTTTCGCTTGCCAAAGTCATCCGATGATATAATCTATTCGACATGAAGCCCGTTCAGAAGACCAGCCTTGCCGACACGGCGACCGAAGCCATTCGCGCCGAGATCATCTCCGGGCGTTTCGCTGTCGGCTCGCGCCTGCCAAACGAAGCGACCCTGTCGGCCACGCTCGGCATCAGCCGCGGAACCGTTCGCGAGGCCGTACGGGTGCTGGCTTCGCAGGGCCTGCTCGAAGTGCTGCAGGGTTCCGGCACCTATGTCCGCTCCGCCGCCGACAGCCGCCGCACGCTGGACGCCGCCCGCCATGCGAGCCTTCGCGACCGCTTCGAGGCCCGCTGCGCGCTCGACGTCGAGGCCGCCCGGCTTGCCGCCAAGCGTGCAGGCCCGGCGACGATCACGCGGCTGCGCGCCCTGCTCGCCCAGCGCGGAAATTCCGATGCCGGCGGCCGGGAGAGTTTCATTGCCCGCGACCTCGCCTTCCACAAGGCGGTGATCGCCGCCTCGGCAAACCGCGCCCTGATCTAGCTTTTCGATTTCTTCTCCACCTCGATCGCGGAGACGATCCAGGCGACGATCGCCGGCGACCTGCCCGAACCCGACATGGCCGCCCATGTCGCGATCGTCGACGCGATTGAGACCGGCGACCCGGACAAGGCCGATGCCGCCGTGCGGCGTTTCATGGCGCCGGTCTTCGCCTTCCTCGACGGAAGACTTGAAGCGTGACCATCTCCGGACCGACCAGACCGCTGGACCTTGGCGACGAACTGCTGATCGACGCCGAGGACATGGCACCCGAGGCCCCACCGACCGCTTCGATGAGCCCGCTGGCACGCCTGCTGCTCGGCATCAGCCTGGTGCTGATCGCCTTCAACTTGCGGCCGCTGTTTTCCAGTGCCTCGGCGCTGCTGCCGGAAATCCGCTCCGAACTCGGGCTGTCGGCGGCCGGCGCGAGCCTGCTCACCACCGTGCCCGTCGCGTGCCTGGGGCTCTTCTCGCCCCTCGCGCCGCGCCTGGCCGCGCGTCTCGGCGCCGAGCGGACCCTGCTGGCGGCCGTCGCTCTTCTGGCCCTCGGCACGGCTCTGCGCGCCTTCCCCTCCCTCCCCCTGCTCTTCCTCGGCACCGCCCTTGCCGGCGCCTGCATCGCCGTCGGCAATGTCCTGCTGCCCGGACTGGTCAAGCGCGACTTTCCCGACAAGGCCGCGCTGATGACCGGCTTCTACACCATGGCGCTCTGTGCCGGTGCAGCGGGCGCCGCCGGCCTCACCCTGCCGATCGAGACGGCGCTTGGCGGTTCGCTCGGCGCTGCCCTGGCGATCTGGGCCATCCCCGCCGCCGTCGTCGGGTTGATCTGGCTGCCCCAGGCCCTCGGCAGCAGGGCGAAACCGGCAAAGACCAGTTTTCGCGTCGAAGGCCTCTGGCGCGACAGGCTCGCCTGGCAGGTCACCCTGTTCATGGGTCTGCAATCGGCTCTCGCCTATTGCGTCTTCGGCTGGCTGGTCCCGATCCTTCGCGATCGCGGCATTGACGGCGTCACCGCCGGCGCGATCGTTTCGCTCTCGGTCATGGTCCAGGCCGCCTCCTGCATCGTCTCACCGCAGATCGCCGTGCGCGGCAAGGACCAGCGCGTGGTTCACGTCGCGCTGGCGGCGATCGCCGTCACCGGCCTGCTCGGCCTTCTGTTCGCGCCGCTCTGGACCGTCTGGCCCTTTGCCGTATTGCAGGGCATCGGCCAGGGCGGGCTGGTCGCCGTGGCGCTCACCGCCGTCGTGCTGCGCTCGCCCGACCAGCATGTCGCCGCACACTTGTCCGGCATGGCTCAGTTCGTCGGCTACACGCTGGCCGCGATCGCACCGCTTCTGGTCGGCCTGATCCGCGACTGGACCGGCAGCTTTGCCGCCACATCCATCGTCTTCGTCGCCTTCGGCCTGGGCGCCGCGATCAACGGTTGGGGTGCGGGTCGCGCCCTGCACGTCGACGTCCGGACCATCCAGAATCCGGCCTGACGCAGACCTGTGTCGGCGCTCACAGCGCGACATCCGCGCCGATTGACAAGCGCCTGTTATGGACGAAGAGTACTCTCCGCGAAAATGCTCAAGCGTGGGGAGGGACATCATGTCCAGGCGCAGGTCCAACGGTTTCACCGCACTCTTGTTTGGCCTTCTGGCGCTTGCGCCACCCGCGCTTTCCGCCGGCGGACGCAGTGTCGTGACCACCCGCGACGGCGACTATTTTGGGTTCGATCTCCGGACCGAACAGAATGTTTCGCTTGCCCAGTGCCAGTCGAGCTGCATCGCCGACCAGGAATGCCGGGCCTTCACCTATAATCCCAAGGTGAAATGGTGCTTCCTGAAATCCGACTTCAACCAGCTGAATACGTTTGCCGGTGCCGTCGCCGGTCGCATCGTCGAGCAGGGCGCGGAACCCGATATCGGAGCGCCCCAGCGCCCGGATTTCGTCTCCGATCAGTTGATGGAAGATGCCCGCCAGCAGCGCGCCGATCTCGCGCTTGGCGAAGACCAGCAGGGTCTCGGTCACAACGCCCTTTTGGAGCAGGGACGGCAGGCGCTCTATACCAGCAATTACGAAGGGGCCCTCCACGCATTCAAGGGCGCGCTCGCCCTCACGCCGGAAGATCCGGCCATGTGGATCGAGGTGGCGCGCACCGCCAATTCCGTTACGGGCAATAGCGAAATGACCGGCCAGGGCGTGCTTGCCGCGCTCAACGGTTTTCTGCTCACCCGCTCCACCCAGGCCCGCGCCGATGCTCTCGCCGTGCTCGCCAAGGGGCTGGAGAATTCGGAAAACTATCGCGGCGCGCTGAACGCCTATAAGGCCAGCCTAGAACTGGTGACGGCCAAGACCGTCCAGGCCGCCTATAACGATCTGCGCGCCCGCAAGGGCTTCCGCGTCGTCAGCAATACGGTCGATGCCGACAGCCTGACGCCGCGCGCCTGCGTCGAATTTTCCGATCCGCTGGTCAAGCGCGGCGTCGACTATACCCCCTTCGTCACCCTCGACGGTTCGGCACCCAAGGCGGTCGACGCGAAGGACAACCAGATCTGCGTCGAAGGCCTGACCCACGGCCAGCGCTACAAGCTGGCGCTCCGTGCCGGCCTGCCCTCCTCCGTCGACGAGAACCTCGAAGCTCAAGTCGATCTCGACATCTACGTGAAGGACCGTTCGGCCGCCGTGCGTTTCACCGGCGACAATTTCGTCCTGCCGTCGACCGCCCGGCGCGGCATTCCGATCGTCTCCGTCAACACCGAGGGCGCCAAGCTGGAGCTCTACCGCATCGGCGACCGCAACGTCGCCCCGCTGCTGGCCGCCTCGCAGTTCCTCACCCAGCTCGACGGCTACGGCGCCGACCGCATTGAGAGCGAAAGCGGCGAACTGATCTGGCAGGGAACGATCGACATTGCCAGTGAACTCAACAAGGACGTAATCACCAGCTTCCCGGTCGATGAGGCATTGCCCAAGCGCCGCCCCGGCATCTATGTGATGACCGCAGCGGTCGCCAATGCCACCAGCGAGGACTGGGACACCCGGGCCACCCAATGGTTCGTCGTCTCCGACATCGGGCTTTCGACCTTTGCCGGCACTGACGGTCTGCATGTCTTCGCCCGCTCGCTGGCAAGTGCGGCGCCGCTTGCCGATGTCGACCTGCAGCTGATCGCCAAGAACAACGAGATCCTCGCCACGGCCCGTACCGATGCAGACGGCCGCGCCCGCTTCGACGCGGGCCTGATGCGCGCCGGGGCAGCCCTTGCGCCCGCCGTCATCGTCGCCCGCAAGGGCGAGGACGACAATGTCTTCCTCGACATGACCCGAGCCGGCTTTGATCTGTCGGACCGCGGCGTCACCGGGCGTCCGGCGCCCGGCGCCATCGACGTGCTCGCCTGGACCGAACGCGGCATCTACCGCCCCGGCGAGACGGTTCATGCCGCCGCCCTGTCGCGCGACACCGAGGCCGACGCGATCGAAAGGCTCCCGCTGACCTTCATCTTCAACCGCCCCGACGGCGTCGAATTCCGCCGCATGGTGGTGACCAGCGATACGCTCGGCGGTTACTCCGCCGACCTTCCGCTGCTGGCCGACGCCATGCGTGGCACCTGGACGATCAACATCCACACCGATCCGAAGAAGGAACCGATCGCCCAGAAGGGATTCCTGGTCGACGACTTCGTGCCGGACCGGCTGGATTTTGACATCACCAGCGAAACCACGAGCGTCGAGCCGGGCGTCCCCGTTCCGGTCTCTGTCGACGGCCGCTATCTCTATGGCGCTCCGGCGGCCGGCCTGATGCTCGAGGGTGAGGTGAACATCCGCCCGACCCGCACGAGCCCGGCCTTCGAGCGCTATATCTTCGGCCTTGCCGACGAGGAGCAGAGCGAAGATACCCGCATCCCGCTCGAGGCACTCGAACCGCTCGACGACGACGGCAAGACAAGCTTCGACGTCGACATCAGCGAACTGCCGTCGACCACGCAGATGCTGGAAGCCGAGATCGTGCTGCGCATGGTCGAAGGCGGTGGCCGGGCCGTCGAGCGCAAGCTCACCCTGCCTGTCCGTCCCGAAGGGGCGATGATCGGCGTGAAGCCGGAATTCACCGGTGACCTCGCCGAGAATTCCACAGGCCGCTTCCACGTGATCGCCGTCGGGCCTGACGGAGAAAAGCAGGCGCTGGCCGGCGCCAGGTGGAAACTCGTCAACCTGGAACGGAACTACCAGTGGTATCGCGAGGGCTCGTCATGGCGCTATGAACCGATCGTCACCACCAAGCAGGTGGCCGATGGAACCGTGGACATCGAAAGCGATGGCGCGGAGATCGCCGTGCCCGTCACCTGGGGCCGCTATCGCCTCGAGATCGAACAGGCGAGCACCGACGGTGCCGCGACCAGCGTCGAATTCGACGCCGGCTGGTTCGTCGAGGCCAGCTCGACCGAAACGCCCGACGCGCTGGAAATCGGCCTCGACAAGGAAAACTACAAGGTCGGCGACACGGCCAAACTCAAGGTTTCCCCGCGCTTTGCCGGCGAACTGCTGCTGACCGTCGGCACCGATACGCTGGTGACCGCCCAGACCGCCAGCATCCCCGTCGGCGGCGGCGAAGTCGAGATCCCGATCACGGCCAATTTCGGCCCCGGCACCTATGTCACTGCCACCCTGTTCCGTCCCGGCGAGGCTCAGGAAAGCCGCATGCCGATGCGGGCGATCGGCGTTACCTGGCTGACGGTCGATCCGGGCGCCGACAAGCTGGCGATCAAGCTTTCGCCCCCGGACAAGACGCTGCCGCGCCAGGCCCTGCAGATCCCGATCGAGGTGGCCGGAGCCGGCATCGGCGAGGAGGCCTATGTCATGGTCGCCGCCGTCGACGTCGGCATCCTCAACCTGACGCGTTACGAAGCGCCCGATCCGGAGACCTGGTATTTCGGCCAGCGCCGCCTGGGCATCGAGATGCGCGACCTCTATGGCCGCCTGATCGACGGTTCGCTCGGTGCGACGGGCAGGTTGCGCACCGGCGGTGACGGCGCCGAAATGCCGCTGCAGGGCAATCCGCCGAAGGAAAAGCTCGTCGCCTTCTTCTCCGGTCCGGTGAAGCTGGATGCGCAAGGCAAGGCGACCGTCAGTTTCGACATTCCGCAGTTCAACGGCACGGCCCGCATCATGGCGGTCGCCTGGTCGAAGACCGGCCTCGGCCATTCCCAGACCGATGTGATCATCCGCGATCCGATCGTGGTCACGGCAAGCCTGCCGCGCTTCCTCGCCCCTGGCGATGTCAGCGCACTCAGGCTCGACATCGTCGCCACCGATGCTCCGGCCGGCGATTACACGCTGGCGGTCACGCCGAGCGATCCAGTCTCGGTCGACGCAAACGATGCCACGCAGACGATCAGCCTCGAAGCCGGCGGCAAGACGACGGTGACCCTGCCGCTGACCGGCGTGCAGCCGGGCCAGGGCACCATCGACATCGCCCTTTCCGGTAGCGACGGGATTTCGCTCGACCAGCAGTTGATCGTCCCGGTCAGGCCGTCCTCGCTGCCGGTCACCGAACGCCGGATCATCAATCTGGCCGCCGGCCGGAGCCTGACCGTCGACGGCAACCTTCTGGCCGACAGCCTGTTGCAGGACGCGTCCGTCAGCCTGAACGTCTCCCGTGCCGAGGGCTTGGATATCCCGGCGCTGATGATGAGCCTCGACCGCTACCCCTATGGCTGCGCCGAGCAGACCACCAGCCGCGCGCTTCCGCTCGTCTATTTCGACGATCTGCAGTCCGGCTCCGGCCTGCCCGCCGACGCCGAGATCAAGAAGCGTGTCCAGGAAGCGGTCTACCGTGTGCTGTCCTACCAGTCGTCCAGCGGCAGTTTCGGCCTCTGGGCGCCGGGCTACGAGGACCTCTGGCTCGACGCCTATGTCAGCGACTTCCTGACCCGGGCGCGCGAGCAGAAGTTCGACGTACCGGACGAAGCCATGGTGCAGGCGCTGCAAAACCTGCAGAACCGCATCGGCTACGACACCAACATCAAGGATCGCGGCAACGAGATCGCCTATTCGCTCTACGTGCTCGCCCGCAACCGCAAGGCCGCGATCAGCGACCTGCGCTACTATGCCGACACGATGCTCGGCGACTTCCCGACGCCGCTGTCCAAGGCGCATCTGGCGGCCGCCCTCGCCCTTTACGGCGATGCCGAACGCTCGCGCGCCGTCTTCCTCGATGCCGCCGGCATGTCGGAGGAGGCACGCATCCACAAGGTCAGCCTGAACCGCTCGGACTACGGCTCGTCCTTGCGCGACGCCGCCGCCGTCCTGGCGCTCGCCGCCGAGAGCCGGCCCGTGCCGCCGATCGTGCCCATGCTGGCCAAGGTGGTGAGTGCGGAACTGCGCGAGAAGCGCTATCTCAGCACCCAGGAACAGACCTGGGCGCTGCTCGCCGCCCGCGCGCTGGACCAGGGCGACGAGGGCATCAACGTGGAGGTCAACGGCGCCGACCATAGCGGCGGCTACCGCGCCAGCATTACCGGCGACGCGCTGCTTCAACATCCGGTCACCCTGACCAACAAGAGCAGCGATCCGCTGACGGCGGCGATCACCACCGTGGCCGCACCGAGTGTTCCGCTACCGGCAACCGAGGAAGGCTTCACCATCGCGCGCAGCTACTACACGCTCGACGGCGAGGAAGCGAATGTCAGCGAAGCCAGCCAGAATGAGCGCTACGTCGTCGTGCTCGAAGTCACCGAAAACGACGAATGGCCGGCCGAACTGTTGATTACCGACCCTCTGCCGGCAGGCTTCGAGATCGACAATCCGAGCCTCGTCGACAGCGCCAAGCTCGCCAATTTCGACTGGATCGGCGAGACGGAAACCGCCCATCTGGAATTCCGCAACGACCGCTTCGTCGCAGCGATCACCCGCGGCGCCGGTGAAAATGACGCGATCACGCTGGCCTATGTCGTCCGCGCGGTCACGCCGGGCGTCTATGACCATCCCGCCGCCCATGTTGAGGACATGTATCGCCCGCAGTTCTTCGCCCGCACGGCGACGGGACGCATGGAGGTCGTGGCAGCGGAATAATGGGGCTGGCTCGAACCATCGGCATCGGCACCCTCGCCACCTCCCTGGCGGCGGGCGTGCTGGGCGCCGGCCTTCTCTGGGCGGACCGGGCGTTCCCTCCGCCGCTGGAAGGCGCCGCAAGCGTCTCTGCGGAAGTGGTGGATCGCGACGGCCGGCTGTTGCGCGCCTTCGCCACGCGGGACGGGCTTTGGCGGCTGCGGACACGCGCCGAGGATGTCGATCCACAGTTCCTCAAGATGCTCATTGCCTATGAGGATCGACGGTTCGAGGACCATGCCGGGGTCGATCCCGTGGCACTTGGCCGGGCTGCGCTCCAGCTACTGGCCAATGGCCGCATCATCTCCGGCGGCTCGACCATCAGCATGCAGGTGGCACGCCTGATCGAGCCACGGCGCGAACGGTCGATCACCGCCAAGCTGATCCAGATCGCCCGGGCGATCCAGATCGAGCGGCGCCTCGGCAAGGCGCAAATCCTTGATCTCTACCTGACGCTCGCGCCCTATGGGGGCAATCTCGAAGGCGTGCGGGCCGCAAGCCTTGCCTATTTCGGCAAGGAGCCGCGCCGGCTGTCGGTGGCGGAGGCCGCCCTGCTCGTCGCCTTGCCGCAACTACCGGAACGTCGCCGGCCCGATCGCCATCCAGCAACGGCAGAAGCCGCCCGTCACCGGGTTCTCGAGCGCATGCAGACGGCCGGCGTCCTCGACGCGAGCGAGATCGTCCGCGCCGATACAAGTGCGATTCCGACCCGGCGTGCGCAGCTGCCGGCACTGGCCGCGCACCTGGCAGAAGCCGCGCGCAAGAAGGATCCGACGGCCGAGCGCCATGAAACGACGTTGAATGCAGACATCCAGCAGAGGCTGGAAACCGTCGCGCTACATGCCTCGGCCAAGCTCGACCCGAAGGTTTCGCTCGCCTTGATGATGGCCGATGCGGAAACCGGAGAGATCCTCGCCGAGGTCGGCGCAGCCGACTATTTCGACGCCTCGCGCTCCGGCTGGATCGACATGACGCGCCAGAGCCGCTCGCCGGGCTCCACGCTGAAACCCTTCATCTACGGCCTCGCCTTCGAAGAGGGTATCGTCGCCCAGGAGACCATCGTCGAGGACCGCCCGGCGGACTTCTTCGGCTACCGACCGAAGAATTTCGACATGACCTACCAGGGTGACGTATCGGTCCGTCAGGCGCTGCAATTGTCGCTCAACGTGCCGGCGGTTCGTCTTCTCGATGCGCTCGGCCCCACCAAGCTGATGGCGCGCCTGCGCCGCGCCGGGGTCACGCCGCGCCTGCCGACGGCCGAAGCGCCGGGACTTGCGATCGCGCTCGGCGGGGTCGGCCTGTCCCTGAAGGATCTGGTGCAGCTCTATGCGGGGCTTGCGAACCGCGAGCAGCCGGTGAGGCTCGGCGACGACATTCGCGATCTGCCCGGAGCGATCGACAGCCCGCCGCTGTTCGAACCCGTCGCCGCCTGGAATGTCGCCGACGTGCTTTCCGCCGTTCTGCCGCCGCTCGGCAGCCCGAAAAGCGGCATCGCCTACAAGACCGGCACCAGCTACGGCTACCGCGACGCCTGGTCCGTCGGCTATGACGGGCGCTATGTGATCGGCGTGTGGATCGGCCGGCCCGACAACGCCGCCATTCCCGGTATCTCAGGCTATGCCACCGCCGCGCCCGTGCTGTTCGAGGCCTTCGCCAAGTCCGGCATTGCCGGCACGCCGCTTCCCGCAGCACCGCGCGGCGCAGCCCGCATCGCCCAGGCCGAGCTGCCCGTCAGCCAGCGGCGGTTCTCCATGCAGGCGAACGGCCTCATCTCCGCGTCGGCGCGGGAAAAGCCACCGCAGATCGTCTATCCTCCAGAGGGCGCCCATGTGGAACTCGGCACCGCGCCGGACGGCACGGCCCTGCCGCTGATCCTCAAGCTGCAGGCCGGGCGCGCACCGTTCCGCTGGCTCGCCAATGGCAAACCGCTCGCCGAACCGACGAGGCGGCGCACCAGCGACTGGACGCCGGAGGGCTCCGGCTATTCCACGCTGACGGTGATCGACGCCGCCGGTCGCGCCGCAAGCGTCGGCATTTTCATACGCTCGCCCTGAGGTCAGCTGATCCACTGCCGCATACCCTGCGTATCCCTTAAGGCAACATGCTTGGAAACCGGCAGGGAGACCAGACAGATGACGACAGCAAAGACGATCACGGTGTTTGCGGCGCTTGCCTCTGCGCTTCTTTCGACAAGCACCGCCGACGCCAACCAGAATCGCTACAGCGCCGCCGAGATTCAGCAGTCGATCATTGGCCGGCGGATCTATCTCGCCGTGCCGCTCGGCGGCGAATTCCCGCTCAACTATCGCCCCAACGGACAGGTGGACGGCTCGGGCGAGGCGCTCGGCCTTGGCCGGCTGGCAAAACCCACCGACACCGGCCGCTGGTGGATCGATGGCGACCGTCTCTGCCAGAAGTTCACCAGCTGGTACAAGGGCGAACCGATGTGCTTCGAACTCGAGCGCATCAGTGACAGCAAGCTGAAGTGGACGCGCAACAATGGCCAAACCGGCACGGCCCGCATCGGCAGCGCGCTCTGACGCCATGCACGATCGGCTGTCGAGGACCTGGCCGCCTTGCCTCACGTCGACTTTGCCCGCTATGCATTGGCCCCTGCAGACGCGAAAGGCGAACCGATGCACGAACCGAAGACGCGGACAACCGGTGCCACGGCACAGCTCGGCCGCACCGGCTTTTCAAATATCGTCACCCCAACCGGCGGCACGCTGGATATCGTGACGGGGGCCTCCCAGCCGGGCTTCAACCCGCTCGACCTGCTCTATGCCTCGCTTGCTGCCTGCATGGCGATGAGCGCCCGTATCGCCGCAAGCCGCAGAGGCGTGCTTGGACAGATCCGGGACATCCGTGCGGACGTAAGCGGCGAGAAAGCGGCCGAGGAACCGTCCCGTATCGCCCGCTTCACTGTCGTGCTGACGATTGACGGCGACATTGACGCGGCCACCAAAGTGGCCATCGCCCACGAGGCCGAGGCAATCTGCACGGTCAGCAATACGCTGGGCTCGGTCCCCGTTCTTAACTTGCGGCTCGCGGAATGACGCATTCTTATCCACAGTGAGCGCAACCCGCGTGTGGACAAGCCGGAATACCGCCCTAAATCGATTAGCGCCCGGCCGGCGCAGAACGAAGCCTTGACGCAAGGCCTCACTTCAGTGAAAACGACCGGGTTCCGTGGCTCAAGGACCAGAGTTCGCCACGGATAAACTATGGTGCCGGGCCCCTCTGGCGAGAGTATACGGCGCTCTCGTGATGTCGGTACCGCCAGCAATATGAGCCGGCGGATTCAAGAAAATGATCTCTTTGAACATGCCACTAACCCGTGCGTGCTGGGCGACGCGCGGAGAAACCTCACGCCTTTTCTCTTCAACGACGGTTATCGCCGGGGAGATGGGTCGATGAACAAGCAAGCCACAGGAAACAGCTCCCTCGGATATTTCAAATGGGCCTTTATCGTGACCGCCGCCGGCCTCGCGCTCGGCGCCTGGCTCGGTTGGCAGACAACCGGCACGATCGGCGGCATGGCGACGGTGTTCTTCATCTGCACCGTTCTCGCAGTGCTTGAAATCTCTCTCTCCTTCGACAACGCCATCGTCAATGCCAACAAGCTCAAGGACATGACGCCCGTCTGGCAGCATCGCTTCCTGACCTGGGGTATCGTCATTGCCGTCTTCGGCATGCGTATCGTCTTCCCGTTGCTGATCGTCGTCATCGCGGCCGGCATCGGACCGGTCGACGCGATCTTCCTGGCGGCACGCGAACCGGCCGAATATGCCCGCATCATGAACGACGCGCACCTGCCGATCGCGGCCTTCGGTGGCACCTTCCTGATGATGGTCGGCCTCACCTACTTCTTCGACCATGAAAAGGACGTGCACTGGATCGAGGTGATCGAGAAGCACATGGCGCGCTCGGCCACCATCAAGGGTATCGAGATCGCCTTCGTTCTCATTCTCATCCTGCTGTTCTCGAACCTGCTCGAGGGCGAGGAATCCTTGACCTTCGTCTATTCGGCGATCTACGGCCTCCTGACCTTCCTCGCCGTCGAAGTGCTGGGTGGGCTTCTCGACCAGTCGCAAAAAACCATGTCGGCAGCGGCCAAGGGCGGTCTCGGCGCCTTCATCTACCTCGAAGTGCTCGACGCCAGCTTCTCCTTCGACGGCGTCATCGGCGCCTTTGCGCTGAGCCAGAACCTCTTCGTCATCGCCATCGGCCTCGGTATCGGCGCCATGTACGTGCGTTCGATGACCATCATGCTGGTGGAGAAGGGAACGCTCGCCGAATACCGCTACCTGGAGCACGGCGCCTTCTACGCGATCCTGATCCTGTCTGTGATCATGTACTGCCAGACCCTGGTGCACATCCCGGAGGTCATCACCGGCCTTGGCGGCGCCGGCCTGATCGGTGTCTCCCTGTGGTCCTCGATCCGCTACAACCGCGCCGAACGGGCGGAAGAGCTCCGTCGCGAGCGGGAAACTGTCGCAGAGAATATCTGAGTACGATCACATCCAGATAGAGAGAGGCCGGCGGACACCCGCCGGCCTCTCGTCATTTCCGCATTTTCGCGCTGCTCAATCGGGACCGACATCGGTCTTGGCAGCGCCGGGCTCCGGCAGGGAGCCGGTTCCCGGGGTTTTCATCGGGTAAGTCAGTTCCTTGCGCGCATGCGGGCCGGCTGCAGGCATCTTCTCTTCGCGGCGCTCGCGATTCAATTCGGCGGGGTCGATCTTCTTGTCGGTGTTCATGGTGGTCTCCCGGTTTCCATGCCGGAGAAACCTCGAACCCCTTGTTCCGGTTCCAGCCCCTTCAGTCGATCGCAAGCGGCGCCAGCGCGAGCCGCGTCCCATCGTCGAGCGCCAGAGGCCGACGCGTCGCGCGATCGACCTGCACGTGGATGAAATAGCCTTCCGCCGCCGCCGTCGGCTCGTCATTGCGAAACAGGCCGACCTCGTAGCGAACGGACGATCCGCCGAGCCTGGCGATCCGGATACCGGCTTGCACGACATCCGGGAAGGCCATTTCCGCGAAATAGCGGCACCCCGTCTCGACGACGACGAAGATGCGACCCCCGCCATGGAGGTCGAGCACTCCCTTCTCGATCAGGAAGCCGTTCACCGCCGTGTCGAACAGGCCGTAATGCACCACATTGTTCATGTGGCCGTAGATGTCGTTGTCCGCCCAGCGCGTGGTCAGCGTGCGAAACACCTTGTAGGCGGCACGATCCGCCGCAATTGCCCTGCTCATGCCGCACACCATGCCGTCGCGCCGATCGCCAGCACAGCCGCTTCGAGGCGCGTGCGGCGATCATTAGCCAAGAGATTACCGTCCATCTCGGCAAAGAGTTCAGCACCCTTCGGGTGAACATCGGATCGAAACGGCTGCATTGCTCCTCCTTCAGCTCCGGTTTTCGGCCGGCATGCTAGTCGAGGCCCGATGCGATGGCCACAGGATACGACACACGGAGGCGCCCATATCTTGTCCGGTCCGGCGGCGCCCTTACATGTAGGAACATGCACAGCACCAGAAACGGAAGATTGCCCCTTCGATCGGGCGACGGAATGAAAAGGATGCACGCTTGAGCCATGCTCCGCCAGAAAGCCGGACCGGCACCGCCTCGCTCCACCTCGCCGCACTCGCGCAGGCGGCGGGCGAAGCGGGAACGATCACGCTTGGCGAACTTCTGGCCGCCATGGGCCGCACCAGCATTGCCTTCGCCATTCTAATCCTGTCGCTGCCGGCCCTGACGCCGATCCCCGGCCCCTTCGGCATGTTCTTCGGCACATGTCTCGCCATCGTCTCGCTGCAGATCATCGCCGGCGCCCGCTCCATCTGGCTGCCGGAGGTCCTGGCAAGGAGAAGCCTCTCTGCAGCGACCGTCCAGCTCGTCGTGCGCCACACCTCTCCCTTCATCCAACGCGTCGAGACCATCCTGCGCCGCGACCGGCTGAGGCTGCTGACCGGCCGGACCGCCGAGACCCTGCTCGGTGTTCCCGTATTTCTGCTGGCGGTCGCGATTGCGCTGCCGATCCCCTTCGGCAATTTCCTTCCCGTCGCCGCGCTCGTGGTCATTGCCATGGGGCTGATGGAGCGCGACGGGCTCGCCACCCTGTTCGGCATCCTGCTTGCCGCCGTCGCGCTCGGCACCTCAGGCGGCCTGCTCTACGGCACCGCCTCGGCCCTCGGCTGGGCGATCGGCTAGCTAGCGCGGCCCGTTCTTCTGCCCGTCCTGCCTGTAAGGCGATGTGGAAGAAACATCCAAGGACGCCGCCCAATCTGGAAAACGCCGTGCCATTCCATGGAGAGTACGAAATAGCCTCTCTCGCGAGCGCGTGATCAAGGACTTAGGATCGCGGCCTGATCTGAAGGAGTCCTCCCATGTCTACAATTGCATCACCGTTGAGCGCGCCCGATCGGCAGCCGCTGCTCGGCACACCCGGGCTTGGCGCTCTCGCCGTCCTCATTCTGGGAACGCTCTTTCTGGGCTATGCCTATGGCATCAAGCACGGCGCGCTCTTCCTCGTCGGCGGCGGCCTCGGCATCGCGCTCTATCATGCCGCCTTCGGTTTCACCTCCGCCTGGCGCGTCTTCATCATGGACGGTCGCGGGCGCGGTCTGCGCGTGCAGATGATCCTGCTTGCGCTGGCCGTCATCCTGTTCTTCCCCTTCCTTGCAAGCGGAACCCTGCTCGGCAATCCGGTGAAGGGCTTCGTCTCGCCGCTCGGCACCTCCGTGCTGGCCGGCGCCTTCATGTTCGGCATCGGCATGCAACTCGGCGGCGGCTGCGCCTCCGGCACCCTGTTCACGGCCGGCGGCGGCAATGCCCGCATGCTGGTCACGCTGCTGTTCTTCATCATCGGCTCGGTCGTCGCGACCATTCACTTCGACTGGTGGGTTGCCCTGCCGTCCCTGCCGCCCGTCTCGCTGGTCGATAAATTCGGTGCCGGCGGCGGCATTCTTGTTTCGCTGATCCTCTTCGCCGCCATCGCCGCCGTCACGATCCTGGTCGAGAAGCGCCGCCATGGCGCGCTGGAAAGTGAACCGGCCTTGCAGCGCCAGGGCATATCCCGCCTGCTGCGTGGACCCTGGCCGCTGGTCGCCGGTGCGGTCGCCCTGGTGGCTCTCAACTTTGCGACGCTCGCGCTGGCCGGCCGCCCCTGGGGCATCACATCGGCCTTTGCACTTTGGGGTGCGAAGGGTGCGCAGCTGATCGGCATCGACCCTTCGGCCTGGGCCTACTGGCAGCTTGCGCCGAATGCCAAGGCGCTCAGCGAAAGCGTGCTGGCTGACGTTACGTCGGTCATGGACTTCGGCATCATCGCCGGCGCCATGCTGGCCGCGGCACTGGCCGGCAAGTTCGCCCCGAGCCTCGACATCCCGCTGCGCTCGGTGCTCGCCGCCGTGATCGGCGGCCTGCTGCTAGGCTATGGCGCCCGCATCGCCTATGGCTGCAATATCGGCGCCTATTTCTCCGGCATCGCTTCGGGCAGCCTGCATGGCTGGCTCTGGGCCGCATTCGCCTTTGCCGGCAACATGGTCGGCGTGAAGCTGCGCCCCTATTTCTTCTTCGAGAAGAAGATCCTGTCGCGCGCCGACGGCTGATCCGCCGGCGAGCACAGGCTCACCCGAAAGCGTTGGCGGGATAGGGCTTCGTCACCACTGGCAGGTGGCGAGCCCCTTCCGCCAGCAGAAACCGCTCGAAGGCCTGCATGGCCGGGTTCGTCGCGCGATCCGTGCGCGACACGCTGAACCACTGCCGCCGGATCGGCGTGTCGATCACGTCGAGAATGACGAGCCGGCCGAGCTTCACCTCCTGCTCGATCGTGTGCGCCGAGATGAAGGCGAGCCCGAGCCCGGCGATCACCGCCTGCTTGATCGTCTCGTTCGACCCCATTTCCGTGCCCAGTTCCTCCAGCCGTCGCGGCACTTCGCTGAGGAAGATTTCCAGCGAAATCCGCGTCCCTGATCCGCTCTCTCGCACGAGGAACTGCTCCTGGGCGATCCGCTCGCGGGAAATGTCGAGTACGCCTGCCAGCGGATGGCCGGCCGGCGCGATGAAGACCAGGGGATGATCGCCGAACATCTGCGAGCGGACGTCGAAATCCCGCGGCGGACGTCCCATCAGGGCGATGTCGACCTCGTGGTCGCGCAGCTTCTGGATGATTTCCGCCCGGTTGCCGATGAACAGGTTGATGTCGATATCGGGCACCTGCTTGCGGAAGGCGGCGATCAGCTGCGGGGCGAAATACTTGCCCGTCGACACAACGCCGAGCCTCAACCGCCCGCTCCTTAGTCCCTTCATCGAATCGATCGAATCCGCCAGTGTCGCAAGGCTCTCCTCGATCGCATGGGCCGCCTCGAGAAAGGCGAGTCCGAAAGCGGTCGGCACCATGCCTTCACGCGTGCGGTCGAAGACCACCACGCCCGCGTCCCGCTCCAATTGCTGGATCTGCAGGGTGAGCGCCGGCCCGGTCAGCCCCAGCTCTGCGGCCGCGAGATTGATTTTTCCGAGCCGGCTGACGGCTTCCACGGTGCGGAGTTGGCGAAGGGAAACGTTGCGCATATAAGGAAGTAAGTAATTCTAACCAACTAAGTCAATATAATAAAATTTACAAACTTGGCCATTCCGCCATTCTCTTCCCGACAGCGGATGGGAGGAGACATCGTAATGTCAGGCGCAACCCTCGAGGCCTACCTCGTTTCATGCATCGCCACGCGCGATGAAACGGCGCGCGACGTGGCCGCCATTATCCAGCGGCTGGCGACCGCCGCCCTCGACATCCGCAAGCTGGTGGGCCAGGGCGCGTTGAGTGCACACCTCCACGGTCTGCGCGGCGGCGCCAACACCGACGGCGACATGCAGAAGGAAATGGACGTCATCTGCGACGATCTGTTCCTCTCCTCGCTCCAGGGCGCCCCGGTCGCCTTCTACGCCTCGGAAGAACTGGAGCATCCCGTCTCGCTCAATCCCGAAGCGAGGCTTGCCGTCGCGATCGATCCGCTCGACGGCTCGTCGAACATCGACACCAATGTCTCGGTCGGCACGGTCTTCTCGATCCTGCCGGCAATCCCGAGCGCCGATCACGACCCGATGCCGACATTCCTGCAGCCGGGCACCCGCCAGCTGGCGGCCGGCTTCTTCATCTACGGCCCCCAGACGGCCCTGGTGCTGTCGCTCGGCAAGGGCACGGAGATCTTCATCTTTTCGAGCCGCCTCGGCTGCTTCGTGCAGGGCTACAAGTCCGTCAGCATCGCCGACCGGGCCCATGAATTCGCCATCAACGCCTCCAACTACCGCCATTGGGAAGAGGCGATCCGCCTCTATGTCGACGACTGCCTGGCCGGCGCCGACGGCCCCCGCGAGCGCGATTTCAACATGCGCTGGATCGCGTCCCTGGTCGCCGATGCCTATCGCATCCTGGTCAGGGGCGGCATCTTTCTTTATCCGGCCGACAGCCGCCGGGGCTACTCGCAGGGCCGGCTGAGGCTCGTCTACGAGGCCAACCCAATCGCCTTCCTCGTCGAGAATGCCGGTGGTGCGGCGACCAATGCCGTCTCCCGCATCCTCGATATCGAGCCGGAAAACCTTCACCAGCGCGTGCCGCTGGTCTTCGGTTCACGCCGCGAGGTGGCACGCGTCGCCCGCTACCATGTCGACCCCACCATGATCGGTGAACGCGCGCCGCTGTTCGGCAAGCGCGGCTTGTTCCGGGCCTGAGGAGAATACGATGTCAGCCAAATATCCCATCATTTCGATCACCGGTTCGTCCGGCGCCGGCACGACCACCGTGAAGGACACCTTCGAGAAGATCTTCAAGCGCGAGAACATCTCGGCATCCTTCATCGAGGGCGACGCCTTCCATCGCTACGACCGCGAAGCGATGAAGAAGAAGATCGCCGAAGAAAAGGCCAAGGGCAACGACTTCACCCATTTCGCCGCCGAGGCGAACGAACTCGAAATCCTGGAAAGCGTGTTCTCCGAATATGGCCGCCGCGGCGTCGGCCGGACCCGGCATTACATCCACGACGACGCCGAAGCGGCGAAATATGGCTCGGCGCCGGGCACCTTCACCGAGTGGGAGGAATTCAAGGGCAGCGACCTGCTGTTCTACGAAGGCCTTCACGGCTGTGCGGTGACCGAGACCCTCAACCTTGCCCAGCATTGCGACCTGAAGATCGGCGTCGTGCCCGTCATCAATCTCGAATGGATTCAGAAGATCCATCGCGACAAGGCGACCCGCGGCTATTCGACGGAGGCCGTCACCGACACGATCCTTCGCCGCATGCCGGATTATGTCCACTACATCTGCCCGCAATTCTCGCAGACGGACATCAACTTCCAGCGCGTCCCGATCGTCGACACGTCCAACCCGTTCGTCGCCCGCTGGATCCCGACGCCGGCGGAATCGATCCTGGTGATCCGCTTCGCCAATCCGCGCGGCATCGATTTTCCCTACCTGCTGTCGATGCTGCAGAACAGCTTCATGTCGCGCGCCAATTCGATCGTCGTGCCCGGCGACAAGCTCGACCTCGCCATGCAGCTGATCTTCACGCCGCTGATCCACAAACTGCTCGAACGCAAGCACCGCATGTCGTGAGGAGGACACCCATGAACATTTCGCAGAAGATCGAAACCCGCAATGCGGTGTCCGAACAGGAAATGGCCAACGCCATCCGTTTCCTCGCCATGGACGCGGTGCAGAAAGCCAATTCAGGCCATCCCGGCATGCCGATGGGCATGGCCGACGCGGTGACCGTCCTGTTCAACCGTTTCATAACCATCGACCCCTCGATGCCGGACTGGCCGAACCGCGACCGCTTCGTGCTGTCGGCTGGGCATGGCTCGATGCTGCTCTACGCGATCCATCACCTGATCGGCTTTTCCGACATGCCGATCTCCCAGCTGGCCGCCTTCCGGCAGATGGGCTCGAAGACCGCCGGCCATCCGGAATATGGCCATGCGCTCGGCATCGAGACGACGACCGGCCCGCTCGGCCAGGGCATTGCCACCGCCGTCGGCATGGCCATCGCCGAACAGATGATGGGCGCCCGCTTCGGTTCGTCGCTCTCGGATCACTTCACCTATGTCGTCGCCGGCGACGGCTGCCTTCAGGAGGGCATCAGCCACGAGGCGATCGACCTGGCCGGGCACCTGAAGCTGCGCAAGATGATCGTGCTGTGGGACGACAACCACATCTCGATCGATGGCGCGACCGAACTCTCCACCTCGATGGACCAGCTCGCCCGCTTCCGTGCCGCCGGCTGGGATGCGCAGGCCGTCGACGGTCACGATCCGGAAGCCGTCGCCAGGGCGATCGACCGCGCCCGCAAGAGCCGCAAGCCGTCGCTGATCGCCTGCCGCACAAGGATCGGCAAGGGTGCCGCCAGCATGGAAGGCTCGCACAAGACCCATGGCGCGGCCCTTGGCGACAAGGAAATCGCCGCGACCCGCGAAAAGCTCGGCTGGCATCACCCGCCCTTCTTCGTACCGTCCGACATCAAGTCGGCCTGGGAAAGCGTGGCCTCCCGTGGCCAGACGGCGCGCGAGGCGTGGGAAATCCGCCGCGACACGTCCCGCTCCAGAAAGCGTTATGAGCAGACGATCGAACGGGACCTCGGGCCGGAGGTCGCGCGCCAGCTTTCGAAATTCCGTGCGGAGCATCGCAACAAGGCCACCAAGGTGGCGACCCGCCAGGCCTCGCAGATGGCGCTTGAGGCGATCAACGGCGCGACATCGCTGACGATCGGCGGCTCTGCCGATCTCACCGGTTCCAACCTCACCATGACCTCCCAGACGGCCCCGATCGCCGCCGGCAATTTCAAGGGCCGCTATCTGCACTATGGCATCCGCGAACATGGCATGGCGGCTGCGATGAACGGCATAGCGCTGCATGGCGGCTTCATCCCCTATGGCGGCACTTTCCTCGTATTCTCCGACTATGCCCGCGGCGGAATGCGGCTCTCGGCGCTGATGGGGCTGCCGGTCATCTACGTGCTGACCCACGATTCCATCGGCCTTGGCGAGGACGGTCCGACCCACCAGCCGGTCGAGCACCTGGCCATGCTGCGCGCCACGCCGAACCTCAACGTCTTCCGCCCCGCCGACATCATCGAAACGGCCGAATGCTGGGAGATCGCGCTCACCGAAAAGGCGACGCCGAGCGTGCTTGCCCTCTCCCGCCAGGCCTTGCCGATGCTGCGTACGGTCCCCGGCGACGAGAACCTCTCCGCCCGCGGCGCCTATGTGCTGCGCGAAGCCAAGGGACCCCGCGACGTGACGATCCTCGCCACAGGCTCGGAGGTCGAGATTGCGGTCGCCGCCGCCGAGATGCTGCGCAACGACAAGGGCATCGCCGCGGCCGTGGTCTCCATGCCCTGCTGGGAGAAGTTCGAGGCGCAGGACGAGTCCTATCGCGAACGTACCCTCGGCAGCGCACCGCGCATCGCCATCGAGGCCGCCGGGCGGCTCGGCTGGGATCGCTGGATGGGGCCGCGCGGCAGCTTCACCGGCATGCAGGGTTTTGGCGCCTCGGCCCCGGCCGGCGAGCTCTACAAGCATTTCGGCATCACCGCCGAGCATGTCGTCGCGGAAGCGCTACGGCTCATCGGCCACAACAAGGGCGGACGCGGCCGATGAAGAGAAGCTCTGCCCGCATCACCACCGCACAGAGAGAGGACGCCTGACCATGGCCCGCATCACGCTTCGTCAATTGCTCGACCATGCCGCCGAACGCGGCTACGGCGTGCCCGCCTTCAACATCAACAACATGGAACAGGGCCTCGCCATCATGCAGGCGGCCAAGGCCTGCGATGCGCCGGTCATCCTGCAGGCCTCGCGCGGCGCCCGCACCTATGCCAACGACATCATGCTCGCCAAGATGATGGAAGCTCTGGAGCTGATGTATCCGGACATTCCGCTCTGCATCCACCAGGACCATGGCGACCGGGTCTCCACCTGCCTGTCCGCGATCCAGCACGGCTTCACCTCGGTGATGATGGACGGCTCGCTGAAAGAGGACGCCAAGACGCCAGCCGACTATGCCTACAATGCCGGCATCACGGCAGAAGTGGCGCGACTGGCCCACATGGTCGGCGTCTCGGTCGAGGGCGAACTCGGCTGCCTGGGCTCGCTCGAAACCGGCCATGGCGAGGCCGAGGATGGCCATGGTTTCGAAGGCGCGCTCGACCGCTCGCAACTGCTGACCGATCCTGACGAAGCGGCCCGTTTCGTCGCCGAGACCGGCGTCGATGCGCTGGCCGTCGCGATCGGCACCTCGCACGGCGCCTACAAGTTCACCCGCAAGCCGACGGGCGAAGTGCTCGCCATGGACGTGATCGAGAAGATTCACCGGCGCCTGCCCGACACCCATATCGTCATGCACGGCTCCTCCTCCGTGCCCGAGGAGTGGCAGGAGATCTTCAACGCCCATGGCGGCGCGATGCGCGAGACCTATGGCGTACCGGTCGAGGAGATCGTCCGCGGCATCCGTTTCGGGGTGCGCAAGGTCAATATCGATACCGACCTGCGTCTTGCCGCCGCCGCCGAATTCCGCCGCGTCGCCGACACCCGCCGCGACGAATTCGATCCGCGCAAATTCCTCAAACCCGCGATGGATGCCATGGCCTCCGTCTGCAAGGCCCGCTTCGACGCCTTCGGTACGGCAGGCAATGCGTCGCGCATCAAGGTCATCCCGATGAGCGACATGGCCAAACGCTATGCGAGCGGCAGCCTGAAACCCTCAAACGCGCGGTCTGAAGCCGCCTGAACTCCCATCCGACCAAGGAAAGGACAGTGCCATGAACGCCGATGCGAAAACCGAGATTAAGGGCAAGGAACGCTACAGGGCCGGCGTCCTGAAATACGCCCAGATGGGCTATTGGGACGGCCACTACGAGCCAAAGGACACCGATCTGATCGCTCTCTTCCGCATCACGCCGCAGGAGGGCGTCGATCCGATCGAAGCGGCGGCCGCCGTTGCCGGCGAAAGCTCGACCGCCACCTGGACGGTCGTGTGGACGGACCGTCTGACCGCCTGCAACCAGTACCGCGCCAAGGCCTACCGGGTGGATCCGGTGCCGGGAACGCCGGGGCAGTACTTCTGCTATGTCGCCTATGACCTGATCCTGTTCGAGGAAGGCTCGATCGCCAACCTGACGGCCTCGATCATCGGCAATGTCTTCTCGTTCAAGCCGCTGAAGGCCGCCCGGCTCGAGGACATGCGCTTCCCCGTGGCTTACGTGAAGACCTTCAAGGGCCCGCCGACCGGCATCGTCGTCGAACGCGAACGGCTCGACAAGTTCGGCAAGCCGCTGCTCGGCGCCACTACCAAGCCGAAGCTCGGCCTGTCGGGCAAGAACTACGGCCGCGTCGTCTACGAGGGCCTGAAGGGCGGCCTCGACTTCATGAAGGACGACGAGAACATCAACTCGCAGCCCTTCATGCACTGGCGCGACCGTTTCCTCTACTGCATGGAGGCGGTCAACCTTGCCTCCGCGAAGACAGGCGAGGTCAAGGGCCATTACCTCAACATCACCGCCGGTACGATGGAGGAAATGTACCGCCGCGCCGAATTCGCCAAGGAACTCGGCTCGGTCATCGTCATGGTCGATCTGATCATCGGCTGGACGGCGATCCAGTCGATCTCGGAATGGTGCCGCCAGAACGACATGATCCTGCACATGCACAGGGCCGGCCACGGCACCTACACGCGCCAAAAGAACCACGGCATCTCGTTCCGCGTCATCGCCAAATGGCTGCGGCTGGCCGGCGTCGACCACCTGCATGCCGGCACCGCCGTCGGCAAGCTGGAGGGCGATCCGATGACCGTACAGGGCTACTACAACGTCCTGCGCGAAACCAGGAACGAGGTCGACCTGCAGCGCGGCATCTTCTTCGAGCAGGACTGGGGCGACATCAAGAAGGTCATGCCGGTCGCCTCGGGCGGCATCCATGCCGGCCAGATGCACCAGTTGCTCGACCTGTTCGGCGACGACGTCGTCCTGCAGTTCGGCGGCGGCACGATCGGCCATCCCATGGGCATCCAGGCCGGCGCGACCGCCAACCGGGTGGCGCTGGAAGCCATGGTGCTCGCCCGCAACGAGGGCCGCGACATCGCCAATGAAGGTCCGGAGATCCTGAGAGCCGCCGCCAAGTGGTGCAAGCCGTTGGAAGCCGCCCTCGATACCTGGGGCAATATCAGCTTCAACTACACCTCGACCGACACCTCGGACTTCGTACCGAGCGTAAGTGTCCTCTGACAGAAAGAGAGAAAAGGAGAAACGACAATGCGTATCACCCAAGGCTGCTTCTCGTTCCTGCCGGACCTGACGGACGAGCAGATCACCGCACAGGTGGAATACTGCCTGCGCAAGGGATGGGCGATCGGCGTCGAGTACACCGACGACCCCCACCCTCGTAACACCTATTGGGAAATGTGGGGCAATCCCATGTTCGACCTCAAGGATGCCAAGGGCGTGATGATGGAGCTCGACGATTGCCGCAAGGCTCATCCGCAGACCTACATCCGCCTCAATGCCTTCGATTCCAACCGCGGTTTCGAGACGGTGACGATGTCCTTCATCGTCAATCGCCCGGCCAAGGAACCGGACCTCAGGATGACCCGGACCGACGGTCCGGGCCGCTCGCAGCATTACTCCTGGTCGACCATCGGCTGACGAAAGGACGAGACAATGGCTATGCCCGAGACAACCGTGACGCAGGAGAGCCCGCCGACTTCGGTCGACCTCGCCGAGGAATACCGGACCTCGGGCGTCGCCGAGATCCTCGAAGAACTCGACCGCGACCTCGTGGGCCTGAAACCCGTGAAGCGGCGGATCCGCGAGACGGCGGCGCTGCTCTTGGTCGAGCGCGCCCGCCGCGCCATGGGACTCTCCCACGAACCGCCGTCGCTGCACATGAGCTTCACCGGCAATCCCGGCACCGGCAAGACGACGGTGGCGCTGCGCATGGCGAACCTGCTCCACCGCCTCGGCTACATCCGCAAGGGCCACCTCGTCTCGGTGACGCGCGACGACCTGGTCGGCCAGTATATCGGCCACACGGCGCCGAAGACCAAGGAGATCCTCAAGAAGGCCATGGGCGGCGTGCTGTTCATCGACGAGGCCTACTACCTCTACCGGCCGGACAACGAACGCGACTACGGCCAGGAAGCGATCGAGATCCTGTTACAGGTGATGGAGAACAACCGCGACGACCTCGTGGTGATCCTCGCCGGCTATTCCGACCGCATGGATCGCTTCTTCGAAAGCAATCCTGGTTTCCGCTCGCGCATCGCCCACCACATCGACTTCCCAGACTATGCAAACGACGAACTGCTGTCGATCGCCGAGACCATGCTGGAGCGGCAGGGCTACCATCTCGACACCGAGGCGACCGCGGTGATGACCGACTACATCGCCCGCCGGCGCAGCCAGCCGCATTTCGCCAATGCGCGGTCCATCCGCAACGCGCTCGACCGGGCGCGCCTGCGCCAGGCCAACCGCCTGTTCGAAGAAGCCAAGGGGCCGGTCAATGCCGAGCAGCTGTCGACCATCATCGGGCGCGACATTGCCGCAAGCCGCGTCTTTGCCATGAAGCCGGCCGCACCGTCCGAACATCGTCAGGAGATCCCATGAGCCATAAGACCATCATTGCGCCCTCGGTCCTGTCTGCCGATTTCTCCCGCCTTGGCGAGGAAGTCGAGGCCGTCTGCCGTGCCGGCGCCGACTGGATCCATCTCGACGTGATGGACGGCCATTTCGTGCCCAACATCACCTTCGGCCCGCCGGTGATCAAGGCGATCCGCAACCGGACCGACAAGGTGTTCGACTGCCACCTGATGATCGAGCCCGTCGATGGCTTTCTCGGCGCCTTCGCCGATGCCGGCTGCGACATCGTCACGGTCCATGCCGAGGCGACGACCCATCTCGATCGCTCGCTGCAGGCGATCCGCGACCTCGGCTGCAAGGCCGGCGTCTCGCTCAATCCTTCGACGCCGGAAAGCGTCATCGAATACGTGCTCGATCGCCTCGACCTCGTCCTGCTGATGACGGTCAATCCCGGCTTCGGCGGCCAGGCCTTCATTCCGGCCGTGGTCGACAAGGTCACGCGCATCAAGGCGATGATCGGCAATCGGCCGATCGTGATCGAAATCGACGGCGGCGTGACGCCCGAGACCGCGCCGCTCGTCGCCCGGGCCGGCGCCGATATCCTCGTCGCCGGCTCGGCGGTCTTCAGGGGCGGCGCGGATGCCTATGCCGGTAACATCGCCGCCCTGCGCCACGCCGCAGACAGCGCGACCCGTCCCCTGGTCCAGAACGAAAGGTAGCTCCATGGCATCCACCGCACCGCTTTGCCATTTCGGCTGGAAGGCCATCGACGCCCGGCTTCCCGGCACCGAGGGACGCGCCCGGTCCATTCTCGACCTGGCCGGACCGAACGGCCTCGTTGTCGCCTTCATCTGCAATCACTGCCCCTATGTGAAGGCGGTGATCGGCCGGATCGTGCGCGATGCGCTGGAGCTCGAGGCGCACGGGATCGGCTTCGTGGCCATCAACTCGAACGACGCGACGGCCTATCCGGAAGACAGCTTCGACAATATGAAGCGATTTGCCGCCGATCACGCCCTGCCCTTCCCCTACCTGCATGACGCCGACCAGTGGGTCGCACGGGCCTATAGCGCAGTCTGCACCCCGGACTTCTTCGGATTCAACAGGCGCATGGAACTGCAGTATCGCGGACGGCTCGACGCCTCACGCAAGGAAATAGGCCCGGCCGATCTGAGGCGCGACCTGTTCGAAGCCATGGTCGGCATTGCCCGGACCGGCAAGGGGCCGGAGGAGCAGCACGCTGCGATCGGCTGTTCGATCAAATGGAAGCAGGACCCGTCCTGGGCCGGCGCGGAGATGATGACCCACCGTTGAGCAGGCAATCCCTCGCCCCCGACCCTCGCCGTACTGAAAGCTTTACCCACGAGACTCCAGCCGTAAGCAGGCATGTCGCAAACGTCAGAAGCCGCCGATGATCCACCATCGGCGGCTTTGTCTATTGCTGTCGAACCCGTCCTGACCGGCGGGCCTGCATCTCCGAAGACCTCAAGCCCCGCCCGTTCTCGCTTCCGAAGGAAGAGATGCGGACAGGGCTCGGGGGAGGAGCGCTTTGGCCTTGCTTAAGCCGGCAGGGCGCCGGATTGCTTGGCGACATGGGTGGCGATCGCGTCCATCAGCGCCGGCGAAAGCGCGTCATAGGGCGGCAGTCCGAGTTCGTTGAGGCGCGCACGAATCTCGCCCATCTTGTCGGGGCTGACCCCGCTCTCGATGACCGACGAGACGAAGGCGGCGAATTCCGGCGGAGACCAGCCGGTCTGGTCGCTGAGTTCGGTATGGACGAAATCCAGACCATAGAAGGGATGCTTGGTGTTCTCGATGCGGCCGTACATATGCGTGCCGCAATCCTTGCAGGCATAGCGCTGGATCGTCGCGTTCGGGTCGACGATCTGCAATTTCTCGGCGCCGGAGGTGACCTTGACATTGTCACGCGACACGACGGCGATCTGCGCGAAGATCGCGCCCTTCGGCTTCCAGCACTTGGTGCAGCCGCAGGCATGGTTGTGCGCCGTCTGCGAGCTGATTTCGACCGTCACCGGATTGGTGGCGCATTTGCATTTGAGCGTGCCGCCGTGAAAGCCGGGCGTGGCCGGCGGAAAGCCGTTGTCGATGGCCGGATGCAGTTTGATCATGGGTCCCTCCTCCTCAAGTTTGGACGTCTGAAGCGTCTTCAATCGGGGACAGGATCGGAGCAAATCGGGCGATCGGCAACATAGCGGAAAGTGGCGGTTTTTGTTGCGGTCGCGGCCTTCCAGCCCAACGGACGACTAGCGGCCGCGGCCCCGCAGCATAGCGCGGGCCGGATCGTAGCCCCAGACGGCGGCCAGCATGAAGACGACGAAGCAGCAAGAAACCCAGGCCAAAGCCTCGAGGTTGATCTGGCCATAGAGCGCGAAACGGATCAGCTCAACCGCATGGGTAAACGGGTTGTAGGCACAAATGTCGCGCAGCAGCGGTGAGCTCTCCGCCATTTTCCAGAGCGGGTAGAGCGCTGACGACAGGAAGAACATCGGGAAGATCACGAAGTTCATCACGCCGGCGAAGTTTTCCAGCTGGCGGATGGTCGAGGAGATCACCAGGCCGAATGCCCCGAGCATCAGGCCGCTCAACAGCAGCGCCGGCAACACCGCGAGATAGCCGAGCGGCGGCAGGTCGATCCCGGTCAGCGCCGCAAGGCCCAGGAACACCATGACCTGCAGGATCGATACGATGACCCCGGCCAGCAGCTTGGAGAACAGCAGCCACCAGCGCGGCAGGGGCGAGGTCAGCAAGAGCCGCATCGAGCCCATTTCCTGGTCGTAGACCAGCGAAAGCGACGACTGCATGCCGTTGAACAGCTGGATCATGCCGCACAGCCCCGGCAGGATGTAGACCTCGTAGGTGATATAGGTCTGGTACGGCGGAATGATCGACACGCCGAGCGCTGCGCGAAAGCCGGCGGCGAAGACGAGAAGCCAGACGAGCGGGCGCACGAGGGCGGCGAGAAAACGTCCGCGCTGCCGGACGAAGCGCAGGTTCTCCCGGGTGATGATGGCGAAGAGCGCGGTCAGCCAGGCTTTCATGCCGTCGCCTCCGTGCCGTCGGCCGTCATGGCGAGGAAAGCCTTGGCCAGGCTGCGGTCGCCGGCCAGCGCGGCCGCCGGGCCGTTGCTCAACACCCGCCCGCGATGCAGCACCACGACCTGATCCGACATGGCGATCTCGTCGACCAGATGGGTCGCCCAGAGCACGGCAAGCCCGCTCTCGGCGAGCTGATGAACATGGTCGGTGATCGCCTGCCGCGAGGCGGCGTCAAGGCCGACCGTCGCTTCATCGAGCAGCAGGATCTCAGGCTGGTGAACCAGGGCACGGGCGATCTCCATGCGCCGCCGGTGCCCGCCATTCAGCGCACGCACCAGTTCGTCGGCGCGCTCGGCCATGCCCAGCTGGGCAAGGGCGCGGTCGATCGCCATGGCGGCGGAACGGCCGGACAGGCCGTGCAGCCCGGCGAAATAGCGCAGGTTGCGCCGCACCGTCATGTCGAGATCGAGCGTCGGCTGCTGGAACACCACGCCGATCCGCGCGAGCGCGGCGCGTGGCGTCTGGGCGATATCGAAGCCTGCGACATTGATCGTTCCCTCGTCAGCGACGATCAGCCGGGTCAGAAGGGCAAAGAGCGTCGACTTGCCGGCACCGTTAGGCCCGAGCAGCGCGCAGAACCGACCGGGCTCGACATTGAACGAGACATCGTCCAGCGCCTTGCGCTCGCCATAGCGATATCCGACATGGCTGATCTCGAGGCCCTTCATGCCGCACCCTCCCGCTTCGCCGCCGGAGGGCCCGTCCCATCGGCGATCGTTGCCGGCCGCCCGGCAAGCCGGAGCGTGCGCTTGGCCAGACGCCTCGCCTCCGCCTCGGAATGGGTGACGAGAATGACGGCGGGACCGGTCTCGGCGATCAGAGCCTCGGTCAGTTCCAGCATTTCCTCAGCCGTCTGTGGATCGAGCGAGACATAGGGCTCGTCCATGACGAGAAGCGCCGGGCGCCCGGCAAAGGCGCGGGCCAATGCCAGTCGCCGCTGCTGGCCGAGCGACAGCTGGCCGGGAAAGAGCCCGGCCTTGTCGGCAATGCCGATACGCTCGAGCGCAGCGCGCGCCGCATCCTCCCCGAGCAACGGGTGCACGAGGGTCAGATTCTGCAGCACGCTGCGCCAGGGCAGCAGCACCGGTTCCTGGAACACCATGGCGATGTTTTGCGGCCGGACGATCTCGCCTTCGAAGGCGTCGTCAATGCCGGCGATCAGGCGGAGAAGCGTCGACTTGCCGATCCCAGAAGCGCCGAGAATGGCGACGGCTTCGCTGTCTCCCATCTCGAAAGGGATATCGCGCAGGATTTCCGATGGACCAAAAGCCTTTCGCCGGACGTCGACCTTGATCATGCCGTCCTCCAGGCCCGCGCCCGCCGTTCGACCGGCTGCAGGATCAAGGCCTCGACCATTAGCATGACGACGATGAAGGTCAGCGAATAGACCAGCACCATGGCGACGTCGAACAGCTGGAAATAGAAATGGATCTGGAAACCGACGCCGCTGGAACGGCCGAGGAATTCCACCACCAGGACGATCTTCCAGATCACCGCAATGCCGGAGCGCGCCGCACCGGCGATGTAGGGCGCCAACTGGGGAATGACGACATGACGCAGCCGCGCCATGGGCGGCATGCGGTAGACCTTGGCCATGGCATCGAGGTTCGGGTCGAGCGCACGGGCGCCTTCGCGCAGAAGCGTCGCAACATTCGGGATCTTGTTGAGCACGACCGCGATGATCGCCGCCGTCTCGTTGAGGCCGATCCAGAGATAACAGAGCACGATCAGGACCAGCGCCGGCAGGTTGAGGAACACCACCAGCCAGGGATCGAGCCACCGGTCGAACGCCGGATAGCGCCCCATCAGGAAACCGAGCGCCACGCCGATCGCCATGGCTGGGACAAAGGCCATCACCACGCGGCCGAGCGTCATGGCGAGGTGATAGGGCAAGGCACCGGAACCAACCGCCCGGGCGAGCGGCTCTGCGAGCGCCCAGGGTTGCGGCAGGATGCTGGCATCCGCCGTCAGCGCCGCTGCGGCGACCCAGACCAGGAGCAGCAGGCCGAGCGACAGCGTGCGGACGATCAGCGGATTTTGGCCATTGTCACTCAAGGTGCAGGAACACCCCCTCAGGCAGCGTGGTCGCCTTGCCGACGAGTTCCTCGCCGCCGAGTTCGGCCATCAGCCGCAGGAAGCGATCGGCCGCCGCCTCGTCGATCGGCTTGCCGCTCGGAATGCCGGCACGATAGCCGTCGCGTAGTGCCGCGAATTCGGTGTCGTCTGCGGCGTTCATCTGCTCGCGTAACCCTTCCCAGGCGGCATCGTCGTTGCGCAGCAGTTCCTTCGCCGCCACCGAAGCCTTGTAGAGCCCCTGCGCCACCTCGGGATGCGCCTTGACGAATTCGCCCTTGAGCACATAGCCAAGGAGTGGCGTATCGGGGTCGAGCCCGAGTTCGGTCGCGGCATCGGCGACGGACACGAGGTCGTGCATGCCCTTGGCCTTCATCTTGGCGAGGAAATGCCAGAAGTTGATCGCACCCGCCGTTTCGCCGGACAGTGCCGACTTGAAGATCAGCGGCGGAGCGGCGAACACCTGCTCGGTCTCCTTGGCCAGATCCATGCCGTATTTCTTCGTGGCGTAGGCGCGCAGGATGAGCCAGCTCTTGTCGAGCGGCCCGCCGGCAATGCCGATCTTCTGCCCCTTGAGGTAGGTAAGCGCCTTGACCGGGCTGTCGTCCTTGACAACGAGACCGCCGACCGCGCGCGAATAGGGAATGAAGACATAGTCCTTGCCGGCGGCGCGCTGGTAGGCGACCCAGATCCAGTCGGCGACCATCGTATCCGCCTCGCCGCCCTCGAAGGCGACGCGGGTCGCGCCGTTATCCGCATAGTCCTGCACGGCCAGGACGAACCCGTTCTTCCGGTCGAGCTCGTTCGCCTTGATCGTCGAAATCTCCCAGTTGACCGTGCCGGAAGCGAGCATAGCTGCCCTGATCGGCGGCAGTTCCTCCGCCATGGCCGGCGCCATGCCAAGCGCCAGCAGGCACCCGGTCAGAATTCGTCTCAAGACACGCATCGCTCGCCCTCCCCGGAATTGCCGCCTTGCCTTCGCGGCTTGTTGACCAGCGGCTTCTACACGATTCTTCTGGCAATTCGCCAACCTGTCCAGCCTATTCCTTGCGCTTGTCGGCGACGGTGAGATCGGCATTGAGGTCCATGTCGTACTGCCCGTCGGCGCAGAACACGTCGTCCAACTCGAAACCATCGCCGTCGGCTTCGATATTGGCCGGATCGACCTCGCATTGCATGGTCTTCAGCATGTCCTGGATCGCCTTCTGCTTGTCGGCAGGCACCTCGGCGGCCGATGCGGCAAAGGGTAAGGCAAGAAAGGCGGCAAGGAAAACGGTCTTCGTCTTGTGGCTGTGCATCGCAATCGTCCTTCTGTCGCGTTTGGCTTACTGAATGGAAATCGTCACCTTCTGGGTGTCGCTGGTCGTGTTCGGAATGCGGACCTCGTAGGAGCCGGGCTTGATGGCGATGAACGACATGGTCGCCACGCCGGCCTTGTCGAATTCGAGGCTGTCGATCGCCATGGGGCGAACCTCGATACCGTTGATGACGATCTCGTTCATCCAGATCGCCCGGAAGAAGGGGGCCCCGGAGATTGCCAGCTCGGCCGAACCGTCGGCGGTGATCTTCATCTCGTAATAGGCGCCCGATTGCAGCGCCACGTCGCCCTTGCCGAGCGGCTGGCCGGAGGCAAGCGTGATCTCGATCGGTTCGCCGCGATTGCATTTGGCCAGAAGCCCGGCAAAACCGAGCTTGTCGCAGAGCGGGGCCGCAGTGGCCAGCGTGGCGACGATCGGACTGACCAAGGGGACGGCAATCAGAGCGGCCAATCCCGCCAAAAGGTTTCTGGTCATCGATGAATTCCTCCCAATATTGTATCTGTCTGAAAAATGGTCAGTTCGGCACGACGACGACCCCCCAGGGCTGCTCGCCGACCGGAACCGAGCGAATGACCTTCTCGGCCTTCACGTCGATGATGCTGACATCGTTGGAGTTGCCGTTGGTGACAACGAGAAATTCCTCGCCCGGCGTGAAGGCCATCTGCCAGACGCGCTGGCCGACGAGCAGGTAGTCGAGCACCTCATCGGTCTTGGCGTCGATCACTGCCACGCGATTGGCCGGCCCGAGCGCGACGAAGACCCGCGATCCGTCGCTGGTCGCCTTGACGCCGACGGGCTGCAGCCATTCCGGCAGCACGCCCGGAACTTCGAATGTGATCTTCTTGTCGACCTTCGGTTCCCCGGCGCCGAGATTGATGACCGACACGGTGCCGCCGATCTCGGCGCTGACATAGAGCTTCTTGCCGTCGGCGGTGAACTCGGCATAGCGCGGCCGCTGGTCGACCAGCACATTGTGCACGATCTCGTAGGTCGAGGTGTCGATGAAATGCGCCATGTTCGTGGTTTCGGAGGTGTTGATCAGCGTCTTGGCATCCGGGCTGACGGCCACGCCTTCCGGCTCGACACCCACCGGGATCTCCGCCAGAACCTGATGCGTCTCCGTGTCGACGACGGTCACCAGGTTGTCGTCCTCGTTGGCGACATAGAGCTGCTTGCCGGAGGGGTTGAGGGCGAACAGTTCCGGGTCGGGGCCGGAAGGAAGGGTATGCAACTCCTTGTAGGTCTCCGGATCGAAGACACGCACGGTGTCGTCGTCCGAGGCGCACACATAGAGTTCCTTGCCGTCGGGGCTGATCGTGATGCCGCGCGGCCGGTTGCCGGCGGGAAACTCGGCGATCTTCTCCCAGGTTTCGCTGTCGAGAACGGTTACCGTATTGCCACGCTCGTTGGTGACGAACACCTTGTTGGCGTGGGCGGGGCCGCTGGCCAAAAGGGTGGCAGGCAGGATGATCCAGGCGTATTTCAGCATTCTATCCTCCAAAGGCACGGCATGCGGTTTCAGGTGCATCGATGCCCAGCGTGTCGAGCGGCGAATACTGGTGAAGATAACCGTCCTGCGGAGAGACGGAGACGGTGATGCGGCCGTCGCCAAGCAGGATCGGCTGGCGCAGCTGCCCGTTCCACGAGCGGAAGGTCAGCTTCTGGCCCTTGAATGCGGCGATCTCGAAATCCTTGGACAGCAGATAGGAGCGGATCGAAGCGGCATCCGGCTTGCCGGACCGCGTCACGGCCTCGCCGATCACCCGGACGGCCAGCCAGGCCTGATAGTCCTCGTCCCGCGCGCCGCGGCCCGTCAGCTTTTCGAAGCGCCGCTGGAACTGCGTCGCACCCCAGGATTCGTGCGCCTGGTGCCAGGTGAGCGGCATCAGGCCAGCCGAGCCGGCGACCGGGCGCGGATCCCAGGAATGATAGGGCAGATAGGCCGCAAAGACGTCGGTTTCGTCGGCCGCAACCGTGACGTCATGTTCCTCTGCACCCTGCATGAAGACAGGGATTTGCTTCTGGACCAGGACATGGCCGGTGTCGGTCCGACGTGCCCCTCCGGTATCGACGAATTCCCGCTCCTCAACGATCTTCGCGCCGAACTTCGTCGCCGACTTCCGGTAGCTTTCGGCGAGCAGCTTGTCTTCTGGATGAGAACCGTGGATCAGGAGGATGCGCGCCCACTTCTTCCACATCAGGAATTGCACGACGCCGTCCGTCAGCATCGACCGGCTCGGCGCGATATGCAGGACATTGGCCCGGCACTCCGCGTCACGCAGCGCATCGTCCCGCGCTCCGGCATTGAGCACCAGCACCTCCGGCCCCGCTCGATCGGCTAGTGTCTTCAGGGTTTCCCCGTCGGAAATGACGGCGATCAGCTTGACGCCATCGGCCTTCAGCGCATCGAGCGCCGCCTCGGCCTGCTCGGGCGGCACGGCCTTGGTTGTCAGCTGATAGTCCATGCCGGTGAAGGCACCGGTGGTACGGTTGTCCTCGTTGCCGAGCGTGGCACCGGCGAAACCGAGATCCGCGGGCGCGACGTCGAGCCGGGAGATCGGCGGCAGTTTGACGCGATCGACGCGAAGGACGGCGGTCTTCACCTCCTCGGCCCACGCAGTCTGCGTTGTCATCCAGGCAGCGCAAAAAATGGCAAGCGTAAGCCGCTGTTTCGACATCGTCGGAATGACCTCCCAATCTTCCTGACACATCTTAAAGTGGAGAATAGACGAGAGGTTTGTGTCGCGAAACCGATACTTATGGATCGTGGTGTCGCGGGCCTGCTATGTTAGGCTCGGTCGCATGCAGCGTATTTTGATGTCACTCGTGCTGGTCCTGATCCCCGTGCTTGCCCTGGCCGCGCTGGACAAGCCGCTCAAGCAGGGTGCGAAAATCGCCTTCCTCGGCATGACCTTCATCGATACTTCGACGGAGGGCGCCTATGACGGCGCGCGCGCCGACCAGACCGCCCGCACCCGTATGCTGGAAGAAACGACACGGCAGCGCCTGCGCGACGAAGGCTTCGTCGTGCTCGATAACCAGCCGATTTCCGATGAACTGTCCAACACCACCAATCCCGCCCACTGCTACGGATGCGAGGTTCGCATGGCCGAACGGCTCGGCGCCGATTATGTGCTGGTCGGCGAGGTGCAGAAGGTCTCCAACCTGATCCTGTCGATGAACCTCGTCCTGAGGGACGTGAAGTCCGGCGAGGCCGTGCGCGCGCTCGCCGTGGATATCCGCTCGAACACCGACCAGAGCTGGCTGCGCGGCCTCAATTACATCTTCAAGAACCACTTCTTCAAATCGTGAGGAGACCCATGGGACAGCTTCGTAATTTCCTGCTGACATTCTTCCTGCTGGCACCGGCGATCGCCTTCGCCCACGGCCCGACGCGGCAGAAGCTGAGCCTGGCGGTCGATGTCAAGGCTCCCCCTGCAGAGGTCTGGGCCGTCATCGGCAATTTCCAGGACATGGGCTGGCATCCCGCGGTCTTTTCGTCGACCGGCACGGGCGACAATGCGATCGACGCCACGCGCGTTCTGACCCTCGGCAAGGAAGGCGGGCCGACGATCTCCGAGCAGCTTTACAAGTATGACGCGGCCAAGATGAGCTATTCCTACCGCATCACCGCGGTGGATGTCGCCGTCCTGCCGGTCACCAATTATTCGTCGCACCTGACCGTGACACCGACGGCGAGCGGCGGCTCGCACATCGAGTGGCGCGGCGCCTTCTATCGCGGTTATCCGAACAACGACCCGCCGGAAAACCTCAACGATGCGGCCGCCATCGCGGCAGTCACCGGGGTCTATAAGGCTGGCCTCGATGCCCTGGAAGCGAAGTTCGGCAAATAGCACGCTTATGATGGTCGGCCTCGTCGCGGTGCTCCTGGCGCCGCGGCCGGCCATGGCGGACTATGCCTATGTGACGAACCAGTCCTCCAGCGATCTCAGCATCATCGATCTCGAGCGCATGACCGAAGTCCGGCGCATCCCCGTGCCGGGCATGCCGGCCGGCGTGGCCGTTTCGGAGGCGCTCTGCGCGGTCTTCACCGTCAGCCCCGACAGCAAGACGCTGCGCCGCTTCGGTCTCGCGTCCGACCTTCCGGAGATCGAACGCCAGCTCGACGGCGGTCCGATCGGCGTGGCGGTCGACGAGAAGCGCCACCGGGTCTTCGTCTCCGACTGGTACAATGCCCGCGTGTGGGTCCTGACCGCAGACGATCTCACCCTCACGGCAATGCTGGAAACCGGCAGCGCGCCGGCAGGCCTTGCAATCTCACCGGACGGCCGCTGGCTGGCGACCGCTGATCGTGATTCCAATCAGGTGTCGATCTTCGACGCCGCAACGCTGGCTCTCGTCCACCGCGTCACGGTGGGCGAACGCCCCTTCGGCGTCACCTTCGCTCCGGATGGCCGGGTGTTTTCGGCCGATGTCGGCAGCAATACGGTGACGGCCGTCGATCCCGCAAGCGGCACGGTCCTGGGCAAAGCCAAGACGCGCGAGCGGCCTTATGGTCTGGCCTTCGCCGAGGGTCGCGGCTTCGTCACCAATCAGTATGACGACACCGTCAGTGTCTTCGACGCCACGACCTATGCGCCCGTCGCGGTGATCGACGTGGGCGGCTATCCCGAAGGCATCGACACGACCGGGGACGGTCTCAGGGTCGCCGTCGCCAATTGGGATTCGAACACCCTGTCGGTGATCGACGCCCGGACCTTGAAGGTTGTCGGCGAGGTTGCGACCGGCGACGGTCCGAGGGCCTTCGGGCTGTTCCTGGCAGCCAGGATGCAAGAGGAGTAAAGCCATGCGTTCGCATTCGCGTCTTCTTGCCGTGGCCTTCGGCCTGGCACTCCTATCGTCGGGCTCCGCCTGCGCCGAAGACGAATGGTCCAATATCCGCCAGCAGCTGTTCGGCGCACGACCGATCGCCGCCTCAGACGGAATCATCACCCTGGATGCGCCCTATCGCTCCGAAAACGACGCAAGGACAGTCATCGGCGCAACGCTCGCCGCACCGCCGGGCCAGATGATCCGGGAAGTCACGCTGGTGCTCGATCGCAATCCTATGCCGGTCTCCGCGGTGTTGCGGCTGTCCCAGCCCATGGCGCGCGTCGCCGTCGAAACGACATTGCGGGTCAACGGTCCGACGCCTGTTCACGTCGTCGGCGAGCTGACCGACGGTCAGTTGCTGGCCGCGGAGGGCTTCGTCAAGACATCGGGTCAGGGCGCCTGTGCGGCGCCGCCCGGCAGCAACCCGGAGGCAGCGCTGGCGACGCTCGGCAACATGGAGATCGAGATCGGCCATGAGCGCGGGACCGACGATGGCCAACTGCTGGCCAATCTCGCGCGGCTGCGGAACCAGCAGGTGTCGATGAACCTCAAGATCAGCCACCCCAGCCATTCCGGCATGCAGATGGACCAGATCAGCCTGCTCTTCATTCCGATGCGTTATGTCGAGACCGTGGAGATCGATCTGGACGGGCGCCCCTTTGCTGAACTCACGGGCTCGATCTCGCTCAGTGAAAACCCGGAACTCAGGCTGTCGATCCCCGCAGCGGCCCATGTGATCGACGTGACGATGACCGATACTGACGGGACGGTCGGCCGCAAGACGCAGAGGCTGACGAGTTACTGATCGGCGCCCGGCTCGGGTTGCAGGCGCACGGTCGGATACCCGGCTGCAGCCCAGCCCTCGCTTCCCTCGGGATACCAGTAAACCTTGCCATAGCCGAGCTCGAGCGCGCGCTTGGCTGCGTTCCACGACATCCAGCAGTCGGGAAGGCAGAAGAACAGCAGCGGCTTCGTCTGGTCGCCCCCGGTCGCCTTTTCCAGACCGTTGCGGAAATAGGCGAGCGTGGGGTCCGCCAGCTTGCCATAGCCGGTATTCGGCAGCCAGATCGCCCGCTCGATCGAGATGCGGGGCTTCTCGTTCCACACCGTGCCCTCGGGCAGGTTTGCCGGCTTGGGCGGCCGTGGCAGCACGTCGATGAAGGCCGCGCCTCCGCTCTCCCACAGCGCATGCGCTTCCGCTGTCGAAACGACCGTCGCGCCGGCAAGCGTCGCCGGCACCGGAGCCCGGTATTCGTCCTCCCGGTACGTGCCCGGCTCCTCGACCGTTTGCCGGACTGCCCCCGCCTGGGGCTCGGGCGCCTCCTCGGCCGTAAGCCCGGTCGGAACGAGCAGAAGCAGCACGAGAAGAAGCAGCCGCCGAGGGTTCATTTTGGTGCCTCCAACGGCGCGGTGCCCATGTCGTTGAGCAATGGCACGCCAGCGTCCGAGAGAATGGCGTTGATTTTCGCCTGATTGCGCCGGATCAGCGAGTTGAGCTTGCGTTCCCAGACCTTCTCGCCCTGCCGGACACCCATGGTGATGCGATAGAAGAGCTTCGGCGGCAGCGGCTCGGAGAGCAGCGGCGTCACCTTGAAGTCTGGGTGACTCTGCTTGACCAGCGGGCCGCCGATCGGTCCCCAGAGAATCGCCGCATCGATCACGCCGGCTTTCAGATCGGCCAACATATCACCGGCCGGATCCTGGTAACGCCGGTCGACCATCAGGTCATAGCCCTTGGCCTTGGCCAGAAGCCCGTGAAGCGCCATATGGGTGCCCGGCGGACTGCCCGCGACCACGCCGATCCGCTTGTCCTTCAGTACCGGGTCGCCGATGGTCGTGACACCGGCAAGCGGACCGTCCGCGGGCACGATCAGCACGAAGCCGGACGTGTAGTAGTGGTTGGTATTCAGCACCATCTCGTCGCCCTGCGCATAGCCGATCACGACGTCGCAATTATAGGCCTGCAGGGTCTTGCGGATGAAGCCGGTCGCCATCGGGAACCAGGTGTATTCCAGCGGCAGCTTGAGTTCGGTTGCCAGCAGTTCGGCGATCTTGTTCTCGAAACCTGCTCCCGACTTGTCGGATATCGGCATGTTGGCCGGATCCGCGCAGACGCGGAAGGCCGTCTTCGACACGAGGTCGGAGGTCTGCGCCGCCGCCGGCGCTGCAATGCCAAAGGCCAAGAGCAGGCTTGCCAGAATGGACAGGTGTCTAGTTGCCAAGGCAATCGGCTTCCGCTTGACGAATTGCATCGGATTTCGGCTCCTTCTTTCCAGGCCGGCCTCTCGGCAATGCCCCGCTGCCGCGCGCCTTCAGATAGGTGTAGATGTCGTCGAGATAACACATGACATTGGCGTTCTGCCCGAACGACGGCATCACCGAATTCTGCGAGGCACTGACCTTCTTGCGGCCGTTGGTGACAACGTCGACGAAGTCATAATAGTCCATGTCGATCGCCGAGTTCTTCAGCGCCGGCGCATAGCTCGAACCTTCGCCTTCCGGCCCGTGACAGACATGGCATTCGGAATGATAGCGGCGGAAGCCGGAATAGGTCATCCAGTCCATCGTGCCGTCCGGAGCGATATTGAAGGTCGGCACGCCGTCGGCGGTGTAGTAGCGACCGTTCTCGTTGCTGGCGGCAGTGATGTTGTCGGCCTTTGCCGCATCCTGCGCCGTGGCCGAGCTGGCAAACAGCGCCAGGGCGGCGAGCGAGGTCGGCAGAGCGGATAGTCTTCTGGTCATGTTGCGTCCTTTTGGGCCAGAGAACGAACTGGCGCGGGCTGATGCACCCGCGCCAGCTTCATTGGCGTTGGGCTGCCGTCAGTTCGGCAGCGAGAACACGGTGAGCGTGCCGCCGAGCGCGGTATAGTCGCTGAGGGCTGCATAGCCGCCCACGGCGCCGAGACCTTCGTTCGGGTTGGTCAGGCCGGCTGCAAGACCGATACCGGCCCAGCCACCGACACCCGAGAGCACGGCCACATACTGCTTGCCGCCATGGGTGTAGGTCATGACGTTGCCGATGATGCCGGACGGGGTCTTGAAGCGATAGAGCTCCTTGCCGGTCTCGGAATCGACGGCCTTCAGGTAGCCTTCGAGCGTGCCGTAGAATACGACGTCACCAGCCGTTGCGAGCGCGCCGGACCAGACGGAGAACTTCTCAGGCAGCGACCACTTGATCTTGCCTTCCTTGCCGTCCCAGGCAATGAAGTTGCCCATGCCGCCATGGCTGCCCGGTGCGGGATACATCGACAGCGTCGCCCCGACATAGGGCTGGCCGGCGGTGTAGCTGACGCGGAAGGGCTCGTAGTCCATGCAGACGTGGTTGGTCGGAACGTAGAACAGCTGGGTCTTCGGCGAATAGGCCGCAGGCTGCTGGTCCTTGGTGCCGAGCGCGGCAGGGCAGATGCCGGTCGAGTTGACGTCTTCGCCGTTCTGTTCGGTCGAATACTGCGCGACGACCTGCGGGCGACCATACTGGTCGGACTTCGGATCCATCACGACTTCGGTCGCCCAGTTGACGGCGGGGTCGTACTTCTCGGCCACCAGCAGTTCGCCGGAGACGCGATCGAGCGTATAGCCGAAGCCATTACGATCGAAATGGGTCAGCAGCTTGCGTGCCTTGCCGTCCATGTCCTGTTCGGTCAGGATCATCTCGTTGATGCCGTCATAGTCCCATTCGTCGTGCGGGGTCATCTGGTAGACCCACTTGGCCACCCCGGTGTCGGCGTCACGCGCGAAGATCGTCATGGACCAGCGGTTGTCGCCCGGGCGCTGGGACGGGTTCCAGGTCGAAGGGTTGCCCGAGCCGTAATAGATCAGGTTCTCTTCGGCATCATAGGAATACCAGCCCCAGGTCGTACCGCCGCCGATCTTCCACTGGTCGCCTTCCCAGGTGTTCAGACCGGAGTCGGCGCCGACCGGCTTGCCGAGATGGGTGGTCTTCTCGGGATCGATCAGCGTGTCGCTGTCGGGACCCATCGAATAACCGCGCCATAGAAGCTTGCCGTCGGCCATCGCATAGGCCGTGACCGAACCGCGTACGCCGAATTCGCCGCCGGAAATGCCGACGATGATCTTGTCCTTGACCGGCAGAACGGTCGCGGTGTTGGTTTCGCCCTTCTTCGGATCGCCGTTCTTGACGCTCCAGACGACCTTACCGGTCTTGGCGTCGAGCGCGACGACCGTGGTGTCGGCCTGGTGCAGGAAGATCTTGCCGTCGGCATAGGCCACGCCGCGGTTGACGGTATCACAGCACATCACCGGAATGACGTCTGCGTCCTGCTTCGGTTCGTATTTCCAGACGATCTGGCCTTCCTTGCTCAGGTCGAGCGCGAAGACGGTGTTCGGGAACGGCGAATGCACATACATCATGTCGCCGATGACCAGCGGCGAGCCTTCGTGACCACGCAGGACGCCGGTCGAGAAGGTCCACGCGACCTGCATCTTGCCGACATTTCCCTTGTTGATCTGGTCGAGCTTGGAATAGCGCTGGTTGGCGTAGTCGCCCGTCTGGATGGCCCACTGGTTGGGGTCATCGATGATTTTCTGCAGATCCGGATTGGCGAAGGCGACCTGTGAGCCGCCTATGGTCAACACGGCAAGCAATGTGAGAAGTCGTTTCATTGTATCCTCCCGTTGAGTGATGCCGATCAGGGTCATCCACCCTCTTCGCCCCGGGAAAACCTTGCGGTCTCCTCCTTCCCGGCATCGGCTTTGCGAAAATCCCCCGAGACCATGCACCTCGGATGTCCGAAGCTACGATCCCATCATCCTGCTGCTCGTCCCTCCTGTCGTTAAAGGTGCGCGACCACTTACACTCTCGGGCCGCGAACCCACCTGTCGCATTGCTTGTGCGACCCACCGGCACCGGACGATGCCGGCGCCATGCCCAGTCTTGTCACGCGGCGTTGAGCCGCTCGGCGTGCCAGCGCACGTGGTCCTCGCCGAAACTCGCAACAAAATAGTAGCTGTGATCGTAACCGGCCTGCATGCGCAGCACGCCGGGCTGGCGTCGTTCCGCGATTAGGCTCGCCATGGCTTCGGGACGCAGCTGCTCGAGGAACTGGTCCGTCGCGCCCTGGTCGATCAGGATCTCGCCGGCCCAGCCCCGTTCGGCCAGAAGCAGGCAGGCGTCGTATTCCACCCAGTGCGCCTCGTCATCGCCGAGATAGGCAGAGAACTGCTTGCGTCCCCAGTCCGACCGGGTCGGGTTGACGATCGGTGCAAAGGCGGACACCGAACGAAACTGCGCCGGGTTGCGAAAGGCGATCGTCAGGGCGCCATGCCCGCCCATCGAATGGCCGGTGATACCGTGCACACCGTTGAGCGGCAGTTCCGCCATCAGCAAATCGGGCAGTTCCGAAACGATGTAGTCGTACATGCGAAAATGCCGCGACCAGGGTTTCTGCGTCGCATTGACATAGAAGCCCGCCCCCTGGCCAAGGTCGTAGGCCTGGTCGTCGGCAACCCCCTCGCCTCGCGGCGAGGTATCCGGAAAGACCAGCGCCAGACCGTGCTCCGCCGCATGACGCTGCAGCCCCGCCTTGGTCATGGCATTCTCATGCGTGCAGGTCAGGCCCGACAGGTACCAGAGCAACGGTACCGGCCGGTTCCCGGCCTGCGGCGGCAGAAAGAGGCCGAAGGTCATTTCGCCCCCGCAAACCTCGGAGCGATGCCGGTAGACCGACTGCGTGCCGCCGAAGCACCGGTTTTGCGATACGAGTTCCATCGGCCCGCTCAATAGATCACGACGCCGCGGATGCTTTCGCCCTTGTGCATCATGTCGAAGCCCTTGTTGATGTCGTCGAGCGGCATGGTGTGGGTGATCATCGGGTCGATCTGGATCTTGCCCTGCATATACCAGTCGACGATCTTCGGCACGTCGGTGCGGCCGCGCGCGCCGCCGAAGGCCGTGCCCATCCAGTTGCGCCCGGTGACCAGCTGGAAGGGACGCGTCGAGATCTCCTGGCCGGCACCGGCCACCCCGATGATGATCGACTTGCCCCAGCCGCGGTGGCTGGCTTCGAGCGCCTGGCGCATGACCTTGGTATTGCCGGTGCAGTCGAAGGTGTAGTCGGCGCCGCCGATCAGGTCGCCATTGCGCTTGGTCAGGTTGACCAGATAGGGCACGATGTCGTCGCCGACTTCCTTCGGATTGACGAAATGCGTCATGCCGAATTTTTCGCCCCATTCCTTGCGGTCATTGTTGATGTCGACGCCGATGATCATGTCGGCGCCGGCCAGGCGAAGCCCCTGCAGCACGTTCAGACCGATGCCGCCGAGCCCGAACACGATCGCCGTCGCGCCGATCTCGACCTTGGCAGTGTTGATCACGGCGCCGATGCCGGTGGTCACGCCGCAGCCGATATAGCAGATCTTGTCGAAGGGGGCGTCCGGGTTGACCTTGGCAACGGCGATCTCCGGCAGCACGGTGAAGTTGGAGAAGGTCGAGCAGCCCATATAGTGGTGGATCTTGTCCTTGCCGATCGAGAACCGCGAGGTGCCGTCCGGCATCAGCCCCTGGCCCTGGGTGGAGCGGATGGCGGTGCAGAGGTTCGTCTTGCGGGAAAGGCAGGAATAGCATTCGCGGCATTCCGGCGTGTAGAGCGGAATGACATGGTCGCCCTTCTTCACCGAGGTGACGCCGGGGCCGACATCGACGACGATGCCGGCGCCTTCATGGCCGAGAATGGCGGGAAACAGGCCTTCCGGATCGGCGCCCGACAGCGTGAAATCATCGGTATGGCAGATGCCCGTCGCCTTGACCTCGATCAGCACCTCGCCGGCCCGCGGGCCTTCGAGCTCGACTTCAGTGACGACAAGGGGTTGTCCGGCCTGAACAGCCAGAGCAGCGCGTGTGCGCATGGAATGCCTCCCGGTATCTGCGTTATTGAATGCCGGCCTTTGCGACCTTGGGGTGAGACTACAGACGAGCCAAGCGCACTGACAATTGCGACCTTAGTGTGTAAATCGGCACCTTTGGCATCTCCCTCCGTTTGCCTATAGTGACACAAGGTCGAGGAGGGACTTCATGATGAAAGCCGTGAACCTGGTGCTTCTGCTGGCGCTCTTTCCAGGGCCGGGCGTCGCCGCGGACTTTTCCGACCCAGACTGGCCCTGCATCCAGCGCAAGGTAGAAAATCTGTCGGCGGGACTGATGTGGCCGCATCCCGTCACGAAGACGGACCTGTCACCCGAAGCCGAAGAACTGGCCGCCGTGCTGGCGCTCCGCCGTGTCAGCCTGGAGGAAGCCGAAACCCATGTGCGGGACTTCGTCGCCAAGCATCCCTCCGACGAGCAGACGCTCGGGTCCATCTTCCAGAGCGTATTCGACCGGCTGTCGGAAAACCGCAAGCGTCTCATGTCCGGCATCGCCCGCTACTCGCAGAGCCAGATCGCGCTTTCGGCCAGGATTGACGCCGATCGCATCGAGATGGCGAAACTGAGCGCGGAGAAGGCGCCGAATTTCGACCGGATCGACAAGCTCGAGGAAGAGATGGACTGGAACGAGCGCATCTATCTCGACCGCTCGCGGGCGCTCACCTATGTCTGCGAGACGCCGGTGCTGATCGAAAAGCGGGCCTACGCGATCGCGCAGATCCTGCTGAAGCATCTGCCGAAGTAGGTCTGGCCGTCACTCCCATTCCAGCTCCGTATAGGCGACGGTGGCGTTGCGCGGATTGTGCAGGTCGAACAGCTGCCAGTGCCCCGCCTCGCTGCGTGCGATCACTTTGATCGCCGCACCGAGCGTCTGTCCCTCCTTGAGCGCCGCGCGCGTATCCGCCTCCAGCACGCCGAGATAGCGCGACTGAGGCGCGGCCGCCTCCGGCCAGGCGAGTATGGGGCCTCCGTGGCCGGGGACCACCTGGCTTGCCGGCATCAGCATCATCGCGCCCATCACCGCGCGCCAGCCCTTCAGCGAACCGTCGAGTGCCGGTGCATATTCGTCGAACAGCAGATCGCCGGCAATCAGCACCCGGGACGTACGGTCGAAGACCGTCAGATCCGTCGCGGTGTGCGCCGTCGGCCAGGAGCGAAGCTCAAGAACACGATTGCCGAGATCGATGGTTTCCGAAGGCGCCGCGTTGCGATCCGGAGCGATGATGCGGCTGCCGAGAAATGCCTGCGCGCCGATCAGCCGGCCGAAACTGGTCTCGTAGCTGCCGGCCCGATCGGCGAGCGCCCGCGGCAGGTTCTGCTGTCCGACGACCACGGCACCTGCCTCTCGCAACGCTTCGGCACCGAACACGTGATCCGGATGCATATGCGTCAGGATCAGATGCGAGATTGGCAGGTCGCTGTGCTCGCGGATCGCGAGATAGACTTGTTCACCGACCTGACGCGAGCCCCCGGAATCGATCACCGCGATACTGTCCGCACCGATTATGAACGCGATATTGGCGACATCGCCGGCATTCGCCGCGTCCGGCTCGGCGATCGCGCCGCGATGGACGAACAGGCCCGGCATCACCTCGGTAAAGGCGAGACGCGATCCTGGTCTTTCCGCGCAGAACGGCTTGTCCGCACTGCTCTTCGACAGCCATGCGGGCGGACTGGCGAGGACCTGTGCCTCGCAATCGGTCTTGCTGGCCGCCGCATGGCCCGGCAGAAGCGCGGTGCGGCAAGCCTCCTGCGCAGCGGCAGTCCCTTGCGGATCGGCGGATGCCAAGAGGCAGATCGTCACGAATGCCTCGAACACGTCTCACCTCCGATCCGCCCAGACCACCTGATCGCGCTCAGCCTGGGACGGCGCCCGCCACCCCGCAACACATCCGAAAGGCTCGGTTCTGCGCATCGGCCCGCCGGAGTATGATGCATTTCCACACGGCGACACGCCGTGTCTGGTCCTTGAACCGGGGACTGACCGTCATGAGACAGGTACTGGCAGGATTGTCCTTCTTGCTCGCCGCTGGCTTTGCCAGCGCAGAAGAAGCTTTGCCCGACAATCCCCTGGTCGATGGACCGACATGGAACACCATCAAGGACGCGATTGCCGGCGATGCTGTCCTGCGTGACGCCGCCCCGCTTCTGTCCCTCATCGCACCCTATCGCGCCGACGACGCGGCGGTCGTGCCGGTGACGATCGAGCAGACCGATCCGACCGGCGGCCCGATCAATGCCATCAAGCTGGTGATCGACGAAAACCCCGCTCCAGTTGCCGCCGAAATCCGCTTCGGTCCGGCCATGATGCCGCTCAAGTTCGAGACGCGCGTCAGGGTCAATCAGTATTCCAATATCCGCGTCATCGCCGACACACCGAACGGCAGCTACATGACGGGGCGCTTCGTCAAGGCGTCCGGCGGTTGTTCCGCGCCCGCGACCAAGGACTCTGCGGCAGCGCTGACGGGCATGGGCGACATGCGGCTGAAGCTCTTTGACCTTCCCGTTCCCGACCAGACCTCGCGGCGCGAAGCGCAGATCATGATCCGCCATCCCAATTATTCCGGGCTGCAGCGGGACCAGGTCACCCAGTTGTTCATCGGCGCGCATTTCATCAACGAACTCGAAGTCCGCCAGGGCGACGAGCTGCTGTTCTCGCTCGAAGGCGGGATCTCGATCAGCGAAAATCCGGTCTTCCGCTTCAACTACATCGACAATGGCTCGCCCGACTTCACGGTGCATGCCGTCGACACAGAGGGCAACGCCTTCGACCGGGTATTGCCGAAACGCCCGCCCGCCTGACGCGCTGAAGAGCGATCCTCAGAAGCACAGCATCTCGGCCTCGGCCTGCGCCCGCCGCAGTTCGGCGACCATGGCCTGCGACACGACCGCCGTCTTGTACATCGCCAGCTGTTCGCCGCTTCCCTGCTGCAGGGCGAGCACCGTCTCGGCCTCGACATATTTCTCGTAAGGCAGGATCGAGGCGATGGTGTCGATGGAACAGGCGCATTTGCGCAGGACCTCGCGGTTCTGGCCATTGGTCGCCATGCAGCCGAAGACATAGTCCGTGCGGGCCTCGGTCGGATAGTCGTTCAGGCGCTCTGAAACGCTCTGCCCGAGGGCCGGCGCGGCCAGCAGGGTCGCCGCGAGGCAGAGCGCCGCCCGCCTCATGGCTTGTTCTCCCCGCCGTCCGACAGGGTGATCGCCGCGGTGTAGCCGATATCCGCCTCGCCCTTGCCTTCAGGAACCGTGGCCTGCAACGAGTAGTACCAGCCGGGAATGTCCTGCGAAACGGTGACTGCAAGCGCCAGCTCGGCGAAGCGCCCCATCTGAGCCCGCGCCTTGTCCTCGGCGAACGGCCGGATCGTCACCTGTCTCGCGGATATGTCACGCTCGCCGAAGTGAAGCGAGACCGGCACGATTTCGGCATCCTTCAGCAGGGCCTCCTTGATCCGGTTGCGCATGTAGAACGGACTGCCGCCCGACTGTTTCGCAATGTCGGCAAGCGCGCTTTCGAGGAAATACATGATGAGCGGATTGCCGACCGAGGCCGGGAAAGTGCCGATGAAACGCATCTGCGGGCCGCGGTGCAGGATCAGGGCGACATTGTCGTCCGAGGTCAGTTGCAGGCCGATCGTGTCGTTGTCGGCGGATTCGCCCTTCTTCAGGGGGGAGACGACGCGCTCATAGACCAGCGTGTCGGTCCCCTTTGCGCCCTCGGGTGGCGGCGGCGATGGCTCGAGGCCAGAGAGAGCGCCCTTGCGGAACAGCAGATCATAGGTTTCCGCGGCCGAGAGCGGCGCGGAGGTCAGGCCGAGGAAGAGGAGAAGAAGCAGAAAGACGCGCATGGCAAACCTCCCTTTTTCCGTTGAGCCTAGTCCGGCCGGCGCGCTAGTCACCGCAGACATTGGTCGGTATTGGCTCACGCCGCGCGGCCACGGGTCTGCCAGTCGATGAGCGCCCTCAACCGCACCAGTTGCACCGGCTTGTTGAGCACGGAGAACGACATTTCCTGACCGAGCTGGAAGAGTTCGCGCTGGCGATTGGCCGAGATGATGACCGCCGGTATGTCTTCGCCCGCCAGAGCCCTGAGCGTCCGGATCGTGTCTATGCCGGTATCCTCGTCGTCCAGCTGGTAGTCCGCAAGTAGGATATCCGGCGGCGTGCCGATCTCCTGCATCAGCGCCACCGCCTCCGCCGTCGATCCTGCCGCCAGAACGCTCGCCCCCCAGTTTTCCAGCTTGCGCGTCATCGCATGGAGCTCGTCGGCATCGTTCTCCACGATCATGACGATGAGATCGAGGCTGCCCTCGGGCATCGCCTCGACCATGGCGCTCTCGCCGCTGCCGACATAACCGGGTGCGGCAAGCGGCACCTCGATCGAAAACATCGAACCGTGGCCGAGCCGCGACTCGAGCCGGACGGGGTGGTCGAGATGCCGGCACGCGCGCTCGACGATCGACAGGCCGAGGCCCATGCCTGTGCCCTTGCCGCCGCCGCCCCGGGTGAATTCCTTGAAGACCCGCGCCTTGTCCTTCTCCGAAATGCCGATCCCGGTGTCCCATACCTCGATCCGCAGGCGGTTGCCGGCAAGCCGGCAGCCCACCAATACGCGACCGCGCTCGGTGTACTGGATGGCATTGACCACGAGATTCTGCACACAGCGCATCAGATAGCGCTGGTCGCTGGTCACCCATCGGCTCGACGGCACGATGGTCAGCTCTATGCCCTTCTCCGCGGCGAGCGGCGCCAGGTCTTCCGCCAGTCCCTGCAGCATGTTGCCGAGGCTGAAGGACGTGATGTTGAACTCGGCGCCCGAGCTGTCGAGACGCGAAATGTCGAGAAGGGCCTGCAGCAGGGTCTCGATCGAGTTGAACGACCGGTTGAGGCGGCTGACTACCTCCTTGGCTTCGGACTGTTCGACGGTTTCGGTGAGGGTGGAGAGATAGAGCTTGGCCGCATTGATCGGCTGCAGCAGGTCATGACTGGCCGCGGCGAGGAAGCGCGTCTTCGAGACATGCGCGGCTTCGGCCGCCTCTTTCGCCTGCCGGAGCGCGCCTTCGATCTTCGTCTGCTCGTTCGCGTGGACCTGCAAGAGCCGGTTCGCTTCGGTAAGCTCGGCCGTGCGCTCCTGTACCCGCCGCTCGAGCAGGGCCGCTGCTTCCGTTTCGGCGGTGACGTCCATGATCGAAACGATGAAACCGTCGTCCGGAAGCGAATGAAGCCGCATGTCGAGGCTCATGCCGTCGCGCCGGCGAAAGCGCCGCTGCACGGTCTCGCCGCGCCGGAGCGCCTTGAACCAGCCGGCGAATTCCGGCCCCTGCGACCGCCTGTCGAGGATCTCGTGGCGCTCGATATGCTCGATGATCCGCTGGAAGCGCGTGCCCTTCTTCAGCAGCGGCAGCGGTATGCCGAGCAGTTCCCCGAACCGTTCGTTGCGCACCAGGAGTTCTCCGCCGGACGAAAACGTGCAGACGCCGAGCGACATGTGATCGAAGGCGGCCTGCAGCAGATGCGCCTGCTGGTCGATCAGCCGGTTCTTCTCGCGCCGGTTTTCCCGCACCAGATCGGTGATCTCGGTCTGCAGGACGGCCATGTTGTCCGAACTGGTCTGACGATAGGAGATCTGGAACCAGCGATCATTGCGCAACGCCATGACGAAGGACGAAAAGCGCTGCCCCGCAGGTCCCTGCGCCGTGGCCGTGACCCCGCTCCTGGTCGTGGCGCCCTCACCCTCCTCGCGCGACAGATAGCGGCTCGAATTGACGGCCGCGAGATAGTCGTCGAAGGCGAGCCCCGGCTTGATCAGCTCCTCGACATCCGGCAGCAGATGACGGAACTGGCTGTTGCAGACCTGTAGCCTGTCCTCGGAAAACAGCGCGAAGCCGCCTTCCATCGCCACCATGGCATCGGCGAGGTTCCGCTGGATGCGCTCCTGCGCCTGGTAGGCGATCTCCAGCTCGCTCGATGCCCGGCCGAGCGTGTCGAGCGCCTTTTCCAGGTCCTTGGTCTTCTCCCAGACCTCGGTCTGCAGCGCAATCGCCGACTGGAACAGGGAATAGGCCGTGCCGCCGACCTCATGCCCGCGCTCGGCGCGATTGATCAGCGCCTCGATGATCTTCGCCTGCTTGGCGATCTGGATTTCATACGGGTCGCTCGGATCGATCACAGCGGCGCGCTCCCCCTGGGACGGAAGAAGGCGACGCCGACGAAGGTCTGGTTCACGTGCACGCCAAGATGCTGTTCGCCATAGGTGCTGAAGCCGACGACGCGGCGTTCGCGGAAGCGGTCGGAGGCCTCGGCCTCCAGCCCCTTCCTGTCGATCTCGAGCTTGCGCAGATAACAGTCGAAACCAAGGATGAAATCCGGCGCCTCTCCCTGCTTGTCGGTGACGGTCAGCCCGCTGTCGAGCGTACGAATGATCTCCTTGCCGCGGCCGAGGGTCAGCAGCAGCCCGTTGTCGATCGCCGACAGGAAGGTCAGGCCATGCTCGCCGTGGATCTGCTGGATCGCCCGCACATGGTAGATATTGCCGTTGCGAACGAGAACCGGGTTCTCCGCGAAGATCGTCGGGGACAGCGCATCGACGGGCACGCCGACCAGTCGGGCATATTCCTCGGCCGCCGGCGAGCCGTTGATCTCCAGCACCAGCCGCTCCTCGGGTACCGCCTTGGTGACAACCATGCGGCTCTCGGTCGGCTGGAAGTGGTCGAAGCCGAGACCGCAGAAGGCGAGGTCGGTCTCCAGCAACAGCAGCAGCGCGGCATTGCTGTGGAACTCGCCATTGCGCAGCACCTGGGTCCGCTCGAACCGCAGGCCGTCACCGGCCGATCCGCCGAAGACCGGGATGTCCTTCAGCCCGGCTTCCAGGGCGGCCACCAGTATGTCCTCTTGCTTGGAGAGCCCGTCGGCGAAGATGAGGGCGAGCCGCTTGCGGCCTGGCGTGGCACGGAACTGCTCTGCCAGGCGCTCGGTCTGCTGCACCACCTCGGCGATCGATACCGGGGAGATCGGGCTGAACAATGTCGACGCCACACGAAAATGACCCCGCTCGAAGGCAAGGGCCACCAGTGCGTCGTCTTCATAACCGCGTGGGGTGATCTGTCCGGCCGTCGTGCAGCCGAAGACCACGGCGTCCGGCAGGGCCGCAGGCAATGCCGCGGCGATATCTTCCGGCGAGAGGCGGTTCGGCACGAAAAGCAGGATGAAGCTCGGCCGGGCATGGTCGAGCTGGCGGCGAATGTCGGCAAGCGCCACTGCCGGCTCGTCGGCATGGGACACGGCAATCCGCACCGCCTTCGCGGGGCTGCGTTCGAGATCCTCCAGAGCCGTCACCGTGCCGCTGTCCTCCTGTGAAAGGCCCGCCACCGCGCGCGGCTCCGTCACTGCAGGCTATGGCGGATCGAGACTTCCCGCACGAGCATCGCCGCCTGGGTGCGATTGTGCACGCCGAGCCGGCGCAGCAGTGCCGTGATATGCGCCTTGACGGTGGCCTCGGCCAATTGCATCTCGTAGGCGATCAGCTTGTTCGGCATGCCTTCGCAGATCAGGCTGAGAATGCGGGTCTGCTGTTGCGACAGGTGGGCGATCTTGCGCGATATGGTTTCGACCGACCGGTCCGTGGCCTGCGCCCGCGTCGGCAGGGTATAGCCCGGCGGCACATAGGTCTTGCCGTTCCAGATGTCGCGCATCGCGTCCTGGAAGGTCTGCCGGCCGGTGTCCTTCGGGATGAAGCCCGCAGCGCCGGCGGCCATGACGGACTGCACGACGCCTTCCGTGGTGATCGCGGAGATGACGATGACCGGAATGTCCGGCGTCTTCTCCTTGATCTTCATGAATCCGCTCAATCCGGAGGCATCCGGCAGGTTGAGGTCGAGTATGATCAGATCGGGTGAGAAGCGCATCCGCAACTGCTGCAGCGCCTCGCCCAGCGAAGTTGCTGTTCGAATCCGTCGGGTGTTGAATATGCTCTCCATCGTGGTCGCGAGAGCATCGCAATAAAGCGGATGATCATCGATCACCAACGCCGATTTTATCGAAAGCAAGTGGTCGGACAACTCTGCCCGCGACATGGCTTTCCTCCCAAAAATATTTCCTGATCGTCATCAGCGGAGCAGCCTCCAACCGCCCCGTATGCCACGGAAAATATTCCCGCTTTCAAGTGGCTGAGCTCTCCCAAACGCAACCACACGTAATTTGTTGCACAGATTCGGGGGTAGCGCAATTGCGGAGTTTCTCGCCGGAAATGCGACATCGCACGGCGGCCAAGGTGCGGTCAACACATTGAAAATACTCGTGTGCGCAAGCGCTGATGCGACAATACTCCGTTAGCACTTCATTACATACGACAGGAGATTGTGGCTAAGGCGTGCGCGTCGTCGCGGTCCTTGGCGCCATTTGCCAGTCCGGGCCGGCTGCCCTGACGATCGGTCGCCGCGCAAATCCCCTCGACGCCTCCATTTTCGGCACAGAACTGCTTGCCTGGAGCAGACGACGGACACTTTGCGCACCGCTTTAGTCACACGCAGATCGCCCACACACCCGCTGTTCGGCATCCATTCCACAGCCGGGGGACAGAGGTGCCTACCCGCCGTTCACCAGCTGAAGGATGAGCGTATGAACATTGCCGCCGGGGCTGAGCTCGACGCGGTCGAAGTCGCGGCTGCGCTGGCGCTGTTCCTGCGACAGGGCGCCGAGACGCTTGGTCATCTCCTCCCTGATCTTGCGGCACTTGGGATCCGCCGGCACGGTCAGCCCGACCGTCGCCGCCTCGATCTGTTTCACCATCTCGACGATATAATCGCCGTGGACACGCTCGTGATCGCGCACGCCGCTGATGAAACTCTCCCAGTTGGCCTTGACCGGCGCCGGCAAGGCATTGGCCGGTTTCGGCAGGACATAGGTGATGATGAGCTTGGGCTTCGCCGTCGCCAGCACACAGTCGTCGCCGCGCGTTTCGTATTTGCGGGTCCAGGTCAGGGCAAAACTGGTCTGGGCGATCGCACGCGTGCCGATGCTGAGCTTCGGTCCCCGCGCACCGATCGAGGCGTAGAGTTCCGCGCCGCTGACGCCGGGCACCGAATAGGTCTGCACCTTTTCCACGGGCTGCCATTCTGCCGCCGCAGCGGGAGATATTGCCGCAAGGCCGGTCATGATGAGACTGAGTACTATGGCTAATTTCACGCGATGATCCTGTGCCTGTTTCCGCCGAAACTAGTTTCGAAGCCGCGTGGGCGCAATCGGCCAGCTTGTCAGATCGCGATTTGCAGGACCAGAAACGGAAAGGCCCGCGCCGATGATTACCGGCGCGGGCCTCTTATGGCTTGCGAAACAGGAACTACTGCAGGGATGCGAGAGCGGCAGCGAAACGCTCCTGGGCCTTCTTCGGCACCTTGACGTCCTTGTAGACATCGAGATTGGCCGGAGCATCGCCGACGACCACGAGGCCGACCATGCCCATGCCGACATGCGGTGCGCACTTGATGCCGTAGGCGCCAGGCACGTCGAAGGTCACGGTGACCTTCTCGCTCATCTTGCCCTTGAACTCGGTCGCACCGGCCGGAAGCATGCCCTTGATGGTCTCGGCATTGTGTCCCTTGTCGGTCGGAACGAAAGTGACCGTGTCGCCCGCAGCGATCTTGATGCCGGCGGGTTCGAAGACCATGGCGCCGTCTTTGCCCTTGTTCAGCATATGGACTTCATAATCGGCAGCGGCTGCAGAACCGGCAAAGGCGGCAAGAACGACAGCGGCGGCAGCGAGGCGCTTCAACATCATGGACATTTCTTATCTCCTTGAAAACGGGACCCTTCGGATCCGTTGGGACAGGAGATACGCCCTTCGTTCGAGCCCTTCTTTGTGCTTGCGCAACTAACAAAGCGCAATTTTTCGCCGCTTCGGTTTCGGTGCCTCACGGATGGTCCTTGAACCCTTCGGCGAGTTCCGACAGGCGGACGATATTCGTCACCAGCAGTTTCTGACGGCCGCCCTCGACCAGGCCCAGGCCCTCCCAGGCGCTGAGGATGCGCGAGACCGTGTGCAGCGTCGTGCCGGTCATTTCGGCAATGTCCTGACGGGAAATGGGGAAGTCGATGCGGATGCCGCCTTCCTCCTTGCGGCCGGCCTTGCGCGCCAGGCGCACGACGGCGTGGGCGACGCGGCGTTCGACCTCCTGCGTGGACATTTCCCGGATCCGGGTATGCGCCTCTTCGAGCCTCTGCCCGATCGTCTGCATGGCGGTGACGGCGAGCCGTGGATTGTGTTCGACGAAGCTCGGCCACAGGTCCGTCGGCCAGCCGAGCGTCAGGCTTTCGGCAGCGGCAATCGCGGTTCCGGGATAGTCGCTGCGCTGCAGCGCCTTGGCAAAGCCGAAAAGATCGCCCGGATGCACGACCCGCACGATGATCTGCTGCCCGTCTTCCGTGACCTGGGTGACCTTCAGGCGGCCATGCAGGAGCAGATAGAAGCTGATGGCGGGCTGGCCCTGCTCGAACACGCATTCACCCTGCGGAACCCGTCGCGAGGTCGCGTGCGCCAGGAGCTTGTCGAGCTCCTCGTCGCTCATCCGGTCGAACAGCGGAAGAGCCTTGACGACGGTCCGATCGATCTTCACCGTCGCTGATCCTTTCTGCGAGCACCCGCGCCAAAAGTGTGCCGGGTGCCGAACGAGGCTGCCCCTGAGCAACAACCAGCCCGGGTTTTAGACTAGGATGCAGCCTGACGAAAGGCAAAAACTAGCCTCGCATACCAGCTATCGTCACGGATCAACCGAAAACCGACATTGTCGGGCGGTGTGCCGACTGAGCAGCCGCCACTCTTCGGGCCACGGATGAAGGCGCTGAGCGGCGAACGGTGCTTGCCGGAGGCGATGTAGATACCGCAGCTTTCGCTGGCAGAGGCGGCGCTTGCGCCCTCGCCGAGCGTGACCTTGCGATTGCAGGTCGAGGTCCATTCCCAGACATTGCCGGCGAAGTCGGCCAAGCCGTATTCGCCCTCGCCGAAGCGGCCGAGCGGCTGAGGTGCAGGATCGCGCGAGGCCTTGCGGGCCGCTTCGCGCTGATAGTCTGCCAGCCATCGCAGGGCGGGGTTCTTGCTGTCGGGATCGACGCCCAGCGCATCGTCCGGAAATTTCGAGCCGGCGGCGAAGGCGAGATCCTCATCGCTCGGAAGGGTCCAGACCGCGTCGGTGCGAGCGCTCAGCCAGCGGGCATAGGCCGTCGCATCGTCATGACTGATCGACGTGGCGGGCAGGTCGAACGAAGAGGGCGTCGTGGCCTCGCGGGCCGGGCACGCGCCCTCGGCGACGCAGGCGTCGTATTCGGCGGTCGTCACCTGATACTTGGTGATGTCGAGCGGCCGCGTCCGGCGCACCTCGACCTTCGGCGCGTCGACGGCGAAACCGTCCTTGTAGAACTCGCCGGCCGGCCGGTAGGTGAAATCATGCGACTCGATCCGGATGGTCGCCGGTACGGGAATGTCGGCCGGCGCTGTCCGGAACAGGCCTGTCTGGAGGCCAAGGCCGCCGACGAAAGCGACCATCAGCAGCGCCGGCAACGCGACCGAGGCACCGGAGAAGAATTGGGCGTGACGGATGGCGGACATGGCGACCTCCCGGAGGCAGTCGAGCGGTGGGAAATGAGGTGGGAGCCCATGCCCGCGCGGTGCGGGCATGGGCGTGGGCCTGATCAGCTGGCCGAGGGTGCCAGGACCGAGGTCATCAGGTCGTCGTTCCACTCGCCAGTGACGGTGAAGTGTCCGGCCGCGCCGAGTTCAAAGGCCTCGATCAGGTTGTGGTTGACATAGGCGTAGATGCCCGGCTGCTGGAAGGTGTAGTAGGCAGCCCCTGCCGCCCCGCCGGGGATGAACCAGGTTTCCTGGTCCGTTTCCGGAGGATTGTGGAACTTGCCGGTTGCCCAGACATAGTCGCCGTGACCGCCGATGAGATGCGGGCGGGTGTCGCGGTTGGCCTGCGAATGGACGATCAGCACGCGATCACCGACTTCGGCCTTCAGGGCGTTCTCGCCGGTCAGCGCGCCGACCGCGCCGTTGAAGACGACGTGGCTGGGAGTAAGGCTGCGCATGACCTGCAGGACATCCTGATAGGCATCGCCGGCCGACTCGTACTTCTTGAAGTTGCCCTTTTCGTCCTTGGGAACATAGAAGTCCTGTTCGCCGACATAGTAAATCTTGTCATAGGCAAGTTCATTGCCCTTGCCGTCCTTCAGGCCGTCGCGCGGCAGCACCATGATGGCGCCGTTCATGCCGGAGGTGACGTGCCACGGCACCATGCCGGGAGGTGCGCAGTGGTAGACGAAGACGCCGGCCTTGGTGGCCTTGAAGCGCAGCACCGTCTTCTCGCCGGGGTTGACCACCGTCAGCGCGCCGCCGCCGAGGGCACCGGTGGCCGAATGGAAGTCGATATTGTGCTGGAGCGTGTTGGTCTCGGGATTGATCAGCGTCAGCTCGACATAGTCGTCCTGGTGGACCACCATCAGCGGGCCGGGAACCGAACCGTTGAAGGTCATGGCATGAACTTCGGTTCCCTGGTCGTCGATGATGAGCTTCTTTTCCTCGATCGTCATGGTGAATTCGACGACCTTCGGTCCGCCCTCGGCCTTCTGGCTGTGGGCATGGACGAAAGGCGGCTTCACCAGTTCGATCTTTTGGCGAGGCAGGGCGGCGATCTGAGCCGCAGTTGCCTTGGCGTTGGTCTTGATCTCGCCGCCTTCGGCGCGGGCTTCGGACGTGCTGATGATCGGCGCCAGCGCGCCGGCGAAGGCCGCACCGGCCAGTATCGTGCGGCGAGTTACCTGAAACTTCTCGGTCATCGAATGATCTCCTTTAGAGTAGAACGGAGCGAATGTCGTCCGGTCGAGAATGGTTTTACGCCCGGACCCGAAACTGCAATTTGTGCCAGCACAAACTTCCCCCGGCGCGGTGCCTCCTGCGTCATTTTGGCAGAGGGAGGTCGATTTGAAGTTTCTGAAACCATTGAGAAACCAAGGTTTTGCTTGCGTCTGGTCAAAGAGCGGAGACGCGCGCGCCCGTACTGGTGATTGCGCTTTGTCAAAACCACGGAGTTTCGCGATGACCAGCCAGCATACAGCCCGCAGCGGCGGCATTCCCCGAGGCCTGTCCAAGACCGGCCCCGTTCTGTTCTCCTACGGCTTCAGGCCCTTCTTCCTGGGCGCCGGCCTGATGGCGATCGCGGCCATGGTCCTGTGGATCCTGGCGCTGACGACCGGACTGGAGATCGGCGGATCCTATGGCGGCCACCACTGGCACGCCCATGAGATGCTGTTCGGATTTGCGCCGGCGGTCGTGGCCGGCTTCCTCCTGACCGCGGTGCCCAATTGGACGGGCCGGTTGCCGGTTTCCGGCCGCCCGCTGATGATGCTGTTTGGCCTGTGGCTCGCCGGACGCCTCGTGCTACTCCAGCCGGACCTGATCGGCGTCGAGATCGCCGCGGCCGTCGACAGCCTGTTCCTGCCCGCCCTGCTCTTCATCTGCGCACGCGAGATCGTCGCCGGCCGCAAGTGGAAGGACCTGAAGGTCCTGGTCGTGCTCGCCTTCCTGTCCGCCGCCAATATCTGCTTCCACGTCACCGCACTGAGCGGCGAGCATGGCGGCCTGGCCCAGAGGCTGGCCGTGTCGGCCTATGTCGTCCTGATCATGATCATCGGCGGCCGGATCATTCCGAGCTTCTCCCGCAATTGGCTGAACCAGCATGGCGCGAAGCGCTTCCCCATTGCGTTCAACCGCTTCGACATCGCAGCGATCGTCGGAGGCGCCGTGGCGCTGGGCGGCTGGACCCTCCTTCCCGGAAGCCGGCTCACCGGGCTGCTGGCCCTCATCGCTTTCGGCCTTCACGTCGCCCGTCTCGTGCGCTGGCGCGGCTTTGCCGTCTTCGCCGAGAAGCTGCTTTTCATCCTGCATCTCGCCTACGCATTCGTGCCCCTCGGTTTCCTCGCCATTGCGCTCGGTACCGAAGGGTACCTCGCCACCAATTCGGTGCTGCACGTCATGACCGTGGGCGCGATCGCCGCCATGATGCTGGCCGTCATGACCCGCGCCACGCGCGGCCACACCGGCCGCGTATTGGCCGCGTCCCGCATCACGACACTGTCCTATGCCTTCATCCTGCTGGCCGCCTTGTTGCGCCCCGCCGCTGACCTGCTGCCGGACTACATGATGGAGCTCTATTCGGCGGCCGGCTTCTTCTGGATTGCCGCCTTTGCACTGTTCGTCTTCGAATATGGACCGATGCTCGCCCGGGTCCGGCGCGTGGCCATCGCATGATCCAGAACATAGAGCCCGGCGCTAACGGCGCCGGGCTCTATGTTTGAAGACTGGAGTTCCTGGAAATTTAGTGCCGGGCGGAAACCGGGAAGACGCCGGAACGGATGAGGTCCGGCGTCCAGCGCGGTTCGTAGGTGAGGTCCACGACGGCCGCCGTCACCCCTTTGACGGCCTCGACCGCCGCCTGCACCGCCTGCTGCAGGAAGCCCGCGGCGGGGCAGCCACGCGACGTGGTCGTCATGACGATGCTGGCCGCGCCATCCGCATCGACGCTCACGTCATAGATCAGGCCGAGATCGACGATATTGCCGCCAATCTCCGGATCGGTGATGGTCGTGAGCGCCGCGACGATGTCGGCGGCGAGCCCCGATGCGCTGTCGATGTCCATCACATCACTCCTGCGTCTCACCGATGCGGATCAGCATGCGATAGGCCGTTCCGATCTCGTCGTAATTGCCGACCCACTGGTGGCCACGTTTTTCCAGTTCCGGCATGAGGAACACCGGCTCGCGCGGCAGGAGCGCGAACAGAACCTCGCCCGGGTCCATGAGTTCGGTCTTGGAGAGAATGCGCGCCATCGGCTCCGGCGGATCGAGGTCGGTCAGGTCGAGGTGGAAGACCGGCTCGGCCCACAGCGCCGCCGAGACGGCGCCTTCGGAGGCCGCGACATCGGCCAGCCCGCCCGCTTCGGGCGTGAACAGCACTTGCCATTCTCCGCCACCGATCTCTGAGGCCTCGTGGGTGAAGCCGCGCTTGCCCATGACGCGAAACAGCGGTTCGGGCTTGAAGGTGGCGATGAGGCGAAGTCCCTCGCCGGGCTTGAGCGACTGCACGGCTTCCATGATCGCCTGGAAGGGTTCGCCGCCATTGCGCAGGATCGGCCGTACGTCGAGTTCTTTGTAGGGGTTTGTCATCATGACCTCGTGGGCTGAAGGGACGGCAGGAAGAAATTGGGACGGATCGCTCCGCCAGGCAAGCGCTTGTCGGGCGCAATTTCCATCAGGCGGCGCGTGCGCAGAAATTCGGCGACGAGCGCGAGGCTCGCCCCGAGCTGCAGCCCGGCCGCCGCGCGGAAGATCAGATCATGATCGAGCGCCAGGGCAATGGTCGCGCTCAGGACGCCGACATGAAACAGCAGAAACCACAACCGGGCGCGGGGCTCGCGGACAAGGTCTTGCACCCGCGGCGTCGGCACCCGGCCAAGCACCGGACCGTAGCATTCGAGCCAGGTAAGGAAGGGAACGATCTTGTAGAGCTTGGCGAGGCCAAGCCCGGTCAGCCACCCGAAGCCGAGCAGGTAGACGATCGCCGCTGTGTCCGTTGCCAGGCGCCCGGTCGCCGCCGCCAGGGCGAGCCATACGGCACCGACGAAGAGCGCGACGAAGGAAGCGATGCTCGCAAGGCTGTTGAGTTCCAGCTTCGGCCGCCGCCGCGCGTGGTAGATGGCAAGCAGGTCGACCAGATAGAGACCGAGACCGACAAGCGAAGAACACAAGGCCAGAGTAAGGGCGACGGTGGTTCCCGCCAGATCGACCACTGACATCAGCGCGGCGGCGAGCAGCAAAGCGACGGTCGCAGCACCGGCCATCCATACCATGCGGGCTCGACCGGAGGCACCATCGGGAGCAAGCAGGAACATCGGCAGGAGCTTGTAGCTGACGCCCACCGCCGACACCGTCAGCCAGCCGCCAAGGCCGAGCGCCGCATGCAGCGGCAGGCCCGTCGGCAGGAAGCCGGCCCATGATGGCGGCAGATATCCGGACAGGACGAGCGCGAAGATCGCTCCCAGTGCGAGCGTCGCGACGAGCGCGACCAGCCCCAGGGCGACGAAACGGGCAGGCAGGGACAGCGGCCATGCGCTGGCGAGCGTGATCCCGACAATACCGGCAATGGTCAGATAACCAAGGGAGAGAGACGAGGCACCGACCGACAGCAACGACGCGGCGATGACCGCACCCCGGTCCATTGCTACGAAGCCGAGCACGAGGCCGGTTTCGCCGGCGACGATCGCGATGAGAGCCGGCAAGGCGGCGGCGCCGCCCTTCAGCGGTTTCGCCACCAGCACCGGCACGAATTGCAGGAGGGCGCCCGACATCAGCAGGCCGAACCAGCCCGCGGTGAGGAGGTGGACTACAGCCAGCGTCTGCGGCGCCTCGATGGCCGCGGCGGGAAAGCCGTAGCCCGCCGCCAGCAGGACCTCGGCGACAAGCAGGAAGAGGCAGGCGGCGGCGAAATAGCCCATCGTCCAGCGGGAAAGGCTCGCACCTGGCATGTCGGTCACCTCACTGCGGAATCGTATCCGGCGATCCGCTCAATGGGCTCCGCCGCAGCAGCAGTCGCAACCGGCGCTTTCTAGCCGCTCGATCTCGACCCGCCACAGATCGGGGCCCTGTTCCAGATATTCCCAGCCGAACAGGCCGGAAAAATGCGTTTCCAGATGATAGTGCAAAGGCCGGGGATCGTGATCGCTGATGATATGCATGGAGCCACCCGGAAGAAGCGCGTTCAGCATCCCGAAGATGCGGGGATGGCGTTCCGGCGGCGGCACGAGGCGTACGTCGATCGAGGGCTTGGTCTCTGCAATATCAGTCATTTATCCGTCCTGTTCGTTGAGCGGCCCGCCAATCACCGTCGCGGCCCGGGCCTGGCCAGCGCTTTGGATTTAGACCCAAGTCGGGGGAGCGACCTTGTCGCCGCGCAAACAAATCCGCAAAGCCGAAACCCCTTTCGACGCGATCCTTGGGATTTGGCAAAGAGCAAGAACGCGAACGGATCTACTTCAAGGACACGTTGAACCGGAGTAGCCCTATGTCCCGCGAACTGATCGAGAAATACGGAGAGGCCCGTCTGCCCCGTTACACCAGCTATCCGACCGCGCCGCGTTTTGCCCCCGGCATCGGGGCCGGCACCTATGGCGACTGGCTGGCCGCCATTCCGGCAACCGAGGCGATTTCGCTCTACCTGCACATCCCCTTCTGCCGCTCCATGTGCTGGTACTGCGGCTGCCACACGTCGATCACCCAGAAAGACCAGCCGATCCTCGACTATCTCGACGTGCTGAAGCGCGAGATCCGGCTGGTGGCCAAGGCGGCCGGCAAGCCGCTCAAGGTCGGCCAGATCCACTTCGGCGGCGGCACCCCGACGATCATGACGCCGGAGGAATTCCTCGATCTCTCCGCCTTCCTGCACAGGGAGTTCAACATCGCGCCGAACGCCGGAACAGCCGTCGAGATCGACCCGCGCACCCTCACCCGGTCGATGATCGGCGCGCTCGGCCAGTCGGGGGTGACCCGCGCCAGCCTCGGCGTGCAGAGCTTCGATCCTGTCGTGCAGAAGGCCATCAACCGCATCCAGACCGCCGAGCAGACGTCTGATGCGACGCTGGGCCTGCGCGAGGCCGGCATCGACAGCGTCAATTTCGACCTGATCTACGGCCTGCCGCACCAGACCGTCTCCTCCTGCATCGAGACGGCCAGGACCGCGATCGCCATGCGTCCGGACCGTTTCGCCGTGTTCGGCTATGCCCATATCCCCTCGTTCAAGAAGCACCAGCGCCTGATCGACGAAAGGACGCTGCCGGATGCGGCCGAGCGCCACGCTCAGGCGGAAGCCATTGCCGAAACCCTGGCCGCCGCCGGCTATCGCCGCATCGGCCTCGACCATTTTGCCCTGCCGGAAGACGATCTTTCGCAGGCCGCCGAGACCGGCCGTCTGCACCGCAATTTCCAGGGCTACACGACGGATGCCTGCAAGACGCTGATCGGCCTCGGCGCCTCGGCCATCGGCCGGACCGTCGATGGCTACATCCAGAACGACGTGGCAATCGGTCAGTATGCGCAACGCATCGCGTCAAGAAAGCTCGCCACGGTCAAGGGCTATCGGCTGACGGCGGAGGACCGGCTGCGGGCAGCGGTGATCGAACGGTTGATGTGCGATTTCCGCGTCGATCTCGCATCGCTCTGCGAAGCGCACGGCTTCGCGCCGGACCAGCTTCTGTCCGGCAACGCCATGTTCCAGCGCCTGCTCGAGGACGGGATCACCGAGATGAAGGACGGCGTGGTCACGGTGCGGCGCGACTGCCGCTTCGTCATCCGCGCCGTCGCGGCGAGTTTCGACGCCTATCTCGACCAGTCGGCCCGCACCCATTCCAAGGCCGCGTAAGCCGACAGAACAGAGCAGACAGAGAAAGGCCCGGCGCCACCCCCAGCGCCGGGCCTTTCCTCAACGCGGCCGTGCCTCCGCCTCAACTGGCAAGGCCGCGATAGATGGCCGGCAAGGCTGCCGGCAGCCGGGCGATGTTCGACACCACAGCATAGCCGTGCTGGCCGAAGATCGCCGGCACATAGGATTTGGCGTCGCGGTCGACGGTCACGCCGAACACCCGCACGCCCTTGCGCCGCGCCTCGATGACCGCGCGGCGGCTGTCTTCCAGGGCAAAGCGCCCCTCGTAGTGGTCGACGTCGTTGGGCTTGCCGTCGGTCAGCACCAGCAGCAACTGCCGCCGGTTCGGCTGCTCGACCAGCTTGGCCGTCGCATGGCGGATCGCCGCACCGATACGGGTGTAGTAACCGGGTTTAAGCGCCGCGATGCGGTTCTCCACCACAGGACCCATCTTCTCGCCAAAATCCTTGACCGTCTCGATGCGCACCCAGGAGCGCCGGCGCGAGGTGAAGGTCAGGATCGAGTGATTGTCGCCGCAGGCGGCAAGCCCGTTGGCAAGCACCAGAAGCGCCTCCTTCTCGACATCCAGCACGCGCAGGTCGTCGAACCAGGCATCGGTGGAGAGCGACACGTCGACGAGCAGGGTGACGGCAAGGTCGTGCGCCTGCGGTCGGCTCATCAGGTGAATGCGGTCGCTGCCCTCGCCGCCGGCCTTCAGGTCGGTCCGGCTGCGCACCACGGCATCGAGGTCGAGATCGGCGCCGTCGAGCTGTGCTCGCAGCATCTCGTGCTTCGGCCGAAGCACTTCGAACTGCCGACGCACCCGGCGGATCAGGCTCTTCATCGCGGCACTGGCTTCCGGACCCTGCACTTCCTCAGGCGCCGGCCCCGCCAGCACACGGCAATAGTCCTTGAGATAGGCGTTACGACGATAATCCCACTCCGGATAGCTCAACTCCGCCGTCAGCGACGTACGGTCGAGCGCTTCGGGCGGCAGATCGAGATCGAAGCGGAAGCGCGCCGATGGCCGGCCCTTGCGCTCGCCGAGCGTCATGTCGTCCAGTTCCTCGGCCGCGGCCGCATCGTGATCGTCGCTGTCGTCGCCGGGGCGGTCGACATTGACCATTTCCGCCATCGCGAGAATCTTCTCGAAACGGTTGAGAATGAACGGGCTGCGGTCTTTTTCGCGACCGTCGCTCTTTTCGCGCGTCGCGATCTGGCGCCCGGTCGTGGCGCCCTGACGGTCCCCGCCGGCGGCCGGCCGGTCCTCTTCCGCGCGCGGCGCGCTCTCCTCGCGCAGCAGCGCGTCGGGCCAGAGCGGCACGGGCATCATCGGCAGATAGCCGGGCGGCGCCTTGACCGGCAAAGGCACCGGATAGGCAAGCGGGGCGAGGCCTGCGCCGGCGCGAAGGAGATTGATGACACGGTCCTCGACGAGGCACTCCACGCGCGGCAGCTTGCCGCGCTGACGCTCGACAAGCACTGCAGCGCAGAGCGCACGGTAGCGGGCTCTGAGACCGGGAAACTGGCTGACCACGGCCTGCGCCGTCTGCGCGGCCCTGTCGAGCAAGGCGAGGTCGCGGACGAGCGGATCACTTTCCGACACCGGATCGAGCGGCATGACCGCCATCGCGGCCGCCAGCCAGACATAGAGATCGCGGTTGAGTGCGACCGTCGGCAGGAGATCGAGGACCGCGGGCAGCATGACGGTCGCGTGGTCGCGCCCGGGCTGAACCAGCTTCTCCTCACCAAGGCCCAGTCGCTGGCGGAATTTCAGGCGGTGAGCGGAGGTTCGCCCGCGCGCCGGGGCGAGCTGCACCGCCCGCTCGCCACCGAAGCCGCGAAAGCAGACGGACAGAACCGGCTGGACTTCCTCGAGCAGGACCGCCGCCTCAGGATAGCGTGGCCAGGTGCGCGTATTGCCGGCGATATTGTGCCAGGCCCGCCCGACGGTCTCTTCCAGTTCCAGGAAGTCCAGCATGATACACCTCTCTAGCGGATGACCGCGCTCGCCAGTTCGAGAAGAGCGGCGCGCACGTCCGGCTCGTCGGTCAGCGGCTCGATCATGGCGCACCTGACCGCATCCTTCGGCGCAAGGCCGGCATCGATCAGGCTGGCGCAATAGACCAGAAGGCGGGTGGAGACCCCTTCCTCGAGATCGTGGCCTTTCAGGGCACGCAGCCGGCGGGCAAGCTCGACCAGCGGCGCGACCATGCCCTCGGCAAGGCCGCTTTCCGCCGAGACGACGGCAATCTCGCGGTCCTTCGGCAGGAAATCGAATTCGATAGCGACGAAGCGCTGACGTGTGGAAGGCTTCAACGTCTTCAGGAGATTCTGGTAGCCGGGATTGTAGGATACGACCAGCATGAAGCCGGGCGGAGCGTTAAGGACCTCGCCAGTGCGCTCAAGCGGCAGGATGCGTCGGTCGTCGGTCAGCGGATGCAGCACGACCGCCACGTCCTTGCGGGCTTCGACGATCTCGTCGAGATAGCAGATACCGCCCTCGCGCACGGCCCGCGTCAACGGCCCGTCGACCCAGACCGTGTCGCCCCCCTTCAGCAGATAGCGGCCGGTCAGGTCGGCGGCAGCCAGGTCGTCATGGCAGGAGACGGTCGACAGCGGCAGGCCGAGCTTGGCGGCCATATGCCCGACGAAACGGGTCTTGCCGCAGCCGGTCGGTCCCTTGAGCAGCAGCGGCAGCTGGCGCATCCAGGCCGTCTCGAACAGTTCGCACTCGCTGCCGGCCGGCGAATAGGCTGGAATGTCGGGCGACGGCGGATTGGTGAGCATGAGGTTCATGGGGTGGATCCTTCGTGAAGCAGTGTTTGATGTGAGGCCTGACCAGCCGATCGTCTCTCCCCATCCGGAAGGGAGGCCGAGCGCCCTTGGGCGCCTCGGGGCGGGGGATGAGGGGACCATAGGCACAAGCCCCCTCATCCGACTCTGTCAGGCGATCTTCTCCCGATGGGGAGAAGGCAAGATCACTCGGCCGGTTCGGCGACGCCGCCGAAGGCCGGTGCCTTTTCCTTGCCGGGCATGAGCACCGACCAGGCGAACATCAGCGCAGAGACCAGCACGACGACGCCGGAGCCGAGACGCACCCAGTAGAAAAGCGCGAGCTGGTCCTGGACGGCCATGTAGCTTTCGCCGAGTACCCGCTGCAGATGGACCTGCAGCACGCCGGCAAAGGTCAGCGCGAAGGTCATCACCGACATGGCCGTGCACATCATCCAGAAGCTGGCGATCGACAGCCACTGGTTATACGGCTGGCGGCCGCGGATCTCCGGGATGGCATAGGCCATGATGGCCAGGTTCAGCATGACATAGGCGCCGAAGAAGGCGAGGTGGCCATGGGCTGCGGTGACCTGCGTGCCATGGGTATAGTAGTTGATCGAGGACAACGTATGGAGGAAGCCCCAGACGCCGGCGCCGAAGAAGGCCATGACCGAGCAGCCGATCGACCACAGCAGCGCCGCCTTGTTCGGATGCTTGCGGCCGGCCTTCCAGGTCATCACGAAGGTGAAGATCACCATGGTGAAGAAGGGAGCGACCTCGAGCGTCGAGAACAGCGAACCGATCCACTGCCAGTATCCCGGGGCGCCGATCCAGTAGTAGTGGTGGCCGGTGCCGAGGATACCGGAGAACAGCGCCAGGCCGACGATGACGTAGAGCCACTTCTCGACCACTTCGCGATCGATGCCGTTGAGCTTGATCATCAGGAAGGCCAGAACCGAAGCCATGATCAGTTCCCACACGCCTTCAACCCACAGATGCACGACATACCACCAGTACATCTTGTCGAGTGCCAGGTTGACCGGGTTGTAGAAGGCGAACAGGAAGAAGATCGCGACACCCCACAGCCCGAAGATCAGGATGTTGGTGACGACGGTCTTGCGGCCCTTCAGCACCGTCAGCGTGATGTTGAACAGGAACATCAGGCAGACGATGACGATGCCGACCTTGATGGCGAAGGGCTGTTCGAGGAATTCGCGGCCCTCATGGATGTGGAACAGATAGCCGACCACGGCGACCGCGGCGGCAATCAGGAAGATCCAGAACTGGGCGATCGCCAGCTTCGGGCTGTAGAGTTCCGTCTCCGCCTCTTCCGGCAGAAGATAGTAGGTGGCACCCATGAAGCCCATGAGCAGCCAGACGATCAGCGCATTGGTGTGGATCATGCGCACGATGTTGAAGGGCAACAGTTCGGACAGCGTATTGGGCAGCACGTAGATCGTGCCGGCAAGCACGCCGAACAGCACCTGGGCGAGGAAGAGGCCGAGCGCGCCGTAGAAATACAGCATCGCGACCTTCTGGGTTTGGTACTTCATTGTCGTTTCTCCTTGTCGCGGCGCTTGCTCAGCCGGCGTCGTTCGGCGGCCACTTCTGCGTCTTGATGCGGCTCGTCCATTCGAGGAAGTCGGCGAGGTCGTTGAGTTCCTGTTCGCTCAGGTTGAACTGCGGCATCTGCCGACGACCTTCGACGCCCGACGGCTGTGCGGCCATCCAGGATTTCAGCGTTTCGCGGGCCCCCTCCGGATCGTCCTTGCCGCCCCAGCGCACCCAGACATTGCCGAGTTCGGGGGCGAAATAGGCGCCTTCGCCGAGCAGGGTGTGACAATTGATGCAGGCGTTCTTTTCCCAGACGTGCTTGCCGCGCGCCACGCCGTCAGTCAGCGTCGACTCGTCAGTGGAGGTCGTCCTGATGTAGTAGTGGCTGTGGGCGGTGAGGCCCACGAAGATCGTGAAGAAGAAGATGGACCCGCCATAGAAGACGTTGCGGGCCCCTGTCTTGGTTAGGCGCTCTGCCATCCCCATGGTCCTTTCGTTCGCCGCAGCTTTCATTCAGCCGCCGGCCTGGTGAAATCCCCCTGCAGCGGTCGGCGGCCAGGCCGCCCCTCATGCCGTTCTGCGGGACGGTCCCTTTCTAGCGACGGACGAAAAGCCTTCTTTGCTATTTGGCAAACAAACGGGCGATGGTCCGAGAGGCTCAGACCGGAGCGGCAATCGCCACGAGAATGGTGCGCGAAAGGGCCAGCAGCACGAAGGTGAGCGGCCAGGCGACGAGCGCGAAGCGCAGCGCTCCGCCGGCACGCCTGAGGCCCATGAAGTCGAGAATGACGATGCGCGCCTTGGCAAGTGCTGCCACGAGAACGATGGCGATCGGCACCAGCATGTTGCCGCTGAGAGCCGCCGTGATCGCCCCGCCGACGGCCAGCACGCTGGCCATGACGAAGGCCCAGTGAAGACGCTCTTTCGAAAACCGGTCCATCGGGTCAGGCCAGGTAGATGATCGGGAACATGACGATCCACACGAGATCGATCGCATGCCACAGCGTGGTGATCAGCACGACATTGCCGCGCGTCGGCCGCCAGGCGATCAGCAGCATGACGAGCGCACCGAACACCACATGCAGCAAATGGAAACCGGTGATGATGAAATAGAGTTCGAAGAAGCCGCTGAACGTCTCTTCTCCGGCATAGCGGATCTCTCCGGCATATTCGAAGAGCTTGACGGCCAGGAAGACGAAGCCCAGCAGGGCCGCCGCGATCAGCGAGCGACGGACCTGCCGGGTTGGGGCGGTGCGGCGCACCGCCAGCGCCGCCTGCCAACCACTGGTGAGAAGGACCACGGTGTTAATTGCCGCGAGACCCGGGCTGAGGTGAAGCCGTGCCAGGGCAAACCGCTCGGGTTCGAAGGCCGACATCACCAGAAAGGCGCCGATCAGAATGCCGAAAGCGACAAGCTCGCTCCACACGAGCACCCAGAGCAGAAGAACATCGCTCTCCTCCTCCTCGACCGGGGCCGCCATGGCGACCGCTGCAATATTGGTTCCCATAATCATGGGCTTTTTCTTAGGGACAGCCGATCAGCGCGTCTTTGCGACAGCACAAAGAAAAATGACAGTCGGCAAGTTAGGGTCGCAGCATCAAAGGAGATTGCTTCCATGACTGACGCCCAGATCGGCCTTACCGTCGCCACGCCCATCATCATCGGCTTTGCGATCCTGCTCTACCGGATGGGCGTGCTGCAGCGCGCAGGAACCATCTCCGCCGTGCTCGCCTCGGTCGCCATCGCCACCGTGCTTTTCGTCAGTCAGTGAAGAGGAGTTCGCCATGCACCCCGACCGCATCCTCGACGAACAGGAACTGAACACGCTGAGGCAGAACCACGAGGAACTGCTCGGCCTTTGCCGCAATCTCGAGGAACTGGCCGACAGCCTGCCCTTCGCCGTCAACGAGAAGTTGTGCCGCGAGGTATCGGACCAGGTCCTGCCGCTATTGTCCCGGACACAGGAATTCGAGGAGCAGCTGCTTTTCCCCGACCTCGACCGGAGCGCCGGTTCCTGCTTCACGGCGATGATGATCGAGCGACTAAAGAACGAACACCGCTGCGACCGGCTGGCTGCCGAGGAGATTTCTCTGACGCTGAAAGCCATGCTGCGCGGCCATTGCGGCCTGACCTTCGAGACCATCGGTTACATGCTGCGCGGATTCTTCGAATGCGTACGCCGCCACGTCGCCGCCGAGAAGGCGATGATCGACCAGTTGATCCCGGCGGATCCGGAACCGCGATTGGTCCTGGCATGACCAACCTGCTGATCGCGCTCGGCGCCTTTCTCGCCCTTCACTCCGTACCGGCCATTCCGCCTGTCCGCGCCGGTGCGATCGCCATGCTGGGCCGGCGCACCTATCTCGGGCTCTATTCGCTGGTCTCGGTGCTGGTCCTCGCCTGGGTGTTCCAGGCGGCGCTCGCCACCGACTACATCCCGCTCTGGGAGCCCGCCGGCTGGCAGGCCAAGGTGACGCTGGTCACCGCACCGATCGGCGTGCTCCTCGTGCTGGCCGGTCTTGTCAGCGCCAATCCCCTGTCGATCACCATGCGGCAGGACGTAAGCCCGGGCGCCATCACCACGGTCACCCGCCATCCGGTTCTCTGGGGTTTCTTGTTCTGGTCGCTCGGCCACCTCGTGCCGAACGGCGACCTGCGCTCGCTGATCCTGTTCGGAGGGCTGGCGCTTTTCACCGTGTCGGGTTTTGCCCTGCTGGATCGTCGCGCTCGCAAGCGGCTTGGCGGACGCTTCGCTCAGATGGCAAGGGCGTCCTCGCTTGTGCCCTTCGCAGCCGTCCTGTCCGGCCGCAACCAGTTGCGGGTCGACGCCTCCCTCCTGCTCTCTGCGCTGACCGCTGCGGCGATTACCGGCTGGCTGCTCTTGGGCGGGCACGCCCTTCTGTTCGGCGCCGATCCGCTGCTTGCCACCACTTTCTAGCCTGGAATATCGCCGCTCCATTCGCTCGCCAGCGGCTGATCCGTGATCCGCAAGAGATCGATGGCGCGCGCAGCAATATGATCGACGATCGCCGCCACCGTCTCCGGCCGCCGGTAGAAGGCCGGCACGGGCGGCATGACGATCGCACCCATCTCGGTCACCGCCACCATATTGCGCAGATGGCCGAGATGCAGCGGCGTCTCGCGGGCGAGAAGAACGAGTGGCCGGCGTTCTTTGAGGTGCACATCCGCAGCCCGGATCAGCAGCGTATCGGCAAGCCCCGTGGCGATCCCGGACAGACTGCGCATCGAACACGGCGCCACGATCATGCCGGCGGTGCGAAACGAGCCGCTGGCGATCGCCGCGCCGATATCGCCGATGGCGTAGCGCCGGATGGCCAGTGCTTCGAGGCGGGCCAGCGCGCCCTCCCCCAGTTCATGGGCAAAGGTCCGCTCAGCCGCAGTCGATACCACCAGATGGGTCTCGACACCGGCCAGCGCGGCCAGCCGCTCCGCGATCCTCATGGCGATCGGCGCACCGGATGCACCGGACACGCCAAGGACGACGCGTCTGACGCTCATGGCAGATCTCCCAGCCCGAGCTCACTCCACATGGCATCGACCTTCGCAGAAACCTGCGGCGCCATCTCCAGCACCCGCCCCCATTCGCGATCCGTTTCCGGTCCGATCTTGGTCGTGGCGTCGAGCCCGAGCTTGCCGCCGAGCCCGGGCTTCGGCGAGGCGAAGTCGAGATAGTCGATCGGTGTGTCGGAGATGATCGTGACGTCGCGGCTGGCGTCGAAGCGGGTCGACAGCGCCCAGATCACGTCCTGCCAGTTGCGCACGTCGATATCCGGATCGACGGCGATGATCAGCTTGGTATAGCTGAACTGCGGCAGCATCGACCACAGCCCCATCATGATGCGCTTCGCCTGGCCCGGATAGCGCTTGTCGATCGACACCACGATGGCGCGGTAGGAGCAGGCCTCGGGCGGCAGCCAGAGGTCGGAAATCTCGGGGAACTGTTTCTTCACCAGCGGCAGGAACAGCTCGTTCATCGCCTCGCCGAGTTTCGACGGCTCGTCCGGCGGCCGGCCTGTATAGGTCGAGAGGTAGAACGGCTTCTTCCGCATGGTGATCGCCGACAACGTCATCACCGGGAAGCGATCGACCGAATTGTAGTAACCGGTATGGTCGCCATACGGCCCCTCCTCGGCCATCTCGCGCATCGAAACCGTGCCCTCCAGCACGATCTCCGCATTGGCGGGAACGCAGAGCGGCTGGCTTGCCGCCTTGACCACCCGGCTGCGCTGCCGCTTGAGCACGCCGGCGAAACCGAGCTCGCTCATGCCCTCGGGCAACGGCATGACGGCCGCAAGGATCGTGGCCGGGTCCGCGCCGATCACCACGGCGACCGGCATGTCCTGCCCCAGCTTCTGCCACTGGCGATGATGCTTCGCCCCGCCGCGATGGGCGAGCCACCGCATGATCAGCCTGTCGCGACCGAGCACCTGCATGCGGTAGATACCGACATTCACGTCATTGGGATCGTCCGACGAGCGGGTGATCACTAAAGGCCAGCTGACCAGCGGCGCCGGCTCCCCCGGCCAGCACCACTGGATCGGCAGGCGGCCGAGGTCGACCTGGTCGCCGCGCCAGACGACCTCCTGACAGGAGGCACTGGAAACCTGCTTGACCCGAAGCGAGAGTGCCGACTGCAGGAGCGGTAGTTTCCCCATTGCTTCTTTAAGAGACCGCGGCGGTCGCGGCTCGCGCAATTCACCGAGCAGATCCGCCAGTTCGCCGATCCCACCGCTCTGGAGCCCGAAGCCCCATTCGATGCGCTCGCGCGTGCCGAACAGATTGGCAAGAAGCGGAATCGGCAGGATATCGCCGGCCGCATTGACCGGCTTTTCGAACAAGAGCGCCGGCCCGCCGGAGGCAAGCACCCGCCGATGGATCTCCGTCACCTCATGCACCAGCGATACGGGCTTCGTGATGCGCCTGAGGCTGCCGCGGCGTTCCAGTTCGGCGGCGAAATCCTGAAGGTCGGCATAGCGCCGGATGGCAGAGGGTGCGTTTGTCATCCCGCCTGTGTGGCGGCTAAAAATCATCGAGTCTTTGCGCTGGCTCAAACGCTCGCGCCGAGCGAGCCGTTAGCATGGCGCGCACCGCATTCCGCAAAGGCCCTGAAAATATGGATTTTCCCAGAACGCTCGCCACGCCCCTGAACTACGTCCCCATAGCGGTGATCGAGCGAGCGACGGGCCTCCTGTTCAGCCGCATGATGAAGGAGCACCCCGGCCTGTTCGAACGCCTGGGCGATCACAAGGCCAAGCGTTTCGCCTTTGTGCCCAGCGACGTTCCGCTCGCCTTCGTCGTCGAGCCTGCACGTGCGACGATCCGTGTGCTGCGCAAGAGCGGTTCGGTGCTGACCGCCGATGCCACGGTCGAAGGTCCGCTGTTCATGCTGCTCGCACTGCTCGAAGGGCGCTGCGACGCCGACGCGCTGTTCTTCTCGCGCGACCTCAACGTCACCGGCGACATGGAGGCCATGCTCGCCATGCGAAACGCCCTCGACGACTGCGACATCGACCTGCCGCGCGACCTCTCGACGCTGGCCGGCCCCTTCGCACCGATCTTCGGCCGCATGGCCGAGGGCATTCGCCGCCGCGCGCTGACCGGGGAGGGATCCGCATGGAACTGATCTGCCCCGCCGGCACCCCCGCCGCCTTCCGTGAAGCCGTCGATGCCGGCGCCGATGCCGTCTATTGCGGCTTCCGCGACGAGACCAATGCCCGCAACTTTCCCGGTCTCAACTTCAGCCGGGACGAACTGCGCGAAGCAATTGCCTATGCCCGTCGCCACAAGACACAGACCTTTGTTGCGCTGAACACCTTCATGCGCGCCGGCGACGAAGAGATCTGGTACCGCGCCGCCGCCGATGCCGTGGCGCTTGGCGCCGACGCCCTGATCCTCGCCGATTTCGGCCTGATGGCCCATGTGACGGAACGCTATCCCGAACAGCGGCTGCACGTCTCGGTCCAGGCCTCCGCCTCCAATGTCGACGCGATCAATTTTCTCGTCGACGCCTTCAACGCCAAGCGTGTCGTGCTACCCCGCACGCTGACCATCGCCGACATCGCCCGCATCGCACCGAAGATCCGCTGCGAGATCGAGGTCTTCGTCTTCGGCGGGCTTTGCGTCATGGCCGAGGGACGCTGCTCGCTCTCTTCCTATGCGACCGGCAAGTCGCCCAACATGAACGGCGTCTGCTCGCCGGCAAGCCACGTCCACTATCGCAAGGAGCGCAATGAGCTCGTCTCCGAGCTCGGCGAATACACGATCAACCGCTTCCCGGCCGGCGAGGCCGCCGGCTATCCGACGCTGTGCAAGGGTCGTTTCGACATCGCCGACGACCGGGCCTACACTTTCGAGGATCCCGTGTCGCTCGACGTGATGAGCGAGATCGACGCCTTGACCGCCGCCGGCGTCAGCGCGCTGAAGATCGAGGGCCGCCAGCGCGGCAAGGCCTATGTCGCCGAAGTCGTCTCGACGCTGAAGAAGGCGCTCTCGGCCAAACCCGAACAGCGCACTGCGCTTCTCGCCGGCCTGCGGGGTCTGAGCGAAGGGCAGAAGACTACATCGGGTGCCTACGAGAAGCGCTGGAGATGAGCATGACCGATACCCCTTCCCCCTCGCTCACCATGGGCCCCGTCTACTATCTGTGGGACGGCCCCAAATGGCGCGACTTCCATTTCCGCATCGCCGACGAATCGCCCTTCGACACGGTGGTGATCGGCGAAACCGTGTGCTCCAAGCGCCAGCATTTCATCGAACCCCATCTTGCCGAAGTGACCGGAAGGCTCGAGGCCGCCGGCAAGACCGTGGTGTTCTCCACGCTGGCGCTCGTCACGCTGGAGCGGGAAAGCCGGCAGGTGCGCGAACTGGTCGAGGAAAGCGATCACCGGATCGAGGCCAACGATCTTTCGGCACTCGGGCTGTTGAACGGCAAGCCGCACAATGTCGGCCCGCTGGTCAATGTCTACAATGCAGCGACCGCGAGGCTGCTGGCGAGCCGGGGCGCCAGGACCATCTGCCTGCCGCCCGAACTGCCCTTCTCGTCCGTCGAGAAGATCGTCGCCGACAGCCCCGAGATCGATTTCGAGGTCTTCGCCTTCGGCCGCATGCCGCTCGCCATCTCGGCGCGCTGCGCCCATGCCCGCTCCAAGGGCAAAATCAAGGACAACTGCCTTTTCGTCTGCGGCGAAGAGCCGGACGGACTGCCGGTCAAGACGCTGGACCGCCAGTCCTTCCTGGCGCTGAACGGGGTTCAGACCGTGTCCCACACCTGCCAGGCGCTTCTCGGAGAACTGGCGGACCTCGCAGGGTGCGGCGTCTCGGCCATACGCCTGTCGCCGCAGGACTGCGACATGGTCGCGGTCGCCAAGCTCTATCGCGCCGTGCTCGACGGCACGCTGGAGGCCGATGAAGCGATCGACCGGCTGCGGGACATCTATCCGGCAGCGCCGCTGTCCAACGGTTTCCACCATGCGCGTGAGGGTGCTGCGTGGGTGGCCCGCGCCCGCGATGTGACAAGCGGCGCCATGGCCTGACGAACATACCGGCCGATCATCAGAATCGGCCGGGCTTGTCCTGGAATTTCAGCTCCGCAGACCCGGCGCCTCATGGCCGGTCCGCGCCACATATTCCGTATAGCCGCCGCCATACTGGAACGCGCCATCCGGCGTCAGCTCCAGCACGCGATTGGACAGCTCCGCCAGGAAGTGGCGGTCGTGGCTAACGAACAGCATCGTGCCTTCATACTGCGACAGCGCCTTGATCAGCATTTCCTTGGTGTCAAGATCGAGGTGGTTGGTCGGCTCGTCGAGCACCAGGAGATTCGGCGGGTCGAACAGCATGATCGCCATCACCAGGCGCGCCTTCTCTCCGCCGGAAAGCACGCGGCAACGCTTCTCGATATCGTCGCCGGAAAAGCCGAAGCAGCCGGCAAGGGCGCGCAGCGGCGCCTGGCCGGCCCGCGGGAAGGTGCTTTCCAGCGTTTCGAATATGGTCATCTCGCCATCGAGAATGTCCATTGCATGCTGGGCGAAATAGCCCATCTTGACGCTGGCGCCGATGCTGACCGTGCCCTGGTCCGGGGTGGAATCGCCGGCCACCAGCTTCAGCAGGGTCGACTTTCCGGCCCCGTTGACGCCCATGATGCACCAGCGCTCCTTGCGGCGAACCATGAAGTCGAAGCCCTCGTAGATGACCCGCTGGCCGTATTTCTTGTGCACGTTCTTCAGATTCACAACGTCTTCGCCCGAGCGCGGCGCAGGCTGGAATTCGAAGGCGACGACCTGACGGCGCTTCGGCGGCTCGACGCGGTCGATCTTCTCCAGCTTCTTCACCCGGCTCTGCACCTGCGAGGCATGGCTGGCGCGCGCCTTGAAGCGCTCGATGAACTTGATTTCCTTGGCCAGCATCGCCTGCTGCCGCTCGAACTGCGCCTGCTGCTGCTTTTCGTTCTGCGCCCGCTGCTGCTCGTAGAACTCGTAATTGCCGGAATAGGTGTTCAGTGACCCGGCATCGATCTCGATGATCTTGTTGACGATACGGTTCATGAACTCGCGGTCGTGCGAGGTCATCAACAGCGCGCCCTCATAACCTTTGAGGAACTGCTCCAGCCAGATCAGGCTCTCGAGATCGAGATGGTTCGACGGTTCGTCGAGCAGCATGACATCGGGGCGCATCAGCAGGATACGGGCCAGCGCGACGCGCATCTTCCAGCCGCCCGACAGCTTGCCGACGTCGCCGTCCATCATTTCCTGGCTGAAGCTCAGGCCCGCAAGCACTTCGCGGGCGCGGCCTTCCAGCGCATAGCCGTCGAGTTCCTCGTAGCGCGCCTGCACCTCGCCGTAGCGCTCGATAATCGCGTCCATCTCGTCCAGCCGGTCCGGATCGACCATGGCAGCCTCGAGGTCGCGCATTTCGGCGGCCACCACGCTGACGGGACCGGCGCCGTCCATCACTTCGGCAACGGCGCTGCGGCCGGACATCTCGCCCACGTTCTGGTTGAAGTAGCCGACCGTCATGCCCTTCTCGACCGAAACCTGTCCCTCGTCGGGCTGTTCCTCGCCGGTGATCATGCGGAAGACCGTCGTCTTGCCGGCCCCGTTCGGTCCGACCAGGCCGATCTTCTCGCCCTTGTTGAGCGCGGCGGAGCTCTCGATGAAGAGAATGCGGTGGCTGAGCTGCTTGCTGATGTTTTCGATACGAATCATGACCGGACAGGGGCTTGAGGGGTTTCCGGGCGCCTTATGTCACGGGTCGCGCGGCCTGTCGAAATCTTATCGCAGTGCAGCGACCGGTTTTGCTGATTCTGCCGCCAATCAATCCGATCGGCCGCCACACCGGGCGTTGGGCGCATCGCTCGACCATGGCAAACTGGAATGCGTACCAAAAGCCGAACGCAGTTCCGCACAGATCGCCTCTAGGAAACAGCCGTCCGGCTCTCTAGACTTCCTGTGCGGCCGCTCTGGCCGGGAGGAACGGAAGAGGAGGCCGTCTTTCCGTGAAACTGCGACATGCTCTGGTCTTTGTCATTCTGCCGGTGTTGATCGGGCTTGCCGCCTTCAAGGGCGGAGCACTCGCGACGCGCGCCTATATGGAGGAGGCTTCCCTCCAGGCAAGTTCGGCGCTGCGCCTTGCGGTTTCGGCGCTCGGCGGCCACCTCAGCCGCTACGAACCGCTGCCCGCGCTGATCGCCGACCACGACGACATCAAGGCCTTGCTGCGCGCACCCTCTGATCCGGCCCTGAGAGACACCGCGAACGCCTATCTCAAGGAAATCAACACCCTGCTCCGGTCCTCCGACATCTATGTCATGACCATGGACGGCGAGACGATCTCGGCCAGCAATTATGACGGGCCGGCGAGCTTCGTCGGGCAGAACTTCAGCTACCGCCCCTATTTCCAGGATGCCGCCAAGGGCCGGCAATCCCGTTTCTACGCACTCGGCACGACCTCCCTGAAGCGCGGCTATTATTTCGCCTCGCCCGTCAACGTCGATGGGACGATCCGCGGCGTGATCGTCTTCAAGGTCGATATCGATTCGATCGAGGCGTCGTGGAAGGGCGGCGAATACAAGATCTTCGTCGCCGATCCGGAAGGCATCATCTTCATGACCGGCAGCCCGGAATGGCTCTACAGCGGCATCCTGCCGCTGGACGCCGCCCGGCTCGCCCGCACCCAGGCCTCCCGCCGCTATGCCGAGGCGCCACTGAAGCAATTGCCCTTGCGCGAGAGCGAAGAGGGCGGTCACCGGCTGATGACGGTCACGGGCGGCGGCGCGTCGCGCGAATATTTGGTGCTGTCGCACTACATGCCCGAGGCCGACTGGACGGTGAACGTGCTGATGGATACGGCGTCGGTACGCGGCCAGGTCCGCACGGTGGTCATCGCCGTCGTCCTCTTCGTTTGCCTCGCCGGACTGGCCCTCGCCATTCTCCTCCAGCGGCGGGCCCGCACCGCCGAACGGCTGCGTCTGGAGGAAAGGGCCCGCAACGAACTCGAGCACCGCGTCGCCGAGCGCACTGCCGACCTCGCCCGCGTCAACGAGCAGATCGAGCTCGAAATCGCCGAGCGGCGACTTACCGAACAGGAATTGCGCAAGACGCAGGCCGACCTCATCCAGGCCGGCAAGCTCGCCGGCCTCGGCCAGATGTCGGCGGCCCTGTCACACGAATTCAACCAGCCGCTCGCGGCCGCCAAGACCTATGCCGACAGCGCCGCCCTGCTCATCGACCGCGGCCGGGCAGGCGAAGCCCGCGACAACCTGCTGCGCATTTCCGGCCTCGTCGACCGCATGGCCTCGATCAGCCGACACCTCAGAAACTTCGCCCGCAAGCCGAACGAGAAGCTCGGCCCGGTGGCGCTGGATGCGGTGATCGACGACACGCTGGAGATCGTCGCGGCCCGGCTGAAGACGGCGGACGCCACGCTCGAAGTCGATCTCGGCAAGCACCCGCCGGCCGTCGTGGCCGGACCGGTTCGCCTGCAGCAGGTGCTCGTCAATATCATCACCAATGCCGCCGATGCGGTCGAAGGTCAGGCTGATCGCAACATCCAGCTCAAGGCGCGCCGCAAAGGCGCAAAGGTCGTGCTCACGGTGCGCGATCACGGCCCCGGCGTTCCCGCGGCGATCGCCGAGCGCATCTTCGACCCCTTTTTCACGACCAAGGGCGTCGGCAAGGGGCTCGGCCTCGGCCTGTCGATCTCCTACAACATCGTCAAGGATTTCGGCGGCAGCCTGTCGGTCTCCAATCATGCCGACGGCGGCGCGGTGTTCCGCATCGAGCTGGACGCCGTCGAAAAGATGAAGGAGGCGGCGGAATGAGCGGCCAGCGCATCCTCCTGATCGATGACGAGGAAGACATGCGCCTGTCCTCGGCCCAGGCGCTCGAACTCTTCGGTCTCGAGGTGACGACCTTTTCAAGCGCCGAGGCGGTGCTGGAGCTGATCGGTTACGGCTTCGACGGCGTCGTCGTCAGCGATATCCGCATGCCTGGCATGGATGGAATGACGCTGCTGCAGTGCATCCGGGACGTCGACGCCGAAATCCCCGTCATCCTGGTGACGGGTCATGCCGATGTGCAGCTGGCCGTCAGCGCGATGCGTGCCGGCGTCTACGACTTCCTGGAAAAACCCTTCACCGCCCAGCATCTCGCCGGCATCATCCGCCGGGCCCTCGACCGGCGCAGCCTGGTCATGGAAAACCGCCGGCTGCGCGCCGTCGCCGGCAAGCGCGACGACATAGAGACCCGCCTGCCCGGACGAACCCAGGTCATGGTCGACCTGCGCTACCGTCTGCGGGCCATCGGCGCCACGGACGCGGACACGCTGATCATCGGCGATACCGGCGTCGGCAAGGAAGTCGTGGCGCGGGCGCTCCACGACGTGAGCGCGCGCGCCAACCGGCCGCTGATCGCCATCAACTGCGCGGCCCTGCCGGAAAACCTGATCGAGAGCGAATTGTTCGGCCATGAGGCCGGCGCCTTTCCCGGTGCGCTGAGGCCGCGCTACGGCAAGTTCGAGCATGCCCGTGGCGGCACGATCCTGCTCGACGAGATCGGCTCCATGCCCTTCGACCTGCAGGCCAAGTTCCTGCGCGTGCTGCAGGAGCGCGTCATCACGCGGCTCGGCTCGAACGAACTCGTACCCCTTGACGTGCGTTTCATCGCGACCAGCAAGGCGGACCTGGAGGCCGAGGTCGCTGCCGGGCGCTTTCGCGCGGACCTCTTCTATCGCCTGAACGTCGCGACACTCCATGTGCCCGCCCTGACCAACCGGCTCGCGGACATTCCGATCCTCTTTCTCCAGCTGGTGCGCGAGGCGGCGGCCCGCTACATGCGCGACGACATTGACGTCTCGCCCGAACTGCTGGCCGAGATTGCCGCCCGCCCCTGGCCCGGCAATGTCCGCGAATTGCGCAACGCCGCCGACCGGTTGGTGCTGGGGCTCGATCCGCTGCCCGACGAAAGCCCGCAGGCGACGGTGCGCCAACGGCTTGCCGACAAGGTCGCAGCCTATGAACGCGGCATCCTCGCCAGCGCAATTTCCGCCCATGGCGGCAATCTGAGGCCGGTCTACGAACAGCTCGGCATCTCCCGAAAGACGCTCTACGAAAAGATGCAGAAATACGGGCTGGAGCGAAAGCCGGGACTGACCCTCGACGACTTCGACGCCTGAACCTCTGTCGATGGGTGGATTTCCACCCACCCTCGTCGCGCTTTGTTCCCGAACCTACCCATGCTGCATTGCATGAATGACCAAAACCCTCCAGCCGCCGCCGGTTAGCGCTTGCGGGCGGCCGCCTCCGCCGCACTGTTGGCGCATCCAGGACCGGCACGGGAGGAGCCGCACCGGCCTGGGATGTTTCATCCGGGAGGAATTCGATGAAGATCCTGAAAACTATGCTCGGCCTCGGTGCCGCATTCGCCGTCACCCTGTCGTCCGCCGCGGCCTTCGCCGAGGGTTATCCGGAGCGCACCATCACCATGGTCGTGCCTTTCTCAGCCGGCGGCCCCACCGACACCGTGGCCCGCCTCGTAGCCGAATCGATGTCGAAGGACCTCGGCCAGCAGATCGTCGTCGAGAATGTCGGCGGCGCCGGCGGCACGCTGGGCGCCGGCCGGGTCGCCGCGGCCCCGGCGGACGGCTATACCGTGCTGCTGCACCATATCGGCATGGCGACCAGCGCCACGCTCTACCGCAAGCTCGCCTATGACACGCTGAACGCCTTCGAATATGTCGGCCTCGTCACCGACGTGCCGATGACCATCGTCGCCCGCAAGGACCTCGAGCCGACCGACCTCAAGGGCCTGATCGACTACATGAAGGCCAACAAGGATACCGTCACCGTCGCCAATGCCGGCATCGGCGCCGCCTCGCATCTCTGCGGCATGCTGCTGATGAGTGCGATCGACACACCCCTCGTCACCGTGCCCTACAAGGGTACCGGCCCGGCCATGACCGACCTGCTCGGCGGCCAGGTCGACATCATGTGCGATCAGACCACCAACACGACGAAGCAGATCCAGGGCGGCACCGTCAAGGCCTATGCCGTGACCTCTCCCGCCCGTCTCGACGTCCTGCCTGATGTGCCGACCGCAGCCGAAGGCGGCCTTGCCGATTTCCAGGTCGGCATCTGGCACGGCATCTACGCACCGAAGGGCACGCCGACGGAAGCCGTCGAGCGCCTGTCGAAGGCGCTCCAGGTCGCGCTCAAGGATCAGAACGTCGCCGCTCGCTTCGCCGAACTCGGCACCGCGCCCTCGTCGGAAGCCGATGCAACGCCGGCAGCCCTCAAAGCCAAGCTCGAAAGCGAGATCACCCGCTGGAAGCCCGTGATCGAGGCTGCCGGCCAGTTCGCCGACTGACCATTGACCCTGCACGATGCCGTCCGCCCTTGAGGCGGGCGGCATTCCCGCGCTCGGCGCGACGCCGCGGCCCTCGGCCGCATCAAGGGGGACACCATGAAATCCATGAAATTCGACCGGACTGACGCCCTTTGCGGCGCCCTGTTCATCGGGCTTGGCGGCTTTTTCGCCTATCAGAGTCTGAGCCTCGAGCTCGGCACGGCCTTCCGCATGGGACCGGGGCTCTTCCCGCTCATGCTCGCCGCCATCCTGATCCTGCTCGGCACCGTCATCCTTCTTCAGTCCGGCAAGGTCGAGGGCGAACCGCTCGGCCCGATCGCCCTGAGGGGCATCCTGCTCATCCTGCCGGCGCCGATCTTCTTCGGGCTCACCGTGCGCGGCCTCGGCTTCGTGCCGGCGATCTTCCTCGCCGCGCTGATCGCCGCCTTCGCCTCCCACCGCATGGGTCCGGTCATGGCGCTGCTTCTGGCCGCCGCCATCACGGTCTTCTCCGTGATCGTCTTCAGCTATGCCCTCGGCCTGCCCTTCGAACGGTTCGGTCCCTGGACCCGGTTTTAGGAAGAACCCATGGATTTCTTCAGCAATCTCGCCCTCGGCTTTTCCACCGCGGCCTCGCCGGAAAACCTGCTCTTCTGCCTCATCGGCGTTCTGCTCGGCACGCTGATCGGCGTGCTGCCCGGCATCGGCGCCACGGCGACCATCGCCATGCTGCTGCCGATCACCTTTCAGCTCGAGCCCGTCTCTTCGCTGATCATGCTCGCCGGCATCTACTATGGCGCCCAGTATGGCGGATCGACCACCGCGATCCTGATCAACATGCCGGGCGAATCCTCGTCCGCGGTGACCGCGATCGACGGTTACCAGATGGCCCGCAAGGGCCGCGCCGGGGCCGCGCTCTCGATCGCTGCCCTCGGCTCCTTCTTCGCCGGCACGGTATCCACCTTCCTGGTCGCCGTGCTCGCCATTCCGCTCACCGCCGTGGCGCTCAAGTTCGGCGCCGCCGAGTATTTCTCGCTGATGGTCGTCGGTCTTGTCTCCTCGATCGCTCTCGCCCACGGTTCGATCGTCAAGGCACTTGCCATGGTCTCGCTCGGCCTGCTGCTCGGCCTCGTCGGCACCGACATCTATTCCGGCACGCCGCGCTTCACCCTCGGCATCCGCGAATATGCCGATGGGTTGAACTTCGTCGCGGTCGCCGTCGGCGTCTTCGGCATCGCCGAGATCCTGCGCAACCTGGAAGGCGAGAAGACCCGCACCGTGCTGATGTCGAAGGTGAGCAACCTCTGGCCGACCCGCGACGACTTCCGCCGCATGGTGGCTCCGGTCCTGCGCGGCACAGCGATCGGGTCGGCGCTCGGCATCCTGCCGGGCGGCGGCGCCATTCTCGCGGCCTTTGCCTCCTACACGGTCGAGAAGCGCATCTCCGACCATCCGGAGGAATTCGGCCACGGCGCGATCGCAGGGGTCGCGGGTCCGGAATCGGCCAACAATGCCGGCGCCCAGACCTCCTTCATCCCGCTGCTCACGCTCGGCATTCCCGCCAATCCGGTCATGGCGCTGATGGTCGGCGCGATGATCATCCAGGGCATCGTGCCGGGGCCGAACGTCGCCACCGAACAACCGGCACTGTTCTGGGGCATCATTGCCTCCATGTGGATCGGCAACCTGATGCTGGTGGTGCTTAACCTGCCGCTGATCGGGCTCTGGGTGAAGCTGCTCACCATTCCCTATTACGTGCTCTTCCCGATCATCATGGCCTTCTGCTCGATCGGGGTCTACAGCGTCAATTCCAACGTCTACGACCTCTATGCCGTCGCCGGCTTCGGCCTGCTCGGCTATATCCTGGTCAAGCTGCGCTGCGAGCCGGCCCCGCTGCTGCTCGGCTTCGTGCTTGGGCCGCTGCTGGAGGAAAACCTGCGCCGCGCCATGATCCTGTCGCGCGGCGATCCGATGACCTTCGTCACCCGACCGATCAGCGCCGTGCTCCTGCTGCTTGCCGTGGCCGTGCTCGTCGTCGTCTTCCTCCCCTCGGTGAAGGCTAAGCGCGAAGAGGTGTTCCAGGAAGAAGACTAAGCCTTTCGCTCGGTTCGCCAACCGAAACGCCAATCGACAATCGCCCGCGACAGAAGACTGCCGCGGGCGATTTTCATTGTCGATATCGTGTCAATCAACCGCCAGCTCGATGGAGCCGGGCCGCGGACGGCGGATGCTCAATCGCCGTAGCCGACGATGCCCTTGATCTCGAGGAAATCATGGATGCCCCAATCGGCATATTCGCGGCCATTGCCCGACTGCTTGTAGCCGCCGAACGGCGCGTGCGTGTCCCAGTCCGGATAGTTGAGGTAAACCGACCCGGCGCGCATTTCGAGCGCAACGGCCCGGGCATGCTCGATGTTCTCCGACTGGACGTAAGCCGCCAGGCCATAGACCGTGTCGTTGGCGATCGCGATCGCCTCTTCTTCGGTCTTGTAGGGCAGGATCGACAGGACGGGCCCGAAGATCTCCTCGCGGGCGATCGTCATGTCGTTGGTGACATTGCCGAAGATGGTCGGGCGGACATAGTAGCCGCGGTTCAGGCCCTCGGGGCGTCCGAGGCCACCGGTGACGAGGGTAGCACCTTCCTTGATGCCCGCTTCGATCAGCCGCTGGATCTTGTCGAACTGCAGCTGGGATACGACCGGGCCGAGATCGGTGTCTTCGGCGGTCGGACTGCCGACCTTGTGGGCTTCGGCAGCGGCCTTGGCGAAGGTCAATGCCTCGTCGTGGCGATCGGCCGGAACCAGCATGCGGGTCGGCGCGTCGCAGGACTGGCCCGAATTGCCGAAGCAGCCCTGGACGCCCTTGGTGACGGCGGTTTCGAGATCGGCATCGGGCAGCACGATATTGGCAGACTTGCCGCCGAGTTCCTGGGCAACCCGCTTGACGGTATCGGCTGCGGTCTTGGCGACGATGATGCCGGCGCGAGTCGAGCCGGTGAAGGACACCATGTCGACATCCGGATGGCCGGCCATGACCTGACCGACATCGGGACCGTTACCGTTGACGAGGTTGAACACACCCTTCGGCACGCCGGCCTCTTCCATGATCTCGGCCCAGACGATGCCGGAGATCGGCGCGATTTCCGAGGGCTTCAGCACCACGGTGCAGCCGGCGGCAATCGCCGGCGCGACCTTGCAGACGATCTGGTTGAGCGGCCAGTTCCACGGTGTGATGAGTGCGCAGACGCCGATCGGTTCCTTGACCACGGTGGTCGAACCGCGCTTCTCGGAGAACTTGTAGTTCTCCAGCGCCTCGATGGTGGATTCCATATGCGCGCGGCCGGCCCAGGCCTGGGCGTCGCGGGCAAAGGACAGCGGTGCGCCCATTTCGTTGGACACGGCAACCGCGATGTCTTCGAAGCGGGCATTGTAGACTTCAAGGATCTTCTTCAACAGCGCCAGTCGCTCGGCGACCGAGGTCTTGGAAAAGCTCGCGAAAGCCTTCTTGGCGGCGGCGACGGCCTTGTCGACATCGGCCTTCGAGCCGACGGAAATCTGGGTATAGGCCTCTTCGGTCGCCGGATTGATGACGTCGAGGGTTGCCGGCACCGCCGGATCGACCCAGGCGCCGTCGATGAAGAATTGCAGATGGTGAGACATGGATAACTCCAATCAGAGGTCGGAAATGGCAAGGCGGACGGCACCGGGCGCCGTCCGTAATATTCTGCTCGTATCGCTCAGGGCAGGTAGTCCATGTAGCGGTCGAGATCCCAGTTGGTGACTTCTTTGAGGAAGCGCTTCCAGTCGTCGCGCTTCATCAGGTCGTACAACTCATAGAGCCTGCCGGGCATGGCTTCCAGTACCAGATCGTCCTTCTGCAACGCATCCAGCGCTTCGTTGAGGTTGAGCGGGATGAGGTCGACATGGCCGCCCGCCTTCATCACTTCCACGACATTGCGATCTTCCGGTGCGCCGGGGTCGATCTTGTTGGAGATACCATCATCGAGTGCCTTGATTAGCGCCGCGCAGAACAGGTGCTGGTTGACCATGGCGTCGACGGCGCGGAATTCGAAGCGGTCGGGTGCCGAGATACGGATGGTGCAGGAGCGGTTCTGCAGGCCCCAGTTGGCGCCGATCGGTGCCCAGAGACCGACGTCGGCGAAGCGGCGATAGGAGTTGACCGTCGAGGCCCCGATCGCGGTGAGCGCACCGATATGCTTCAGCGCGCCACCGAGGGCATGGTGACCGATCTCGGTCGGCAACCAGCCTTCCTCCTTGTTCTCGAACTCGTTCACGCCACCCTTGGTGTAGGTGAAGAGTTCTTCCATGCCCGGCAGTTCGCCCGGCACCAATTGCTGCAGCTCGGCCGAGCCGCCGGTCCAGATCGAGCAATTGTGGTGGCAGCCATTGGCCGGCACGCCCATCATCGGCTTTGCCATGAAGCAGGCGATCAGTCCGTGCTGGCGGGCGACCTCGTTGCAGATCTGGCGGTAGGTGGTGAGCCGATCGCAGGTCTTCAGCGCATCGTCGAAGGCGAAGTTGAGTTCGAGCAGGCCCGGCGCGTCCTCGACGTCGCCCTGGATCATGTCGAGACCCATGGCGTGCGAATATTCATAGACCTGCGTCCAGATGTGGCGGGCGCTTTCGAACTGGCCGATGTGGTAGGCATAGGGTTCGGTGATGCCGGAATAGGGCGTGGCCGAGCCGTCCGGGTTCTTCTTCAGCCACAGCATTTCCGGCTCCATGCCGACGCGCAGGTGAAGCCCGTTGTGCTTCTCGCGGAATTCCCGGTCGAAACGCTTGAGGTTGCCGCGGGTGTCGCATTCGAAATAGCCGCCCGGATTTTTCGCGTCCTCGAGGCCGTAGAACAGCGTGCAGAAGACACGGGCGACGCGCTTGTCCCAGGGCAGCTGGCAGAAGGTTTCCGGATCGGGCAGCGCGACCGTCTCGCCGTCATTGGCCGAGAAGCCGAACAAAGTTCCGTTCATGTCGGTCGAGACGTTGGTGACGCCGCCCATCCATGTCTGCACGCCCTTGCGGGCATTGTATTCCCAGTGGCGGGCCGGAACCGCCTTGCCCAGCACCCGGCCGGTGATCGAGATGTACTGGTAGTAGATATATTCGATGCCGAGTGCCTTGATCTTCTCGCTCACCCGCGCGACGCGTTCCTTGCGCAGCGGATCGTTCAGTTCGCGGAACATGTCGCAGTCTTCGTGTTTTGCCATAGGGCGTTCTCCTCTTTTGTTCTTGGGGTTGGGCGGGATTGGGATTCAGCCTTCGAGATAGCGGGCGAGCTCGAAGGCGCTGACGGCGCGGGCAAGGGCGGCATGCTCGATTTCGCAGGCCTTGGCGAAATGCGTGGTGAAGGCCTCGCCGAAATGGCGGGCGGCGAGTTCGCTTGCTCTCAGACGGTCGGCTGCGTCCTTCAGGTCACGCGGCAGGCGGGTGGCGCCGGGTGGGATGTCGTCCGGGCCGCCGAAGGGGGTGGCGGCGGGCGGATCGATCTGCTCTTCAAGGCCGTCCAGGCCGCCGGCCAGCGCCAGCGCCAGCGTCAAATGCGGGTTGCAGTCGGCGCCGGGCAAGCGGAATTCCAGCCGCGCGCTGTCCTCGGCGGAGGGAACGGAACGCACGGCCGTGGTGAATGTGTATTCCGCCCAGCTGACCGATTTCGGCGCCCAGGACCCGGGAGCGAAGCGGCGATAGGCATTGACCGTATGGGCGCAGAGCGCGAAAGCCTCGGGCACGAGCCTGGCCATGCCGCCGATGAAGTGCCTTGCCGCCTGGTTGGTCGTGGCAGCCGGATCGGAAAAGACGTTGCGCCCGGTCGCCTTGTCCCGGAGCGACAGGGTGACGTGGCCGCCGATACCGGGGAAGGAGCCGCCCATGGAAGCCATGAAGCTTGCCGTCATGTCCTGGCGGCGGGCATAGGCGCGGGCCGCCTGGCGGAAGAAGGCTGCATCGTCGGCGGCCTTCATCGGCGTCTCGGCGGCAAGCGTCGCTTCGAAGCAGCCCGGCCCCAGCTCGCCGGCCACCGCAAACAACGAAACACCGTGGTCGACGATGGCTTTCTCCAGGCCGGAAACGAATTCGGCCTGATCGGCCGCCGTCTGGCCCGACCAGCATTTGTTCTCCGGCATGAAGGTGCGCATGGCGGAAAAGCCGCTATCGCGCAGGCTTGCCGCGTTTTCCTTGAGGAAGATCACCTCGAATTCGAAGGCGGCGCGCACCTCATAGCCCATGCTGGCCGCGCGCTCGATCTGGCGCGCCAGCACGGCGCGCGGCATGAGCTCGCGGTTTTCTCCGGCATAGTCTGCAACGATGGCCGCGGCGTTCGGCTCGAAGGCATAGGGGCGAAGCGAGTCCACGTCGAGGCTCAGCGCCTCGGTGAGATAGGGGCCGCTGCCAAACAGGCTGTCGGCCGAATCCCAGTGCGGCAGCGTGTTGGAAAAGCGCGGGTCCCGCGCCCAGGCAAGGAACTGCTCGCGCTTCAGGCGACGTTCGCGAAAGACGCTCGCATAGTCGAACAGGCCGACATGCAGGATGTCGATCCCATCCCGTTCGAGCCGGGCTGCCAGTTGATTGAGCTTTGTCATGCAATCTCTCTCCGATACAGGCGGCCGGAGCCGCCCCTGATAGGGTGGATGAAGGTCGGGACAGCGGTCAGTAGACGTCGCGGGCGTAGCGCTTTTCCTTGCGCAGTCGGTCGAGATAGGCCTCGGCATCGTCCGCCGACATCGCCCCCTCGGAGGCGATGATCTCGACCAGCGCCCGCTCGACGTCGGCCGCCATATGGGTGGCGTCGCCGCAGACATAGTGGTAACCGCCGTCCTCGAGCCAGGCAAAGAGCTCGCGCGCGTTCTCGCGCATCCGGTGCTGGACATAGACCTTCTCCGCCTGGTCGCGGGAGAAGGCGAGATCGAGCCTCGTCAGCAGGCCGGAGGCCTGCATGGCGGCGAAGTCATCCTGATAGAGGAAGTCGCGGTCGCGATGCTGGTCTCCGAAGAACAGCCAGTTGCGGCCCTTTGCGCCGCGAGCGCGGCGCTCCTGCAGGAAGGCGCGGAAGGAGGCCACACCGGTGCCGGGACCGATCATGATCATCGGCGCAGCGTCATTTTCCGGGACACGGAAGGCCCGGTTCGGCGACAGGAAGATCGGCGCCGTCTTGCCTTCCCCGACACGGTCGGCCAGGAAGGTGGAGGCGACGCCCTGCCGCGCCCGGCCATGGCTCTGATAGCGGATGGTGGCAACCGTCAGGTGGATGCTGCCCGGATGCTCTTTCGGGCTCGAGGCGATCGAATAGGCGCGGTGCTGGAGCGGCTTCAGCAGACTGACGAAGTCCGGGAGCGACATCGCATCCTTCGGCATCATGCCAAGGAGGTCGAGAATGTCGCGGCCCCGCAGCCAGGCATCGAGGGCCTGACGGTCGCCGTTCTCCAACACGTGGTTCAGTTCGGCATCGCCCGAAAGGCGGGCGACCTCGGCGACCAGTTCACGCGAAGGTGTGCTGATCTCGAAGGCTTCGGTCAGCAGCGTGCCGAGTGGCTTGTCGTGGCCTGCGACCGGGACATGGGCACAGGCGCCGAATTGGTTCATCAGCGCATCGACGAGACCCTTGTCGTTCTGCGGGATGACGCCGATGCAGTCGCCGGCCTCGTAAGCGAGACCGCTGTCGCCGAGTTCGAACTCGATGTGCCGCGTGTCCTTGGCGGAACCCGCCCCGGAGAGCCGGTGATTGACCATCATGCGCGCCGGATAAGGATTGCGGCGGTTCCATTGGGAGCGGATCGGAGCCGCGGCAGGCAGATCGCCCAGCTCGATCTCCGCATCTTCGCCTTCCACGGCGCGGGCAGCAGCCAGCGCCCGATCGACCCAGGCAAAGGCGGTCGCGGCATAGTTGGTATCGCAGTCCACACGCGGCTCGATTGCCCGTGCCCCGAGGGCTTGGAGCCGCTCGTCCATGTCGCGGCCGGCGGCGCAGAAGGTCTCGTAGCCCGAATCCCCCATGGCCATCAGCGAATAGGAAAGGCCGCTGAGGTCGGGGGCGTCCTCGGCGCTGAGCGCATCCCAGAAGCCGCGCGCCGTATCCGGCATTTCCCCCTGCCCGTAGGTCGAGGTGACAATCAGCAGGCGTTTCAGCCCGGCAAGCTCGTCCATGTCGATGCTGTCGAGCGGGGCCACGCGGGGGGCAAAGCCGCGACTGCGGGCAATGCCGGCAATATCGCTTGCCATCTGCTCGGCATTGCCGGTCTGCGTACCATAAAGGACGGTCAGCGACACTGCAGGCCCCGTCTCGGCGCCGGCGGCGACCACGGGCTTCGCCGGTTCCTCGGCGCTCGGCGGGATGAACGTCTTGCGCTCACCCTTGTCGAAGGCGATCGGCAGCGTGATCGGCCCGGTATTGCCGCTGTCGGGCAGGAAGCGGGCACTGCCCTCGATGCGCGGATTGCGAACCCGGTGGGCCAGAATGGCGAGCGCCTCCGTCATGTCACCGCGGGCGATGAAATGGCCAAGGCAGAAATGCGCGCCGCCGCCGAAGCCGAAATGCGGCTTGCGCTCTGCGGTGATGTCGAAGGACGGATCGGCAAAGGCCCGCGGATCGGATGCAGCCGACTGGCCGAACAGGTGGATCGTCGTGCCGCACTTGATCTCGAGGCCCTGGTAGACGAAATCCTCGACCGCTTCGCGCGTCACCCAGGTAATCGTCGGGCGAACGCGCATCACTTCCTCGACGGCCGACTTGCCCAGTTCCGGATTGTCGCCCAGCAGGCGCCACTGTTCCGGACTGCGCATGAACACGTCCATGGCCAGCCCGATCTGGTTGCGGGTGGTGTCGATGCCGCCGAAGATGGCGAGCATGATCAGGTCGTAGAGCTCGCGTTCCGACAAAGCCTCGTCGCTTTGCATGTTGGTCCGGACCAGCATGGAGAGGAAATCCTCGCCGAGTTCCTGCTGGCGCAACTCGTCGACCAGCTTCATGACGTAGTCGAACAGCTTGACGGTCGCCGCGTCGACGGTCTCGAGGTCCTGCTTGAAGGTCACGCCGAGGGCCAGACCCATGTCCGCCGCGAGATCCGCCAGCTCGCGCCATTTGTCATGCGGCAGCCCGAGCAGCATGCAGATGACGCGCGTCGCATAGGGCTCGGCGAAATCGGCCATGAACTCGCACGAGCCCTTCTCGATGAACGCGTCGATCAGCTCATTGGCGAGCTTGGCGAATTCGGGCCTGAGGCCGATCACCAGCTTGGGCGAGAATGCGGGATTGGCGAGGCGGCGCAGGCGGGCGTGGTTGGCACCCTCCTGGCTCAGCAGCATGCGCTCCCACCAGCCGGCGAAGTGGCCGGACACGCCGTTGAGCTTCGGCCAGGCATAACTGCCCTGCCGCAGACGCGCATCGCGCATCAGCTTGTGCACTTCGTCGTAGCGCAACACGGCCAGCCCGTAATTGGTCCGCGCGCACCAACTCTTCTCGCGGGCGTCGTTAACCTGTTGCGACCGGATAGAGAAATCCGGGTCGCTCATATCGAGGAAAGGTAAGCTGCCGATGTCGGTCAAATCGTCTGCAATCATGGTTCCCCTCGCTCTTTGGCGCTTTCCCATGACAGCAGCAAAAGCCGTGCCAGCTGTTTTCGATTTCATAAGCTTCTGTTTTTGCGAGAGAAATTTTCAGGGCGACGCAGTAGCGGCCGAAGCGGGCTCGTCGTGATGCGATTTTGCCAGGGGATTTTTCTGCAAACACGCAGCATCGAGGCCTCGTTGCTCGCACACGCAATATGGACCCGTCCAACCCGTCGAATGTCGCAAGAAAACGGCCATCTCTTCTTCCTCCGAGAAGGCGGCCGGAGGCGGGCTGTAGCCATCGACGGTGTCTGATGCAAAATTGACGAAACCCTATGCGGTTGCGCATCAGCTCCTTGCGCCGGAAAAGACAAGTTATTGAACTTAATAAACTATTCTTATGGCACGGATCTTGCTGAATCCATGTAGTGCCGGCCTTCCAGGTCCGGTCCATGGCTGCCATTCTGTCGACGGATTCATCATGCCCAGGAAGACACTTGCCTATATCTCGCAGTTCGCCGAACCCGGCAGCTACAGCAAATCCACCTGGCGAAGGATCCACGGCGGCGATGACGAGACCATCGCCATCGAGGCCCTGCTCGACCAGATCGGCATGCTGGACAAGATCGACTATCTCGGCATCAAGGCCCATGAAGGCGAGCCGCTGCCGGATCTCGATGCGATTGACGGCGTGATCCTCGGCGGGAGCTTTGCCTCCGTATCCGACAATTATCGCTGGCAGCTGGAGATCGCCGACTGGCTGGCGCGCTGGCGCGCCACCGGCAAGCCGCTGATGGGCATATGCGGCGGCCACCAGCTGATGTCGACGGTGCTCGGCGGCCGGGTCGAGAAGAACCCCGCAGGACCCGAAGTCGGCAGCCTGCCTCTGGCCTTCACCGACGAAGGCCGTGACCACTACCTGCTCGACGGCTTCGACGAGACCTCCCCCTTCTTCTTCGGCAATTTCGATCGCGTGATCGAGATCCCGCAGGGTACCACCGTGCTTGCGACCCGCCCGACCCTTCCGGCTGCCGCCCTCGATCATGGCGGCAACTGGGTCTCGGTTCAGTTTCATCCCGAAACCACCTGCGACCGCATGGCGACCTGCTGGAGCGAGATCGATCCGGCACAGGCAGCCCGCTACAATTTCATTCCCGGCTGCGAACGCATGATCGGCAATTTCATTGTGGGAACGGGTCTCGTTTGAGTGACAAAGGGGTTCCGGTTCGCGCCGGATTGCCCGAGAGTGTTTTCAAGGCAGCCGGCCAGGCGATGAGGTCCGGCTCCGAGGTCAGAAAGGTCGCAGAACCATGGCGATGATGGAGGGAGCGCTGCCGGACCAGGCCCATGCGGACGCAGGCCTGTCGCTCGAAACCGATCTCTTGGTCGATGTGATTTCGCACGAGGGACGGGTGCTCTGGTTCAACGAGGCCCAGGCCGAACTGCTCGGAACCTATGATCGCGAGATCGCCGGCTATGATGCCGCGGCATTCTATACTCCCGAGTCCTTCGTCCAGATCCAGCAGATCCTGCGCAATCGCAGCCGTTCGGAGCATGGCGCTACCCTGGAGCTGACGCTGCTGGCGCGCGGCGGCCGGCCGATCCGCACCCTGGCGCGAACACGCTTCGTGCGCATCAACGGCGAAATCGCGCTGAGGCTCGCCAAGATGGACTACGGCCCGGTGGGAAACCGCTATCGGCAGATGGAGGATGACTTCCGCACCCTGCAATCCATGGTGGAGACCTCCAACGAGGCGCATTGGGGCATCGTTTTCCTCGAGCCGGTCGACACCACCCTGCCGAAGAGCGAAGTCATCCGGCAGGTGTTCGAAAACCAGTCCGTCTGGCGCATGTGCAATCCGGCCATGTCGCGCATCTACCAACTGCCGGAATCCGTCGACTTCAACGAACAGGACGTACGCCTCTACTGGCCGCGCAGCGCCGCCAACGAGAAGTTCGTCGACGAGATCATCAAGTCCAATTACGCCATCAACGACGCGCTGAGCGTCGACCGCCGCCATGACGGCACGCTGCAATACATCCTCAACGATGTCCGGGCCGATATCGTCGACGGCTTCCTGCTGCGGCTCTGGGGCAATTGCCGCGACATCACCGAACAGCGCAATGCCGATGACGAGAAGGCCAATGCATTGAAGCTCGCAATCCGCGCGCTCGACGGCATGCCGGACCCGGTGATCGTGCTCGACGCGGAAGGCAAGGTGATCAACCGCAACAAGGCCTTTGCCGCCGCCTTCTCAGGCAGCCGGACGGTCGAGAGCCAGCTCCTGGCCTATGTCCGCACCCGCAAGAGGGCTTCCGGCTGGTCGCTCTTCACCAATCCCGGCGGTCCAGGACCCTCCGTCCTGCTCGACGTCCACATCCGCCAGATCCGCGGCATGGACGACAAGGCCTGGACGGTTATAACTGTTCGAGAGCGGGAACCGCATGCGCCCAAGAGGGCGTCCCGCCAGCCAAAGCGGCCGTAAGAGAATGATGACACCGGGCGACATACCGCAGTTCTATCTAGGCGTCCGGGGGGCGGAGGCGCTGAGCCGCGAAGCCTGGGAGCAGAACTTCCAAAGCGCGCAGTTCCGGGCCTTTGCCAATCTCCTGCCCGACGGGCTGATGATCGTCGATCCCGACGAGGTCGTGGTCTTCCTCAACACCGCCGCCGAGCGCTCCGCCCGGCTCGCATCGCCCTTCGAAAGCCAGGCGCTGTCGACCTTCATGCGCTTTTCCGACTTCGACATGGACGACTTCCTCGCCTCCGCCGAGCGGGGCCATGCGCAGGGTCTGGTCCGGGCGAAGATCTCCGGCAAGGTCTATCAGGCCAGCCGTCGTGTGTTGGTCGTGGCCGGCTCGGCGAGCGGCTTCACCGTCTACTTCCTGCGCGACCCGGAAAACCAGGACCGCGCCAAACGCGGCATGACCGGGCGTTCGATCTCCGCGGGAGACCAGAAGGAAAGCGCGCGCCTGCTCTTCCCCGACGGTCTCAAAACCCAGATCGATCAGGCCGTCCGGGCCTATGCGCGCAATTTTCGCATCCTGCTGCTCGGCGAATCCGGCGTCGGCAAGACGGCGATCGCGCGGCATATCCATCTAACCGGCGGGGAGCGCGGACGCCCCTTCGTCCACGTCAATTGCGGCTCGATCCCCGAGACACTGTTCGAGTCGGAGATGTTCGGCTATGAGCGCGGCGCATTCACCGGCGCGCTCCAGGCCGGCAAGCGCGGCTATATCGAAAGCGCCGCCGGTGGTACGCTGTTTCTCGACGAGATCGGCGAGATCCCGCTGTCGTCGCAGCCGAAGCTGCTGAAATTCCTTGAAGACGGCACCATCCAGCCGGTCGGCTCATCGGTGTCGAAGAAGATCGACACCCGGGTGATCACCGCCACCAACCGCGACCTGGCCGAAATGACGCGACAGGGCGGTTTCCGCAAGGACCTGCTTTATCGCCTGTCGACCTTCCCGGTGGAGATCCCGCTTCTGCGCAATCGCCCGGACAAGGCGGAGATCCTCGACATGATGCTGGAGCGGGCAAGCCTGGAGCGGGGTGCACCGCTCAGGCTGTCGGCGGCCTGCCGGGCCATTCTGATGCGCCATCCCTTCCCCGGCAATCTGCGCGAGATGAAGAGCGTGGTCGACTACATCGATATTGTCGCAGCCGACGTCGCGAGCCCCGAGCATCTGCCGCCATCGTTCTCGCGCGTCCAGAATGCCACCGCCGACCAGCTTCCGGCGGCTACCGCGTCGGAAAAGGCGATGCCGGAGATCGAACCGGCCGGGCGGACGCTGAAGGACATGGCCCGCGCCTTCGAGGAGCGGATCATCAACGAAGCGCTTGATCGGCTGGGATCGAAGCGGGCGGCGGCCAAGGAGCTTGGCGTCGACATCGCCACCATCGTGCGCAAGACGAACCGCCCGAGCGATTGAGGAAGCCCGGCGCGAAGGCCGGGCTCCGGATGCTTCCTATTGCTTCTGCCGCAGCATGCTGACCGAACTCAGAATCAGCGCCAGCGATGCGACGACGATCAGTGCGCCGATCGCATTGATCTCGGGCGTGATGCCGCGCCTGAGCGTCGAGTAGATGTACATCGGCAGCGTCACGTCGCGCCCGGTCAGGAAGTAGGTGACCGGGATTTCGTCGAAGGACAGCGTGAAGCACAGCAGGGCCGAGCCGATGATTGCCGAGCGGATGTTCGGCAGGGTCACATAGAAGAAGGTCTCGATGCCGGTCGCGCCGAGATCGGAGCTGGCTTCGGAGAGGTTGCGGTTGACCTTTTCCAGCCGCGCCAGCACCTGCCCGACCACGATCCCGACCAGTGCCGTGGCGTGGCCGATGACGACGGCGCCGAGGCTCTGCGGCAAGCCGATCTGCTTGTAGAAGTTCAGCATGGCGATACCGGTGACGATGCCCGGCAGCGACAGCGGCAGCAGGATCGTGTTCTTGAACAGCTGTTTGCCGACGAAGGGATAGCGGTCGAGCGCGAGCGCTGCCGGCACCCCGATCACGATGGTGAGCGCGGTTGCCGAGATGGCGACGATCAGGCTGTTCTTCAGGGCCTTCAGCAGGTCCTGATTGGCAAAGACCTTCTGGTACCAGCCCCAGGTGAAGCCCGAGAGCGGGAAGGAAGTGACCGGGCTGTCGTTGAACGAGAACAGGATCAGGATCGCGACGGGGACATAGAGAAAGAGCAGGGTTCCGACCGCCACGCCGACCAGGCTTTTCTGCCACCAGATGAGTTTGTGCATGATGGTTTCTCCCTCAGCCCATGGACACGCGGCCGGCACGATCGAGCCTGCTGGAAATCTGCAGCACGACAAGCACCAGGGTGAAGATGATCACGGCAAGCGCCGAGCCGAGCGGCCAGTTGAGCGCCGCGCCGAACTGGCTCTGCAGCACGGTCGCGACCATGGTGCCGCTCGGTCCGCCGACCAGAACCGGGGCGACGAAATCGCCGAAGGACAGGCAGAAGGTCATGGTCGCGCCGGCAATCACCCCGGCGGTCGACAGCGGCATGATGACCCGCACGAAGGTTTCGAACGGCCCGGCACCCAGGTCCTGGGAGGCTTCGATCAGGGCGGGTGGGATGCGTTCGAGCGCGGTGAAGATCGGCATCACCATGAAGGGGATGAAGATATAGGTGAGCGTGATCACCATCGCCGCCTGATTGTAGAGAAAGATGTCAAGCGGCTGGTCGATCAGGCCGAGCCATAGCAGTGCGGAGTTCAGCGCCCCGTCGGTGCCGAGAATGATCTTCCAGGTATAGGCGCGCAGCAGATAGGACACCCAGAGTGGCACGACGACGCACATGTAGAGCAGCGTGCGCAGCTTTTCGGAACGGATCGTGAAGACGAGGAAATAGGCGAGCGGATAACCGAGCACCACCGAATAGACGGTGACGAGCGCGGCGATCTTCAGCGTCCTGAGGATTACGGTCAGATATTGCGGATCGGAGAACAGGAGAACGTAGTTGCCCCACTGGAAATCCGGGATGAAGAGGGGGAACTGGCGGGTCCAGAAGCTCATCATGCCCATCGCCCCATAGGGCAGGATCAGGAAGACGAAGGTCCAAAGCAACGGCAGGGAAAAGAGAAGCCAGAAGCTGGCGGCCTTGCGGGTGCTCGCTTTCATGCGCCGTCCTCCGCTCGGTAGACCAGAACGTCCAGCGGCGCGACGTGGAAATTCATGCGGTGGCCGGGCTGCGGCACATTGCCGTCGGCTGCGACCGTATTGCGGGCGATGTCGACGAAGATCGGCGCTTCAATGCCGTCGAGCCGCAACTCGATCTGGAACCGTCCACCATGGAAGAGCTGGTTGACCACCGTGGCCGAGAGCGCAGAATTGCCGGCGGGCGTCGGGCCGGCCTGCATGCGTTCCGGCCGGATAGCAATCAGCGCCTTTCCGTCGTCCTTGAGGCTTTGCCCCGGCTGCACCTCGATACCGGACATCAGCGTCCCGTCGGGCAGCTTGACCTTGGCGAGCCCGCCTTCGCGGCCGGCAAACGTGCAGGCGATCAGGTTCGCAGCGCCGATGAAGTCCGCGACATAGGGGCTCGCCGGACGGTCGTAGAGTTCCGAGGGCGAACCAATCTGGGCGATGCGTCCGCCCTGCATCACGGCGATGCGATCCGACAGCACCAGCGCCTCCTCCTGGTCGTGGGTGACCATCAGGAAGGTGATGCCGAGCTTCTGGTGGAGATGTTTCAGCTCGACCTGCATGGCTTCGCGCAACTTCACGTCCAGCGCCGACAGCGGCTCGTCGAGCAGAAGGACTTTCGGCTGGCGCACCAGGGCCCGGGCCATGGCCACGCGCTGGCGCTGGCCGCCGGAAAGCTGCTGCGGCATGCGTTCCGCCTTGTCGGAAAGGCCGACCAGGGCCAGCGCTTCGCCGACGCGCCGGACGCGCTCGTCCTTCGGCTTGCGGTTGGCGCGCACGGTCAGGCCGTAGCCGACATTTTCCGCGACCGTCATATGGGGAAACAGCGCGTAGTCCTGAAACACCGTATTGATGTCCCGACGGTAGGGCGGCTCCTGGGTGACGTCTGATCCGGCCAGCGTGATCCGGCCCTTGTCAGCGGTCTCGAAGCCGCCGATCAGCCTGAGCGTCGTCGTCTTGCCGCAGCCCGAGGGGCCGAGCAGGGTGACGAATTCGCCCGTCCCGATTTCGAGGTTGATATTGTGGAGAGCGGTGAAGGTCCCGTAGGCCTTCATCACGTTGTCCAAGGTGACGATCGGTTGCAGCGCCATAGGCAAGTCCTTGGTCGGGTCGAAAATGAACAGCGGAAATCACCGCCGGCATGGCCGGCGGTGATCGGGGTCGCTCTGATCGGTCCTCAGGGAGCCGCTTTCACGGCGTTCCAGACTTCAAGATACTTGTCGAGGCGGGTCGGCATCTGCCACATCACCAGGCTCTTCACGAACTCGATGTTGTTGACCTTCTTGGCTTCCGCGTCAGCGCCGGTCAGGCAGCCGGAAACGGCCTTCGGGTTGACCGGGAAATAGCCGGTCGAGCCGACGATGCCGCACTGGCCCTCGGCCGACAGCATGAAGGAGAAGAACTTGTAGGCGCAGTCGGTGTTCGGGCTGTCCTTCACCAGCTGCATGGAGTCCATCCAGCCCTCAGCCTTCTCCTTCGGGGTGAATTCGACGACTTCGAAACCCTTCTTCAGCGCGTTGACTTCCTTGCTCTGCAGGCCGGTCCAGGTGTTGGACACCCAGACTTCCTGGTTGGCGTAGAGCTCCGTCAGTTCGCCGGCGGTCGCCCAGTACTTGCGGATCAACGGCTTCTGCGCGATCAGCTTCTGCTTGACGGCTTCGAGCTGCTCGTCGCTCAGATCATAGACGTTTTCATAGCCGAGCAGGCGGGCCGTCCAGTAGAGCGACGACTTGTCGTCCCACATGGCGACCTTGCCCTTGTACTTCTCGTCGAACAGCACGCCGATCGAATCCGGCTTCGGATCAACCTTGTCGGCGCGATACATCAGCGAGATCGACCCCCAGACGAGCGGCACCGACCAGACCGAACCCTCGGCGGTGACGTCGTTGGCGCCCGAAAATTCCGGATAGACGTTGGCCCAGCCCTCGATCTTCGCGGTGTCGATCGGCTCGACGAAGCCTGCCTGACGCATCAGGCCAATGGTGTCGATGGACGGTACGATAATGTCGTAGACACCGCCGCCGGCGGCCAGCTTCGGCGCGAAGTCGTCGTTCGAGCCGACATAGGTCGAATTGGTCTTGCAGCCCGAGGCTTCTTCGAATTTCGGAATGAAGGACTGATCGGCATAGCCCTCCCAGGTCAGAATGTTCAGTTCGGCAGCACTGGCAAAGGACGGTGCCGCGACGACTGCCGCCGACACCAGGGAAAGCCAAACGCGGCCCCGCCCGTGAGATTTCGTCATTGTGTTCCCTTTCTGGTTTTAGCGGTTTCCGCTGTCCGTTCGACCGCTTCTAGCGACGGTTCTGACGGCACCGACCCGTTCGATCGGCACGCAATAGCGAAGCAATCGTCATGCCATCCAGTGCGGAGGTCAATTATCCATTGGTTTACAATAACATAGGAGAAGATCGATAAGAACGGACACACCAGCGCTGCAGAATCGCAGCAAAACATCCGAAAATGTCATCGCCCGTCGGCAATCGCCGCTGCGCACAACGCGCCGGACGCGGCCCCTGCAAGGAGCCACGGACAGGTCTCCAGCCGATCCGATGCTGTCAGCGCAGCGGCTTGTCCCGCCCGTTCGATCAGATTTGGATGCGGAAAAGACGGCCCACTGGCGGGCCGTTCTAGGTCGGGCAATCGTCGCTTATCCCATGCGTTCCGAGGCGTAGGAGCCGGGGCTTGCCGGGAAGACGACCGTGCGGTTGCCGTTGAGGAACACGCGGCGGTGGATATGCGCGTGGATCGCCCGCGCCAGCACCTGGCTTTCGACGTCACGCCCAATCGAGACATAGTCCTCGGCGCTCTGCGCATGGGTGATGCGCGCAATGTCCTGCTCGATGATCGGCCCTTCGTCGAGGTCGGCGGTGACATAGTGAGCCGTCGCGCCGATCAGCTTCACGCCGCGCTGATAGGCCTGCTTGTAGGGATTGGCGCCCTTGAAGCTTGGCAGGAAGGAATGATGGATATTGATGATCCTTCCCGACATCCTGCTGCACATCACGTCCGAGAGAACCTGCATGTAGCGGGCGAGAACGATCAGTTCGGCGCCCGTCTGCTCCACGACATCCATGATACGCGCCTCGGCCCGCGCCTTGTTCTCCTTGGTCACCGGAATGTGGTGGAAGGGAATGTCGTGATTGACGACCACCTTCTGGTAGTCGAAATGGTTGGAAACCACGCCGACGATGTCGATCGGCAAGGCGCCGATCTTCCAGCGATAGAGCAGGTCGTTGAGGCAGTGACCGAAGCGCGACACCATCAGCAATACCTTCATGCGCTCGCTGCCGTCGTGGACTTCGGTCTTCATCTCGAATCTGTCGGCAATCGGCTTCAAACCTTCTTCCAGCACATCGAGACCCTTGCCCTCCTCGGAGAGGAAGCTGATGCGCATGAAGAACCTGCCGGTGTCGAGATCGTCGAACTGCGAGCTGTCGACGATGTTGCAGCCCTGTTCGGCGAGATAGCCGGAAAGCGCGGCGACGATGCCGCGGGTCGACTTGCAGCTGACGGTCAGCACGAAATTCTTCACGACAGATCCTCCTTGTGAATGTGGGCGCGTCCAGGGACACATGCTCACGGCGGCAAGACGCCTACGCGCCTTGCCGCCCGTTCGCACGGTCAAGAAAGGGAACAGCGGCTCAGATGTCGAGCGTGGTCTGGTGTTCCCAGGCGGTGAACTGGGAGCAGTAGCTATTCCACTCCCCGTGCTTGAGCTTAAGATAGGCCGCGGAAAAATCGGTGCCGAGAGCGGCCTGCAGACCCTTGTCCTCCTCATAAGCGCGCAGCGCGTCGAGAAGGTTGAGCGGCAGCTTCGGCGCATCCTTCACCAGATGGCCGTCGCGATACATGTCGATATCGTGGTGCGGCCCCGGATCGGCATCGCTCTTCAAGCCGCTCAGGCCCGCCGCGATGATGATCGCCTGCAGCAGGTAGGGGTTGACCGCGCCGTCGGGCAGGCGAAGCTCGAAGCGGCCGGGTCCCGGAACGCGCACCATGTGCGTGCGGTTGTTGCCGGTCCAGGTGACGGTGTTCGGTGCCCAGGTCGCGCCGGAGATCGTGCGCGGGGCATTGATGCGCTTGTAGGAGTTGACCGTGGGGTTGGTGACGGCGGCCAATGCCGAGGCATGCTTCATGATGCCGCCGAGGAAGGTCTTGCCCTTGGCTGAGAGGCCGAACGGCATGGCCTTGTCGGCAAAGGCATTGGTCTTGCCGTCGATGTCCCAGACCGAGATATGCGCATGGCAGCCATTGCCGGTCAGCCCCTTGAAGGGCTTCGGCATGAAGGTGGCGCGAAGCCCGTGCTTCTCGGCGACCGATTTCACCATGAACTTGAAGAAGGAGTGCTTGTCGGCGGTCTTCAGCGCGTCGTCATATTCCCAGTTCATCTCGAACTGGCCGTTCGCGTCCTCGTGGTCGTTCTGGTAGGGCTTCCAGCCGAGTTCAAGCATGTAGTCGCAGATCTCGGCGATCACGTCGTAGCGGCGCATCAGCGCCTGCTGGTCGTAGCAGGGCTTCTCGGCATTATCGAATTCGTCGGAGATCTTCTCGCCGTCGGCGGAGATCAGGAAGAATTCCGGCTCGACGCCGGTCTTCACCCGAAGTCCCATCTCGGCAGCCTCCGCGACGAGCTTTTTGAGCACCACGCGCGGCGCCTGTTCGACCGGCTTGTCCTCCATGACGCAGTCCGCCGCGACCCAGGCGACGTCCTTCTTCCACGGCAGCTGGATGACGGATGATGCATCCGGCACGGCGAACAGGTCGGGATGGGCCGGCGTCAGATCCAGCCAGGTGGCGAAACCAGCAAAGCCCGCCCCGTCCTTCTGCATGTCGGCGATTGCTTCCGCGGGCACCAGCTTGGCGCGCTGGGCGCCAAACAGGTCCGTATAGCTGATCATGAAATACTTGATGCCGCGCGCGGCGGCGAATTGTGAAAGGTCCTGTGTCACGTCGTTCCCCTATAGTTTTTTGGATTGAGACACATGTTGAAGGAAAATGGCCGCCCCCTGGGAGGTGGGGCGGCCATGCAGTGATTAGAAACCTCCCTTGCCGGGGTACCAGCTGGTGCCCGCGAGCGGCACCTGGGCCATCGCGGCAGCTTCCATGGTGAGCGCGCAAAGATCCTCCGGCTCCAGATTGTGGAGCTTGTTCTTGCCGCAGGCGCGCGCGATCGTCTGGGCCTCAAGCGTCATGACCTTGAGGTAATTGGCGAGACGGCGACCGGCGAGCACGGGATCGAGGCGCTTGGCCAGCTCCGGATCCTGCGTCGTGATGCCGGCCGGATCCTTGCCCTCGTGCCAGTCGTCATAGGCGCCGGCGGTGGAGCCGAGTTTCTGGTATTCCTCTTCCCAGTGCGGGTCGTTGTCGCCGATGGCGACCAGCGCCGCCGTGCCGATCGAGACGACGTCCGCACCGAGCGCCAGCGCCTTGGCGACATCGGCCCCGGAGCGGATGCCGCCTGAGACGATGAGTTGCACCTTGCGATGCATGCCGAGGTCCTGAAGCGCCTGGACGGCCGGGCGAATGCAGGCGAGTGTCGGCATGCCGACATTTTCGATGAAGACGTCCTGGGTTGCCGCCGTTCCGCCCTGCATGCCGTCGAGCACCACGACGTCGGCGCCGGCCTTCACGGCAAGCGCCGTGTCGTAATAGGGGCGCGCGCCGCCGACCTTCACATAGATCGGCTTTTCCCAGTCGGTAATCTCGCGCAGTTCGAGGATTTTGATTTCCAGGTCGTCAGGTCCGGTCCAGTCGGGATGGCGGCAGGCCGAGCGCTGATCGATGCCCTTCGGCAGGTTGCGCATCTGCGCCACGCGGTCGGAGATCTTCTGGCCGAGCAGCATGCCGCCGCCGCCGGGCTTGGCGCCCTGACCGACCACGACTTCGATGGCATCCGCCCGCCGCAGGTCCTTCGGGTTCATGCCATAGCGCGACGGCAGATACTGGTAGACCAGCTTCTCCGAATGGCCACGCTCCTCGTTGGTCATGCCGCCGTCGCCGGTGGTGGTGGAGGTACCGGCGAGCGTCGCGCCGCGGCCGAGCGCTTCCTTGGCATTGCCCGAAAGCGCGCCGAAGCTCATGCCGGCAATGGTGATCGGGATTTTCAGTTCGATCGGCTTCTTGGCGAAGCGCGTGCCGAGCACGACCGAGGTGTCGCACTTCTCGCGATAGCCTTCGAGCGGATAGCGCGAGATCGACGCGCCAAGGAACAGCAGGTCGTCGAAATGCGGAACCTTGCGCTTGGTGCCGCCACCGCGAATGTCATAGATGCCGGTGGCTGCCGCGCGGCGGATTTCGGCCAGCGTATAGTCGTCGAAGGTGGCGGACTTGCGCGGCGGGGTCGTCGGATTGTGGTAGCTCATCTGCTGGCCCTTCGCCTCAATAGGCTTCTGCATTGTCGATGTTGAAATTGTAGAGCTTGCGGGCCGAACCGTAGCGCTTGAACTCCTCCGGCCTGACGTCCGTGACGCCCGCCCTCTCCAGGAGTTCGGCGAGCTTTTCGAGATGCTTGGGCTTCATCGCCTTTTCGACGCAGTCGGCGCCGAGGCTCTTGACCGTGCCGCGCACGAAGAGCTTGGCCTCATACAGGCTGTCGCCGAGCGCCTCGCCGGCGTCGCCGAGTACGACGAGATGGCCGGACTGACCCATGAAGGCCGACATGTGGCCGATCGAGCCGTGCACGACGATGTCGATGCCCTTCATCGAGATGCCGCAGCGCGACGCCGCATTGCCCTTGATGACGAGCAGGCCGCCCTGTCCGGTCGCCCCGGCATACTGGCTGGCATCGCCCTCGATGACGACCGTGCCGGACATCATGTTTTCGGCGACCCCCGGCCCGGCCGAACCGTGCACGGTGATCGTGCCGCCGTCGTTCATGCCGGCGCAGTAATAACCGACGGAGCCGCGCACCTCGACGGTGACGGGGCTGTCGATGCCGACGGCGACCGCATGGCTGCCGCGCGGATTGATGACCTCGAAGGCGGTGTCGTTGGCACCGGAGCCGAGATTGTGGAGGGCGCTGTTGAGTTCCCGGAGCGGGGTTTGGGAGAGATCGAATACAGGCATGGAGTTCGGACTTTCTTCGTGAAGGACGGACGCCTCAGGCGGCCTTCTCGTGATCCCAGAAATAGACGGTGGCGGGCTCGGGCTCCCAGACCCGGGCGTTCTCGATGCCCGGCAGGTTGACCAGCGCGCGATATTCCGAGCCGAAGGCGACATACTGGTCCGTCTCGGCCATCACCGCCGGCTTGCAGGCGATCGGGTCGCGCACCACGCCGAAACCCGACTTTGTGCCGACGACGAAGGTGAAGAAGCCGTCGAGATCGTCCAGCGCGCCGGTCAGCGCCTGGCCGAGATCCTTGCCCTTGGCCATTTCGGCGGTGAGGTAGGCGGCAGCGACTTCCGAGTCGTTTTGCGTCTCGAAGGTCATGCCCTCGCGGATCAGTTCGCGGCGCAGATTGTTGTGGTTGGACAGCGAACCGTTGTGTACGAGGCACTGGTCGGCACCGGTGGAGAACGGGTGGGCGCCGAGCGTGGTGACCGCACTTTCAGTCGCCATGCGGGTATGGCCGATGCCGTGCGTGCCGCCCATGGCGCGCACGTCGAAGCGCGCGACGACGTCCTTGGGCAGACCGATCTCCTTGAAGATCTCGACGCTTTCGCCGGATCCCATCACCCGCACGTTGGGGCGGACCTCCGAGAGCGCGGCGCGGATGTCGCCAAGCTGCGCCGCGTCGATCTCGATCACCGCATGGGTGCTCTTGACCACGACGGAGGCCGGAACGCCGGCCTTGTGGAGTGCGGTTTCGAGACCGTCGAAATCACTCTGCGGGTCGGCCGACTGAACGGTCACCTTCGCCTTGCCGTGAGCCGGGTCGCCGTAGATGGCGATGCCGGCCGAATCCGGACCCCGGTCGGTCATGGTGATCAACATGTCCGAAAGCAAAGCCCCCAGTTGAGGCTCCAGAGCCTTGTCCTTCAGGAACAAACCAACAATGCCGCACATGGCCACCATCTCCATTTTCTCGATGGAGTTATCGGTAGCAGCAGGACAGACAGAAATCAATCCGAAAGAATAAAATATTCCTGTAAGGCAATTATCGATGACGGTCGAATGACATGACGGACGGGTAGCTTGGCCCTCCCTATCGGGCACTGCGGGGGAGGTCATCGGACGCGCCCGGTGGGGATTGCGTTTGACAAGACGCCATGCAAGCTTGGATCTCAGTCTGACGCCCAAGTAACTCCGGAACAAAATTGGCCGCGATATCGTCAGCTCGGGATAAAGACGTCGACAGCACAAGAAGAAGTATCGGGGACAACCATGAGCATAACCGGCGGAAGCTTCCGGACACGTGTCGCCACACTTCTGATCGCGACCTTTTCTCTGGGCATTGACCCTGTGCGGGCGGAGAATGCTTCTTCCGTATGCGACAGGCTGGCTGCCAGTTCCTTCGATGCCTCGCGGCCGGCCGGGCTTGCAGGCGTGGAACAGGATCAGATCGACGTCACCCTCGCCATGCCCGCCTGCACCGAGGCCTATGCAGGCGGCACGCCCGCGCCGCGCATTATCTTTCAGTTGGGCCGGGTCTATCAGAAGACGGGCGATGCAGCGAAAGCGAAGGCGGTCTATCATCAGGCCTCCAACGCCGGACACGCCGTCGCCATGGTCAATCTCGGCGCCATGATCGAGGAAGACGAACCGGAACAGTCGCGCGGCTGGTACGGGAAGGCGGCGGAGCTCGGCAACGTGCTAGGCCAATACAATCTCGCCGTTGCCTATGCGAACGGGATCGGCGGCCCGGTCGATGTCGGCAAGGCCATCGAATTCTACCGCAAGGCGATGGAGCAGGGCGACAGCGTCGCCGCCTATAATCTCGCCGTACTGTATGACGAGGGCAAACTCGTCGACCGCGACATGGCGCAGGCAATCAAGTTCTACGAGGTGGCCGTCAAGGGCGGCAATATCGACGCCATGGTCAATCTCGCCATCACACTGGAAAAGGGCGATGGCGTGACCGTTGACAAGGCCGCAGCGCTTGCCCTCTTCGAACGGGCCGCGGCGCTCGGCGATCTGGAGGCGGTAGAGCAGGCGGCGCGGCTGCGGAAGGCCAATTGACCGGCCTCCACCCCACCAGTCCTTGGTGCTCCATCCCGGACGACACTGGCGCGCGCCGTAACCGTCAGCCGATCTGCTCTTCGGTGTCCTTGGTCGCCGGTGGCCGTTGGCCGAGGATCTCGCGCTTGCCGACATGGTTCGGCGCGCCGACCAGGCCTTCCTGCTCCATGCGTTCGACCAGCGAGGCGGCGCGGTTGTAGCCGATCGACAGGCGTCGCTGGATGTAGGAAGTCGAGCACTTCTTGTCGCGCTGCACCACCTTGACCGCACGTTCGTAAAGATCGTCGGCATCGGCTTCGCTGCCCATGGCCGTGCTGTCGAAGACAGCCGCGTCTTCCTCGTCCTCCGACGCGCCCTCTTCGGTATCCTCGGTGACGCTGCCGAGATAGGCCGGCTGCCCCTGCGTCTTCAGATGCGCGACGACCTTCTCCACCTCGTGGTCGGAGACGAACGGTCCATGCACGCGGGAAATGCGCCCGCCGCCGACCATGTGCAGCATGTCGCCCTGGCCGAGCAGGTGTTCGGCACCCTGCTCGCCGAGGATGGTGCGGCTGTCGATCTTCGACGTCACCTGGAAGGAGATGCGGGTCGGGAAGTTGGCCTTGATCGTGCCGGTGATGACGTCGACCGAGGGACGCTGCGTCGCCATGATCAGGTGAATGCCGGCGGCGCGGGCCATCTGGGCGAGCCGCTGGATCGCCCCTTCGATCTCCTTGCCGGCCACCATCATCAGGTCGGCCATCTCGTCGACGATGACGACGATATAAGGCAGTGCCGAAAGATCGAGTTCCTGGTCCTCGAAGATCTGCTCGCCGGTGCCCTTGTCGAAGCCGACAGGGACAGGCAGCATGATCGTCTCGCCCCGGGCGCGGGCTTCCGCCACGCGGGCATTGAATCCGTCGATATTGCGCACGCCGAGCCGCGACATCTTGCGATAGCGCTCCTCCATCTCGCGCACGGCCCATTTGAGCGCCAGCACCGCCTTCTTCGGATCGGTGACAACAGGGGTCAGAAGATGAGGAATGCCGTCATAGGCGGAAAGCTCCAGCATTTTCGGGTCGACCATGATCAGCCGGCATTCCTCGGGCCGCAGATTGTAGATCAGCGACAGGATCATGGTGTTGATGGCGACCGACTTGCCCGAGCCGGTAGTACCGGCAACGAGCAGATGCGGCATCTTCGCCAGTTCGGCGATGACAGGCTCACCGCCGATCGTCTTGCCGAGGCAGAGCGGAAGGCGGAAGTCGGTGCCGACATAGCTGTTGCTCTCGATCAGCTCGCGCAGGAACACGGTTTCCCGCTCGGCGTTCGGAAGTTCGATGCCGATCACGTTGCGACCGGGAACGACGGCGACGCGGGCCGAGAGCGCCGACATCGAGCGGGCGATATCGTCCGACAGGTTGATGACGCGCGAGGACTTGACCCCCGGCGCGGGCTCGAATTCATAAAGGGTGACGACGGGACCCGGGCGCACGTCGATGATCTCGCCCTTGACCCCGAAATCCTCGAGAATGCTCTCCAGCAGACCTGCGCTCTGCTCGAGCGCCTCCTGGCTCATCATGCCGGCCTGGCGCGGTCCGGGCGCCTGCAGGAGTTCGACGGAGGGGAAAAGATAGTCCTCCGTCTGGATGAAGGAGAGCGGCCCGGGCGCACGCCTCGCGGCCGAGCGGACAAAGGCAGCATCCGCCGGCACGACGGCTTTCGCAACGGTGCTCTCTTCGAGAGTTTCGACCTCGACGGGCGCGGTGTCCGCGACCGGGTTCGGGACTGTCGGTTGAGCCGGGCGACGCAGCTCGACATGCCGGTAAAGGTGGACGGCCGAGGGCGCTTCAACCGCAGAAAGATTGCTGGTGGGCGAAGAAACCTTCGGCGCCGGCGCCGGCACGGGCGTTGGAACAGCGACCGAACCGGAAGGCGGTGCCATCCGCACCACCGTCGCGATGACGGGCACGACAGTCGGAGCGGCAGGAACGGGAGCCGGTTGCGGCACCGGCGTTGCCATCGGCGGCGTTCTCATGACGCGGGATCCGGCGCGCGGTTCCGCTGCCTCCGAGGCGCCGAGACTCATCATTTCCCAAAGCAGGTGATCGGGAATGACCGTGAACGGCCGCGCCGCGGCGGCGGGCGTCTGCGAACTCGCCGGACGGGCCGGCATCTCGACCGGGGCAACCGCGGTCGGAGTCGGGATTGCCGCGGCGGGCGCCGTCGGCGGCACGATCGTCCCAGGACGCGCGGCGGCAGGCTGAGAAACGGCTGCAGGCTGGGCGATGGCCGACGCCTTGACCGGGTTCCGGGCGATCGGCGGGCGCACCTCGGCATGCAGCGGCTCGCGAGGCGTACGCGGCGGCACGCGGAGCGGCGCACCGGTGCGCGGCGGCAGGACGAGGCCCGGCGCCAGATGCTTGTCCGCGGACAGCGTCGGGCGGGGGTCGCTCGCCTCCGATCCCTGCGAGAGCGCTTCGGTAATCTGCCGCTGCAGGTCCCCGACCGGCGAGCCGTCAACCTTGCCCGGCGGCGCAAAAACAGGATTGCTCCGCCCGATGACATAGTTGGCGGACGAGCCTGCCTGAATCTCGGCTTCGGATACCGGGGCGACCGGACCGGCCGGCGCCCCGGAACTTGCTGCGCCGGGCTGCAGTGCGGCCTCCGCGGCCTCGCCCTTGAGAACGGCGGGGCCCGGCGTGCGGCCGAACCGCACGTTCGGTCCCAGGATGAAGGCCCTCTGCCAGACAGGAAGCTTTTCCGGATCCAGAATCACGGCATCGGGAACCGGCTGCGCCGGCGGCCGGGCATCGGCACCGGCCGCATCGGCGCGCGGCACCGCATGCGCCTGCTCTGCCTCGGAATCGACATTGCTGGGATTGGAAACCGGAATACGGAAGGGGGGAAATTGCATGTTACGCCAGACCATCAAACAAGCTGTCACACCAGTCCTGTTAATAGAAAGAAAACCTTAACCAGGTCTTGCCAAAGCCCCCATATGTTCATCTTTCGCACATCGTCCCTTCCCTCTTGGGGACCGCAGAGCGACCCAGCCCGACGGCTGCAAGCCCGCCCAAAACAACAGTTGTTGGGCGCAGGAATTGACAAGAAAGAATAGCGAATAATATATCTTTGCTGCGCGGCACAATCCTGTGACGACGTGATGACGAACGGCACAGACCCGCAATGCAGCTGACGCGCTTTTCCGACTATGGCCTGCGGTTGATGATGATGGCCGCCGCCCACGCCGATCGGCGCATCACCATCGAGGAAACCGCAAGAGCCTATGACATTTCCCGTGCCCACCTGATGAAGGTGGCACAATTGCTCGTCCGCGAAGGCTTCCTCAAGGCTTCGCGCGGCCGGTCCGGCGGCCTGTCGCTGGCAAGGCCGGCAGAGGCGATCACCATCGGTGCCGTCGTGCGGGCCACCGAAACGGACTTTGCCATCGTCGAATGCATGGGGCTGGGCAATCAGTGCCGCATCACCAGGGGCTGCCGGCTGCGCGGCGTGCTCGGCGAGGCGCTGGGCGCCTTCCTGGAGGTTCTCGATCGCCATACGCTGGCCGAACTGACCCTGACGCCCGAGGATTTCGGTTTCCCCAGAGCGGCATAAGTCTGTTTCGGTCTATCCGAGATCCCGGGCAACCGTCACGGCGCGCACGTTGCGGGCGGCGGCCTAGCTCCTGACCGCGTGGAGACAGGCGATCAGCTCGCCCGCGCAGGCCTGGGCCCGCAAACGGGCGTCCTCATCCTTCTCGCGTTCGGCCAAATCGAGATAGCAGTCCAGCAGAAGCTCGCACAAAGGCACGGGCCGTGCCTCGGCCCCCTCCGGCACGACGTCCA
>Ga0180012_1000013_pt1 | contig 112062 bp, 104 predicted proteins | sample KR11_S2_MetaG_FD_122243 | JGI IMG/M metagenome (GOLD analysis project Ga0180012, IMG submission 122243) | Groundwater microbial communities from the Olkiluoto Island deep subsurface site, Finland - KR11_S2_MetaG | ecosystem: Environmental > Aquatic > Deep subsurface > Groundwater | place...
GCTGAAGAACGAAGCCGGCGTGCTGTAATCGGACCGGGATAGGAGACATAAAGACATGGCCATTCTTCTTCTGGCAGAACACGACAACGCAACCCTGTCCGACCAGACCGCCAAGGCGCTGACCGCGGCCGCCCAGATCGGCGGCGACGTGCATGTGCTGGTCGCCGGCGCAGGTGCAAAGGCTGCGGCCGATGCCGCCTCCAAGCTGTCGGGCGTATCCAAGGTGCTGCTCGCCGACGATGCGAGCCTCGCCAACAACCTCGCCGAACCGCTCGCCGCCCTGATCGTCTCGTTGGCCGGCGCTTACGATACCATCATCGCGCCCGCCACCTCCTCGGCCAAGAACGTCATGCCGCGCGTCGCCGCCCTGCTCGACGTGATGCAGGTGTCGGAAATCGTCGAGGTCGTCTCGGCCGACACCTTCAAGCGTCCGATCTATGCCGGCAACGCCATCCAGACGGTACAGTCGAGCGACGCGAAGAAGGTCATCACTGTACGCACCGCCTCGTTCGCGGCTGCCGGCGAAGGTGGCTCGGCTGCCGTCGAGACCGTTGGCGCCGCAGCCAATCCTGATGTCTCGTCCTTCGTCAACGACGCGCTGTCGAGCTCCGACCGCCCGGAACTGACCTCGGCCAAGATCATCATCTCGGGCGGCCGTGCGCTCGGCTCCGCCGAGAAGTTCAAGGAAGTCATCCTGCCGGTCGCCGACAAGCTCGGCGCCGCCGTCGGCGCATCGCGCGCTGCCGTCGATGCAGGCTACGCTCCGAACGACTGGCAGGTCGGCCAGACCGGCAAGGTCGTCGCTCCGCAGCTCTACATCGCTGCCGGCATTTCCGGCGCCATCCAGCACCTCGCCGGCATGAAGGATTCCAAGGTCATCGTCGCGATCAACAAGGACGAAGAGGCGCCGATCTTCCAGGTCGCCGACTACGGCCTGGTCGCGGACCTGTTCGAAGCCCTGCCGGAACTGGAAAAGGCGCTCTGAGCTCCATTCCTTTCGCAACTGCGAAAAGACTGGAAAAACGCCCCGCGCGGGTCTATCAATTTGCCGGGCCGGCTTTCGTTGGCCCGGCATTTTTGTAAAAATGCGACTGCGGAGTGGTGAGGAGAACTAAATGACGACGGTTATCGGCAATGTGGGTGTCGTGGGCGCGGGCCAGATGGGCTGCGGCATCGCCCATGTATCGGCACTCGCCGGCTACAAGGTCACCATCTACGACCTTTCCAAGGACCGCATCGAGGCTGGCCTCGCCACCATCAACGGCAACCTCGCCCGCCAGGTGACCAACGGCAAGCTCTCCGACGAGGACCGCAAGGCGGCCCTGTCTCGCATTTCCGGCAGCGCCGACATCAACGACCTGGCGCCGATGGACCTGGTGATCGAGGCCGCGACCGAGGACGAAACGGTCAAGCGCAAGATCTTCGCCCAGGTCTGCCCGGTGCTGAAACCCGAAGCGCTGCTCGCCACCAACACCTCGTCGCTTTCCATTACCCGGCTCGCCTCCGCCACCGACCGTCCGGAACGCTTCATGGGCATCCACTTCATGAACCCCGTGCCGGTGATGAAGCTGGTCGAACTGGTGCGCGGCATTGCCACCGACGAAACCACCTTCGATACCGCCAAGACCTTCGTCCGCTCTCTCGACAAGACGATCACCGTCGCCGAGGATTTTCCGGCCTTCATCGTCAACCGCATCCTGCTGCCGATGATCAACGAGGCGATCTACACGCTTTATGAAGGCGTCGGCTCGGTCGAGGCGATCGACACCGCCATGCGGCTCGGCGCCAATCACCCGATGGGCCCGCTGCAGCTCGCCGACTTCATCGGACTCGACACCTGCCTGTCGATCATGCAGGTCCTGCATGACGGCCTGTCCGACAGCAAGTATCGCCCCTGCCCGCTTCTGGTGAAATATGTCGAAGCCGGCTGGCTCGGCCGCAAGGCCGGCCGCGGCTTCTACGACTATCGCGGCGAAGTGCCTGTCCCCACGCGCTGAGGCAGCGCGCGGGACAGGCTGACGGGTTCAGTGCGCTGCCGACGGATCGGTGGCGCTGGCCTTGTCATGGATCGCCAGCTTGTCGACGATCGTTTTGCTCGCTTCGTTGAAACCGACCAGTTCGACATCGGCGCCGCGGCGGCGAAACTTCAGCACGACGGAATCCAGCGCCGCGACACTGGAAATGTCCCAGATATGGGCCCGGCTGACATCGATCACCACCCTGTCGAGGAACTCCCGGAAATCGAACGCCTGGGCAAAATCCTCCACGGAGGCGAAGAACAGCTGCCCGCCGATCCGATAGGTGCGGCAACGGCCGTCCTCGGACAATTCCGAGGTCACGTCGAAGATCTTCGAGATCTTCCAGGCAAAGAAGATCCCCGACAGGAGCACCCCGACCAGCACGCCGATCGCCAGATTGTGCGTGCCGACCACGGTTGCGACAGTCGCCAGCATGACGATCGATGACGAGCCCGGATGATGGCGCAGATTGTCGATCGACTTCCACGAGAAGGTGCCGACCGACACCATGATCATCACCGCGACCAGGGCCGGCATCGGGATGAGGCTGACCCAGTCGCCGAGCACCACGCAGAGAATGAGAAGCAGCACGCCGGCGGCGAAGGTCGACAGGCGCCCGCGACCGCCGGTCTTGATGTTGATCATCGACTGACCGATCATCGCGCAACCCGCCATGCCGCCGATGAAGCCGGTCACGCCGTTGGCGATGCCCTGGCCGATCGTTTCCTGATGCCGATTGCTGCGCGTGTCGGTGATGTCGTCGATCAGCTGGGCCGTCATCAGGGATTCCAGCAGCCCGACGACAGCAACGCCGAGCGAATAGGGTGCGATGATCCGGAGCGTCTCCAGCGTCAGCGGCACCATCGGGATATGGAAGCTCGGGAAGGCCGAGGGAAGTTCACCCATGTCGGAGACGGTGCGTACATCAATGCCGAAGTAGATCGCCACGGCGGTCAGGCCGATGATCGCCACAAGCGGCGAGGGGACGGCCCGGGTGAACCGCGGCAGGATGTAGATGATTGCAAGGGCCACGGCAACCAGCACATAGGTTACGGGTGTCACGCCGATGAGTTCCGGCAATTGCGCCAGGAAGATCAGGATCGCCAACGCATTGACGAAGCCGGTCATCACCGATTTCGACACGAAGCGCATGACCATGCCCAGCCTGAGAAAACCGGCGGCGATCTGGATGACTCCCGCCAGCACGGTGGCTGCCAGCAGGTATTCCAGCCCGTGCTGCTTGACGAGCGGCGTCATCAAGACAGCGGTGGCGGCAGTGGCCGCTGAAATCATGCCGGAGCGGCCGCCGACGAAGGCGATGAGAACGGCAATGGAGAACGAGGCATAAAGTCCGACCTTCGGGTCGACACCGGCGATGATCGAAAAGGCGATGGCTTCCGGAATGAGCGCGAGCGCCACGACGAGGCCGGAGAGCAGATCGGCGCGGATATTGCCGAACCACTCCGCCCGGTACCGGGCGAGATCGAAATTGAAGGGCATGGAGATTTCCCGCAAAGCTGAAGGGCCGGCGGCAGGTGCCGGACAAAGGGCTTCAAGTCTGGTGGGTTGTCCGGCGGATCGGCGGCCGGAAGAGCCACCCGGATTTTCACCGGGTCCGAGTGATTGCGCCTCTCATAGCGGGGCATCCGCCCTGTGGCAAGCTGTGGCGTGCGTGCAGGAGAGCAGACGCCGGCACACCCGTCGCCGTCAGCTTCCGACGGCGGCCTTGATCAGCGCCGAGGCATCCTTGCCGTCCCAGGCGGCGGGGCCGTTCATCGAGCCGAGCAGGCAGCCCTTGCCGTCGATCAAGAGCGTGGCAGGCAGGCCGAAGGCCAGACCCTCCTTCTTCATCGCATTGAACACGCCCATGCTCGCATCGCGGTAGAGCCCCAGCTGATCGACCCCGATTTCCTCAAGGAAGGCCTTCGGCTTGTCGATCGCGCCGGTGTCGATATTGATCGCCACGACCTGGAACGCCTCGCTGCCCTCGGCCTTCTGCAGCGCATTGAGCGCCGGCATTTCCTCGCGACAGGGCACGCACCAGGTGGCCCAGAGATTGAGGAGAACCGTCTTGCCGGAGAAGTCGGCAAGCGTCAGGTCCTTGTCCGCCTGGTCCTTGAAGGACAGCCCGCCGATCGCTCGCGGCTCGGCTGCCGCGACCATGGCCGCGACGTCGCCGGTGGTGAACGGCTTCAAGGCGGCGGCTTTTTCGACGGAAGCCGCACACTGCGCGGCATCGGCGACCTCGGTCCCATTGCCAGACGTGGTCTGCTTCACGTATACCGCCACCGCGCCGGCAAGGATCCCGGCGACCGCCGCAATCGCAACAAGCTTGGCGGAAGGAAGTCCGAGCGGTCTTTTTTCTGTCATTGCAGTCTCCAGGATGGGCAAGGCATGGCCGAGGACACCAAGAACACGAAATCCTCCAACCAGATGTGGGGCGGTCGCTTCGCTTCCGGCCCCGCGGCCATCATGGAGGAGATAAATGCCTCCATCGGTTTCGACAAGAAGCTTTACGCCCAGGACATCCGCGGCTCAATCGCGCATGCGACCATGCTGGCGCATCAAGGCATTATCTCGGCCGAGGACAAAGACAAGATCGTTCACGGCCTGAACACGATCCTGTCAGAGATCGAAAGCGGCCAGTTCGTGTTCTCGCGCAAGCTCGAGGACATCCACATGAACGTCGAGGCGCGCCTGGCCGAGCTGATCGGTCCCGCCGCCGGACGCCTGCACACCGCCCGCTCGCGCAACGACCAGGTGGCGCTCGACTTCCGCCTCTGGGTCAAGGAAGAGCTGCAGAAGGTCGAAACCGCACTGACCGCGCTGATCGCCGCCTTCCTCGACCGCGCCGAGGAACATGCCGACACCGTCATGCCGGGCTTCACCCATCTCCAGACCGCCCAGCCGGTGACCTTCGGCCACCACTGCATGGCCTATGTCGAAATGTTCGGCCGCGACCGCCAGCGCGTGCGCCACGCGATCGAGCACATGGACGAAAGCCCGATCGGGGCGGCAGCCCTTGCCGGCACCGGCTTTGCCATCGACCGCCACATGACGGCCAAGGCGCTCGGCTTCCGCGAGCCGACGCGCAATTCGATCGACACCGTGTCGGATCGCGATTTCGCGCTGGAATTCCTGTCGATCGCCTCGATCTGCGCCACGCATCTGTCGCGGCTCGCCGAAGAGATCGTCATCTGGTCGACGCCGCAATTCGGCTTCATCCGACTGTCGGACGCATTCTCGACCGGCTCGTCGATCATGCCGCAAAAGAAGAACCCGGACGCCGCCGAACTGGTGCGCGCCAAGACCGGCCGCATCAACGGCTCTCTGGTGGCACTGCTGACCGTGATGAAGGGCCTGCCGCTCGCCTATTCCAAGGACATGCAGGAAGACAAGGAACAGGTCTTCGATTCGGCCGAGAGCCTGGAACTGGCGATCGCCGCCATGACCGGCATGGTGCGCGACATGACCATCCGCACCGACCGGATGAAGGCGGCGGCCGATTCCGGCTATTCGACCGCGACCGATCTCGCCGACTGGCTGGTCCGGGAAGCGGGCCTTCCCTTCCGCGATGCTCACCATGCAACAGGCAGGGCCGTCGCCATGGCGGAGGCCAAGGCCTGCGACCTCGCCGAGCTTTCGCTGGAAGACCTGCAATCGATCAATCCGGCCATCGCCGCCGGGATTTTCGACGTGCTCACCGTCGAGGCCTCGGTTGCCAGCCGCAAGAGCTTCGGCGGCACGGCGCCGTCCGAGGTCCGCAAGCAGATCGCCTGGTGGCGCGCGCGCAACTGATCACGGTCGTTTGCGGGACCATCACGAGATTGAGGGTGCACAAGCGCCCGGATTTTCGCTACACGCTAGGGGACGATATTTTCGGTGGACAGGGTGATGGTGAAGACGCTTCGACGTGGGACGGTGGCCGCAGGCCTGATGCTCGTGACGGCCCTTGTGCTTTCCGGCTGCGGCCGCAAGGCCGACCTCGATCCCCCGGGAATGCCGGCCGAGCAGCAGAACAGGCTGGTGCCGGGCGAGAAGCCGGCCAAGCCGACGGTTCCCGACAAGCCTTTCATCCTCGACCCCCTTCTCTGACAGGTCCAAGCCCGTGAACCACTTCGACTACCGCGACGGCGTCCTTTACGCCGAGGACGTTTCCGTACCCGAAATCGCGCGCGCCGTCGGCACGCCGTTCTACTGCTATTCGACCGCCACCCTGGAGCGGCACTACAAGGTCTTCGCCAAGGCCTTCTCCGGCGTCGATTCCATGGTCTGCTATGCGATGAAGGCCAATTCCAACCAGGCGGTGCTGAAGACGCTGGCAAGGCTCGGCGCCGGCGTCGACGTCGTGTCCGAAGGCGAGCTCAGGCGCGCGCTTGCCGCCGGCGTACCGGCCAACCGCATCATGTTCTCCGGCGTCGGCAAGACCGTGCAGGAAATGGACCTGGCGCTCGAGGTCGGCATCTACTGCTTCAACGTCGAGAGCGAACCGGAACTCGAAGTGCTGGCGAACCGCGCGCAAAAGGCCGGCAAGACGGCGCATGTGTCCTTCCGCGTCAATCCGGACGTCGACGCCCGGACCCATGCCAAGATCTCGACCGGCAAGAAGGAAAACAAGTTCGGCATTTCCTTCGACCGCGCCCGCGCCGTCTATGCCCGGGCAGCCACCCTGCCCGGCATTGAGGTGGCCGGCATCGACATGCATATCGGCAGCCAGATCACCGAGATGCAGCCCTTCGAGGATGCCTTCCGGTTGCTGCGCGAACTCGTCGACACGCTGCGCGCCGATGGCCATGCGATCGCCCATGTCGACATCGGCGGCGGCCTCGGCATTCCCTACAAGGACGACAACAACCCGCCGCCGGAACCCACCGCCTATGCCAAGGTCGTGCTGGAACAGCTCTCCGGCCTCAACTGCAAGATCATCGCCGAACCCGGCCGCCTGATCGTCGGCAATGCCGGCATCCTGGTGACGGAAGTGATCTATGTGAAGGACGGCGGCGACAAGACCTTCGTCATCGTCGACGCGGCGATGAACGACCTCATCCGCCCGACGCTCTACGAGGCCTATCACGAGGTTCGCCCGGTGGTGATCTCGGCGGCCAGCGCGCCCCGCATCCGCGCCGATATCGTCGGCCCGGTCTGCGAGACGGGCGACTATCTGGCGCTCGACCGGGAGATGGCCATGCCGCGCTCCGGCGACCTGCTTGCCGTCGGTTCGGCCGGCGCCTATGGCGCGGTGCAGGCCGGCACCTATAACTCCCGCCGCCTGATCCCCGAAGTGCTGGTCAACGGCAGCGAATTCCACGTGATTCGCCCGCGCCCGAGCTACGAGGACCTGATCGCGCTCGATTCGATTCCGGCCTGGCTGGCCTGACCGAAGCGCCCGGTCGCCGTTCACTTTTCGGCGACCGGTTCAAAAAAGCGGGTCCCATCGGCTCGCCGCCCTCGTCTTCGCCACAAACGATGCTATCCTTGCCTTTCGTAAGGACAGCAGATCCGCGCCTTGCTCGCCGAACAGGTGAGCCGCGGGCCAAACGGAGACCCGACCGATGACCCCTCAGCCGGGCGGCACGAGAACGGGTGCGTTTCGCACCGACCCGGCGCTGGCACGGCGGGTGGCGATCAAGCGCTTCCTGGCGCGGCTGGTCCTTTTTGCCGAACGCGTGCTGCCGCTGTTCCTGCCGCTCGCCGGCATTGCCGCGATCTTCGTCTCGCTCGCCTGGCTCGGCGTTTATCGCCAGCTGCCCGATTCAGCCCGTCTCGTTCTCGTCTTCGCCCTGACCGCCGCCTTCGTCGCGAGCCTCCTGCCCTTCGCCCGGCTGCGCTGGCCCGCCGGCGAGGATGCCGACCGGCTGCTCGAGGAGCGCAACCATCTCGCCCACCAGCCCGTCGCCGTGCAGGACGACGAACCGGCCTTCGAGACGCCCTTCGCCCGCGCGCTCTGGGTCGAGCACCAGCGCCGCATGGCCGAGACGATCGCCGCCCTGGACGCCGGCCTGCCACGGCCGGACATCGCCCGCTTCGACCGCTTCGCACTGCGCGCCGTGCCGGCCCTGCTGTTCGTCACCGCCCTTGCCTATTCGGGCTCCAATGGCGCCGGCGTGATCGCCGATGCCTTCCGCCAGCAGCCGGCGGCGGGCGACGCGCCGGGGCTTCGGATCGACGCCTGGATCACCCCGCCCGCCTATACCGGCCAGCCGCCGGTCTTCCTCTCCGGCCGCGATGGCCAGGGGGACGGTCAGGCCGCGGCGGCCAGGGCACGGGTCCCGCAGAATGCCCAGGCGACCGTCCGCATCAGCGGCGGCGGCGCCGAGGAGAAGGTCCTGTTCCGCCGGGCCGACGACGGCACGGTGGTCGATATCGCCATGAACGACCCGACAAAAGCGGAGGGTGAAGCAGTCCACCCAGCGACCGGCACGCCTCCCTCCACTGCCGCGAACGCCAATGCCAACGCGGCGCGCGTCCACGAATGGAAACTCGACACGAGCGGCGAGCTTCTGGTCGGCGGGCGGCAATGGGCGATCGACGTCATCCCCGACAAGGCGCCGGAAATTGCCTTCGACGGTCAGCCGCGCCGCAGCGCCAACGGCGCGCTCGAGATCGGCTTCACCGCCAAGGACGATTACGGGCTTGCCAAGGCCTATGCCGAGATCGAGCCGCTGCAGGAAAAGGCGGACGCCATTCCGCTCTATGCCCTGCCGGAATACAAGCTCGACCTGCCGCGCCACAATGCTCGCGACGCCAAGGGCCTGTCGAGCCGTAACATCACCGAGCATCCGCTCTCGGACCGCAAGGTCAGGATCACGCTGGTGGCGACCGACGGCGCGGGCCAAACCGGCCGCAGCCCGCCGCACGAAATGGTCCTGCCGGCCCGGGCCTTCGTCGAGCCGCTGGCGGCAGCCGTCGCCGAAGAGCGCCAGGTCTTCGCCCTCGACATCCGCGACCTGCGTTACGCGATCGCCCTCAACGAGGCGCTGACCATCCGGCCCGAGGAAACCATCCCCAACACGACGCACTACCTGTTGCTCCAGTCGGCGCAGGCGCGCATGAAGCTTGCCCGCTCGACGGAAGAGCTGGAAAATACCGCCGACTATCTCTGGGAAATCGCCCTTGGCATCGACGGCGGCGAGCTGTCGCTGGCCGAACGTAAGCTGCGCGACGCCCAGCAGGCCCTGGCCGACGCGCTGGAGCGCAATGCGCCCGACGAAGAAATCAAGAAGCTGATGGACGAGCTGCGCGCCGCCATGCAGGAATTCATGAGCGCCATGGCCGAGCGCCAGCCGAATGCCGAGGGCCAGCAGCAGCAGTCGGCACAGAACGTGCTGCGCCAGCGCGACCTGGAAAACATGATGAACCAGATCGAGAACCTGGCCCGCTCCGGCAATCGCGACGCCGCGCGCCAGATGCTCTCCGAACTGCAGCGCATGATGAACAACCTGCAGGCCGGACGCCCGCAGCGCGGCGGCCAGCAGCAGGAAAACAGCCAGGTGCGCCAGCAGATCGACAAGCTCGGCGAGATCATGCAGGAACAGCAGAAGCTGATGGACGAGACCTTCAAGCTCGACCAGGCGCTGAAGGACCGCATGCAGCGCGGCGACCCGGGCGACGGCGAGGACGGCGAATTCCTCGAGCAGATGCCGCCGGAAGGCGAGGACGGCCAGCAGCCGCAGCAGGGTCAAGAGGGCCAGCAGGGCTCGCCGACCGACCGGATGACGGCCGAACAGCTGCGCGAAGCGCTGAAGAACCTGCGCGCCCAGCAGGACGCGCTCGGCAAGAAGCTGGACGAACTGCAGAAGGGCCTCGGCGACCTTGGCGTCAAGCCGGGCGAAGGCTTCGGCCAGGCGGAGCGCGAGATGCGCGGCGCCGGCGAGGCGCTCGGCAAGAGCCAGGGCGAACGGGCGGTGGAAGGCCAGGGCAAGGCGCTCGAAGCACTGCGCCAGGGCGCGCGCGACATGATGAACCAGATGATGCAGGCAATGCGCGGTCAGCAGGGTCAGGGTGAGCAGCAGGGCCAGGGCCAGGGCAACCAGACCGGCCGCGACCCGCTGGGACGCCCGCGCGCCACCACGGGCCCGGACTTCGGAGAACGCGTCAACGTGCCCGACGAGATCGACGTGCAGCGGGCGCGCGAAATCCTCGAAGCGATCCGCAAGAAGCTCGGCGATAATGCCGGCCCTGAATTCGAGCGCCGCTATCTCGAACGGCTGCTGGACATTCAGTGACAGGGGCAGTCGAAAGGCTGACCGTCACATATGTGAGAGACGATTCAGCCCGCCAGGGCGCGCGCCACCGCGTCGCGGATGTCGGGCAGGGCGAAGGGTTTCGACACCACGTCGACGATCTTGGCCGACAGGTCGTCCGCCCTTTCGCGCTGTTCGGCATAGCCGGTCATCAGCAGGATCTTGAGGTCGGGAAAGGACGAGGCGGCGCGGTGGGCAAGCTCGATGCCGTCCATCACCGGCATGCGGATATCCGACAGCAGGAGGTCGAAGCTTTCTTCGGCAAGGCGTTCGAGCCCTTCGGCGCCGTCGGCGGCCTCGAAGGTCTCGTGGCCGTCGAGACGCAGCGCCCGCGCCACGAAGGAGCGCAGCGAATCTTCGTCTTCCGTAATGAGGATTTTCGCCATGATCGCCTTGCTCCCGGTCCATTCATTGTCCGAGAGCGAAATCACCAGAGTTTCGTTTGCGATCGGTAAACGCCAAGGGGGCCGACCGCCCCCATGGTTAACAACTGCTCTGCGCTCCAGGGCGATACTTCGCCCGGGCAGAAAGGCTCAGGCCCCTTCCGCATCTCCGGTGACGACGCCGACGAAAGGCAGTTCGCGGAAGGCATAGGCGACGTCCATGCCGTAGCCGACGACGAAATAGTCCGGGCATTCGAAGCCGACATAATCGGCCTCGAGCTGTTCCTGGCGCTTCACCTTCTTGTCGAGCAGCACGGCGAGAGAGACGTTGGAGGCGCCGCGCTCGAGGAGAAGTTCCTTGGCGAATTTCAGCGTGCGGCCGGATTCGAGGATGTCGTCGATCAGCAGCACGTCGCGGCCATGCACGTCGCTGTCGATGTCCTTGACGATCCTGACTCCTTGCGAGACGGTGCCCGTGCCATAGCTGGACAGGGTGATGAACTCGACTTCCGGGGCAAGCCCGACATCGTGCAGGGCGCGGATGAGGTCGGCGGCGAAGATGAAGGAGCCCTTGAGGACCGCGATCACCAGCAGGTCGTTGGCGGGACCCTTGGCGATCTCGGCGGCGAGCTGGTGGTTGCGCTCATCGATCTGCCGGGCGGTGTAGAGCGGCTCGATGTTCTTTCCGCGGACGACGGGCATGGCTTACTCCTTTGAGCGCTACGGCTGGGCCGGATGTCACGGCCGGTCATGGAAAGTGTTGGCCGATAGCACAGTCGGGCGCGTCAGGCACCCGATTCCTCGAAGGAAAGCCTGAGTTCCGGCGTTTTTCCACCGGGATGCAGCAATCTTGCCGTGATGCCGCGGCTGTGGCCCGCATCGATCTCGTCGACCGGCGTTGCGATATAGGTGCTGGCGATGACCTGTCCGCCGGCGATCAGATCGGCCCTGAGCTTCGGCACCTGGCTTTTCGCCGCGCTGCGGTTCTCGATGATGGCATTGACCTGGAGAATGCGCATGCCGTCGTCGTCGCGCGGGGTGAGGCTGACATGGGTGATGTCCAGCGGGCCGGCACTCGCCTGCTCGGCCGGGCCGCCGACGATCAGCCCGGCCAGCGCGAAGATCACCACGAAGACCAAGGCGACGAAGGCGGCAAAGCCGCGGTCAGAGAAGGATTGCAGCGCCTTTTCGGTACGGCGCAGCGACCCGCCGGCAAGGCTTGCCCAGCGGTTGGCACCGGCGGTGCGGCGGTCGGATGAGGAGAACCGGCGATTGTCGTTGGAGCTTCGTTTCGCGTCCGGCCGGCGCGGCACCTCGCGCGTCGCGACCGGCACGGAAACGAAATGCGCGTCGACCACGTCGGCGGATGCGCCAAGGGTGGATCTCTGCGGGCGCCGGGGTCGCGCAGGCGGCAAAAGGTCGATCTCCGGCGTCGCCGGCCCTCGTCTCGAGCGGAATGCGTTCATCTTTCCGGTGCCTTTCGCATAGACCTGCCGACCGGCCAAATCTGGGCATTGAAACGAATCCCCTCCAGTCGTAAATTCAAATGGTTAATGCTTCGAAAAGATCCGTCGGAAGGCGCCATCTTTCGGGCGGAATTTACCGGCTGTTAACCCTCTTCGTTAACATGGTGCAGACCCACGCGATCTGTCAGACTGGCTGAGCTCTTGATCCACTTCGAAAATGTCGGCTTGCGCTATGGAATGGGACCGGAGATCCTCCGCGACCTGACCTTCGATATTCCGAAGCGTTCCTTCCAGTTCCTGACCGGTCCATCGGGGGCCGGCAAGACGACGCTGCTGCGCCTGCTGTTCATGTCGCTGCAGCCGACGCGCGGGCTGATCCGCAGCTTCGGCCGCGACATCACCAAGATCCCGCGCGCCGAACTGCCCATGCTGCGCCGGCGCGTCGGCATCGTCTTCCAGGATTTCCAGCTGCTCGATCACCTGACCACCTATGAGAACGTCGCGCTGCCGCTGCGCGTTCGCGGCAAGGAGGAACAGGGCTATCGCGGCGACGTGCTGGAACTGCTGAAATGGGTGGGCCTCGGCGAACGCATCAACGTTCTGCCGCCGGTCCTGTCGGGCGGCGAAAAGCAGCGCGTGGCGATCGCCCGTGCCCTGATCGACCGACCGGAGATCCTGCTCGCCGACGAGCCCACCGGCAATGTCGATCCGCCGATGGCGCGGCGCCTGCTCAGCCTTTTCCTCGAGCTGAACCGTCTCGGCACCGCCGTGGTGATCGCCACCCACGATCTCGCGCTGATGGACCAGGTAGACGCCCGGCGCATGATCCTCACAGACGGGCGGCTCGACATCTATGACTGAGCTCGACCAGAACGACCGGCGCGCACCGCGCACGGCAGCCGCCAAGCCCCAGGCGCCGCGTCGGACCGAGATGACGGTCCGGCCGACCGGACCGATCCTGCCGCCCTCCAACATCCAGGGCAATGCGCTTTTGGTGGTGATCGCCATCATGGCTTTCCTCGCCTGCCTGACGCTTGGCGCCGTCAGCATGGTGCGCGCCACCGCCGCCGGCTGGCAGAGCCAGATCGCCCGCGAGATCACCATCCAGATCAAGCCGGACGACGGGCTCGACATGGACAAGGCCCTCATCAAGGCCCGCGACCTGGCGCTGACCTTCGTCGGCACGAAGGAAGGCCAGATCATGGACGACGAGGCGACCGCCCGGCTGCTGGAGCCCTGGCTCGGCACCGGTCTCGATCTCAATGAACTGCCGGTGCCGCGCCTCGTCATCATCACCATCGACGAGGCCAACCCGCCCGATTTCGCCGCCATGCGCGACCTGTTGAAGACAGAGGTGCCGCAGGCCTTCCTCGACGACCACCGCACCTGGGTCGACCGCCTGGTGCAGATGGCGCGCACCACCGTGCTGATCGGGTCCGGCGTTCTCGTGCTGGTCTTCACCGCCATGGTGCTGACCGTGGTCTTCGCCACGCGCGGCGCGCTGTCTGGCAATCGCCACATCATCGAGGTGCTGCACTTCGTCGGCGCGGAAGGTTCGTTCGTCGCACAGGAGTTTCAGAAGCACTTCCTGAAGATCAGCCTCAAGGGTGCGGCCGCCGGCGGCCTTCTGGCGGCTGGCCTGTTCGCGCTCGCCGGCTACTGGCAGAGCCGTTCGCTCGCCACGCCGGAGAGCGACCAGGCGGCGGCCCTGTTCGGCACGTTTTCTATAGGCTATCTCGGCTATCTCGGGATCTTCGCGACCATGATCGTGATCGCGCTCCTGACCACCCTGACGGCACGGCTGACCGTGATCCGGACCATCTACGAGATCGACCTCATCCGCTCCGACCCGGCACGCACCGACGGTCTGCTGGGCGACTGATGCGGCGAATGCCTGTTGAATGCCACAAAGCCGCCTGTTCCGCGTGGAATAAGCAGGCTATGCACGAACCATGACGATGGGTCAGATGAGTCGCGACAGAGCCTTCCGCGAGCAACAGCCGCAGCGTATCGCCGGCGGCCTCTTCGCCCGCCGAGGGCGCTTGCGCCGGGTATTGCGCTATGGCGGGCTGGCCGCGATCTTCCTCGTCGCCGTCTTCCTCGCCGGTTTCCTGTGGTTCGCCGATTCCGTGACCACGCTTGCACCGCCCTCGCAGGCGCGCGCCGATGCGATCGTCGTGCTGACCGGCGGCTACCAGCGCATCGACCAGGCGGTCGAACTGCTGCGGCGCGGCTCCGGCCGCCGGCTGCTCATTTCAGGCGCCCATCCGACCACTTCGCCGGCCCAGATCCGCAAAATGACGCAGGCGTCCCGCGACCTGTTCGACTGCTGCGTCGACGTCGGCTACGAAGCGCTCGACACGATCGGCAATGCCAACGAGATCTCGCGCTGGATCCACGATCACGGCTATTCTTCGGTCCTGGTGGTGACCAACAACTACCACATGCCGCGCAGCCTGATGGAACTTCGGCGCAAGGACCGCGCGACGACCTATGTCCCCTATCCGGTGGTCAATTCCGACCTCAAGCACACCGACTGGTATGCCGAGCCTGACGTGCTGCGCACGCTGCTGTCGGAATACGGCAAGACGCTGATCGCCTATGCGCGCGGCATCATCGGCTGGGGCAGCGGCGACGGGCTGCGCTCGACGGCGAAAATCGCCAAGACCTCCGGCTGAGCCGCCGAGGAAATCCCGCAACGGCGCTTTTTATCCCGGGCGAATTGCGATAGGGACGTTTTCACGCCCGCCCGAGGAAAAGCGCCTAATGATCATCCTGCGTTCCATCCTGTTCAACACGCTGTTCTACGCCAATCTGGTGCTCCAGATGGTGCTGCTGTCGCCCTACTACTTCCTGGCGTCGCGCAAGAAGGCCTTCGCCATCCCGAAGAACTGGGCGCGCTCCAACCATTGGCTGATGGAGAAGGTCGTCGGCACGACCTTCACGGTCGAAGGCCTGGAGAACATCCCCGAGGGCGGCTATATCCTGGCGCCGAAGCACCAGTCCCTTTGGGACACCTATGCGCTGCTCCCCTGGCTCGACGATCCGGTCTACATCCTCAAGCGTGAACTGATGTGGATCCCGATCTTCGGCTGGTACGTCGCCCGCCAGAAGATGATCCCGGTCGATCGCGGCGCCCGCGGCAAGGTGATGGTCAAGGTCATGGAACGGGCCAAGCAGGAAATGGCGGCCGGCCGCCAGCTGATCATCTATCCGGAAGGCACGCGCCGTCCGGCCGGTGCCGAGCCCGCCTACAAATACGGCATCGCCCGCATCTACCGCGATCTCGACGTGCCGGTCGTGCCCGTCGCCATGCATCCGGGCCTGTTCTGGCCGCGCCGCAAGTTCCTGCGCTTCCCCGGCCATTTCAAGGTGAAGATCCTGCCGCCGATCGAACCCGGCCTCGATCCGGACGTGTTTTATGAGACGCTGGTGGAAAAGCTGGAAAAGGCGAGCGACGAGCTGCTGATCGAGACCGTGCGCGACAATCCGCAGGTACCCCTGCCGCCGACGGCCGTGCAGCGGCTCAAGGAGTTGCAGGCGCAAGGGACGGCCTGACCTTCAGGCCACCACGCCTTCGAGCCGTTCGATCTCGCTGACGACCTGTTCCAGCCAGTGGTCGCGAATGCCCATTTCGCGCAGATGCGCGACGGTATTGGCCACATAGACCGGATTGGGGCCGGACACGCCGACGGCGCGGTTGACGATGCGCGCCGCCTCCTCGACAGAGACCGCCCCGCCATATTGCAGATGGCCGCGGTCGACCACATAGGTCAGAGCCTGCACCTTGCGGCCGTCATCCAGACGCACCGGAAGCGAGCGCTCCACATAGACATGCGTCACCAGTTCGCGCTCGCGCAGATAGTCGATCGTCTCCTCGCGGTCGCGGAGCGCCACCCGGAAGGCGACCCCGCGGCAGGAGCCGCCACGATCGAGGCCGAGCACGAGACCGGGCATCTCCTTCGTGCCGCGATGGTGCCAGGAGCGGACACAGAGCGACCGCCGATAGCCGATCATCCGGCCCTGAATTCGCTCCTCGTAGGAAAAGCCCGGATTCCACATCAGCGATCCGTAGCCAAATACCCAAAATTCGTCCATATCGCGGGTCATTCCAGAACATCGGCCGGATTGCCGGATCACCATTTTACGTTTGGAGCGCCTGATGGCAACGTCGCGTGAGGAAAACCGCAGTCCCGCCACCCGCAAGGTCGTGCGACTCGGCATCGCCGTCGCCGTCGGCATGCTCGTCTATAGCGGCTTGTGGTTTGGCGCGGCAGGGGCCCTCGAAAAGAAACTCGCCACGACCCTTGGCGGAGAGAACCCGGCCGCCATCGAGGCCGCCTGTCCGGGCATGAAGGTCGGCGGCTATCCCTTCCGCATCGGCGTGACCTGCACGACGCTCGCGGTCGACGACCATTTCCACGGCCTTTCGGCGACCTTCGGCGCCTTTCGCTCTGCCGCCCAGGTCTATGCGCCCGGCCACGTGTTGTGGGAACTGGAGGGACCGGGGCAGATCCGCTCCAGCCTCGGCTTTTCGCTGGCGCTGCAGTGGACGAAGATGCGCTCGAGCCTGAGCGCCGGCCTCTCGGGCCTCGACCGCAGCTCGATCGAGGTCAAGGACCTGCAGTCGCTGCTGACGCAACAGGTCGACGGGGAGACGATCGAGGCAAACGCTCCGCATGCGGAGGCGCATGTGCGCCGGTCCGGCGGTGATCTCGATCTGGCGGTCCTCGCCAGGGACGCGGTCCTGTCGCTGCACGGCCAGCCGCCGCTTCTGCCGCCGCTCTCGGCCAGCGTCGACATGACCCTGATCGGCAAGGCGAAATATCTCGATCTGCAGGGCGATCGCGGCGAAGGGCTCTATGGCAGCGAAGGCGAGATCCGCCGCTTCGTCGCCGACATGGGCGAGGGTCGCGTACTCACGCTCTCCGGGCCCGTGTCGATCGGTACGGACGGCATGCTGTCTGGCAAGCTGCATGTCGAGATCGAGGGCATCAAGGCCTGGCAGGAGACCCTTCGAACGGTATTGCCCGACGAGCGGGAAACGATCGACAATGCCGCCAGCGTGCTCAGCGCGCTGTTTTCCGGCAAGGACAAGGGCGATGCCGACCTGACCGTGACGAACGGCGTGGTGTCGCTGGGTATCTTCCCGATCGCCGTCCTGCCGCCGCTGTAAGCGCGCCGGTCAGGCCTTCTTGTCGAGCGAGTGACGGCCGAAGTCCGGCACGTCGACGTCCTGGCCGGCCTCGATGATCGAGCGGCGGACGGCACGCGTGCGGGTAAAGAGTTCGAACAGCTTGTCACCCTCGCCCCAGCGGATCGCCCGCTGCAGATAGGCGAGATCTTCCGAAAAACGCGCCAGCATTTCGAGGATGGCATCCTTGTTGTGCAGGCAGACGTCGCGCCACATGGTCGGGTCGGAGGCGGCGAGACGCGTGAAGTCGCGGAAACCCGAGGCCGAGTACTTGATCACCTCCGACTGGGTCACCGTCTCCAGATCGTCTGCCGTGCCGACGATGTTGTAGGCGATGATGTGCGGCAGGTGCGAGACGATGGCCAGCACCTTGTCGTGGTGTTCAGGGTCCATCTCGTCGATCTTCGAGCCGAGCGCTTCCCAGAAGGCCTTGAGCCTGGCAAGGGCTGCTGGATCGGTTCCCGGCAGCGGCGTGAAGATGCACCAGCGGCCCTGGAACAGGCCGGTGAAGCCGGCGTCGGGGCCGGATTTTTCCGTGCCCGCCAGCGGATGGCCGGGAATGAAGTGCACGGTCTTCGGCATGTGCGGCGCCATCTGGGCGATGACGGAGGCCTTGGTCGAGCCGACATCGGTGACGATCGCGCCGGGCTTCAGATGCGGGGCGATCTGCCGGGCGACCGCTTCGGAGGCGCCGACTGGCACGGAGACGATCACCAGATCGGCACCTTCGACGGCATCCGCCGCCGACAGCGCGTAGGACGTACCAAGCTCGAGTTCCTCGGCACGCTTCAGCGTCTCCGGGCTGCGGGTCGAGACCACGACCTCGCGGGCGAGGCCGAGCGTCTTGACGTCGCGGGCGATCGAGGAGCCGATCAGGCCGATGCCGATCAGCGCGATGCGGTCGAACATGGGCTCCGGCATCAGGAACGCCCCATGAACTCGGTGAGCGCATCGATGACGCCGCGATTGGCCTCTTCGCTACCGATCGTCATGCGCAGCGAATTGGCGAAACCATAGCCCTTGACCGCACGCAGGATGAAGCCGCGGCTGGTGAGGAAGTCGTCGGCTTCCGCCGCACGCTTGCCGTCGACCTCGGGGAAATGGATCAGCACGAAATTGGCAACCGACGGGGTGACCTTGAGGCCGAGCGCGGAAAGCGCCGTGGTGACCTTCTCGACCCAGGCGAGATTGTGCTCGACGGCCATCGCGACGAATTCCTGGTCGCGCACGGCGGCGGCACCGGCGGCGATTGCCGGCGCGTTCATGTTGAACGGGCCGCGCACGCGGTTCAGCGCATCGATGATCTCCAGCGGCGCATAGGCCCAGCCGATGCGCAGCGCCGCAAGGCCGTAGACCTTGGAGAAGGTGCGGGTCATGACGACGTTGCGGGCGCCGGAGACGAGCTCGATGCCAGCCTGGTAATCGTTGCGCCGGACATATTCCGCATAGGCCGCGTCGAGCACCAGGATGACATTGCCCGGCAATCCGGCATGCAGACGGCGGATCTCGCTCACCGGCACATAGGTGCCGGTCGGATTGCCCGGATTGGCGAGGAAGACGATCTTCGTCTTGTCGGTGACGGCGGCGAGGATCGCATCGACGTCGACGGTGCAGTCCTTCTCCTTGACCACGACCGGGGTCGCGCCCGCGCCCATGATCTGGATCTTGTAGACGAGGAAACCGTGCTCGGTGATGATGCCCTCGTCGCCCGCGCCGAGATAGACATGGCAGAGCAGGCCGAGCAGTTCGTCGGAACCATTGCCGCACAGGATATTGGCCTTGTTCAGGCCGTGCACCTCGGCGATCGCCTCGCGCAGCGCCGAGGCCTGGCCGTCGGGATAGATTTCCAGATGGCCCGCGCTCTGCTTGAACGCGTCGATCGCCTTCGGGCTCGGACCCATCGGCGTTTCGTTCGACGACAGCTTGAAGACCCGTGCGACGCCGGGGGCATGCTCCTTGCCGGGCACATAGGCGGCAATGTCGAGGATACCCGGACGCGGGGTGGGCTTCATGGTGTCGCTGCTCATCGAACTGGCTTTCTGTCGTTGAAAACACGGGCGGGCGCCCGGCGATAGGGGATGAGAGCCCTTAGAACGGAAAGGCGGTTTTGTCGAGGGTCGAGGCGGTCGCAGCCGCCGGCCGCGTCAGGCTTTGCCGTCCGATCGGGCCCGCGTGGTCGGGACGCCCTGCGGCGCCAGAACGGGGGCGAAGACGCGCCTGGAGGCCCGCGACGCGACCGGCAGGCCCTGGTAGAGCCGTTTCTGCGCCTCGACGACGATGACGCCGGAAAAGGCCGGCCAGAGCATGCGGCCCATGCGCTCGAAGCTGCTGCGCAGTTTCAGCAGGGCGCGGATGCGCGACGGTGGGAAGAACAGCGCCTCGGCGCTGGCGCCGGGGGTGAAATTGGTCTCGCGCAACAGTGCCGTCAGCTGGCCGCGCGAATAGGGCCGGCCCGAGCCGAAGGGTGTGTGCTCCATGCGCGCCCACACACCGCGCCGGTTCGGCACGACGATTACGAGGCGCCCGCCCGGGGCCAGCACCCGCCAGACCTCCTTCAACGTCTCGCGCGGGTTTTCGGCGAATTCCAGCGAATGGACCATCAGCACCCGGTCGATCGAAGCGTCCGGCAAGGGCAGCTCCTCGTCGAAGACCAGGGCCGTGGCCGACGGCTCGCCGACCGGCCAGTTCACCGCCCCCTGCCCGGCCGGCATGAAGGCGAAGGTGCGCTCGGTGTCGGCGCGGAAGCGGTCGAGAAAGGGAACGGCATAACCGATGCCGACGAGCCGCTCCTGCGGCAGGCGCGCCCACAGCGACGACAGCGCCATGGCGATCGACTGCTCCGCCATGCGGCCCAGCATGGAATGGTAGAACTGGCGGAGATCGACGATATCGACATGCATGGCGCCATTGTTAGCAGGCGGCGGATGGACTTCAAGGCTGAAGGCGCTACATTTCGCCCAGGCAAGCAGAAGGGACCCCGACCTGATGAAACCCCTCGATCTCGACGTCTTCCCCTGCCGAAGCGACAATTTCGGCGTCCTCATCCACTGTCCGGAAAGCGGCGTGACCGCTTCGATCGATGCGCCGGAGCTCGATGCCATCGTTGCCGCCGCCGAACGGCGCGGCTGGAAGATCACCCACATCTTCACCACCCACCACCACGGCGACCATGTCGAGGCGAACCTCGCGCTCAAGGAAAGATACGGCTGCGAGATCATCGGCCCGCGCGAGGAGGCGCTGGCGATTCCCGGCCTCGACCAGGCGGTCGCCGACGGCGACAGCTTCGAGTTCGGCGGCCACACCGTGCGGGTGATCGAAACGCCCGGCCATACCGCCGGCCATGTTTGCTACCATCTGCCCGACGACAAGCTGCTGTTTGCCGCCGACACGCTGTTTGCGCTGGGCTGCGGCCGGCTGTTCGAGCGGCCGGCGACCGATATGTGGCATTCGCTGCAGAAGCTCGCCGCCCTGCCGGACGAGACGGCCGTCTATTTCGGCCATGAATACACGCTGTCGAACGCCCGCTTCGCGCTGACCATCGATCCGGAGAACGAGCGTCTCAAGGCCCGCGCCGCCGAGATCGAGGCAAAGCGGGAGCGCGGCGAATTCACCATTCCGACGACGATCGGCCTGGAGAAGGAAACCAACCCCTTCCTGCGCGCCGCCGACCCGTCGATCCGCCGCAACCTCCTGATGGAAGGTTCGAGCGACGAGGAAGTCTTCGCCGAGATCCGCAAGCGCAAGGATCATTTCTGATGGATGCCGAGGCCGTGATCGACGCCCTCGGCATGCAGCCGCATCCCGAGGGCGGCTGGTTCGTCGAGACCTTTCGCGACCCGGCCGGCGGGCCGCGCGGCCATTCGACGGCGATCTACTATCTGCTGAAAGCCGGCGAACGGTCGCACTGGCACCGGGTGCGCGACGCGGTCGAGGTCTGGCACTACCACGCCGGCGCACCGCTGGCGCTTTACAGCGCGCCCGAGGGAACGACCGTCGAGACGATCGTGCTCGGCGCCGACCTTTTGCGCGGCGAGCGCCCGCAGGCGATCATTCCGGCGAATGGCTGGCAGGCGGCCGAAAGCCTCGGCGACTACACGCTCGTCGGCTGCACGGTGGCACCCGGCTTCGACTATGCGAGCTTCGAAATGGCACTGCCCGGCTGGACGCCGGAAGAGAACCGGCAGGCGAACGCCTAGAGCTTCCTGGCTAGGAGGCGAAGGCGACCACCGCGAGCGTCAGCACGACCTGCGCGGCGAAATAGCTCGCCCAGACGTAGAGCGCGGCCACAGGGCGTAGCGGATGGCTCTTCTCCATCCTGAAGGTTTCCACCGCCAGCACCGCATCGGACGACAGGAAGAGCGCGGCACCGGCGAAGACCGCAACCGGCGGCACGCCGAGCGACAGGATCGCCATGGCGGCGATCGCCGTCGCATAGGCGAGCACGGCCGGTGCAAGCCGGCCCGCCGGGCGCCAGAGATAGGCGACCAGGACGATGGCAAGGACGACCGCGATACCGGCTGCAACGAGCCGCCAGGTCTCGCCCGTCAGGATGCGGAAATCGCCGATCTCATGGAACAGGACGCCATAGGCGATATGGGCGAGCAGGAAGGACGAGAGCCCGCCCATGAAGTTCTTCTCGCCTTCATAGGCGAGGAAGGCATCGCCGAGCGCACTCAGGACCAGCCCCAGCACCATCAATTGCGGCGCCTCCATCAGGAGCGCATAGAGCGCCAGAAGCGAGACCGGCAGCGTCTTCCACAGCGCCCGGCGGTGGCTCGCCGGTTTCGGCAGAATGGCGAAATAGGACAGGCCGATGAGAACCGCGAGGGCAAGGACGATCGTCGCGAGGATCTCCATCGCCGTCCCTCCCGCGATCATGCGTCCGCTTCGGCCTTGGCCGGCCGGCGGATCATGTCCTGCGCCGCGAGGATGGCGCCGCCCGTGATCAGCACGCAGGCGATGGCGATGCGCAGCGAAGGCTCGGCAAAGCCGAACAGGGTGAGGATCAGCGTCGACAGAAGCGGAGCCGCATAGCTCGATGCGCCGAGGATCTGGATGTCGCCGTTCTTCACCCCGTGATCCCAGGCGTAGAAGGCCAGGCCGACCGGGAAGATGCCGAGACCGACCACGGCTGCCCATTGCGGCAGGTTCTCCGGCCAGACGGTGGTCTCGAGCCCGAGGTGGCAGAGCGCCGACAGGATCGAAGTCGCCAGGCAGAAGCCGGTGACGACATCGGTCGAGACGGCCTCGAAACGCCGGGTAATCAGCGAATATCCCGCCCAGGTGAAGGCGCAGAGGAAAGCAGCGAGATAACCGAAACCGTAGGCGGGATCGAAATCGATGCCGTTCTTGGCGACGATAAGCACCGTGCCGGCAAGACCGGCGAGCGCGCCGACCACATGATACCAGCGCAGGCGTTCGCCCGGCAGCAGCGCCGATCCGACGACGATCAGCAGCGGCCAGAGATAGGCGATCAGCCCGGCCTCGACTGCCGGCGCGTTGCGCAACGCCGTGAAGTAGAGGAAATGATAGCCGAACAGCCCGACCACGCCGGTCAACCACACCTTGGCCGGCTGGCGCAGCTGGCGGATGCGCTCAGGCTTCAGGATGAAGGTGAAGATGCCCGGCAGGCTGCCGATGGCAAAAGTGATCGCCGAAAGCTGGAAGGGCGGCATCGTGCCGGACGCGGCCGTCATCAAAGCGAGGAACGACCACATCAGAATGGCGGTGAACCCGATAAGCGTCGCCCTGGTCTTCACGTCGTCTCCCCTCGCGGGGATCAGACCCGCGGCCCTCAATCGTCGAAACCGACCGCCGATACATAGATGGTTCCCATTTGCGTGGGAACGCGTGCATAGACCGGAGCATATACCTTCAGCGTGCCGGTTTTGGCAAACCAGATTTCCATGCCCTCGACCTTGCGCAGGTACTCGATGTCCTTGCGCCCCTTGCGGAAACCGGACTTGGGCACATAGCGGATCGAGCAGACGATCGCCTCGTTCTCGACATCGTCGATCGTGAAGTTTTTCCGGCCCTTCGGCGTGAGCACGAGATCCATCCGGCTCTCGCCGTCATAGATCGGCAGGGTGCGCGGACAGGCCGCCTCGCCCTCCGGGATGATGAGCCCGCTGATCGGATCGAGGACGGACCTGAGGTCCTCCGGCCCGACGGCGATCCAGTTCCGCGGCCGCCGCTTCGGCTCGGGATGGACGATCGTTTCGGTGACGTCGCCGGCGCTGTAGCGCACGTCATAGGTCTGCTTCTTCTTGCCGCTCTGGTAGACCAGCGTGTAGCGGTCGGCCTGCATGCGATCACCGGTCAGCGTTCCGGAGATGTTGGTCCGGGCGGAAATCTTGGTGACGACATTGACGATGGCCGAGGAATTGAAGCTGCCGGTGATCGTGTAGTTCTTCTGGTTGACCTCGGTGACGAAGGAGGCCCGGGCGATCGGCAGCGCTCCGAGCGTCACGCGGTAGTCGGTGCGATAGCGCACGCTTTCGGCGGCGGCGGGCGCCGCGGCCAGAACGAGCAGACTGCAGACAAGGCTCAAGAAACGCAAAGACCAACCCCCTGAATGCGATCCCGCCCCTTTGCAGCCGGCGAGTCGCGATGATAGTCATCCTCGGGTGCGACTATGGCAATAAAATAGCGGCTTTATCCCGAGTACGCGGGAAAATCCAAGGTTTGGCTTGACGCGCCCGGCCAGTCTGACTATAGAACCGCAACTTTCCAATCAAACGCCGTTGGATTGCCTTGCCGGTATTTGCCCGGCAGCGATGCGATGGCCAAGAAAAATATAGGTGTATCATGTCCCGCAGTTGCGAATTGACCGGCAAGGGCGTCCAGTCGGGCAACAATGTGAGCCACGCGAACAACAGGACCAAGCGCAAGTTCCTTCCGAACCTGTGCGACGTCACGCTGATCTCGGATGCTCTTGGCCAGCGTTACCGCCTGCGCGTTTCGGCAGCGGCTCTCCGCTCGGTCGAGCATCGCGGCGGTCTCGACGCCTTCCTCCTGAAGGCCGACGAAACCGAACTGTCGATGCGCGCACGTCTGCTGCGCCGCCAGATCGTCAAGAAGACCGCAGAAGCCGCGTAAGCGACTTCTCCTTTCTTCGACAAGGTATCAAGGCTTGAACGGGCGCACCCCGGACAAGCCTTTTCCTTTTCGCCAAATCGTTACTCCAACTGGTGGCATCACCCAGGATAAAAAAATGCTGAAGACACGCCATATCCTTATCTACAGCCTCCTGATGACGGCGATCGTCGTCGCTTCGAACGTGCTCGTGCAGTACCCGCTCTCGGGCCAGCTTGCCGGCATCGCACTCGGCGACCTCCTGACCTACGGTGCCTTCACCTATCCGGTCGCCTTCCTCGTCACCGACCTCACCAACCGCCAGTTCGGCCCGAAGACCGCCCGCAAGGTCGTCTTCATCGGCTTCGTCGTCGGCGTCGCGCTGTCCTTCGTGACGTCGTCGCCGCGCATCGCCGTCGCGTCGGGAACGGCCTATCTCGCCGGCCAGCTGCTCGACATCACGGTGTTCAACCGCTTGCGCCAGCTCACCTGGTGGAAGGCGCCGCTGCTCGGTTCGGTCTTCGGCTCGGTGCTCGATACGGTCATCTTCTTTTCGCTCGCCTTCGCGCCGATCTTCACCCTGATCGGCCCCAACGACGATTTCGCCATCGAATGGGCACCGATCCTCGGCATCCTCGCGACCGACGCGCCGCGCTGGATCTCCTGGGCGATCGGCGACTTCACCGTGAAGATGCTGGTCGGCGTGGTGATGCTTCTGCCCTACGGGGCGCTGATGAGCATCGTCCGGCCGATGCCGGCCGCCATGGCGGCCCGCGCCGCCCGCTGACAGGGAAGCGCTTCGGGCTCGTCGCCGGTCTCAGTCGACGAGCCTGAACTCCAGCATCAGGCTACGTTGCAGGATCGAGTGGTTGTCGTCCGACACCAGGATGATCCGGGTCGAGCCGTCGGCACCGCGAACCACGTCCAGACCTTCCATATTGTCGATCTCCTCGTCCATGCCCGCCTGGAGGATGATCTCGCCATCGACCACGGCACCCGGCTTGAGGCTTGCGCTATCGATCCGGCGGATGCGCAAGCCCACACCGCTGGCAAAGGTGAACCGCCGCTCGAGCAGCAGCAGGTCGCCGTCGGGCAGGAAGGCGCCGTCGGTGACGTCGAAGCCGTCATGCGCCACGACGCGGAATGCCCCCTTCAACGGGCCGTCGAGAATGCCGGCGAACAGGTCGCCATTGCCGTCGACGCTCTTTTCCGCGACCGTGACCAGCCCACCCTGCAGCGGGCTTGTCTTCGGCGAGAGCGCCAGGGTTTCCAGCCCGCCATTGTTGCGCAGTTCCCCGACCGGAAACGGCAGGGGAAAGGACATGCGGAACGGACGGGCGGTCTCGATCGCCGAGAGCGGCCGGTAGCCGGACACACGATGCCGTTGCTCATAGCCGACCAGCACGTCGTCGCCGCGGATCGCCAGGCTTTCGGCATCGACTTCGTACTTGCTCTGATCGCCGCGCCCATCGGCATCGAGCATCGGGGCGATCGTCACGTCGGAGAGGCCGGACAGCCGGCCCTGCGCATCGCGGCCGATCCTGCCCGAAAGCCAATGCCCCGTATCGAGGACGCCGAGGAAATGTTCGCCGTCCGGCAGGAACCGGATCGCCGACCAGGCGCCGAACAGCGGCTCGGACGAGGAGAGCTCCAGTCCGCCGATGAATTCCAGCGCACCGAAGCGCGTTTCGGTAGATCCGGGATGGAAGGCGGTGATCGCGGTCGCTTCGACCGGCGCCGGCTGCGCGCGCGCAAAGCCGGTCGAAGCGATCCCGATGGCCAGGGCACACAGGAAGACGAGAGGGAGGCGGGATCGCAATATCTTGACCTTGAATTATCCAGGAAAACGGCTGGCCCCTTATGCCACGATCGAACCGCGGGTCAAACTGCATCGCCCGCATGCGCGAGATCTCGCACGATCCGGCCCCAGTCAGGCACAAGCTCGGCGTGCAAGATTTCCGCCATTGCCTTGAAAGGACATTATTGAGGAGCCCCCCGCATGATCACCATTTCCAACGAGACGCAGTATTCCACCCTGTCGATGCGCACCGGCCGGACGACCGATGCGGGCGGCGACGGTTTTTCCCAGGCGCTGCTCTCCTATGGCGGCGGTTCGACCTTCTCGCTCGAGGACGAGAACAGCGTGTCCTACGACAAGACCATCGACGAGGAAGAGCGCACGGAAGCGAAGGACCTGCTCGCGGAATTCTCCAAATGGGCGCACATGGACGTCGCCGAGATGATTCGCGCCAAATATCTCGAGGATCACGGCCTGACCGAGGAGTCGCTGGCGGCGATGGATCCTGAGGCCCGCAAGGCCATCGAGGAAGAGATCGCCGAACTCATCAAGAACCAGCTGGGCATCGACAAGGGCGCGACCTCCGCCGATGCGGCCGAAAGCGACCAGGCCGACGCCGGCGTCTGACGGCGCCGGGGCAGAGCGTCAGCCGGCGCGGCGCCCGCGGCCGCGCTGGCCGCTGGTCTGCTGATCTTCGAACAGGGCCGCGAGCTGCTCGGTCATCGCGCCGGCCAGCTCGTCTGCATCGACGATCGTCACGGCCTTGCGATAATAGCGCGTCACGTCGTGGCCGATGCCGATCGCCAGCAGTTCGACCGGCGAACGCGTCTCGATCTGTTCGATCACGGCGCGCAGGTGCCGTTCGAGGTAATTGCCCGGATTGACCGACAGCGTCGAATCGTCGACAGGCGCGCCGTCGGAAATCATCATCATGATCTTGCGCTGCTCGGGGCGGGCCATCAGGCGGCCATGCGCCCACATCAGCGCCTCGCCGTCGATGTTTTCCTTGAGTAGGCCTTCACGCATCATCAGGCCGAGATTGCGGCGCGAACGGCGCCACGGCGCATCGGCCGACTTGTAGATGATGTGCCGCAGGTCGTTGAGACGGCCGGGCGTCGGCGGCTTGCCGCCGGCCAGCCACTTCTCCCTGGACTGACCGCCCTTCCACGCCTTGGTGGTGAAACCGAGAATCTCGACCTTCACACCGCAGCGCTCCAGCGTACGGGCGAGGATGTCGGCACAGGTGGCGGCGACCGTGATCGGCCGGCCGCGCATCGAGCCGGAATTGTCGATGACCAGCGTCACCACGGTGTCGCGGAACTTGGTGTCCTTCTCCTTCTTGAAGGAGAGCGGCTGCATCGGATCGATCACCAGGCGCGTCAGGCGCGCCGGGTCGAGGTAACCTTCTTCCAGGTCGAACTCCCAGGAGCGGTTCTGCTGCGCCATCAGGCGACGCTGCATGCGGTTGGCGAGGCGCCCGACGGCGCCCTGCAGATGGGCCAGCTGCTTGTCGAGGAAGGCGCGCAGGCGCTCGAGCTCGGCCTCGTCGCAGAGTTCCTCCGCCGTGACGATCTCGTCGAATTCCTGGGTGAAGATCCTATAGTCGACCTTCTCGTTGAAGTCGTCGAACGGGCTTGCCGGCCGGCGCATCTCGCCGGGCGTCTCGCTGTCGTCCTCGCCCTCTTCGGTCATGTCGTCGTCGGAGATCTCGGCGCCGTCCATCTCGCCGTCGTCCATCTGCTCCTGCGAGGATTCGCTCTCCTCGGCGGGGGCCTGCTCGGAACCGGCCTCCTCCTCGGCGCTCTCCTGGTCTTCCTCGTTGGAGCGCGGCTGGTCCTCGTCGGTCGAGCTTTCGTCTTCGCTTTCCTCGGTATCGTCGCCGACATCCTCCGCCATTTCCATGGCGGACAGCATGTGACGGATCACCCGGGCGAAGGCCTGCTGGTCGTTGATCGCCGAGGGCAGGTTGTCGAGATCGGCGCCGGCCTTCTGCTCGATGAAGGGACGCCAGAGGTCGAGCACCTTGCCGGCCGATTCGGGCGGCTTCTCGCCGGTCAGCTTCTCGCGCACCAGCATGGCGACGGCTTCCTGGATCGGCGCGTCTTCCTGGCGGTTGATGCCGGAGAAATTCGCCTTGGCGTATTTCTCCGCATGCATGGCGTTCATGTTGTCGGCCATGCCGCTCATCCTGAGCGCGCCGATCGATTCGACACGGGCCTGCTCGACGGCGTCGAAAACGAGGCGGGCATCGGCGCCCTGCGGCGCCATGGTCGCATGGACCTTCTGGTCGTGGCAGGCGATGCGCAGCGCCATCGAATCGCCGAGCCCCCGCGTCACCGCGAGTTCATGGGCCGTCGGCTTCTTCGACAGTTCCGGCAGGCGCACGCGCTCGCCGGCAAGGCCCGGCCGCTCGTTGGCGAAGACCACTTCGACATCCGGGCTGCCAGCGACCGCGCGCACGCAGCCGGTGATCGCCCGCCGAAGCGGTTCGACGTCGGGCCCGATCCCGGGCTTTGCTCTCGTATTGTCGCCGCGACCTGCCATGTTGATCGCCCTCTCAGGCGCTCAGGACGATGTTGGCGGCGCTTTCCTTCAGCTCGACGCCGAAGGCCCGCTGATACTGCTCGGCCACCAGCGTGCGCTCGAGTTCGTCGCACTTGTTGAGGAAGGTGACGCGGAAGGCGAAGGCGACATCACCGAAGATCTCGGCGTTTTCCGCCCAGGTGATGACGGTACGCGGGCTCATCACGGTCGACAGGTCGCCGTTGACGAAGGCGGAGCGTGTCAGGTCGGCCAGCCGGACCATGCGCGAAACGGTGTCGCGGCCCTGCTCGGTCTTGTTGAAGCTCTTCACCTTGGCGAGAACGATGTCGACTTCCTTCTCGTGCGGCAGGTAGTTCAGCGTCGTGACGATCGACCAGCGGTCCATCTGCGCCTGGTTGATCTGCTGCGTGCCGTGATAGAGGCCCGTGGTGTCGCCAAGACCCACCGTGTTGGCGGTGGCGAACAGGCGGAAGGCGGGGTGCGGACGGATGACGCGGCTCTGGTCGAGCAGCGTCAGGCGGCCGGAGCTTTCGAGCACGCGCTGGATGACGAACATGACGTCCGGGCGGCCGGCATCGTATTCGTCGAAGACGAGCGCGACATTGTGCTGGTAGGCCCAGGGCAGAATGCCGTCCTTGAATTCGGTGATCTGCTTGCCGTCCTTCAGAACGATCGCGTCCTTGCCGACAAGGTCGATACGGCTGACATGGCTGTCGAGGTTGACGCGCACGCACGGCCAGTTGAGGCGCGCGGCGACCTGCTCGATATGGGTCGACTTGCCGGTGCCGTGGAAGCCCGAGACCATGACGCGGCGGTTATGAGCGAAACCGGCGAGAATGGCGAGCGTCGTGTCCCGGTCGAAAAGATAGTCCGGATCGAGATCGGGCACATAGGCGTCACCCTTGCTGTAGGCCGGGACGCGCAGATCGCTGTCGATGCCGAAAACCTCGCGCACCGACACGGTGGTGTCGGGGAGATTGGAAATATCAAGTTCAATTTTGCTCATCGTCTCTCCATGCCGGGCGCCACCGACCGGCCTTCCAAATAAAGCGCGCTGCAAGCACCTTCGATTAACAGAAACCCGCCTGCTTTAACAATTGATACGCCTGAATGACAGCGCGAAAACGCTCTTCCGAACCCCTGTCTCCGCCATTTGCATCCGGGTGGTGTTTTTTTACAAGCTCCTTGTAGCGGCTCTTGATTTCCTGGGCGCTACAATTCGCCGCAAGGCCAAGCGTGTCGAGCGCCTTGGCCTCAAGGCTCTTCAGCTTGCGGGCCTGCGGCTGGGCTCGGCCGCCACCGCCCTGTTTGACGAAGCCGAAGGGGTCCTTGATGCGGGCCTGCGAGGCAGCCGAGCCGGAGCGCGCCGTCGAATGCAGCGGGCTCGACTTCGCCGCCTTGTTGACGCCCACGGTCCAGGTCGGGCGATGGCCGGTCACCGCCTCCTTCTGGTAGCGGGCGATCTCGGTGTCGGACAGGCCGGAGAAGTAGTTATAGCCCTTGTTGTATTCCTTCACGTGCTCGAAGCAGAACAGGAAGAACTGTCCCTCGGCATTGCGGCCGACGGGTGCGCGATGGACGCCAGGCTTCTCGCAGCCGTCCCACTGACAGGTCGGCGAAGCTTTCTCCGGCTCCGGTTCGCGTTTGCGGCGCGTGCGGATCCGGTCGAAGTATTTTGAGTCGAGTTTCATCTATTGATTATGGTGCCTCCGGCAACCGACAACAAGAATTGACAAATGGGATTGTTCTGGGCTTTGTGAGGCTTTGCCCGGCCGGCCGGGCGCGAGGAATGCCATGTCTGTACGCACCAGAATTGAGGCGAAACTGCGTGAGGCCTTTGCGCCCGAACGCCTTTTCGTCATAGATGAAAGCAGCCATCACGCCGGTCACCAACCGGGTTTCGACGGTGCGGAAGGAAGCCACATGCGGGTGCGCATCGTGGCCGAGGCGTTCACCGGCATGACGCGCCTGGCGCGCCACAGGGCGATCACGGAATTGCTGCAACCGGAGATCGACGAAGGCCTGCATGCGCTGGCGATCGAACCAGCAGCACCGGGCGAAGAGACCCGCTGGTAGGCTTTTCGTGCCGTAGGGAAGCGTTGTTGCCTATCACATGGTCCGCAAGCGCCCCGCTGTCAAGCCGAGGCCGCGCCGCCTGGCGCATTCCCGGCTAGTTCGGTTTGGCCGCGGCTTCCTCGGCCGGACGGATGCGCAGCTTGGTGATGCGGTTCTTCTCGCGCTTCATCACGATGAAGCGCTTGCCGTAGAAGGTGAAGGCCTGGCGCTCCTCGGGGATCGACTTCGACTCGTGGATGACCAGGCCGGCGATCGTCGTCGCCTCCTCGTCCGGCAGGCTCCAGTCCAGCGCCCGGTTGAGGTCGCGGATCGGCACGGCGCCGTCGACGACGATCGAGCCGTCTGCCTCCTGGCGCACACCCTGGATCTCCAGATCGTGCTCGTCGGAAATGTCGCCGACGATCTCCTCGATGATGTCCTCGAGCGTCACCAGCCCCTGCACCTCGCCATATTCGTCGACGACGATAGCGAAATGCACCTTGCGCCGCAGGAAGGCGGCGAGTTGGTCCTTGAGGTTGGTCGTATCCGGCACGAACCACGGCTTCTGGGCGATCTTGACCAGGTCGAGATTGCTAGGCTGGACATCCGGCTCGGCCAGCGCTCGCAGCAGGTCCTTGGCATGGACCACGCCGATGATGTTGTCGGTCGACCCGCGCCAGAGCGGCATGCGGGTATAGGGGCTTTCGAGCACGGCACGCACCGCCACTTCCGGCGGCTCGTCGGCATTGACGGCCCGCATCGCGGTGCGGTGGATCATGATATCAGAGACTTCCAACTCGCCGAGATCGAGCACACCGCCGAGACGGTCGCGGTCGGCCTTGTCGAGATGGGTGTCACGATGGACAAGCTGGAGGGCCTCCTCGAGATCGTCATAGCCGGAAAGGCCGAGGGTCCGCTGCGACAGCCGGACGCCGGAGAACCGGAGAAGGCCCCGGATCACCGCATTGACGATACGCGACAGCAAACCCCTTTCGGACGTCATTGGGCCCGCATGTCCTCCAGGAAGGCGAAGACCTCCGAGGCAGGCACGTCGTCGGCGACGAAGGACTGACCGATACCGCGGGTGAGGATGAAGGTGAGCTTGCCGCCCTTGACCTTCTTGTCCTGACCGATTGCTTCCATCAGGACTTCGGTCGAGGGCAATTCGCCCGGGATCTCGTCCATCGACGTCGGCAGGCCGACCGCCTTCAGATGAGCCTCGACGCGGGCGACATCCTCGACGCCGAGCAGATTGAGACGGTTGGAGAAGCGATGCGCCAGCACCATGCCGATCGAGACGCCCTCGCCATGCACGAGACGCTTGCTGTCATATTCGGTCGCCGCCTCCAGCGCGTGGCCGAAGGTGTGGCCGAGATTGAGCAGCGCGCGGCGGCCGTTCTCACGCTCGTCGGCCGCCACCACATCCGCCTTGGCCTGACAGCTCGCGGCGATCGCCTCGATGCGCGCCGGCCCCCCGGAGAACACGTCCTGCCAATTGCGCTCCAGCCATTCGAAGAAGTCCGGCTTGTCGATCAGGCCGTATTTCGCCACTTCCGAATAGCCGGCGCGGAATTCCCGGGGGCTCAGCGAATTCAACACATCGGTGTCGGCGAGCACCAGATCCGGCTGGTTGAAGATGCCGACGAGGTTCTTGCCGTGGCGGGTGTTGATGCCGGTCTTGCCGCCGACGGAACTGTCGACCTGCGACAACAGCGAGGTCGGAACCTGGACGAAGCGCACGCCGCGGCGCACGATACCGGCGGCAAAGCCGGTCAGGTCGCCGATGACGCCGCCGCCGAGCGCGATCACCGCGTCGTTGCGCTCGATGCGTGCTTCGAGCAGGAGGTCGCAGACCTTGGTCAGGTAGTCGAAGCTCTTGGTCTTCTCGCCCGGCGGGAGCGTCAGCGACACGGCCTCGATGCCATCGGTCTGCAGGCTGTCCATCAGCTGATCGAGGTAGATCGCGCCGACATTCTCGTCGGTGATGATCGCCGCCTTGCGGCCCTTGATGCGGGTGGAGATCTCGCCGCCGGCGCGACCGATCAGGCCGGGGCCGATCAGAATGTCGTAGGCGCGCTCGCCGAGCGGGACGTGCACCAGCCGCTCTTCGCTCTCTGTCTTAGTCATCGTTCTTGCTGCCTTTACCGGTGTAGTCGAGAATGGCTTCCAGCACTTCCCTGACGATCGTCTCCTTGCGCTCGTCGCGCGACTGGATCGTCATGTCGGCCAGAGCATAGGTCGGATAGCGCTGGTTCATCAGGTTTTCCAGCGTCTGCTTGGGGTTTTCGGTCTTCAGCAGGGGCCGGTGATCGCGCTTGTTGACGCGTTCCCACAGCACGTCGAGATCGGCCTTCAGCCAGAGCGATATGCCGCCCCGCTCGATCTGCTTGCGGGTCTTCTCGTTGATGAAGGCGCCGCCGCCGGTCGAGATCACCCGCGGGCCGGTGCGCAGCAGCCGTTTGATCACCCGGGTCTCCAGCGCCCGGAACTCGTCTTCGCCATAGGCGGCGAAGAGTTCGCTGATCGTCATGCGCGAGACGCGCTCGATCTCGTTGTCGGTGTCGATGAAGGGCAGTCCGAGCTGGCTCGCCGTCATGCGGCCGATCGCCGACTTGCCGGCACCCATCAAACCGACGAAGACGAGATTGCGCCGTCCCAGCGCCGCCCGCGCGCGTTCGCCCAATGTGGGGGAAACGGGAAATGTGGTTTCGTTCATCGGCCTGTTCGCATCCGTTTCCCAACGGTATTGACAAATGAACGCCAAGCGTCAAGCCATACGCTGGAATGAATGCGATGGCACCACGCCTTGCAAAGCCTTCGGCGCCGGCCCACACGCGGCGCCGCTTGCAGCCCTTTGGACCAGACAATGCCGACGCTCTTTCGCTTTCTGTTCTTTTGCGCCACGATCGTCGGAATGGTCTATCTGGCGATGTGGTCGCTCGTCGTCTTCGTCGAGCCGCGCGAGCGCGACGTGACGGTGCGTATCCCCTCCGAGCAGGTCAATCCGCCGGAACAGCAGACCGGGCAATAGGCAAGGGGAGGAAAGTCGTGGCCGACCTGAGCCAGGCCCGCGTCGAGGCCTTCCTGGAGATGATGAGCGCCGAACGGGGCGCGGCCGCCAATACGCTCTCCTCCTACGAACGAGACCTCGACGATCTCCATTCCTTTCTCAACGCACGTCAGGTGAGCCTCGGCTCTGCCGGGAGCAGCGACCTGTCCGCCTATCTCGGCGATCTGGCCAGGCGCGGTTTCCAGCCGACCTCGCAGGCCAGGCGATTGTCCACCATGCGGCAGTTCTACAAGTTCCTCTATGCCGAGGGGCTGCGCGGCGACGACCCGACTGCGATCCTCGATTCGCCGAAGAAAGCGCGCCCGCTGCCGAAATTCCTCAGTATCGACGAGGTCGGCAAGCTGCTGACGCTCGCCGAGCAGGAGGCCAACCTGCCGGGCCCTGGGCAATTTGCCCGAATCCGCCTGCTGGCATTGATCGAGCTTCTATACGCCACCGGCATGCGGGTGAGCGAACTTGTCGCGCTGCCCGTCAAGGTGCTGACCCAGGAAGGCCGCTTTTTAGTCGTCCGCGGCAAGGGCAACAAGGAACGTCTGGTGCCGCTGTCCAGGGCGGCGATAGCCGCACTTGCCCGCTACGGCGCCGAGATGGCAGCCGAGCGCGGCGAGCGCGAAGCAAGCCCCTTCCTCTTTCCCGCCGCCAGCAAGGAGGGCCACCTGCCGCGCCAGGTCTTTGCCCGCGACCTCAAGGATCTGGCGATCCGCGCAGGCCTGCCGGCTGCCAGTGTCTCGCCGCACGTGCTGCGCCATGCCTTCGCCAGCCACCTGCTGGCCAACGGCGCCGACCTGCGCGTGGTGCAGGAACTGCTCGGCCACAGCGACATTTCAACGACACAAATCTATACGCATGTGCTTGATGAGCGCCTGCGGGAGCTGGTGCAGACGCATCACCCTCTTGCAAAAAAGGCCAAAAACCTTGATTAGAGCCGTCAACACCGGTGCCAAGCGCCCGAACGGCATAGGGCAAAACGATCGGAACCCGATTTCATGCATAATTATCTCGACTTCGAAAAGCCAATCTCCGACCTCGAAGCTAAGATCCACGAGCTGAAGAAACTCGCGGAAGAGGACGAGAGCATCGACACGTCCGAGGAAATCGGCCGACTGGAAGCCCGCGCCCGCGAGGCGATGGAAGAGATCTATTCGAAGCTCAATGCCTGGCAGAAGACGCAGGTCGCCCGCCATCCGCAGCGCCCGCACTTCGTCGATTATGCCTCCGAGCTGTTCACCGAGTTCACGCCGCTGGCCGGCGACCGCAAGTTCGCCGAGGATGCGGCGATCCAGGCCGGCCTTGCCCGCTTCCGCGGCCAGCCGGTCGCCGTGATCGGCCAGGAAAAGGGCAACGACACCAAGTCGCGCCTGAAGCACAATTTCGGCAGCCCCCGTCCCGAAGGCTACCGCAAGGCGATCCGCGTCATGGAAATGGCCGACCGCTTCGGCCTGCCGGTCATCACGCTGATCGACACAGCCGGCGCCTATCCGGGAATCGGCGCGGAAGAGCGCGGCCAGGCGGAAGCGATCGCCCGCTCGACCGAGATGTGCCTCAACCTGCGCGTCCCGATCGTCTCCGTCGTGCTCGGCGAAGGCGGCTCCGGCGGCGCCATCGCGATCGCCACCGGCAACCGCGTCTACATGCTGGAACACGCCATCTATTCCGTCATCTCGCCGGAAGGTGCAGCTTCGATCCTCTGGCGCGATTCCACCCGCGCCAAGGAAGCCGCGACCAACATGAAGATCACCGCCGAGGACCTGAAGGGCCTCGGCGTCATCGACGGCATCATTCCCGAGCCCGTCGGCGGTGCGCATCGCGATCCGCAGGCCGTGATCAAGGCTGCCGGCGACGTGATTGCCGCCAATCTGGCCGAGCTTTCGCCCCGCCCGGGCGACCAGCTGCGCTCCGAACGGCGGCAGAAGTTCCTCAATATCGGCCGCAACCTCTGAGGCGGGCGCCGGCGCCCGTCACAATGCTGCTGTTTTCACAGGCTATGGCGCGAATCCGTTCGGCTTGAAATGCGCCCTTGGTTTATGATTTGTGAAGACTGTGATCATAGATTAGAAAGGTCCGCTTTCTGACGAAAGCAGTTTTGCCCTGTTCGAGATGAGCCTTTCGCAATGCGCTGGAAATCGACCGCCCTCGCCCTGACCTTCGCGGCTGCCGTTCTTGCCGGCTGCAACGACACGCTCGACAGCTTCGACCCGGCATCGGTGTCGAACAAGGTCGAACACCCTCTGCCCTCGAGCATCCTGGCCGACATGAAGGCCAAGGGCATGGAGCGCAATTCTCCGATCGCCATCCGCATCTTCAAGGAAGAGGGCGTGCTGGAGATCTGGAAGGCCAAGACCAACAACCGTTTCGACAAGATCAAGGAATACCAGATCTGCGCCTGGTCCGGCCGGCTCGGACCCAAGGTGAAGGAAGGCGACCGCCAGGCGCCGGAGGGCTTCTATCCGCTGTCGCCCCACCACCTGAACCCGAATTCCAAGTATTTCCTCGCGATCAACACCGGCTATCCGAACCGCTTCGACCAGGCGAACGGCCGCAACGGCACCAACCTGATGATCCACGGCGCCTGCTCGTCGTCCGGCTGCTATTCGATGACCGATGCGCAGATCCTGGAAATCTATGCCTTTGCCCGCGACGCCTTCAAGGGCGGCCAGGCGACCATCCAGCTGCAGGCCTTCCCCTTCCGCATGACCGCGGAGAACATGGCGCGCCACCAGCACAGCCCGCATTTTTCCTTCTGGCAGATGCTGAAGGTCGGCTACGACAATTTCGAAGTGACCAAGCGGCCGCCCGAAGTGGGTATCTGCGAAAAGAAATATGTCTTCAACCAGCAGGTCGCCGACGGCAAGAGCCTGAGCCCGACGGGCACCTGCCCGGCAATGACGACACCGCCCGCCCTGCAGATGGCGCTGGCCTCCTACAATGCCACCTATTCCAAGGACTACGCCAAGGCACTCAGGAAGTTCGACGGCAAGGTCTGGTATGATCCGACCGAGGCCGAGCGCAAGGCGATCGTCGCCGACCAGCGCAAGGGCCACGATCTGGCCTATGCGCCGACGGGCTCGGCCCTGAAGGCCGGCAAGCTCTTGAAGATCGACGAGGTAGCCGACCCGGCGAACCCCGCCCCGGCAGCAACTGCACCCGCCGCCATCGCACGCCTTGCCGCCACTCCGGCAAACCAGTCCACGCCCGTGGCGACCCCTTCCGTCGCGCCAGCCGGCCAGTCTGCGACGACTACCGCGACAGCACCGGCGGTTCCGGGCGCCGCGCCGACCGCAGCCGCCGGCCAGGCCGCCAATGTTCCCGTGCCGCAGCCCAATCCGATGGTAGCGCCCGCGCCGGTGCAGACGGCTGAAACCGCCAGGAAGCCGTTCTGGAAGATCTGGCAGAAACAATGAGCGGCGACGCGCTCTACGACCTCAAGGGGCTGAAATGCCCCTTGCCGGTGTTGAAGACACGGCGCCGGCTGACCTCGATGCAGCGCGGCGAGGAACTGAGCATCGAAACGACCGACCCCCTGGCGGTGATCGACGTTCCGCATTTCTGCACCGAGGACGGCCACGAGCTGCTGGAGACGACGAAGCTCGACAACGGCCATCGCTTCCGCATCCGCAAGGGCTGAACGCCCCGGCCTTCGTCCTCACATCTTCATGCCTGGAATGGCGAGCGGATTGTCCTCGAGCGCGGCGCGGTCGGGCCGGTCGATCTGCGGCCGTCCGGTAAAGGCATCGAACAGCTCCCGCACATAGCTTTCGTCGAGATCGCGGGTGATCAGCACCAGCCGGGTGCGGCGATCGGTCGGGTCCGGCCAGGCCGCAAGGCGAACCGGCGGATGAAAGATCGACTGCACCCCGTGCAGCACGAGCGGCCGGTCGGGCCGGTCGGTGAGCGCCACGACGGCCTTCATGCGCAGGAGCTTCTCACCCTGGCTGGAGCGCAGGATGTCGATGAACATTTCCAGTGCCAGGGGATCGATCGGCTGGTCGTGCACGATCGAATAGGAGCGGATCCGGTCGTCGTGACGATGGACGTCATGATTGTGATGGTCGTGGCCATGATGCGCATGGCCGTGGTCGTGACCCTCGTGAGCGCAAATTTCGCAGTGGTCGCCGTGGTCATGGTCATGGTCATGATGATGCGGATGCCCCTGCTGGTCCGCCGGCGCCTCGTCCTTCAGCCAGCGATTGACGTCGGGAATCTTGCTCGTCGGATCGTAGAGGCCGTTGGCAAGAATGGCGGCGGTGCCGGCTTCCGATCTGTCGCCGTCGGTGAGCTCGGCACGCGGATTGAGCATCCGCAGCCGCTCGACGAGCGCGCTTCTCGCACCCGTCTCTGCAAGACCGGCCTTGGTCAGGATCAGCCGGTCGGCCACCGCCACCTGGCGCACCGCCTCGGGATAGGTGTCGAGCGTCGACAGGCCATGCACCAGGTCGACCACGGTGATGACGCCGTCGAGATCGAAATGCTGGGCGATCGCCGGATGGCCCATCACCGACTGCATGACCGGCGCCGGATCGGCGAGACCGGTCGTTTCGATGACGATGCGCGACAGCGGCTTGATCTTGCCCGTCTGCATGCCGTCGATCAGTTCGGCCAGCGTATCCACCAGTTCGCCGCGCACCGTGCAGCACAGGCAGCCATCGGCAAGCTCGATGACGGAATCGTTCGAGGCTTCGACAAGCATATGGTCGATGCCGACCTCGCCGAATTCGTTGATGATGACGGCGGCATCGTGCATGGCCGGATCCTTGAGGATGCGGTTGAGCAGCGTCGACTTTCCCGCTCCGAGGAAACCGGTGATGATCGACACGGGGATCCGGCCGTTGGCTCCAGACATGGCTTGCTCCGCTATCAGAAGGTCGGGCGCGGCTTCGGGATCGGCACGTTGGCGATCTCGTTGGCCGTAGCGGACCCTTGCGGCTTCGCCACCGGCTCGCTTCCCGGGATGAGGCCGGCAAAGACGGTGCGCGGCGGGCGGCCCATTTCGTGGATATAGGGCGACAGCAGCTTCATCCGGCCCGCCTCGTCGCGGCCTTCGCTGCGCACCTTCCGGGCCTGCGGATTGCACACTTCCGCGCTGATGTCGGCGACCGTGTCGCGCCCCGGACCGTAAGGCGCGAGGCTCTCCAGCCGCGGGCCGGCGCGCGGCGTGGTGAGAGCCTTCTGCAGCAGTTCCGCCGAGATGTCGGCCCGGGCGCCGAGGCTGTCGGCACCGAGCACGACGGACACCACCGTGCGGCCGTTGCGCGTGGCCGAAGACACCTGGTTGAAGCCGGAGGCACAGATATAGCCGGTCTTCATGCCGTCCGCCCCGTCGAAGCGGCCGATCAGCAGGTTATAGTTCGGATATTCCTTCTTGCCGGTATTGATGCCCTCGAGGGAGAAATAGCCGGCATATTCGGGAAAGTCGCGGCGCAGCGCCACCGCCAGCACCGCAAGGTCGCGGGCCGTCGTATACTGGCCCTTGCCGGGCAGGCCGTTCGGATTGACGAAGCGCGACGAGGTCATGCCGAGGCTCTGCGCATCGGCGTTCATCCGGGCGACGAAATTGTCGAGCGTGCCGCCGACCCGTTCGCCGATCGCGACGGCCACGTCGTTCGCCGACTTGACGATCAGGATCTTCAGCGCGCTGTCGAGCGTCAGCTTCGAGCCCGGCTTATAGTACATCTTGCTCGCCGGCTGGGCCACGGCCTTCTCGCTCATCACCACGATGCTCTCAAGCGACAGCTCGCCGGAGCGGATCGCCTTGAAGGTGGTATAGGCGGTCATCAACTTGGTGAGCGAAGCCGGATACCACTTGCGGAAGGCATCCTCATGGGCGATCACCTGGCCGCTGTTGACGTCGACGACGATCTGCGGATTGGCCACCGCCAGGTTCGGCAGGCAGGCGACGATGACGCAGGCCAGAGCCGCGAGACGGCGGGAGACGCGCGCGTTCGGCGACTTGGCGGTATGGTTCGACGACACGATGAAACCTCTTCTATGCGGATCTGTCTCGCAAAGACCAGATAATTGACCTATGACTGAAAGCAATGGCAAGAGCCGTTGAATACGTCAATCTCAAGGCGCAGATTCTGCGCCGCCCTTCACGCGATAGCTGAAATAGACGAGCAGGACAGTGACATGCCGATATTGAACCGCGCCGCCGAACTCCAGGCGGAGGTCAGCGAATGGCGCCGCCATCTCCACGCCAATCCCGAGATTCTCTACGACGTCGAGAACACCGCGGCCTTCGTTGCGGCCAAGCTTGCGGAGTTCGGCGTTGACGAAATCGTGACCGGGATTGGCCGGACCGGCGTGGTGGGCGTGATCAAGGGACGGGGCACGAGCACGCGCGCGATCGGCCTGCGCGCCGACATGGACGCACTGCCGCTCGAGGAGATCAGCGGCAAGCCCTGGGCGTCGAAGATTCCTGGCAGGATGCATGCCTGCGGCCATGACGGCCACACCGCCATGCTGCTGGGCGCAGCCCGGCACCTGGCCGAAACGCGCAATTTCAACGGCCGCGTCGTGGTGATTTTCCAGCCGGCCGAAGAAGGCGGCGCGGGCGCGCTCGCCATGGTCGAGGACGGCCTGATGGAACGCTTCGCCGTCGAGGAAGTCTACGGCATGCACAATATGCCGGGCCAGCCTCTCGGCACCTTCTCCATTCGCAAGGGCGGCATCATGGCCGCACCCGACAAGTTCTTCATCACCGTCAAGGGACGCGGCAGCCATGCGGCGGAACCGCACAAGGCCGTCGACCCGATCGCCATCGGCGCGCAGATCGTCACCAATCTGCAACTGATCGCCGCGCGCAACGCCAACCCGCTGCGCTCCGTGGTGGTCTCGGTCACCCGCTTCCATGCCGGAACGACCCACAACATCATCCCGGAAGAGGCTGCCCTCTCCGGCACCGTGCGCTCCCTAGACGAGGCGGTCCGCGACCTCGCCGAATCCCGCATCCGCGAGATCGCCCGCGGCATCGCCGCCGCCAACGGTGCGGAAGCCGAAGTGGTCTATGAGCGCGCCTGCCCGGTCACCGTCAACCATCCGGCCGAGACCGATCATGCCGCGCGCGCGGCGATGGATGTAGCCGGCAGGGACAAGGTGGACACCGAGGTCGATCCGTCGATGGCGGGCGAGGACTTCGCCTTCATGCTGCAGGCCCGCCCAGGCGCCTATATCATGATCGGCCACGGCGACACGCCCGGCCTGCACAATCCGGCCTACGACTTCAACGACGACGTCCTGCCCTACGGCATTTCCTACTGGGTGCGCCTTGCCGAACAGCGCCTGACCGACTGACGGCTTCGGCACGACCCATACCCTGGGGCTCAACGGCGGCAGGCTGCAGAGAATCGCGGCCTGTCCCTCGCGCAAAAACGCTTGGCTTCAAGGTCCGGCTTTTGTATGGAGTTCGCTGAGTGGTCCCGTAGCTCAGCAGGATAGAGCACCAGATTCCTAATCTGGGGGTCGCGCGTTCGAATCGCGCCGGGATCACCATTTTGCTTTTCACACAGGACAATGCGACTCGACAGGCAGTGAGCACGTCGCGTCTGTCCGCGCATTGTTGGCACCAAAGTCGAGGATCGGCGCTGAAACTCGCCCAGTCCAGCGTCGTTATGATCTTCGTTGCGGTGAGTTGTGACCGGCGCCTGCGCGGCAGTACCTTGCGCGCCTAGCGGCAGGAAGAAATACTGGCGGTGATCTGGCTGTCGAGGATTTCGCCGTCGGACAGCATCCAGAACGCGCCGCCGATCAGGCCGGCCCATAGAAGGATCGAAATGTTGATCGCGACGATCAGCGCTTTCAGCCGGGTGGTCACGCCGTTTCTCCTCAAAGCCCCTCGAGGGAGATTACGGGCCGCAGCTTATGCAGCGCTTAAGAAACTGCTTAAAATGCAAGCAATCGGCAAGAAAACTGCTTCGCTTCAATACGTTTCCGGCCTCGCGCGCCCGCAGACGGAGCTCAGCGGCCGCGCCGGACATCCAGCGCCTTCTGCAATTCCTCGGCCTGTTCGCGCATTGGGGAGGGCACCGGGGTGGCGCCGATTTCGGCTAGCAGGATCTCGAGCTTGGCCCGCAGGTCGTCGTCGCGGGATTTGCGTCCCGGCTTTCCGCGCACCGCCTCTTCTCTGATCATCCGGTCCTCCTGACGCTGGTCGACGACGTTTGGCCGCTCGGCGGCCTCACCCCGTCGATTGTTCGGATTGCAATACGCGACCCCTTGTCCCGCGGATCACCCGCCGTCTGGCAAAGCTTCGGCGGCGGCCGCCCGAGACGACGGAAACCCAACACCGGATGCGGCCCGATGTTCCCCAATCGCGCTGCGCACGGGTCGGAGCCATAGGCGGCCGGGACAGGAACCAACCACCGCCGGTCGCGTTATCGGCATAGTTTTCCATCGATCAATTACCGCGGAGGATGGTGTCTTGTCGACCCGAAGCGCCGACCAAGCAACACGATCGGAAGTCGTGCTCCTCATCCCTGCCCTGCGGGCCTTTGCCCGCACCTTCTGCCCCCGACCCGAGGACGCCGACGACCTCGTGCAGGAAACCCTGATCAAGGCGCTCGGCAACATCGATCGCTATGAGCCCGGCACGCGCCTGAAGTCCTGGATGTTCACCATCATGCGCAACACTTTCTGCACGCGGTTCAAGCGGCGCAGCCGCGAGACGGTCGGACTGCCGGAAGACATAGCCGAACGCCTGACGACCGAACCGAGCCAGGACTGGGCGGTGCAGGCCGACGAGGTTCGCCGGGCGCTGAACCGCCTGCCCCATCATCATCGCGAAATGCTGATCCTGATCGTCATGCTCGGAGAGCGCTACGAAGATGCCGCCGCCATCTGCGGCTGCAAGATCGGCACGGTAAAGAGCCGGCTGAACCGGGCCCGGCGCCAGCTGCGCATCGAACTCGGGGAATCGCTCGACGAGGCCGGATCTGCAAGCGCAACCGGAACGGAAGGGTGAAGCGCGAGATGGACGGTCCATCGCGGCTCGCGTCATCTCCGGACAGAAGGGCGCTCCGGCGCATCGGTCTCATTTATGTCAACGATGCGCAGCCCGGCATTCGCCGCGAACGGCGCGGCCGGGGCTTCTGCTACCGCCTGCCGGATGGCGGGCTGGTGCGGGACCGCGAGACCCTCGACCGCGTACGCACCCTCGGGCTTCCGCCGGCCTATGAACAGGTCTGGATCTGCCTGCGTGAAGACGGTCACTTGCAGGCGACCGGGCTCGATGCGCGCGGGCGCAAGCAATACCGCTATCACGACGACTGGCAGACCTGGCGCAGCGAGCGCAAGTTTGGCGAGCTCGTCGCCTTCGCCGAGGTCCTGCCGAAAATCAGGCGGCGCGTAACCACCGATCTCGACCGGAGCGGCGATGACGCGGTTTTCCTGCTCGCGGGCCTGGTCGCGCTGCTCGACGAAACGCATCTGCGCATCGGCAACCGGGCCTATGCCCGCGACAATGGCAGCTACGGCGCGACTACGCTGCTGAAGCGCCATCTCTCCTTCGGCAGCGAGGGCATCCGCCTGAGCTTCGTGGCCAAGGGTGGCCAGCGGGTGAGACGCCAGCTTCGCCATCCACGACTGCAGAAGATCCTCGAGACGATCGCCGACCTTCCGGGACGCGAACTGTTTTCCTGGCGCGATGCGCAAGGCGAAATGCGCCGCATCGATTCCGGACGGCTCAATGCCTATCTGGGGGAAATCGCCGGATGTCCGGTTTCCGCCAAGACGTTCCGGACCTGGGGCGGCAGTCTCGCTGCCTTTTCCCGGGCCGCCCACGATATCCGCCGCGGCGACCAGCCGACCATCAAGGCCATGTGCGCCGCTGCGGCCGAAAACCTGCACAATACCCCGGCCATCTGCCGGACGAGTTATGTCCATCCGGCCATCCTCGAACTCGCAACGGATGCGGGACGGCGGGACGCGCTTTGCGAAGTGCTCGACACCAAGATCGCACGCGCCGGATTGAAGGCGGACGAAGCGCGCCTGGTCGCCTACCTGCAGTCGGTCACCTGACAGATCGATTCACCGACAATCGGCGGACAAGCAAAAGGGGAGCCGAACTGGCTCCCCTTTCAGATCGTTCCGCCGAAGCGGGCGACAGCCGTAAATCTCGGGATCCCGATCGGGTCCGGCATGGCCGGACCGACCGAGCCCTGGATCAGGCTGCCTTCTTTTCCATGGCGGCCGTGTTGACGGCCGTTTCGGCGAGCTTCGAGAGAGCGCCATCGGTCGCCGTTTCTTCGGCAAGCGTCTCATCGAGCAGCTTGGCTGCATCCTTGAGGCCGAGCTGCTTTGCCCAGGCGCTCAGCGTGCCGTAGCGGCTGATCTCGTAGTGTTCGACAGCCTGCGCGGCAGCGAGCAGGCCGGCATCGAGAGCCGGTGCGCCCTTGAATTCTTCCATGATCTCTTCGCCCTCTTCGACGATGCCGTCGATGGCCGGGCAGGTCTTGGCGCGCGGACGCTTCCCAATGATCTCGAACACCTGCTGCAGGCGCTCGATCTGGCCTTCGGTTTCTTCCTTGTGCTTTTCGAAAGCGGCCTTCAGCTTCGGATCCTGGGCGCCGCGGGCCATCTTCGGCAGGGTCTTCAGGATCTTGCGCTCGGCATAGTAGATGTCCTTGAGCGTCTCATAGAAAAGGTCGTCGAGAGTCTTCTGTGCCATGGGGGTTTCTCCTGGTTGGGAAGGGAATTCACACCCTCTCAACCCGGTTGCTGGCTGCTTTGTTCCGGCTGTCCGCTGGAATCTGCAACCGCAAGGGGGAGCTGCCTACTCCTGACGATGCGAACGAATTCCCGCCGGCACACGAAGCGCCCGCAGCGCATTGAGGATCACCGCGACATCGATCACTTCCTGGAGCAGTGCCCCCTGAACGGGCGGCAGATGACCAAGCGCGGCCGCAACCATGGCAAGTAGGGAAAGCGACAGCCCGACGGCAACGCTCTGAAGCGCGATACGCCGTGTCCGTTGCGCGACCATGAGGGCGGCGGGCAATCTGGCCAGATGATCGACCAGCAGCACGACATCCGCCGATTCGGACGAGGCCGCGGCGCCGCGCGCACCCATGGCCACGCCGACATCGGCCGCGGCCAGCGCCGGCGCGTCATTGACCCCGTCGCCGATCATCATCACCGAGGCCTTGAGGCCTTCCGCAATGACGACCTCGACCTTTTCGGCCGGGAGCAGGTTGCCGATCGCCTCGTCGACGCCGAGAGACAGGCCCGCAGCCCGCACCGCATCGTCATGATCTCCCGAGGCAAGCACGAAGCGGGTGACGCCGGCGGCGCGAAAGGCGGCGATGGTCGAATGCGCGTCGTCGCGGATCTGGTCCGAGAGCAGGATGATGCCGGCAACGATCCCGTCGATACCGACGGCGACGACGGCGGTGCCTGGCGGAAGGTCGCGCCCCAGCGCATAGGGATTGCCGGCGGAACACTTGCCGCGGACGAAATCGCTGCCGCCGACCACCAGCGATCGGCCGTCGATCCTGCCCTCGACACCGGAGCCGGGCGTCTCGACGATGTCGGTCGGCGACGACAGGGCCATGCCGCGCTCGCGTGCCGACCGCACCAGCGCCTCCGCACTGACGTGGTTTGAGGCCTGGTCGAGCGAGGCGGCGAGCCGCAGCATGTCCTCCGGATCGATGCCGTCGACGGTGCGGATCTCGACGACGCCCGCCTTGCCGCTGGTCATGGTGCCGGTCTTGTCGAGCACGGCGGTGCGTACGCGCGCACGCCTCTCCAGCGCCCCGCCGCTCTTGATCAGGACCCCGAGCGAGGCCGCACGCGACATGCCGGAGATGATCGCCACGGGCACGGCGAGAATGAGCGGACAGGGCGTCGCCACGACGAGCACGGCGAGCGCCCGCAGCGGATCGCCGCTCATCCACCAGGCGCCGCCGGCAATCAGCACCGTCAGGAGTAGGAACCACAGCGCATAACGATCCGCCAGGCGCACCATCGGCGCCTTGCTCTCCTGCGCCTGTTCGACGAGGCGCACGATGCCGGCATAGGTGCTGTCGGCCGCGGTGCGCACCACGTCGAGGTCGAAGGCGGCGCCGATCGAGGTGCCGCCGCTCGGCACGTCATTGCCGGCGAAGAAGCGCGCCGGCAGGGCTTCGCCGGTCAAAGCCGACATGTCGATGTCGGCCCGGCCGGCAGCCAGCCGTCCGTCGACCGGCACCACCTCGCCGCGGCGCACCAGGATGCGCTCGCCGGGCGTCAGCGTCTCGATCGGGACCTCCTCCAGTCCCTCGCGGGCATAGCGCATGGCTGTGCGGGCGGTGCGCCCGAGCAGGGCCGTCATCTCGCGCCTGGCGCGGCCCTCGGCGAAATTCTCCAGCTGCTGGCCGCCGGCATACATCAGCGCGACGATATTGCCCGCCAGCGGCTCGCCAAAGGCAAGTGCAGCGCCCATCGAGAGCCCGGCGATGACATCGAGGCCGAAATGGCCCTGCAGGAGGGACAGGGCGATCTCGACCAAAAGCGCCAGGAGCACAAGTGCCGTGCCGAGGAACCACAGGCCTGAAGCCCAGTCGGGCTGCGCGGTGAAATAGGCGATGCCGCCGCCGGCCAGGGTCGCGAGGGCGACAAGCGCCAGCAGAGGCTGGCCATAGCGCCGCAGACTCCCGACGACACCCTGCATGAAACACCTCCGATATGCGCGACGACGGGCGACAGGCCGCAGGATACGAAGCTTGCCGCATTCAGCAATCCCTTGTAGACGCATCTACGATTGAAGCAATCTTCCGGACAGCCCGAATGACCCTCGAAACTCAACCGCCGCGCCGCCTGACGATCCTCGGCTCGACCGGGTCGATCGGCGTCAACACGCTCGACGTGGTCGACCAGCTCGGCGGGCGCGAAGCTTTCGAGATCGGCGCACTGACCGGCAACGGCAATATCGAGCTTTTGGCCGGACAGGCCCGCGCCACGGGTGCCAAACTTGCCGTCACCGCCGACGAAAGCCAGTACATGACGCTGAAGGACGCGCTGTCGGGCAGCGGCATCGACGTGGCGGCCGGGCGCTCGGGTCTCGACGAGGCGGCAAGCCTCGACGCCGACTGGGTGATGGCCGCGATCGTCGGTACGGCGGGCCTGGCCCCCACCCTGACCGCGGCCGCCCGCGGGGCGGACATAGCGCTTGCCAACAAGGAATGCCTGGTCTCGGCCGGCGCGCTCTTCGTCGAGGCGGTGAAGGCCGGCGGCGGACGGCTGATCCCGGTCGACAGCGAGCACAGCGCGATCTTCCAATGCCTCGACACCAACCAGCGCGCAGCACTCGAGCGCATCATCCTCACCGCGTCCGGCGGCCCCTTCCGCACCTTCACGCGTGAGCAGATGGCGGGCGTCACCGTCGCCACGGCGAGGACCCATCCTAACTGGTCTATGGGCCTGAAGATCTCCGTCGGCAGCGCCTCGATGTTCAACAAGGCGCTCGAGATGATCGAGGCCAAGCATCTCTTCGACGTATCCCCGGAGCAGATCGAAGTCGTGGTGCATCCGCAATCCATCGTGCACTCCATGGTCGGCTACAGCGACGGCTCGGTGATCGCCCAGCTCGGCCCGCCCGACATGCGCACCGCCATCGGTTATGCCCTGACCTATCCGAAGCGGCCGAGCCTCAATGTCGAGCGGCTCGACTTCGCACGTCTGTCCCGCCTCGACTTCGAGGCGCCAGACGAGGCACGCTTCCCGGCGCTCCGGCTTGCCCGCACGGCGCTTACGCGCGGCGGCCTGCAGGCGGCCATCATGAATGCTGCGGAGGAGACGGCCTTCAACGCCTTCGTCGAGGAGAAGATCGGCTTCCTCGGCATGGCCGACATCGTCGAGGCGACGATGGACCGCCTGATCGATTGCGGGGCGGCAGGCTCGATCGCCGAGGTCTTCGCCGCCGATGCGGAAGCGCGCAAGGTCGCCGGCGACATCATAGCGGCGCACGAAAAAACCGCCTGACAGGCAGGCGGTTGATCCATTCCCAGAATTGAAGCCGGTCTTCGCCTCAGGCGACGGCGCGGGCCAACGCGCAGCGCGACCACAGCTGATGCAGGGCGCCGACCAGGTGTTCCAGGTCGCCATCCGAATGCAGCGGCGTCGGCGTGATGCGCAGGCGCTCGGTCTTCTTCGGCACGGTCGGATAGTTGATCGGCTGAACGTAGATGCCGAAATTGTCGAGCAGCAGATCGGAGATCCACTTGCACTTGGCCGCATCGCCGACCATCACCGGAACGATATGGCTCGGGTTCGGCATATGCGGAATGCCGCGGGCATCGAGCATGGAGCGCAGGCGACGCACGCGCTCCTGATGGGCGAAACGCTCCAGCTGGCTGGTCTTCAGGTGGCGGATAGAGGCGACGGCCCCGGCGGCTAGCGACGGCGGCAGCGCCGTGGTGAAGATGAAGCCCGAAGCGAACGAGCGGATGAAGTCGCAAAGCGCGGTGGAGCCGGTGATATAGCCGCCCATCACGCCGAAGGCCTTGCCGAGCGTGCCTTCGATGACCGTCAGACGGTCCATCAGACCTTCGCGTTCGGCGATGCCGCCGCCATGGGCGCCGTACATGCCGACGGCATGCACTTCGTCGAGATAGGTCATCGCGCCGTACTTGTCGGCGAGATCGCAGATCTCCTTGATCGGCGCGATGTCGCCGTCCATCGAATAGACGGATTCGAAGGCGATCAGCTTCGGCGCCTTCGGATCGGCGGCCGCCAGCTTGGCTTCGAGGTCCTTGACGTCATTGTGCTTCCAGATGACCCGCTCGCATTTCGCATAACGAATGCCTTCGATCATCGAAGCGTGGTTCAGCGCGTCGGAGAAGATGATCAGACCGGGGATCTTCTGGCCGAGCGTGCCAAGTGCCGCCCAGTTGGAAATATAGCCCGAGGTGAAGATCAGCGCCGATTCCTTGCCGTGCAGATCGGCCAGTTCGCGCTCGAGAAGGACGTGGTAGTGGTTGGTGCCAGAAATGTTCCGGGTGCCGCCGGCACCCGCTCCACAGTGGTCGATGGCGTTTTTCATCGCCTCGATCACCACGGCATTCTGGCCCATGCCGAGATAGTCGTTGGAACACCAGACGGTGACTTCCTGCTGGCCGTTTTCGGTGTAGCGCGTGGCGCGGGGGAAATTGCCCCTCTGCCGTTCAAGATCGGCGAAAACCCGGTAACGCCCTTCTTCGTGAAGGCCTTCCAGTTCGCCCTTGAAAAACGCCTCGAAATCCATTTCCCAACTCCAGTCTGTTCAGCCCTTTTTGAGATCCAACGCGCGTTCGGTCAACCCCGGCACTGTAAATTCATTCTAAACTGCGACAAATGGCGCAATCTTGGAATCCTTCCAGCCATTTGCTAGCCGATCGGCCGCTCGCCAAACTTGATCTGCGTCAAGCTGCAGAAAAAAGGACGGCCGAAGCCGTCCTTTTTCCGTGTGGCGATTCTCCGTTGTCCTCAGGACGCGGAGACGGCCCGCTTCGCCATCACTTTCACCAGATTGGCGCGGTACTCCGCACTGCTGTGCAGGTCTGCCATCAGATCGGTCGAGTCCACGGAAACGCCCGAAAGCGCGTCCGCAGACCAATTGCCGGCGAGCGCGGCCTCAAGTCCTGCATGGCGGAAGACCCCGCTGGAGCCGGCTCCGGTCACGGCGACGCGAACGCCCGCCGGTCCCTTCGAGACAAAGACCCCGGTCATGGCGAAACGCGAGGCCGGATTGGCGAACTTGGCATAGCCCGCCCTCTCCGGCGCCGTGAACCTGAAGGCCGTTATGATCTCGTTCTCCTCCAGAGCGGTCTCGAACAGGCCGACGAAGAAATCGTCGGCGGTGATCTGCCGGCGATCGGTGACGACAGTTGCGCCGAGCCCGAGCACGGCCGCCGGATAGTCGGCGGCCGGATCGTTGTTGGCGATCGACCCGCCGATCGTGCCGAGATGGCGGACATGCGGATCGCCGATCAGGGAGGCGAGATGGCAGACCGCCGGACAGACCGAGCGGATCAGGCCCGATCCGGCAACCTCGGCATGGGTCACGCCCGCGCCGATCGTCACCATCCGGCCGTCGACGGCAATCCCCTTGAGCGCGGGAATATGCCTGAGATCGACGAGATCCGACGGCTGTGCCAGGCGCTGCTTGAGGGTGGCGACCAAGGTCTGGCCGCCCGCCACATACTTACCGTCGGAAGCGCCCGAAAGCAGGCTTCCGGCTTCCTCGACGGAGGAGGCGCGATGATAGCTGGTCGAATAGAGAAACATGCTTCGTCCTCCCTTTACTCTGCAGCCTGCAGCGCCGACCAGACGGCCAGCGGCGTTGCGGGCATGTTGAGGTTGTTGGTGCCGATGGCATCGGTAATCGCGTTGATCAGCGCCGGCGGAGAGCCGATGGCGCCGGCTTCGCCGCAACCCTTGATGCCGAGCGGATTGCCCGGGCACGGCGTGTTCTGATGCGACAGGCTGAACGACGGCAGGTCGTCGGCGCGCGGCATGGCATAGTCCATGTAGCTCGCCGTCAGCAGCTGGCCGGTGGTCGTGTCATAACGCACGCCTTCCAGCAGGGCCTGGCCCACGCCTTGCGCGATACCGCCATGCACCTGACCCTCGACGATCATCGGGTTGATGATGTTGCCGAAGTCGTCCGCGGCGACGAACTGGACGATCGTCGTCTTGCCGGTTTCCGGATCGACCTCGACCTCTGCGATATAGCAGCCGGCCGGGAAGGTGAAGTTGGACGGATCGTAGAAGGCGCCCTCCTTCAGGCCCGGCTCCATGCCGCCCGGCAGGTTGTGGGCGGTATAGGCCGCAAGCGCCACCTGGAACCACGGCAGGGACTTGTCGGTGCCGGCCACCTTGAGCTCGCCGTTCTCGATGACGATGTCGCTCTCGTCCGCTTCCATCAGATGCGCGGCGATCTTCTTCGCCTTGGCCTCGACCTTGTCGAGCGCCTTGACGATCGCCGACATGCCGACGGCGCCCGAGCGGGAACCGTAGGTGCCCATGCCCATCTGCACCTTGTCGGTGTCGCCGTGGACGATGGAAACATTGTCGATCGGCACGCCGAGCCGCTCGCAGACCAGCTGGGCGAAGGTCGTCTCATGGCCCTGGCCGTGGCTGTGCGAACCGGTCAGCACTTCGACCGTTCCGACCGCATTGACCCGAACCTCCGCCGATTCCCAAAGGCCGACCCCGGCGCCGAGCGATCCGACCGCCGCCGACGGCGCGATGCCGCAGGCTTCGATGTAGCAGCTCATGCCGATGCCGCGCTTCATGCCGCGGCGTTCCGATTCCGCCCGGCGGGCGGGGAAGCCGTTCCAATCGGCAGCTCCCATCGCCGCCTCGAGCGAGGCTTCGTAATTGCCGGCGTCGTAGTTCATAATGACCGGCGTCTGGTAGGGGAAGGTGCGGATGAAGTTCTGCCGGCGCAGTTCCGCCGGAGAGACCCCGAGTTCGCGCGCCGCCGTTTCCATGGTGCGCTCGAGCAGGTAGGTGGCTTCCGGACGACCGGCGCCGCGATAGGCATCGACCGGCACCGTGTTGGTGTAGACGGTGCGGACATTGCAGTGGATCGCCGGGATCGCATACTGGCCGGAGAGCAGCGTCGCATAGAGATAGGTCGGCACCGACGAGGAGAAGAGCGACATGTAGGCGCCGAGATTGGCAATCGTGTCGACCTTGAGCCCGATGACATTGTTGTCCTTGTCGAAGGCCATCTTGACCTTGGAGACATGGTCACGACCATGGGCGTCGGTGAGGAAGGCCTCGGTGCGGTCGGACGTCCACTTGACCGGAACGCCGGTCTTCTTGGAGGCCCAGAGACAGACGATCTCTTCCGGATAGATATAGATCTTCGAGCCGAAGCCGCCGCCAACGTCGGGCGCGATGACGCGCAGCTTGTTTTCCGGGGCGACATTGTAGAAGGCGCTCATGACCAGGCGCGCGACATGCGGGTTCTGCGAGGTCGTGTAGCAGGTGTAGTGGTCCTCCGCCGTGTCGTAGATGCCGAGCGTGGCGCGCGGCTCCATCGGATTGGGCGAGAGGCGGTTGTTGTGGATCTCGATCTCGGTCACGTGCGCGGCCGAGGCGATCGCCCGGTCGGCCGCGGCGCTGTCGCCGATTTCCCAGTCGAAGATCAGGTTGCCCGGCGCTTCAGGATGAAGCTGCGGCGCCCCCGGTTCGAGCGCCGTGACGGCCTCGGTGACGACCGGCAGTTCTTCGTAGTCGACGACCACGGCTTCGGCCGCGTCGCAGGCCTCGCCATAGGTGTCGGCCACGACGATGGCCACGGCGTCGCCGACATATCGCACCGTCTCGTGCGCGAGCGGGCGCCAGGCACCCATCTTCATCGGCGTGCCGTCCTTGGAATGGATCATCCAGCCGCAGATCAGGTTGCCGATGCCGTCGGCCAAGAGCTGCTTGCCGTCCAGAACGTCGATCACGCCCGGCATGGCCTTGGCGGCCGTCGCATCCACGCCCTTGATCTTCGCATGGGCATAGGGCGAACGCACGAAATAGGCGAATTTCATACCCGGAACGACCATGTCGTCCGTATACCGGCCCTTGCCGGTGAGGAAGCGCTTGTCTTCCTTGCGCGTCACACGCGCCCCGATTCCTTCAACACCCATAGTCTTCTCCTCCAGAGAACAGGGATAGGGATATTAGACAGTAGCCAATAGGCAGTGGGCAGTAGAACCGTTGACCGATGGTGGCACGCGGATGCGGCCTACTGCCTATCGGCTACTGCCTGGTGCTTCGTCACCGCCTCATTCGGCTGCCTGGCGACCGCCATGCATCTCGGCATTGGCGGAAAGCACCGCCTTGACGATGTTGTGATAACCGGTGCAACGACAGATATTGCCTTCCAGCTCGTGGCGCACGGTCGCCTCGTCGAGATTGCCGCCGTGACGGCTGATCATGTCGACCGCGGTCATCACCATACCGGGCGTGCAGAAGCCGCACTGCAGGCCGTGATGTTCCTTGAAGGCCGCCTGGACCGAGTGCATCTCGCCATTGCTCGCCAGACCCTCGATCGTGGTGATCGTCGAGCCGGAAGCCTGGACCGCCAGGATCGAACAGCTCTTCACCGACTTGCCGTCCATGTGCACGACGCAGGTTCCGCATTGGGTCGTGTCGCAACCGATATGGGTTCCGGTCAGTCCGAGTTTTTCGCGAATGAAATGGACGAGCAAGGTGCGGTCTTCGCACTCGCCGCTCACCGAACGGCCGTTCACCGTCAGCGTTACTTTTGCCATGTGGTTCCTCCTCGTGTCTCTCCCGGACACGAGGGCTATCATTTGTCTTTTTCTCCGGCCGATCAACAGGAAGAGTGCGTCCAAATCGATTTTTTATATTTCGCGCTGCAGCATAAATTCTGCCGTTACTGTGAGGCGCGGCGAGACGAATAATGGAGCGTCATATTCGACTTTCTATTTCGTGGACTTTCGCGAATTGCGGGCTATTCTGGAGCCGCGACCGCCGAGAGAGATGCCTCAAGGGCATCAGGGCGGAGAAGACATGTACCGGCCCGGCCGGACGCGTAAACAGTGGAGAAAAATCATGAAGAAAGCTCTTGTGCTCGTTCTGATCGGCTTGTCGGTCGCAGGCTGCACCCAGACCGAAAAAGGCGCCGCGATCGGCGCGGCCTCGGGCGCGATCATCGGCGGCGCGATCACCGGCGACGTTCGCGGTGCGGCCGTCGGCGCAGCAATCGGTGGCGTATCCGGCGCCGTGATCGGCAACGTGGCCGACCAGCCCGGCCAGTGCTACTACCGCGACCGCTACGGCCGTCGTTATGTCGACGATTGCCCGCGCGGCTACTAATTCACGCCAAGGTGGAAGTCCCGGCACTCGCCGGGGCTTCCATTCGCTGACGATTTTTCAAAAAAGATACCCCTTTCGGCAAATTTGCGATTAAGCTTGGGATGCTGGCGGAGACGCGGCAGACCGATCAGACCGCAACGAGCAGATGTGTGCATGCCGAGTAATCCGATTTCACCGAAGAACCGTCTTGCGTATCGGAGGACCGGCACCGCACTCGGGCTGGGGCTCGCCATGGCGTTCGGCCCGGTGCTGGCCGGCGAAGCCTACGCCTTCAAGATCTTCGGCATCACCATTTTCGGCGAGGACGAGGCGGCAAACGACGTCATCGATCCGGTCCGCTACAGCATCACCCTCGACACCGACGGCGCCGACACGGACCTTGCCGCAGCGCTGGAGCGCACGTCCCTCTTGGTGCAGGGCAAGGAGGCGCCCGTCTCGGGCGACCTCGGACTGGTCATCAAGGCGCGCGACGACCGCGACCGCCTGGTCGCCACCCTCTACGAGAATTCGCGTTATGGTGGCGTCGTCAGCGTCACGGTCGACGGCCGCGACATCGAAGACCTGCCGCCCATCCCGAGCTTTGGCCGTGACGGCCCGGTCCCGGTGACCATCAGCGTCGATCCCGGTCCCGCTTTCGCGCTCGGAACCGTCACGCTCGAGGGCGATGCCGCCGGCCTCGACCCGGCCGACTATGATCTGGTGCCAGGCGGGCCGGCAGGCTCGCTGGTCATCCTCAAGGCCGGGGAGAAGATCGTCGACGATCTGAAAGCCCAGGGCCGTCCGCTTGCCGAGCTGGCACGCCGGGACGTCGTCGCCGACCACAAAAAGCAGACGGTCGATGTCGTTTTCGCCGTCCAGGCCGGGCCCGTCGCGCCGATCGGCGAAGTGACCGTCAAGGGCGCCCGCAAGGTCGATCCGGAATTCATCGCCCGCTATTCGCGGCTGCGGCCGGGCCAGACCTATTCCCCGGAACAGTTGCGCAAGGCGGCCGAGCGGCTGCGCGCGCTGGGCGTGTTTTCCAGCGTGACCATCAACGAGGCGGACGGGCTTGAAGAGGACGGGTCGCTACCGCTCGGCATCGTCGTCGCCGAGGGCAAGCATCGCTATTTCGGCATAGGCGCCAGTTTCTCGTCGATCGACGGCCTGGGCGTCGAGGGCTATTGGGGCCATCGCAACCTATTCGGCCAGGCGGAATCGCTCCGACTCGAAGGCAAGGTCGGCGGGCTCGGCAATTTTAGCGGCGTTGAGGATCTCGACTACAGCGCCGGCATCACCTTCATCAAACCCGGCGCCTTTTTCCCCTCGGGCACGCTGGAAGCCAGCATCAGGGGCGCGACGCTGACGACCGAGTCCTATGACGCGGCCTCGGTCATCGGCAAGGTGGCCTTCGCCTACGAAATCACCGACTACGACAAGGTATCGGCCGGCGTTTCGCTCGCCTATGACGACATTGACGATGCCTTCGGCAACAACACCTATCTCACCTTCGGCGTGCCGATCGGCTATACCCGCGACACCCGCGACAACAGGCTCAACCCGACCGAGGGCTTCAATGCGGCCCTGACCGCCATCCCGAGCTACGAGATTTTCGGAGACACCTTCTTCTCGACCTTCGAGGGTTCGATCTCCGGCTATTACAGCTTGGGCGCCGAGGACCGCATCGTGCTGGCGGCAAAGCTGTCTGCCGGCATGATGATCGGTGCGGGCGATCTTGAGGCGATCCCGGCGACCCGGCGCTTCTTCGCCGGCGGCGGCGGCTCGGTGCGCGGCTATGCCTACCAGGAGATCTCGCCGGAGAACGCCGCCGGCGATCCGACCGGCGGGCGGGCCTATGCGCTCGGCTCGTTCGAGGCGCGGGTGAACGTGACCGAGAAGATCGGCATCGTGCCCTTCCTCGACATCGGCTCCGTGACTGCCGCGAATTATCCGGATTTCTCCGATATCCGCATGGGGGCGGGTATCGGACTGCGCTACCAGACGCCGTTTGGCCCGCTGCGCCTCGACGTCGCCATGCCGCTCGATCCTTACGACGGCGGAAGCAAGTACGGCATCTATGCCGGCATCGGCCAGAGCTTCTGAGCCGAACCCCGAGAAGGACAAAGAAAGCCGCATGCGACTGCTGAAACGCTTCACGAGATTTGTTCTTCGCCTCGTCGCCTATGGCGTCGGCGTAACGCTGGTGCTCGGCGTGGTGGCGGTGCTTCTCGCCGGCTATACCACCGTCGGCGGCGGTTTCGTGGCCGGCCAGCTCGCTTCCCTGTTCTCGACGCCGGACAGAAAGATCACCATCGACGGCGCGGGGCCGCTGCTCGGCGGCGATCTGCGCATCGAAAGCGTCGCGCTGGCCGACAGCCAGGGCTCCTATGCCGAAATCCGCGACATCGCCATGGACTGGTCGCCTCTCGATCTGCTCGGCGGCCGCCTGACCGCCGAGCGCATCGCCGCCGGCACCGTCCGCATCGATCGTGCGCCTGTCGCAACCGTCGAAGTGACGGCGGAGGAGGAAAGCAGTTCCGGCTTCTCGCTGCCGGTCGAGATCGACGTGAAGTCGCTCGACCTTCCCATCATCGATCTGGGCCAGCGCCTCGCCGGCCGCGACATCCGGCTGTCGCTGTCTGGCTCCGGCCAGGCCGTCACCGAGCGGATCGAGGCGCAGCTTCGGGCCACGCGCGCCGGGGCACCGGATGCGCAGGCGACCGCCAACTTGGTCTACGCGCCCGCCGACAATCGCCTGCGCCTGACCGGCGAAGTGAACGAACCGGCGGGTGGCCTGCTCGCCGGCCTGCTGCGGCTGCCGGGCAGCCCGGCACTGCGCATCGGCGTCGACGGCGACGGCCCGCTCACCGACTGGAAGGGCAAGGTAACGGCGGCGATCGACGGCCGTCCGACGCTCGCCGTCGATGCGTCCCACCGCGTGGCCGCCGGACTGCGCAGCATCACCGCCACCGGCGGCGGACGTTTCGACGCCCTGCTGCCGCCGTCGCTTCGCCCGCTCTTCCAGGGGGAGACGGTCATCGACCTCGCGGCCAGCCTCGACAGGAACGGCGCAGTGTCGATCGAAAGAGGCAAGCTCTCCACCGCCGCGCTCGACCTGACCGCATCGGGCCGCTACGCCGCCAACGGGACGAACGACCTGGAGGCCCGGCTGGTCGGGACCGCAGGACCGGTTCCATTCAGCTGGACGAGCGGCGAGCAGACCATCACGGCCGATATCGAGCAGCTCGCGCTCATCATCAGCGGCCCGGCCAATGGCGCCACGATCGACCTCACCGGCCGTTTCGCCTCGCTGCAACTTCCGCAGGGCAAATTCTCCGGCGTGGACCTGGCGGCCGAGAGCAACAGCTTCGATCTCGCCACCCGCACGGGACCTCTTCAGACCACGCTTTCCGTCGCAGCCAGCCAGCTCGCCGACGCCGAGCTCGACCGCATGATCAAGGCGCCGCTGACGATCAAGGCGCCGCTGACGATCGGTGCGGCACGGATCGGCTTCGATGGCACGACGATTGAAAGCACCACGATCGGCGGCAAGCTCAACGGCGACTATGCGCTGGACGAAAAGACGCTCAACAGCCGCTTCGAACTCTTTGCCATTCCCGGCGTCCTTCCGGTGACCATTGCGGGCAAGTTCGAGGGCACGATCGGCCTTGCCGGCACGCTCGACTATACGTTGCCGCGCAATCTGGCGCTCTCCGACCTGAAGATGTCGAGCAATCTCGGCGAGGCGACAGGCTCCGTGACCCTCGACGCGGAGAACAGGCTGACGGCCGATCTCGCCGGCCGCATCACCGAACTTGGCGCACTGGTCGACAATATCGGCGGCGGCGCCGAATTCGCGCTTTCCGCCGAAGGCCCGCTCGATGCGCTGGCCGGCAAGCTGTCGCTGAAGAGCGAGGCCGCCGTCGCCGCCGGCCGCAAGCTGGAGAACCTGACGCTCGAGATCGAGGGAACCGCCGACAGGACGGCACCGAAGGGCTCGCTGAAAATGTCCGGCACGCTCGACGGCCAGGCGATCGAGGCGACCGCCGATCTCGTCGCCGAAAACGGACGCTCCTCCATTCCGGCGCTGGCCGTCACGGTCGGTCCCAACCGGATCGAGGGCGCCCTTGCCTTCTCCCCGGCCTTCGCCCCCTCGGGAACGTTGCGGTTCGACCTGCCGGAAGTTGGCCTGATCGCCGCCCTGGCAGGCCAGAACGCGAGCGGCGATCTCAAGGGTTCGGTCGATCTCAAGGAGAGCGGCGGCAAACTGTCGGCGACCATCGTGGCGACCGGCTCGTCGCTCAAGCGCGATACGCTGGCAATCGACGCACCCGACATCCGCCTTGCCATTTCCGACCTTGCCGCCTTTGCCGCAGAAGGCAGTCTCAGCGCCTCCGCCGTGTCGGTCGGCGCCAATCGCATCGAAACGCCCAAGCTCGGATTTTCGCGTGAGGGCACCAGCACGGCCTTCGATCTCGACGGCCGCTATGACGGCGCGCCGCTTAACGCCAAGGGCCGCATCGAACAGCAGGCGGCAGGCTTGAAGATCGCACTCGACACGTTGTCCGCCGCACCGCGCCGCATCCCGCTTTCGCTCGCCAGGCCCGCCGTGCTGACCATTGCCGGCGGCAAGGTGACGGTCGAGACGGCGACGATTTCCGCCGGCTCCGGTGCGGTCGACGTCACCGGCAGCGCCGGCGAGACACTCGACCTCAATGCGGCGCTTCGCAACGTGCCGGCCTCGCTCGTGAGCACCGTGGCCCCCACGCTCGCGCCAGACGGCACGATCTCGGGTACGGTCACGGTCAAGGGCACGCCGGCCGCACCGATCGTCACCTACGCGCTCGACTGGGCAAACGCCGCCGTCGCCCAGACCCGTTCGACGGGCATCGGGGCGTTCTCGGTTTCCGCCAAGGGCGATTTCCGCGACGGCCGGCTGTCGCTCGACACAAACGTCACCGGTCAGGCCGGGTTGGGCCTTTCGGGGGGCGGAACGTTCAGCCTGTCCGGCCAGCGGCCGATCGCCATGAAGTTCACCGGAAAGCTGCCCTTTGCCGCGCTCACCGGCATGCTGTCGCGCCAGGGCTTCGTGCTGGAAGGCGCGGCCGATCTCGACGTTTCCGTCTCCGGCGGTCTCGGCGCACCGCAGATCACCGGCACCGTTCGCACCTCGGGGGCCCGCCTGATCGACGTCCGCCGCAACCTGGCTGTCGAGCAGCTGGCGGCGACCGTTACCCTGGAAGGTAACCGCGCCTCGGTGACCGGCCTTACCGGCAAGCTAGCCAGCGGCGGCAGCATATCCGGCGGCGGCACGATCGACATCCTGTCGCCCGGCCTGCCGGCCGATATCGCCATCAAGCTCGACAAGGCCGTCTATGTCGACGGCACCATGGTGGCGAGCACCGCCGACGGCCAGCTGACCATCAAGGGGCCACTGCTTTCAGGCCCGGTGCTGGCCGGTAGGATCGACCTGTCGAAGACGGCGATCACCATTCCGGAAAAATTGCCGACCAGCCTGTCGGAACTCGACATCCGGCACAAGAATGCACCGCCGGCCGTGCGCCAGCAGATGGCGACGATCACCAAGACTGAGCGCCACGGCAGCCAGTCCTCCATCGGCCTCGACCTTACCGTCTCTTCGCCGACTCAGATCTTCGTGCGCGGCCGCGGCATCGATGCGGAACTCGGTGGCACGATCGCGGTGACGGGCACAGCCCAGGCTCCGAACGTCTCGGGCGCCTTCGACCTCAGGCGCGGCCGCCTGTCGATCCTGACGACGCGCATGGAATTCACCCGCGGTACCGTCACCTTCGGCGGCGGACTGGTGCCCATCCTCGACATGGAGGCGACGACCACCTCCGGTGCCACGACGATCACCATCACGATCGCCGGCTTTGCCAATGATCCGTCGGTCTCCTTCTCCTCCTCGCCGTCCCTGCCGCAGGACGAGATCCTGGCGCAGCTGATCTTCGGCCAGTCGATCGCCCGGCTGTCGCCGCTGCAGATCGCCCAGCTCGCCGATGCCGCAGCCCAGCTCGCCGGCGGCCGTTCCACCTCGCTGTTCGAGGCGCTGCGCTCGACGCTCGGCGTCGACGACCTCGACATTTCCACAGACGAGACGGGCCAGGCCAAGGTCAGCGCCGGCAAGTACCTCAACGACAAGACCTATATCGAGCTACAGCAGGGCGGCACCGGCCAGACCAAGGCGGTGATCAACCTCGACATCGGCCGCGGCGTGAAGCTGAAGGGCGAAGCCGGAGCCGAAGGCGCCGGGGCGGGCATCTTCTACGAAAAGGAATACTGAGCCGCCAAGGGGCGGGCGTTCAGCCGACCTTGCTGGTCTTCAGCAGGATGCTCGATTCCGTAGTGTTGATCCCTTCGATCAGCCGGATCCGCCGCAGCGTCTCGTCGAACGAGGCGAGATCGCGGTCCTCCAGCTCCGCAATAAAGTCCCAGCGTCCGTTGGTGCTGTGCAGCGCCCGCACCTCCGGCAGGCCGCGCAGCTGATGCGCAACGCGATCGGCGAACTTGCCCACCACTTCGATCATGACGATCGCCCTGACCCCGGCCGGGCGGATTTCGCTGCCGGTGCGGATGGTGAAGGCCGCGATCGTTCCGTCGGCCACCATGCGGTCGATACGGGCGGCGATCGTCGCCCGCGACGCGCCGGTCATCGCCGCCAGCGAGGATGCAGGGATGCGGGCATTGTGGCGCAGGGCGCTGAGAATATCGCGATCCAGGTCATCCATTTTACACTTCGTCAGAGTTGGCTGTCACTTTGCATAATCTAGCTCGCTTTCTGATCATTATCCATCTTTTTGCAGACGCGCACATTGACGAAGATCACGCCTCGCACACGAGGAGATCCTGATGAACGACAAGACCAAGGCCGTTACGCTGATCGGTGTTCCGCTGGAGGAAGGCTCCGGCCGCGGCGGCTGCGCCATGGGCCCGGCAGCGCTGCGGATCGCCGGGATCGGATCGGCGCTGGGCGAACTCGGATACCGAGTCACCGACGCCGGCGACCTACGCCCGACGCCCGCGACCGAGCTCGGCGAGCATGCGCATGCCCGCAATCTGCCCGTCGTCGCCGCCTTTACCCGCGCCATCGAGGACCGTACCTATCGGGCCGCTACCGAAGGCACGCTTCCCGTCTTGCTTGGCGGCGACCACAGCCTGTCCATGGGCAGCGTCTCCGGCATGGCACGGCGCGCCCGTGAACTGGGCCGCCCGCTTTTCGTGCTGTGGCTCGACGCCCATGCCGACTTCAACACCCCGTCCACCTCTCCTTCCGGCAATATTCACGGCATGCCGGTGGCCTTCTTCTGCGGCAAGGCCGAATTCGCGCCGATCCTGCCGGCCGGCCGGCCCTTCGTCGATCCGCGTCAGGTCTACCAGGTCGGCATTCGTTCGGTCGATGACGACGAGCGCCTGGCGATCACCGAAAACGGCGTCAACGTCTTCGACATGCGCGCCATCGACGAGGACGGCATGGGCGCGATCATGCGGCGCATCATCGCCGACGTGTCCAAGGTCAACGGCCTGCTGCATGTCAGCCTCGACGTCGACTTCCTCGATCCGGACGTCGCGCCGGGCGTCGGCACCACCGTTCCCGGCGGCGCGACCTTCCGCGAGGCGCACCTGATCATGGAGATGTTGCACGACAGCGGCCTCGTCTCCTCGCTCGACCTCGTCGAGCTCAATCCCTTCCTCGACGACCGCGGCAAGAGCGCCCGCGTCATCGTCGAACTGGCGGCCAGCCTGTTCGGCCGCCGCATTCTCGACCGCCCCACCCGCGCCGCCTGAGCAACCCGAGGACCAACGATGTCGAACACAGCAGAGCTCATCGCCACCGAACAGCGCCTCGGCGCGCACAACTACAAGCCCCTCGACGTCGTGCTGACGCGCGGACAGGGCGTCCATGTCTGGGACAGCGAAGGCAAGCAGTATCTCGACTGCCTGTCCGCCTATTCGGCCGTCAACCAGGGCCACTGCCATCCGCGCATCCTGGCCGCCATGACGGAACAGGCCTCCAAGCTGACGCTCACCTCGCGCGCCTTCCGCAACGACCAGCTGGCGCTGCTCTACGAAGAACTGGCCGCGCTGACCGGCTCGCACAAGATCCTGCCGATGAACTCGGGCGCTGAGGCGGTCGAGACGGCGATCAAGGCGGTGCGCAAATGGGGCTACGAGACCAAGGGCGTGGCCGAGGGCAAGGCCGAGATCATCGTCTGCTCCGGCAACTTCCATGGACGCACGCTGAGCATCGTCTCCTTCTCGACCGATCCGGACGCGCGCGGCGGTTTCGGTCCCTTCACGCCCGGCTTCCGCACCGTGCCCTTCGGCGACGCCGAGGCCTTCGAGGCGGCGATCAACGAGAACACCGTGGGTGCCTTGATTGAACCGATCCAGGGCGAGGCGGGCGTCATCATCCCGCCGGCCGGCTATCTGCGGCGCGTGCGCGAGCTCTGCACGGAGAAGAACGTCACGCTCATCCTCGACGAGATCCAGACCGGGCTTGGCCGCACCGGCAAGATGCTGGCCGAGGAGCATGAAGGCATCGAGGCCGACGTGACGCTGATCGGCAAGGCCCTGTCCGGCGGCTTCTATCCGGTCTCGGCCGTGCTCTCCAACTCCGAGGTTCTGGGCGTGTTGAAACCCGGTCAGCACGGTTCGACCTTCGGCGGCAATCCGCTCGCCTGCGCCATCGCCCGGGAGGCGCTCAAGGTGCTGGTCGAGGAGAAGATGATCGAGAACTCGGCCGCCATGGGCGAATATTTCCTCGAGGGGCTGAAGTCCATTCGCTCGAACATCGTCAAGGACGTCCGTGGCCGCGGCCTGATGCTGGCGGTGGAGCTCGACCCGGAAGTCGGCGGCGCGCGCCAGTATTGCTACGCGCTGAAGGAGGCCGGCCTGCTCGCCAAGGACACCCATGTCGACACGATCCGGCTGGCGCCGCCGCTGGTCATCACCCGCGATCAGGTCGATTGGGCACTCGAGAAGATCGAGACGGTGCTTGCAAAGGCCCCTGCGACACATTGATGTAGCGCTTCCCGCCGGACCGCTCCCTGCAAAGGGAGCGGAAGGAACCCCTTGCCCGGCCGGAAAAGCGGCTTTTTATTCGCTGTTACTTTAGCCTGACCTAGGGGAGTACTTGACGCCCCAAGGCGCAGAATCGCGTTTGTTCAAGATCGTTTATGCCCCCTTAACTATTCCTCCCTAAATTTTGGGGGGCAAAGCGCTCTAATTCCGTTTCGGCATCCCGACGCTCTGCTTTGCTAAGATTTGGAAACGTGCGGCGCGGTATCCATTCTAGAACCGAGCGCAATGAGGAGGGAATAGACGTGAGCATGGCACTATTTGGCTCGGACGCCAAGGCGATCTTGGCCGCTATGAGTAAATCCCAAGCGATTATCGAGTTCGATCTGAGCGGCAACATTCTGACCGCCAACGAAAACTTCTGTCGTGCACTCGGCTATGAACTGTCGGAGATCAAGGGCAAGCATCACCGGATGTTCTGCGATCCCGCCTATACTGCGACGCAAGACTACAAGGATTTCTGGGCATCGCTGGCCGCCGGCCGTTTCGACGCCCGCGAGTACAAGCGCATTGCCAAGTCGGGCAAGGACGTCTGGATCCAGGCGTCCTACAATCCGGTCTTCAGCGGCGGCAAGCCCTACAAGGTGGTGAAGTTCGCAACGGACATCACCGCGGCAAAGCTGAAAGCCGCAGAAGACGCCGGCAAGCTCGCCGCCGTTTCCCGCGCCCAGGCGGTGATCGAATTCACCACGACCGGCGAGATCCTGACGGCAAACGACAACTTCCTGAAGACGCTCGGCTACAGCCTCGGCGAAATCCAGGGCAAGCATCACGCGATGTTCTGCGAACCGGCCTATACCCAGAGCGCCGACTACCAGCGCTTCTGGCAGAAGCTCGCCGGCGGCGAATTCGTCGCCGAAGAATTCAAACGCATCGGCAAGGGCGGCAAGGTCGTCTGGATCCAGGCATCCTACAATCCGATCTTCGACATGAACGGCAAGGTCTTCAAGGTCGTCAAGTTCGCCACCGATGTCACCGAGCGCGTCCGCTCGGTCGATGATGTGGCGGTCGGCCTCACCGCGCTCGCGGACGGCGACCTGACGGTTCGGATCGATCATCCGCTCCTGCCCGGCCTGGACCGCCTGCGCGTCGACTTCAACAACTCGCTGGACAAGCTGCAGGCGACGATGAGCACGGTCGGCGACAACACCAATGCGATCGCCGCCGGCTCGCGCGAGATCCAGTCGGCCTCCGACGACCTGGCCAAGCGCACCGAGCAGCAGGCCGCAGCCGTGGAAGAAACCGCAGCCGCGCTGGAAGAGATCACCCAGACGGTGAGCGACAGCTCGAAGCGGGCCGAGGAAGCAGGCTCGCTCGTCGCAAGAACCAAGGCCGGCGCGGAAAAGTCCGGGGAAGTGGTCAAGAGCGCAATCGACGCCATGGGCCAGATCGAAGCGTCTTCCCGCGAAATATCCAACATCATCGGCGTGATCGACGACATCGCCTTCCAGACCAACCTGCTGGCGCTGAATGCCGGTGTCGAAGCGGCCCGCGCCGGGGAAGCCGGCAAGGGCTTCGCCGTCGTCGCCCAGGAAGTGCGCGAGCTGGCCCAGCGCTCCGCCAATGCGGCGAAGGAGATCAAGGCCCTGATCACCACGTCCGGCGAACAGGTCCGCAACGGCGTCACCCTGGTCGGCCAGACCGGCAAGGCGCTCGAGCAGATCGTCACCGAAGTCAAGGATATCAACCTCAACGTCATCGCCATCGTCGAAGCGTCCCGCGAGCAGGCGACCGGGCTGCAGGAGATCAACAAGGCGGTCAACGCCATGGACCAGAACACGCAGCACAATGCCGCCATGGTCGAGGAGACGACCGCTGCCAGCCATAGCCTTGCCAGGGAAGCCGAAACCCTTCGCAATCTCCTGTCTCAGTTTAGATTTGGGCAACACTCTTCGAATACAGTATCCGTAGCGCGTCCCGATGCCCGACCTGTCGCATCCCCGGCACGCAAACTCATGGCGAAGGTCGCACGTGCCGCAACCGGTGGCGCCGCGACTGCCCAGGCACAGGAAAGTTGGGAAGAATTCTAATGGCGACCGCGATCAACTCGACAAGCTTCAACGGCGAAACCCTCGAAATCATCGCCTTCCGGCTGCATGACCAGGAATTCTGCGTCAAGACCACGACCATCCGCGAAATCCGCGGCTGGGCACCGTCGACGCCGATCCCGCATGCCCCTGCAGACGTCATCGGCGTGATGAACCTGCGCGGCTCGGTCATTCCGATCATCGACCTGGCCTACAAGCTCGGCATGAAGAGCACCGTCGCCAACGAGCGCTCCGCCATCGTCGTCGCTGAAGTCCACAACATGGTCATCGGCATGCTGGTCGACCGCGTCTCGGACATCCTGACGATCCCTTCGAGCCAGGTCCAGCCGGTTCCGGAAATCTCCGCTTCCTTCGACAAGTCCTTCTCCGAAGGCATCATTGCCAACGAACACGGCATGATCTGCTTCCTGAACCTCGCCAAGATGTTCAAGGGCAGCGAAATCGAAGAACTGGCCGCCTGATCGTCCACTTCGCCAGATCGCAGCAATCACGACAAAGGGCTCCGCACTGCGGAGCCCTTTTTTCTTTGCCGTTGATGTGGGGTGGAGGCAGGAAACGCCGCCTCCACCTCACGTCGATGCAGATGCCTCAGCCGAACAGAACGAAGGTCTTCTGCAGCGTGATCCACACGCCCCAGAGGATCGGGATGCCGACCACGGCCCAGGCGACCAGCGCCTTGCCGTCGAGGCCGCCGGTGCCGATGCCGAAGGAGCCGGTGGGGCCTGCGGTCGCGGCCTTGGTCTTCGCTTGCAACGCCGCCACTTCCTCATCCGACATGAACCATTTGTCGGACAGCGGCTTGACCAGGAAGTTGGCGACCAGACCGAGCGCCAGCATGCCGGCCAGGATATACATGGTGAAGTCGTAGACCTGGGCGCGCGGTATGCCCGCCGCGATCTGCGCCTCGCGGATGTAGTTGACCACGACCGGGCCGATGATGCCGGCGGTTGCCCAGGCGGTCAGCAGACGGCCATGGATCGCGCCGACGAACTGGGTCCCGAAGATGTCCGCAAGATAGGCGGGAATGGTGGCGAAGCCGCCGCCATACATCGACAGGATGATGCAGAAGGCAGCGACGAAGAACACCTTGCTGCCGATCCCGGCGGCCCACGGGGCCGAGGCGTAGAGCACGATGCCGAGCAGGAAGAAGACGTAGTAGGTATTCTTGCGGCCGATCTTGTCGGAGAGCGAGGCCCAGAAGAAGCGGCCGCCAATGTTGAATAGCGAGAGAAGCCCGGTGAAGCCGGCGGCGATCGCGGCGATGGCCGTCAGCTGTTCCTTGCTGAGATCGGAGAACTTGAGCTCGGGCAGGCCGAGCAGCGAGCCGGCGAAGATCTCCTGCAGCATGGGCGACGCCATGCCGATCACGCCGATGCCGGCCGATACGTTGAGGCAGAGAACCGCCCAGATCAGCCAGAACTGCTGGGTCTTGTGGGCGTTCTTCAGGTGCACGTGACGGCTGGTGATCATGCTGTCCTTGGCGACCGGCGGCACGAAGCCTTCGGGACGCCAGCCGGCCGGCGGGATGCGATAGCCGAAGGCGCCGCCCATCATGAAGACGAAGTAGATCGCAGCCATGACGACGAAGGTCTGCCAGACACCGACCGAGGTCTCGCTCTTGAAGGTGTTCATCAGCATGTCGGCCAGCGGCGCACCGATCATCGCACCGCCACCGAAGCCCATGATCGCCATGCCGGTCGCCATGCCGCGCCGGTCGGGGAACCACTTGATCAGCGTCGAGACCGGCGAGATGTAGCCAAGCCCGAGCCCGATGCCGCCGATTACGCCGGCGCCGAGCCACATCAGCCACAGCTGATGGGTCATGACGCCGATCGCGGCGATCAGGATGCCACCGCACCAGCAGCAGGCCGAGACGAAGCCGGCGCGACGCGGGCCGACCCGCTCCAGCCAGCCGCCCCAGATCGCGGCGGACGAGCCGAGCAGGACGAAGAACAGCGTATAGATCCAGCCCAGGTCAGCGACCCGCCAGTCGCAGGAGGTGGTGAAGAGGGCCGATGCCAGCGTCAGGTCCGGACAGGCGACGGACTGGCCGATGCCGATCGACTTGGTGAGCGGCAGCCAGAAGACGGAAAATCCATAGGCCATGCCGATGCAGAGATGAATGGCAAGGGCGGCCGGCGGCACGAGCCAGCGATTGAATCCCGGTTTGGCAATGATGCGTTCGCGGTCGAGAAGGCCACCGCCCCCATAGCCGCCGGTCAATGTTTCGGTCGTAGCAGACATATTTGAAATCCTCCCTTCCATCGGTCGTGCCGATGGCTCTTTCCCCGACCCGGTTGTCCGCGGATGCTTGCGCCTTGTCGCTCCTCCGACGAAGGCACACCGCGGGACCGGTCCAAAATCGGAAGCGGCGCATGCCGCTTCCTCCCTGCCCCCATCCGCACCCCGTCTCCAAGGGACGCGCCGGGAACGACAAAGAGGTAGCAACCGCCGTGCCAACCCGAATTTAACAATTTTCAATAACTTAGCGGAGACGATCGGGCATAGTTGGACAAAATGTCCGGATGCGGCGGACAAAACGTCCGTCAGGCGCCGCTCAATTCGCCTCGGGAAGCCAGATGGAGAAGGTGGTACCCTTGCCCGCCTCGCTCTCGGCATTGAGCGTCCCGCCCTGCCGCCGGACGAGCGTCTGGCTGATCGACAGGCCGAGGCCCGTGCCCTGCCGCCGCTTGGTGGTGAAGAACGGGTCGAAGATCCGGGCGAGCACGTCGGGCGTCATGCCGATGCCGGTATCCGTCACGTCGACGCGAATGCCGTCCTGACCATCGCGCGTCTCGTCGCGACTGACGAGGCGAAGCCTGCCGCCGTCCGGCATGGCATGGATCGCGTTGACGATCAGGTTGATCAGCACCTGCTGCAGTTCGGTCCGGTTCATCAGCACCTGCCGGGTCGCGCCATCGTCGCGCTCGACGGCGATATCGGCCTTGCCGAGCAGGTGCTGCACGAGCGGCAGGCAGTCCGAGATCACGTCGGCCACATGATGGCGCTCGACATAGCCGGCATACTCCTCGGGCTTGGCGAATTGCAGCAGCTTGGTGACGATCTGGCTGACCCGATGGATCTGCTCGTCGATCAGCCTAAGCTCGGTGGAGAGTTCGCCCGCCCTGTCGCCGAGCACGCTGCGCACCACGTCGAGATTGCCCTGCATGACGGCGATCGGATTGTTGATTTCGTGGGCGACGCCCGCCGTGATCTCGCCGATCGCTGCCAGCTTCTCCGACATGACGAGCTGCTTGGTCGTCGCCTCCAGCTGGCGGTTCGCCAGTTCCAGTTCGCGCGTGCGCTCGGCCACCCGGTCGTTGAGCTCGTCGTTCCAGCGCCGCAGGTCCCGGTCGCGCTGCTGCAACTGGTCGAGCAGACTGTCCAGATGCACGGCCACGCGGCCGATCTCGTCGCTGGCGTCGGTCAGGCCCGAACGTGCGCCGAGATCGCCCTCTTCCACCCGGGCGATGGTGCCGGTCATGCGCTCCAACGGCTTGAAGATCGCCCGCGCCCAGCGCAGGAAGATCGGCACGCTGGCGGCCGTCACCAGAAGGAAGGCGACGACGATGCCGATGATCGTCTCGGTCTTGGCGCGGGCGAACGGCGCTTCGAGGAAACCGACATAGAGCATGCCGACCCGTTTGCCGAAACTGTCGCTGATCGGCTCATAGGCGGAGACGTACCAGTCGTTGACGACGAAGGCGCTGTCGAGCCACACGCGACCCTCGTCCAGCACCGTCTGGCGCACGGCCGCCGAGACGCGGGTGCCGAGCGCCCGTTTGCCCTCGAACAGCCGGACATTGGTGCTGATCCGCACGTCTTCGAGGAAGAGCGTCGCAGTACCCTGGCTGCCCTCCGGCAGGCTCGCGGCGCGATAGACGAGATCGTTGATCGTGTCGATGAAGACGAGATTCTGGTTGAGCAGGACGCCGCCGACCAGGGCGGCATCTTTCCCGTCCGGCAGCGACGCCGGACTTGCCGAATGCACCACCATGCCGCGCGTTTCGCTCGCCCTGTCGGTCGGCACCGCATTCGGCGTCGGCACGAGTTCGAGCTTCGCGCGCGCCGCAAGCTCCGGCGATACGGCCGCCAGCTCCTGTTGGGAGAAGATGTCGATCGCCGTCTTCGGCTCTCCTGCCAATGCGGCGTCGAAGACCGGCCAGTCCGTTCGCAGCCGACCTTGCCCCGCAAGCCCCACCGGCTCCGTCGCCATGCCGTCCCGGCGCACGAGAAAGAGGAAATCGAGGCCGAGGCGCGTGCGATTTTCCTCCAGATAGGCCGCCAGTCCGGCCCCGCCGTCGCGCATCGCCGCTTCCCGGAAGGCGACCGAACCGGTCAGCGCCGAGAGATGCTCGCCCGTATTCTCCAGGATCCGTGCCAGATACTGGTGCGCGATGGTGAGGTCGGCATTGACCTTCGACGTCAGGAGCGCATCGAACTTCGTCTCCCAGCGTGCCATGGTGGCGACCAGCAGTAGCGGCAGGATGACGAGCGTCGGCAGAAGCGCGATGGCAAGGAGGCGGTAGCGGATCGAGCGTCCGCGGCGCAGCCCCGGCTCGTGGGTCTCCGCCTCAGGCATTCCACGACACGAGCTTGCGGTCGATGGTCTTGCGCGAGATGCCGAGCCGTCGGGCCGTCTCCTCGCGATCCCCGCCGGTCTCCTCGAGCACGGCCAGGATATGGCGGCGCTCCACCTCCTCCAGCGTTCCCGACGGCGCGGCCACCGAACCCGGCCGATGGCCGCGGAAATCCTCCGGGAAGCCGCCGAGAATCAGCGAGCGCTCGATCAGGTTGCGCAGTTCGCGCACATTGCCCGGCCATGCATAGGCGGACAGCGCTGCCTTCGTGGCCTTATCGATCGGCACGGGCGGCATGCCGAGCTGCTGCGACAGCTTGTGCATGAAGAGGCTGGCAAGCTCGAGAACATCGTCGCCCCGGTCGCGCAGCGGCGGCAGCTTCAACTGCATGACGTTGATGCGGTAGTAGAGATCCGGACGGAAGCCGCCTTGCTGCACGAGCTTTTCCAGATTGGCGTTGGTGGCAAAGACGAAGCGCAGGTCGACCGGCACTTCGCGTTCCGCCCCGACGGGGCGCACCCGGCGATCCTCGATCACGCGCAGGAGCTTGCTCTGCGTCGCGAGCGGCATTTCTCCGATCTCGTCGAGGAACAGCGTGCCGCCCTGGGCATGCAGGAAGAGGCCTTCACGCCCGGCTTCCGCGCCGGTGAACGCACCGCGGACATGGCCGAACAGCTCGGATTCGATCACATCCGGCGGGATCGCCGCGCAGTTGACCGGGACGAAGGGTTTGGCCGCACGGTCGGAGAGCGCATGCAGCGATCGGGCCGCAACCTCCTTGCCCGTGCCGGATTCGCCGGTCAGAAGCACAGTCGTCGGCAAGGGCGCAACGCGGGCCAGCGTTTCGCGCACCTGCTGGATCGCGGCCGAACCGCCGATCAGCTTGTCGCGCAGCAGGATATGGTCGGCCGTCGCCCGAAGCTCGTAGCGCAGCACGAAGTTCTCCCTCTGCAATCGCATGCGGTCGAGGCAGCGCGCCACGGCATTGAGGATCTGGTTGGAGCGGAAGGGCTTCAGCACGAAATCGACGGCGCCGGCACGTAAGGCACGGATCGCCGTTTCGAGATCCGCATAGGCGGTCATCAGGATGGCGTCGGCGAAGAAGCCGATCGCCCGCTGCTCGATCAGCCAGTCGACGCCGTTCTTGCCCGGCATGATATTGTCGAGAATGACGACGTCGAAATGGTGCTGGTCGAGCTTGCGCGACGCCTCTTCGGCATCGGCGGCTTCCTCGATCCGCTTGCAGCGGGGGCTGAGCGTGCGCACGAGAAAATTGCGCATACCCGGCTCGTCGTCGACGACGAGGATCGTCGCCTGCGCCAGCCAGGGACCGAATTCCGGATCCCGCTCGCTGGCGGGAACCTTTCGTGCCGTTTCCCCTCTCACCGTGTCGCCCGCCTCCCTCGTTCAACGTCGGTCTTGCATAACAGAGGCGACGCGAAACGCCAAAGCGAACCCGGCGCCTCTGGTGTTCAGGCCGCGACCGGACGCTTGATGACCTTGGAGGCTTCCATCACCAGCGGCAGGAGGCCCTCGCCCCCCTTGTCGATGTGCTCGAACAGTTCGCGGCGCATGCGCGGTTCCCAGAATTTGTTAATGTGGTTCGCGACGCCTTCGACGCGCACCGCTTCCGGCTGCGACAGGAAGAAGGTGGCGATCTGGTTCGCCATGCGAACGAGCTTCTCGGTGGTGTCATGCGACATGGGCGTTCACTCCGGCAATGATGCGCTCTGATCTGGTGAAAATTTCAAACTCGTCGCCGCGCGCAATGCCGACGAGCGTGATGCCTGCCTCCTCCGCCTTGCGGATGGCAAGGGCCGTCGGAGCCGAGACGGCGATCAGCACGGGGCATTTCAGCGCCGCCGTCTTCTGCACCATCTCCACCGACAGGCGGCTGGTGACGACGACCGCGCCCTGGCGGCCGGAATAGCCGGCGCGGATCACGGCACCCGAAAGCTTGTCGAGCGCGTTGTGGCGGCCGACGTCCTCGCGCAGTGCGACAAGGCCCTGGCCGGGCACGAAGAAGCCGGCGCCATGCACTGCGCGTGTTTCGCGGTTGAGACTCTGTCCATCCCCCAGAAGCTTCACCGCCTCGGCAACCTGCGCCGGCGTCAGGCAGAAGTCGCCGGCCTCGACAGACGGGACCTGCCGCATCGCCTGCTCGATCGATTCGATGCCGCACAGGCCGCAACCGACCGGACCGGCCATGTGACGTCGGCGCGATGTCAGCGCCTCTGCCGTCGCGTCCGCCAGGACGATCTGCACGTCGACGCCGTCGCCGGCCTCAACCGGTTCGATCGAGACGATGTCGGCAGGTTCGGAAACAATGCCCTCCGACAGCGAGAACCCGAGCGCGAAGTCCTCGAGATCGGCGGGCGTCGCCATCATCACCGCATGGGTGGAGCCGCCATAGGAAAAGGCGATCGGCACTTCTTCCGGAACGACGCGGGTGCCCGTCGCCAGGATGCCGTGGCGGAACTGCAGTTCGGGAATGGAGGTGGAGGTCTTCATGACGGGTGAGCCCCTCATCCGCCGGCCGGCACCTTCTCCCCGCCTGCGGGGAGAAGGAGATATGCCGCAACGTCTCCTCCCCCTCTCTCCGCGCGCGGGGAGAGGGTCGGGATGAGGGGCATGAAGCCACAGGCCTGGGCCATTGCCTACTCCGCCGCTTCCAGCTTGCCGGCGATGCGGCGCGACTGGCGCGACAGGTCCTCATAGTCCTGCTGCCATTCGGACGGGCCGTTGGACGGCGCGACCTGCACCGCGGTCACCTTGTATTCCGGGCAATTGGTCGCCCAGTCCGAGAAGTCCGTGGTGATGACATTGGCCTGCGTCTCGGGATGATGGAAGGTGGTGTAGACGACGCCCGGCGAGACGCGCTCGGTGACCTGTGCCCGAAGCGTCGTTTCGCCGGCCCGGCTGGCCAGACGCACCCAGTCGCCTTCCTTGATGCCACGCTGCTCGGCATCGTGCGGATGGATCTCGAGAAGATCCTCGGCGTGCCAGGCGACATTGTCAGTGCGGCGGGTCTGGGCGCCGACATTGTATTGCGACAGGATGCGGCCGGTGGTCAGAAGCAGCGGGAAGCGCGGGCCTGTGCGTTCGTCGGTCGCGACATATTCGGTGCGGATGAACTTGCCCTTGCCGCGCACGAAGCCGTTGACGTGCATGATCGGCGACCCCTCGGGGAACTTCTCGTTGCAGGGCCACTGCACCGAACCCATCTTTTCCAGGAGGTCGTAGGACACGCTGGCGAAGCTCGGCGTGGTCGCGGCGATCTCGTCCATGATCTCGGACGGATGGCTGTAGTTCCACGGCAGGCCCATGGCCTGGGCGAGCTTCTGCGTCACTTCCCAGTCGGCAAAGCCGTTCTTCGGGCTCATCACCTTGCGCACGCGGTTGATGCGGCGCTCGGCATTGGTGAACGTGCCGTCCTTTTCCAGGAAGGTCGAGCCCGGCAGGAAGACATGCGCATAGTTGGCCGTTTCGTTGAGGAACAGGTCGTGCACGACGACGCATTCCATCGCGGCAAGGCCGGCCGAGACATGCTTGGTGTCGGGGTCGGACTGCAGGATGTCCTCGCCCTGGATGTAGATGCCCTTGAACGAGCCGTCGACGGCGGCGTCGAGCATGTTCGGGATGCGCAGGCCTGGCTCGCTGTCGAGCTTGACGCCCCAGAGCTTCTCGAACGTGTCGCGCGTGGCGTCGTCGGAGACGTGGCGATAGCCCGGCAATTCGTGCGGGAAGGACCCCATGTCGCACGAGCCCTGCACGTTGTTCTGACCGCGCAGCGGGTTCACGCCGACGCCGGGGCGGCCGATATTGCCGGTGGCCATGGCAAGGTTGGCGATCGCCATGACGGTCGTCGAGCCCTGGCTGTGCTCGGTGACGCCGAGGCCGTAGTAGATCGCCCCATTGCCGCCGCGGGCATAGAGCCGGGCCGCGCCGCGCACGAGATCGGCCGCAACGCCGGTGAACTTTTCCGTCTCTTCCGGGCTGTGCTGCGGCTCGGCGACGAAGGCCGCCCAGTCCTCGAATTCCGACCAGTCGCAGCGTTCCCGAATGAAGGCCTCGTCGAACAGGCCCTCCGTGACGATCACATGCGCCAGCGCGGTGACGACAGCGACATTGGTGCCGGGTTTCAGCGGCAGGTGATAGTCGGCCTTGGCGTGGACCGAGGTGACCGTCTCGGTCTCGCGCGGGTCGAGCACGATCAGCTTCGCGCCCTGGCGGATGCGCTTCTTCATGCGCGAGGCGAAGACCGGGTGCGCCGCCGACGGATTGGCGCCGATCACCATGATGACGTCGGAATGTTCGACCGAATCGAAGTCCTGCGTGCCGGCCGAAGTGCCGAAGGCCTGGCCGAGACCGTAGCCGGTCGGCGAATGGCAGACGCGGGCGCAGGTATCGACATTGTTGTTGCCGAAGCCGGCGCGGATCAGCTTCTGCACCAGGAAGGTCTCTTCATTGGTGCAGCGCGACGAGGTGATGCCGCCGATCGAATCCTTGCCGTATTGGTACTGGAGACGGCGGAATTCGGAAGCGACATGGGCGAGCGCCTCCTCCCAGCTGACTTCGCGCCAGGGATCGGTGATCTTCTCGCGCACCATCGGATTGAGAATGCGGTCCTTATGGGTGGCATAGCCATAGGCGAACCGCCCTTTGACGCAGGAATGGCCGCGATTGGCCTTGCCGTCCTTGTAGGGCACCATGCGCACCAGTTCCTCGCCGCGCATCTCCGCCTTGAACGAACAGCCGACGCCGCAATAGGCGCAGGTCGTGACGGCCGAATGCTCCGGCTGGCCGATGGCGATCACCGACTTTTCGGTGAGCGTCGCGGTCGGGCAGGCCTGTACGCAGGCGCCACAGGAAACGCATTCGGATTCGAGGAAATGCTCGTGCGCACCGGGCGACACCCGGCTGTCGAAACCGCGGCCTTCGATGGTCAGCGCGAACGTGCCCTGCACTTCCTCGCAGGCGCGGACGCAACGCGAGCAGACGATGCATTTCGACGGATCATAGGTGAAATAGGGGTTGGACTCGTCCTTGGGCATCCACTTGGCATTGATGTCGCCGTCGTTGCGCGCCTTGACGTGGTTGTCGCCCTCATAGCCATAACGCACGTCGCGCAGGCCGACAGCACCCGCCATGTCCTGCAGTTCGCAATCGCCATTGGCGGCACAGGTCAGACAGTCGAGCGGGTGGTCGGAGATATAGAGCTCCATCACGCCCTTGCGGATCTGCTTCAACCGCTCCGTCTGGGTGTGGACCACCATGCCCGGCGCGCAAGGCGTCGTGCAGGAGGCCGGCGTGCCGTTGCGGCCCTCGACCTCGACGAGACAGAGGCGACAGGAGCCGAAGGCATCGACCATGTCGGTGGCGCAGAGTTTCGGCACCTGGATGCCGGCCTCCATCGAGGCGCGCATCACGGAAGTGCCGGCCGGAACGGTGACCTGGCGGCCGTCGATTGTGAGCGTCACCGTCTCGGTGGATCGGGACGCGGGCGTACCGTAGTCGATTTCAGAAACGAGGGGCATTGGAACCTCCGGATAAATCGTTCCCGCCACGGCGCGAAGCCAGGCGGTCAAGTTCAATTCTGCTTACGACTTGCGCTCGGCCAGTGTCGCGGCGACGAGCGCATTGGCATGACCATGGCCAAGACCATGGGTTTCCTTCAGGAACGCCACGATCTGCATATGAGTCTTGCCTTCCTGGGCGCGGACAATCTCCTGCCAGTAGGAAATCGGCTGGCCGTACGTCTTCTCGATCGACGGGAAGTAGGAGGCCGGGCCCTTCACTTTTTCGCTCTCGCTCATTCCGCCGCCTCCACCATGGGTACCGGGGCAAAATCCTCGGGGAAGTGATGGAGCGCGCTCATGACAGGATAGGGGGTGAAGCCGCCGAGCGCACAGAGCGAGCCGAACTTCATCGTGTTGCAGAGGTCGGTGAGCAGCGCCCGGTTCTTTTCCGGCTCGATGCCGCGGGCGATTCGGTCGACCGTCTCCACGCCGCGCGTCGAGCCGATGCGACAGGGGGTGCACTTGCCGCAGCTTTCGATCGCGCAGAATTCCATGGCGAAGCGCGCCTGCTTCAGCATGTCGGCCGTGTCGTCGAACACGACGATACCGGCATGGCCGATCAGCCCGTCCTTGGCGGCGAAAGCCTCGTAGTCGAACACGGTGTCGAACAGGGACGGAGGGAAGTAGGCGCCGAGCGGACCGCCGACCTGCACGGCCTTGACCGGCCGACCGCTCGCTGTGCCGCCGCCGATGTCGTAGATGATCTCGCCGAGCGTCAGGCCGAAAGCGGTCTCATAGAGGCCACCATGCTTGATATTGCCGGCAAGCTGGATCGGGATCGTGCCGTGCGACCGGCCGACGCCGTAATCGCGGTAGAAGGCGGCGCCGCGGTCGAGGATGACCGGCACGGAGGCGAGCGAGATCACGTTGTTGACCACGGTCGGCCGGCCGAACAGGCCCTGCAGCGCCGGAAGCGGCGGCTTGGCCCGGACGACGCCGCGCTTGCCTTCGAGCGAGTTCAGCAGCGACGTCTCCTCGCCGCAGACGTAGGCGCCCGCGCCCATGCGCACCTCGATGTCGAAGGCATGCGCCGACCCCATGACCGACGGGCCGAGGATGCCGGCGCCGCGGGCGATGTCGATCGCCGCGCGCATGGTCTTGATGGCATGCGGATATTCCGAACGGGTGTAGACATAGCCCTTGGTGGCGCCGGTGGCGATGCCCGCGATGATCATGCCCTCGATCAACACGAAGGGATCGCCCTCCATGATCATCCGGTCGGAGAAGGTGCCGCTGTCGCCCTCGTCGGCATTGCAGACGATATATTTGCGATCGCCCGGAGCATCGGCGACCGTCTTCCACTTGATGCCGGTCGGAAAGCCCGCACCGCCGCGTCCGCGCAGGCCGCTGTCGGTCACCGTCTTGACGGTGTCGGCTGGGCCCATGGCCACCGCCTTTTCCAGACCCTTGAACCCTTCATAGTGGCGATAGTCGGCCAGCGAGAGCGGATCGGTCACGCCGCAACGGGAGAAGGTCAGCCGCGTCTGGCGGGCGAGATAGGGAATTTCCTTCGACAGGCCCTGACAGAGCGGATGCTCGCCACCACCGATGAAATCGGCTTCGAACAGGCCAGGCACGTCGGCGACGGTCACGGGTCCATAGGCGATGCGGCCGTGTCCGGTGCGAACCTCGATAAGCGGTTCAAGCCACAACAGACCGCGCGAACCATTGCGCACGATCGTCACATCGAGGCCGCGAAGCCCGGCTTCGCGCTCGATCGCCGCCGCCACCTTGTCGGCACCGACGGCAATCGCCGCGGCATCCTGGGGAACATAGATCGTCAAGCTCATCGGCGCGCCTCCGCGACCAGTTCCTCGAGCCCCTGTTCGTCGAGCCGGCCGTGCAGTTCGCCGTCAAGCATGGCGGCGGGGGCGCAGGCGCAGAGCCCGAGACAGTAGACCGGCTCCAGCGTCACCGCGCCGTCCGGCGTCGTTCCGTGAAAATCGATGCCGAGCAGTTCGCGCACCCGGTCGGCCAGGGCCTCGCCACCGCGCGACTGGCAGGCCTCGGCGCGACAGAGTTTCAGCACATGGCGGCCGGAGGGATGGGCGCGAAAGTCATGATAGAAGCTGACGACTCCGTGCACCTCGGCCCGCGACAGGTTGAGGGCTTCGGCAAGCACCGGCTTCACCTCGTCCGGCACGTAGCCGAAGCTCTCCTGCACGGAATGCAGGATCGGCAACAGGGGACCTTCGAGGCCCTTGAATTCGGCGACGATCGCTTGCGTGCGAGAAACCAAATCATCCGCAGATGATCGAATATTCATGATCAGCCCTCCCAAACCGACACGAACTTGCCAAGAGGCTGACACGTGGAAAGCGAATGTCCAGTCGGTTCTTAAATCTGAATGCGCCGACGCAGTCCGCTTTCCCGTCGAACTCCCTGACGATGCGACAGAATGACCCTGCGCGCCGGGGCAGGTCAATAAAGCAGTCCCGTTCAACGATAGAAGAAATCTATTGAAACGCCTGAAGTTCGGCGAGCCGGCGGGCCTCGTGCAGCAGGGCGGAAACGAGCGGCGTGAACGGCTCGCGGTATTGCGCGACGAGGCCGACCGAATGCGCGGCCTCCGGCTCGGTGATCGGGATCATCCGGATCTCGGCGGAGAAACCGAAGGATTCGGCGACGTTACGGGGCATGATCGAGGCCCAGCGGCCGGTCCGAATGTGGGAAAACAGAACGATCATCGAATTGGATTCGAGCGTCGGCTTCACCGAAACCCCGGCTTCGGCCATGTGTTGGTTGATGATGCGGCGGTTCTGCATGTCGGCGGTCAATAGACAAAGCCGAAGATCGGCAACCTCCCGCCACGTCACATGGTCGCGATCGCTGAGCGGCGTGCCTGCTGCCGCAATCAGGTGATAGCGTTCCGCATAGAGCGGCACGGAGGTGACCCGTCCGAGCGGCTCGTTGTCGAGATAGGTGATCCCGGCGTCGATCTCGAGATTTTCCAGCAGGCTCAGCACTTGCAGCGAGGTGCGCGAACTCACCGAGAAGGTGACGTCGGGATGCTTCTCCTGAAACGGACCGGTGATTCGGGGCACCATCGAAAGGGCCGTCGGGATCACTGCGATGCGGATATGGCCGGCAAGGCCCCGGCGTGCCGCCCGCATCTCCTCGCGCATGGTGCGCGTGTCGCCGACGATGCGGCGGGCCCATTCCAGCACGCGCTGGCCCTCCGGGGTCAGCCCCTGATAGCGGGAGCCGCGGTTGACCAGCATCACGCCCAGATGATCCTCAAGCTGGCGGATCGCCGCCGAAAGCGTCGGCTGCGTGATGCCGCACTCCTCCGCCGCCCGGCCGAAATGCTGGGCGCGGGCAAGGGCAATGAAGAATTCGAGCTTGTCGATCATGGGCACTCCTCGGCCGCGAGACTAAGCGCGAAGCGGTCGAAGCGCAAACCGGCCGGGCCGGCAGGGTCAGGACGGGCCCGGTCAACGAAGACGGGCGGAGTGGTGGACGGTCTCAGTCCGTCGCCGGGACACCATCCGCAGCCTTCGGGCCGCAATACATGTCGTAGAGAACGGACACGAGCGCGGTGAGCGAGGGGTCGGTGATCGTATAGTAGATCAGCCGGCCGTCCCGGCGGGTGGTGACGATCCGCTCGAGGCGGAGCCGTGCCAACTGCTGCGACACCACGGCCTGCTGCAGGCCGAGGATGGACTCGATTTCGCCGACAGTCTTTTCGCCCTGGCTGAGAATGCACAGGATCAGCAACCGGGTTTCATGCGACAGGGCCTTCAGAAGCGTGCTGGCGGCGCGGGCCTTCGACATGAAGCCCTCCAGCTGTTCCTTTTCCATCCCGGCCCTGATGTGCGGCAAATTCATGAATCCATCCAACGATCGCGGTACACATTCGAAGAGCGTTATACGATAATGCAAATGCCGCGAAAATCACTTAACCCGGCAAATACCGGCGTCAAAGCGATTTCTCCGCGTCCCGGCGCAAGGCCGTGCCTTGCAGCGCTCGGCCAGCCCGCCCTATCCCAGGCTGACCGTTTCGACACGCTCCTTGAGCAGGGCGGCGCTGCGATGAAGCGCTGCATATTCCTCGTCGTCCAGGTCCGGGAACAGATCGGCGCTCACCCCGGTTGCTCCGATGATGCGCGGCACGGAGAGCGCCACGTCCTCGACATCGGCCACCCTGGGCGTCACGATCGATACCGACAGCACGTCCCTCTGATCCTGCGCGATCGCCTTGACGATCCGGGCGAGGCCCGCACCGATGCCGTAATAGGTCGATCCCTTGCCGTTGATGATCTTGTAGGCGGCATTGCGGACGCCGTCGTCAATCGCCCGACGCTCGTCCTCCGTCAGCGGCTTGCCGACCTGTTCGGCAAAGGAGCGAAGCGCCACCGACCCGGCCCGCGCATTCGACCAGGCCAGCACCTCGCTGTCGCCATGCTCGCCCAGCACATAGGCATGCACCGACTGCGGCGCGATCCCGAGATGGCGGCCGACGAGGCTGCGGAAGCGGGCCGTGTCGAGAATGGTGCCGGAGCCGATCACCCGCTGCGGCGGAAGGCCGGACAGCCGCGTGGCGATCTGCGTCATGATATCGACGGGATTGGAGGCTATCAGCAGGATGGCATTCGGCGAGGCGCGCAGCACCTCCGCCACCACCTCGCGGAACACGCCGGCATTGCGCTCCAACAGTTCGAGCCGGCTCTCGCCGGGCTTCTGGCTGACGCCGGCCGCGATGATCACCACCCGCGTGCCGGCCAGGGCATCATAGTCGCCGGCAGTGACGGTGGTGGCCGATACGAACGGCACCGCATGGGAAATGTCCTCGGCCTGGGCGATCGCCAGCGCCGCATTCTTGTCGACGAACACGATGTCGCTGGCAATTCCCATCATGGCCAGCGCATAGCCCGCAGAGCTACCGACCATGCCCGCTCCAACGATCCCGACCTTCATGCTCTCGCCTCCGTTTGCATTGCAGCATATCAGAGAGCACGGAGCTTTCAATTGATGGCATTCGTCAAGTGCTCTGGGGACAGACGCGGGAAGTGCATGGGCGGACCGGGTATGGTGGCGGCACGGCTTAAGCGAGAGCGGCCAGCCGGACATAAAAAAGCGGCCCAGAAGGCCGCTCTTGTCCATCGGTATTCGTGCGACCGGCTCAGGCCGGGATCAGCACACCGTTCAGATGGGTCAGCTCGGCGAGATACTGCTCGAGCCGCGTCTTGTGCTCGTGGCCTTCGACAGCGTTGAGTTCCGCGCGGGCAGCCTCGATGCGCTTGGTCAGCGTCTCGCGGTTGAGGTCGCTGAGCGCCACGGCCGATTCGGCCAGCAGCGTGCAGCCGCTCGGCACGATATCGGCAAAACCGCCGAACACGACATATTTGCTCACCTGGCCGGAGGCCAGCTTCACCGTAACCACGCCCGGCTTGATCGTCGTCATCGTCGGCGCATGATGGGCCATGACGGTCATTTCGCCTTCGGTTGCCGGGATGACAACTTCGCTCACCTTTTCGGAAAGCAGCAGGCGCTCGGGCGAAACGAGTTCAAAATTGAAATTGTCGGCCATGGTTGTTCACTTCTTCTATAGAGGCGGGAACGGCGCGCGCATCAAGCGCGCGCCAAGTCCGTCATCAAGCGGCTTCGGCAGCCAGCTTCTTGGCCTTTTCGACAGCTTCTTCCATCGAGCCGACCATGTAGAAGGCGGCTTCCGGCAGATGGTCGTATTCGCCGTTGACCAGGCCCTTGAAGCCCTTGATCGTGTCTTCGAGCGCAACCAGCTTGCCCGGCGAGCCGGTGAAGACTTCGGCGACGAAGAACGGCTGCGACAAGAAGCGCTCGATCTTGCGGGCGCGGGCAACCGCGATGCGGTCGTCTTCGGACAGTTCATCCATGCCGAGAATGGCGATGATGTCCTGGAGAGCCTTGTAGCGCTGCAGGGTCGACTGGACCTTACGAGCCACTTCGTAGTGCTCTTCGCCGACGACCAGCGGGTCGAGCATGCGCGAGGTGGAGTCGAGCGGGTCGACGGCCGGGTAGATGCCCTTTTCGGCGATCGAACGCGACAGAACGGTCGTTGCGTCCAGGTGGGCGAACGAAGTTGCCGGCGCCGGGTCGGTCAAGTCGTCGGCGGGAACGTAAATGGCCTGAACCGAGGTGATCGAACCCTTGGTGGTGGTGGTGATGCGTTCCTGCATCTGACCCATGTCGGTGGCGAGCGTCGGCTGATAACCAACGGCCGACGGGATACGGCCGAGAAGTGCGGACACTTCCGAACCTGCCTGCGTGAAGCGGAAGATGTTGTCGACGAAGAACAGAACGTCCTGACCCTTGTCGCGGAAGTCTTCGGCGATGGTCAGACCCGTCAGAGCGACGCGAGCGCGGGCGCCCGGCGGTTCGTTCATCTGGCCGTAAACGAGCGCCGCCTTGGAGCCTTCGCCGCCGCCGTGCTTGTTAACGCCCGACTCGATCATTTCGTGATAGAGGTCGTTGCCTTCGCGGGTACGTTCGCCCACACCGGCGAATACCGAATAACCGCCGTGCGCCTTCGCGACGTTGTTGATCAGTTCCATGATGAGAACCGTCTTGCCGACGCCGGCGCCGCCGAACAGGCCGATCTTGCCGCCCTTGGCGTAAGGTGCGAGCAGGTCGACGACCTTGATGCCGGTGACGAGGATCTGCGCTTCCGTCGACTGCTCGACATAGGTCGGCGCTTCCTGGTGGATGGCGCGCTTGCCGGCGGTGACCAGCGGACCGGCTTCGTCGACGGGCTCGCCGATGACGTTCATGATGCGGCCGAGCGTCTCGGGGCCGACCGGAACGGTGATCGGAGCGCCGGTGTCAGACACGGCCTGACCGCGAACCAGACCTTCGGTCGAGTCCATGGCGATCGTGCGAACCTGGCTTTCGCCGAGGTGCTGGGCCACTTCCAGAACGAGGCGGTTGCCACCGTTCATGGTTTCCAGCGCGTTCAGGATCGCGGGCAGCTCGCCGTCGAATGCGACGTCCACGACAGCGCCGATAACCTGGGTTACCTTGCCTGCAGAACCGATTGCGGACGCCTTCGCCGCGGTAGACTTCGGGGTAGCTGCCTTAGCCATGTTTCTTACCCTCTTTCCTTAACCTCAGAGCGCTTCCGCGCCCGAAATGATTTCAATGAGTTCCTTGGTGATCTGGGCCTGGCGCTGACGGTTGTACGAGAGCGTAAGCTTGTTGATCATCTCACCAGCATTGCGCGTCGCATTGTCCATCGCGCTCATCTTGGCGCCCATTTCACCGGCGACGTTTTCGAGCAGTGCCCGGAAGATCTGCACCGAGATGTTGCGCGGAATGAGATCGCTGAGGATCGCACCGGCATCGGGCTCATATTCGTAGACGGCAGACGCACCGCTTGCGACGGCCACTTCGGGAGCCGCAGCCGGGATCAGCTGCTGTGCGGTCGGCACCTGGCTGATGACGGACTTGAATTCCGAATAGAACAGGGTCGCGACGTCGAACTCGCCCTTGTCGAACATCGAGATGACCTTGCGGCCAATCGTGTCGGCATTTTCGAAAGCGACGCGCTTGACTTCGCGAAGATCGGTGCGCTCGACGATGTTGGCGGCGAACTCGCGACGCAGGCTGTCGTAGCCCTTCTTGCCGACGCAGAAGATCTTGACGGTCTTGCCGGCCGCGAGAAGCTTGCGCGCATGGTCACGGGCAAAGCGGGCGATCTGCGAATTGAAACCGCCGCAAAGGCCGCGCTCGGCGGTGCAGACGATGAGCAGATGCACATCGTCCTTGCCGGTCCCGGTCATCAGCCGGGGTGCACTGTCGTCGCTGCCGACCGCCTGGGCGATGTTAGCGAGGACGGCACCCATGCGCTGCGAATACGGACGAGCGGCCTCGGCCGCCTCCTGCGCACGACGCAGCTTCGCCGCGGCGACCATCTTCATCGCCTTGGTGATTTTCTGCGTCGCCTTGACGGAGGCGATCCGGTTTTTCAGATCCTTAAGTGAAGGCATCCGTTTTCCGTCCTTGGCTTGAGCCCCGATTACGCGAAAGACTTGGCGAACTGATCCAGAGCAGCCTTGAGCTTGCTCTTGGTATCGTCGCTGATGGCTTTCTCCGTGCGGATGGCGTCGAGAATGGCCTTGCCTTCCGAGCGAAGGTAGGAGAGCAGACCCTGCTCGAACTTGCCGATCTGGTTGACTGCAACCTTGTCGAGGTAGCCGTTGACGCCGGCGAAGATCACAGCGACCTGTTCTTCCGTCTTCAGCGGCGAGAACTGCGGCTGCTTCAGGAGTTCGGTCAGGCGTGCACCGCGGTTCAGCAGGCGCTGCGTCGAGGCATCGAGGTCGGAGCCGAACTGGGCGAAGGCGGCCATTTCGCGATACTGGGCGAGCTCGCCCTTGATCGAGCCGGCAACCTGCTTCATCGCCTTGATCTGCGCGGCCGAACCGACGCGCGAAACCGACAGACCGACGTTAACGGCCGGACGGATGCCCTGGTAGAACAGGTCGGTTTCGAGGAAGATCTGGCCGTCGGTGATCGAGATCACGTTGGTCGGAATGAAGGCCGAAACGTCGTTACCCTGGGTTTCGATGACCGGCAGAGCGGTCAGCGAGCCGGCACCGCGTTCGTCGGAGAGCTTTGCAGCGCGCTCAAGCAGACGGGAGTGCAGGTAGAAGACGTCGCCCGGATAAGCTTCGCGGCCCGGCGGGCGACGCAGCAGCAGCGACATCTGACGGTAGGCGACGGCCTGCTTGGAAAGGTCGTCGTAGCCGATCAGCGCGTGCTGGCCATTGTCACGGAAGTATTCGCCCATGGCGCAGCCGGCGAACGGCGCGATGTACTGCATCGGAGCCGGATCGGAAGCCGTCGCGGCAACGATGATCGAGTACTTGAGGGCGCCGCGCTCTTCGAGAACCTTGACGAACTGGGCAACCGTCGAACGCTTCTGGCCGATTGCGACGTAGACGCAATACAGCTTTTCCGAGTCCGGGCCATTGTCGTGAATGGCCTTCTGGTTGAGGATCGTGTCGAGAATAATGGCGGTCTTACCGGTCTGGCGGTCACCGATGACCAGCTCGCGCTGGCCGCGGCCGACCGGGATCAGCGCGTCGATGGCCTTGAGGCCGGTCGACATCGGCTCATGAACCGACTTGCGCGGAATGATGCCCGGAGCCTTGACGTCGACGCGCGAACGGCGGGTCGCATTGATCGGGCCCTTGCCGTCGATCGGATTGCCGAGCGCGTCGACGACGCGGCCGAGCAGTTCCGGACCAACCGGGACGTCGACGATGGCGCCGGTCCGCTTGACGGTGTCGCCTTCCTTGATGTCACGGTCCGAACCGAAAATAACGACACCGACATTGTCGGCTTCGAGGTTCAGCGCCATGCCACGGATGCCACCGGGGAACTCGACCATTTCGCCGGCCTGGACGTTGTCGAGACCGTAGACGCGGGCGATACCGTCACCGACGGAAAGCACCTGGCCGACTTCGGAGACTTCCGCCTCTTTGCCGAAATTTTTGATTTGATCTTTAAGAATTGCGGAAATTTCCGCGGCGCGGATATCCATCAGCCAACCTCTTTCAGTGCAAGCTTAAGGGTGGAAAGTTTGGTGCGAAGAGACGTGTCGATCTGGCGCGAGCCGACCTTGACGATCAGACCACCGAGAATGGACGGGTCGACCGTGACAACGATCGTGACGTCCTTGCCGGTGACGCTCTTCAGCGCCGCCTTCAATTCGTTTTCCTGTTCGGGCGTAAGCGCATGGGCAGACGCGACCTCGGCCGTGATCTCGCCGCGATGACGGGCGGCGATCTGGCGGAAGGAGGCGATCATGCCGGAAACGGCGAACAGACGGCGATTGCCGGCCACGACCTTGAGGAAGTTCGCGACGAGCGAGCCGAGACCGGCCTTCTCGCAAAGCGCGACGACGGCCTTCGACTGGTCTTCGGCCGAGAAAACCGGAGAGAGCACCAACCGCTTCAGGTCGTCGCTCGAATCGATCATGGCCTGGAAACGGCTGAGATCGGCGCCGACAGCGTCCAGCGCGCCAGCCTCGAGGGCCAGCTCGAAAAGCGACGACGCATAGCGCTCCGCCACGCCTGAAATCACTTGGGATGTGTCTGCCACGGGCAAAATATTCCCTGCTTTTGATCCAGGACTTTCGCCACCCGTGAATGGGAGCGATATCGCCCTGATATCGTTAGGTTTTCTTGAAAAACACAAAGGTCACCCGCTTGCGTTTTTCGAATTTCGCGGTCCGTCTAGCATAGGAACTGTGGACTCGCAACACGCGTATTAACGGAATAAGCCTTAAGGACAAGGCCTTGGCCGCAAATTTCTCCGAATCTGCGCCGATTTGGTCAGAGCATGTGCCAACACCGCGATCTTTCTCTTCAGACGAGTCCGTAGACATAGAGCAGCGGCAGTGCTGCAAGGATGATCTGCACTACCAGAAGTAGAAAATTGCGGATGGTATTTCCCCGGTCCGACATGATGGACAGGATCCGTCCGAACGCGGCGAGACCCATGGCCGCGCTGAAGGCGAGATAGAGCGTCGTCTGCGGCCCCAGCATGAGGACCGTCGCCGAGAAACCCACCGTCAGGCCGCCCGCCGATCGGGCAGCGCCATAGCCTTCGGGCCGGAACTCGCGGGGCTGCAGGCCAAAGAACTTCAGCGTGAGGCCCGGCGCGAACATGACCAGCACACCGATCAGTGCCGCGGCCGCCACTGCGCTGAAGGCGAGCTGCTCGCCGAATTCCGTCGGAAAATAGAACTCCATCCTTGATCCCCGCCTTTAAGCAAACCGAACGTCGCGCTTATCGCACAAAGACGCCCTTCGAGATATTGGCGGGCCGGCATTTTTCCGCAGTTTTGCGCTGCCTTGCCACGCCTTCGGCCGAACCTAGAGGAAGCTCTGCGGATCGACGTCGACCTGCACCTGGATCGATCGGCGCTCCTTCGGCCCGTGGGCGAGCATGGCCCGGACGAAACCCTGCATGTCGCTGGTGCGCCGACCGTGCACGAGAAGCCGGAAGCGGTGGCGTCCGCGGATCAGGGCCAGGGGCGCTTCCGCCGGGCCGAGGATGGCGATGTCGCGTTCGACCGGCGCCGACTGGCGCAGCTGCCGCGCATGGGTTTCCGCCTCGGCGCGGCTGTCAGCCGAGACGATGATCGAGACCAGCCGTCCGAAGGGCGGCAGGGCGGCCCGTTCCCGCTCGACGATCTCGCGTTCGTAGAAGGCCGAGGCATCGCCGGAGACCAGCGCCTGCATCACCGGGTGCATCGGCTGGAAGGTCTGCAGCAGGCCGTGACTCTTGCGCCCGGTGCGGCCGGCACGGCCGGTCACCTGTGACAAGAGCTGGAAGGTGCGCTCGGCTGCACGCGGATCGCCATTGGCAAGGCCGATATCCGCGTCGACAATGCCGACCAGCGTCATCAGCGGGAAATTGTGCCCCTTGGCGACGAGCTGTGTGCCTATGACGATGTCGGCTTCGCCGTTGGCGATCGCTTCGAGCTCCAGCCTGAGCCTCTTCACTCCGCCGAGGTCGGAGGAGAGCACGAGCGTGCGCGCATCGGGAAAATGCTTCTCGACCTCCTCGGCAATGCGCTCGACGCCGGGGCCGCAGGCGACCAGGTGGTCGAGCGTGCCGCATTCCGGGCAGGCCTGCGGCGTCGGCTCGGAATAGCCGCACTGGTGGCACTGGATCTGGCCGCGGAATCGGTGCTCCACCAGCCAGCTCGAGCATTGCGGGCACTGGAACCGGTGGCCGCAGACGCGGCAAAGGGTGAGCGGCGCATAGCCGCGTCGGTTGAGGAAGAGCAGCGCCTGCTCCTTGCGCTCGATCGTCCTGCCGACCGCCCTTAAGAGCAGCGGCGAAAGAAAACCGCCGCGCTCCGGCGGATGGCGGCGCATGTCGATCAGATGCAGATCCGGCATGGCCGCATCGGCAAAGCGCGTCGGCAGATGGATGCGTTTGTAGCGGCCCGCCTGGCAGTTCACCTGGCTCTCGACGGAAGGGGTCGCCGAGACCAGCACGACCGGGAAGCCGGCGATCCGGGCTCGCACCACCGCCATGTCGCGGGCATTGTAGAAGACACGGTCCTCCTGCTTGAAGGCAGGGTCATGTTCTTCGTCGACGATGATGAGCCCGAGATCCTCGAACGGCAGGAAAAGCGCCGAGCGCGCCCCGGCCACGACGCGGATCTCGCCGGTCGCGGCCTGTCTCCAGACCTTCTCACGGGTGCGGGTTGCCAGATCCGAATGCCATTCGCCCGGCTTGGCGCCGAACCGATCCTGGAAACGTTCGAGGAAATTGGCGGTGAGCGCGATTTCCGGCAGCAGGATCAGCACCTGCCGTCCCTGCCGCAGCGTTTCGGCGATCGCTTCGAAATAGACCTCCGTCTTGCCCGAGCCTGTCACGCCGTCGATCAGTGCCACGGAGAAGCCACCCTTGCGGATTCCGTCGAGAATCTCGTCCGCCGCTTCCTTCTGCGGGCCGGCGAGACGATGCTCGGCGAACTCGGGATCGGGTTTCGCCACCAGCGGCGGCGGAGGCAGGAACACGGTTTCGAACACGCCCTGGGCGGCCAGACCGTCGATCACGCTGGTCGAAACCCCGCTGGCATGGGCAAGGCCGCTCTTGGTCCAGGAAAGCCCGTCGCCGGCGAGATCGAGCACCTTGCGCCGCGCCGGCGTCATCCTTTCCGGCTCCATGCCGGAAAAGCGGAGACCCTCGACCATCGGCCCGGGATCGAAGGCCGCCGGCGCGCGCAGCGCCATGCGGGCCACATAGCCCGGTGGCGAGAGCGTATAGGCCGCCACCCAGTCGAGGAAGCTGCGCATGGGTTTGTCGAGCGGCGGACAGTCGAAGACCTTGGTGATCGGCCTAAGCTTCTTCGGATCGACGGAATTGGCTTCCTCGCCGTCCCAGACCACACCGACGACCTGACGCGGCCCGAGCGGCACCTGCACGATCGAGCCCGCCTCCACGGGCATGCCATCGGGCACCGCATAGCTGTAGGCAACCGGCGCCGGCATCGGCACCAGAACCGGCACGACGCGGGAAGAGGGGAGCGGGCCGAACAGTCCGGGCGAATCGTCTTTCATGGGTCGCCATATTTGCCCCTCGGCGACCGGAAAGAAAACCGAAAAGGCCGTTACACAGGAAAGCGGCCCGCAGACGAACTGCGGGCCGCGTGCTTGCTCAATGGACCACCTGGTCGGGGCGGTTGATCGTCCGATCAGCCGCGAGCGGCATATCGCGGGCGCGCCGCCGCCATTTCCGCGCCGGCCTGCCGAAGCTGGGCGACGGCCGCGCGCGCACCGTCGGCGAGCTGGAACTGCCGGATGAGTTCGCGGAGGCGCTGCGATTCCATCGCCAGCGTGGCGCTGGAAGCATTGGCTTCCTCGACCATGGCTGCATTCTTCTGCGTGACCTGGTCCATCTGGTTGACGGCTGTATTGACCTCGGAGAGCCCCACCGCCTGCTCGCGGGCCGAAATGGCGATCGCGTCCATGTGTTGGTTGACGGTGACGATATAGGCTTCGATCGTCTTCAGCGCGTCGCCGGTGTCCTTGACGAGCTTGACCCCGCTTTCGACCTCCGTGCTGGAATTGCGGATCAGGTCCTTGATCTCCTTCGCCGCCTGGGCGGAACGCTGTGCCAGCTCCCGCACCTCCTGGGCAACAACAGCAAAGCCCTTGCCCGCATCACCGGCGCGGGCCGCCTCGACGCCGGCGTTGAGCGCCAGCAGGTTCGTCTGGAAGGCGATCTCGTCGATCACGCCGATGATATTGGCGATCTGGTTGGAGGACTGCTCGATGCGCTGCATGGCATCGACGGCGCTCGCCACGACAGCACCGGAATGCGCCGCGCTGGAATTCGCCTGCACGGCCACCGCCCTCGCCTCCTCGGCACGCTTGGAGGAATTCGAGACATTGGCGGTAATCTCGTCGAGTGCGGCGGCGGTTTCCTCCAGCGAAGCCGCCTGTTGCTCCGTGCGCCGCGACAGGTCGTCGGCGCTCTGGCTGATCTCCCGGGTGCCGGAGTCGATCGAGCGGGAGGCCTCGGCCACCGATGTCAGGGCATTGCTGAGCTGCGAGACGGCAGCGTTGAAATCGCTGCGCAGGCTCTCGAACTCGGGCGCGAACGGGATCGCCAGCTCGAACGACAGATTGCCGGCAGCCAGCTGTTTCAGGCCGTCCGCCAGACCGGCGGTCGCCTGGGTCATGGCTTCGGTGCGCACGCGCTCGATCTCCATATTGCGGCGGCGTTCGAGTTCGCTTGCTTCCTGCGTTGACGCTGCCTCTTCCTCGAGCCGCTGGTTGGCGATGGCGTTGTTGCGGAAAACCTCGACTGCGGCCGCCATCGCGCCGATTTCGTCCGGCCGGCCGATGCCCGGAATGTCACAGGCGGTATTGCCGGCGGCGAGCGTGCGCATGCTGGTCGTCATGGCGCGGATCGGGCCGGAAATGCTCCGCGCCACGAACCACATGGCACCGACACCGCCGAGCGCGATGATGGCGGCGACCAAAATCTGGAGGGCACCGTCGCTGGCATTGCGCTCGGTCAGGTCCTTGTCCAGCTGGTTCGCCTCGGCCATGGCCACTGCACGCGGCACGTCGATCATGACCGACCACGGGGTCGCCGTCCGGCCGATGACAATCGGCGAGAAGGCCTTGAACGCGTCGCCGCTGGCAAGAACCTCGTCACGGCCGCCCTTGATGACCGGCAGATATTGCGACAGGTCCTTGTTCGCCAAATCGAATGGCTGGCCGATCGTTTCCGGATTTTCACTGGAAGCGACAACGAGGCCCATATGGCTGACGATCGAGACAGTTGCCTTGCCGCCATAGATCGAGGCCTTGACCTGTTCGGCAAGCTTCTGCACGAAGCCGAGATCGAAATCGGCGCCGGCAACGCCGGCAAACTTTCCGTTGACCGTGATCGGCACGGACATGGTGGCAAGAAAGACGCTCTTGCCCTGCACGATATAGGGCAAGGGATCGAGGATGCTTTCGCCCTGCCCCTTCTGCGGGCCGATATACCAGCCGCCCTTCATCACGCCGTTCGGGTGCAGTTCGGCACTGTCATATTCGACGAGCGGCTGCAGCGCGATCTTTCCGGCAGCGTCGCGGGTCCAGTAGGGCAGGAAACGTCCCGTCGCGTCCGAGCCGAGATCGCGCCGGTCGCGGAAATTCGCGTCGGCACCGTCGAGCGCGTTCGGCTCCCAGGCGCTGTAGGTTCCGTTGAAGCGTGGATTGTCCTTCAGGACGTTGAGAAGCACGGCGTTCAGCTGCGCCCGCCGGGTCTCCGGCGGCGTCGATGCCGAATCACCCGCCAGCATCTCGAAGCTGCGCGCCATGACCCGCGCCGCATCGAAGGCACCGTCCAGCGAAGACCGGATGACGCCGGCCTGCGTCGATGCGAGCGTCTGCAGGCTTTGCTTGGTTTTCACATCGGTGAGCGTAGTGACCTGGCCCGCCACGAAGGCGCGGGCATTGCCGGCGGAGACGATGCCGTAGCCGACGAGACCGGCCGTGGCGGCCAGGACGCAGACGCCGGACAGGACTGCAATTTTGAGCTGTATCGATTTGAAGCGCATTCGATTTTCCCCTTGCCGAGTGCGTGGTGCGAGGGGCTTGCGGTCGACGCTCTTGCCCCTTTGGACGGACATCAGCTTGAGGGCGCAAGTCGTTAACATAAGCGAACCGAAATAGACCGATCGGCCGACGTGAATTTAAGCACTTTCGAAAACTGTCGCATAAGTGCGACGGATCGCCGCCGGCGTGAATTCTGACGGCAAAACGCCGCTGTCTCGGGCGATTGTCGATCAGTTCGCCGGGCTCGCATTCATCGCACAACCTGGAATCGGCAGGCGGAGCCGGTCGTGCCTAGAGGGAAAAGACGGCATTGCCGTCGGCGGCGAGGGCGTGGACGGTGTGGCGCTCCAGGGCGGACGTCACCTCGACCGGATCGCCGCTCAGCTGTTCCGGCTCGATCAGGTTGCCGACCGTGAAGTCGAAGCGGTCGCCCTTCTTGTTGAGCAGTTCGTGGAAGACCGTCATGTCGCGCAGCTCTGTCGACCATTTGGCGAACCAATAGAACAGCCCGGAATTGCGCGCCGACATATGCACCGGCAAAATCGGCAGATTGTACTTGCGGGCGAGCCCGACGGCCGATGTCTTCCACGGTCGCTCGTTCAAGCGTCCGTTCGCCCAGTAGGCGATGCGCCCGGAGGGGAAGAGCACGGTTGCCTTCTGTTCCTGGATAGCGCGGTTGGTGAGCTGCAGCGTCTCACGCGCCTTGAGCTTGGTCTTGTGCTCCTCGCGCCATTCCACCGGGATGATGATCTCGGCGAAACGCGGATTGACCCGGATCGCATCGCGGTTGGCGAAGAACATCATGTCGGGCCTAGTGGTCTTCAACAGGTCGAACACGGCCACCCCGTCGGCAATGCCGGTCGGGTGGTTGCTGACCATGATGAAGCCGCCTTTGCCTGGAATGCGTTCGCCATAGCGCACATTGATGTCGAGCTGGAGGATGCCGCTCAGATAGTCGAAGGCCTGGAAGCCCGGCATGTTGGCGATGTCATTGGCGAACTCGATCGCCTTGGCATAGCGCAGCAATGTGTAGAGAAACGGCCGCATGACCGGCCAGAGCGGGTTGTGCACGATCTTCTCGCCCCGCTCGGCGATCAGCGTATCGACGATATGACCCGGCTTCCCCTGGGAGACCAGCGCGACCGCCTCGGCGAACTGCCCGAAGGTCGTCATCGAATCACGGCGCGTCATCTGGAACTCCGACTATTTTCGATCAATTTCTATTGCAGTCCAATGTGATCGAAGCATGACAGACAGAACCGGCGTTAGCCATTCCCTAACGCTGGGGGTGCATGTTGGCGGAGCATTTAAGATAAGTAAAGGAAGCGGGCGTGGACGAGTTGTTGATCCTCGCGGCCGACGATCTGATGGCCGAACGCGGCGCCTGGCTGGCAAGCCTCGGCGGAGAACGGCGCCTCTCGGGCAATACGCTGGAGGCCTATGAGCGCGACACGCGCCAGTTCCTGCGCTTCCTCACGACCCATGTCGGCGGGCCGGCGACCATCAAGGACGTCTCCGCCCTGCGCCCCGCGGACCTGCGCGCCTTCCTCGCCTTCCGCCGCAAGCAGGGCGCCGGCGCCCGCTCGCTCGGCCGGCATCTGGCCGGCCTTCGCTCGTTCCTGAGACATCTCGAGCGCAAGGGCCTGGTCAACGCCGCCGGCGCCGGCGCGATACGGTCGCCCAAACAGCCGAAATCCCTGCCGAAGCCCCTGAGCGGCACCCAGGCGATGACCGTGGTCAGCCAGGAAGCGCAGATGAACGAGGAACCGTGGATCGCTGCCCGCGACGCCGCAGTGCTGACCCTCCTCTACGGCTGCGGACTGCGCATCTCCGAGGCGCTCGATCTCACCCCTTCGGCCTTCGCCGGCGATCCGACCTCGCTTCGCATCACCGGCAAGGGCGCCAAGACGCGGCTGGTCCCGCTGCTGCCGGTCGTCGGCGAGGCGGTCGCGACCTATGTCAAACTCTGCCCCTATCATCTAGAGGGCGGTGAACCCCTGTTCCGTGGGGCGCGTGGCGGAAAGCTGCAGCCGGCGATCATCCAGCGCGAGATGCAGCGCCTGCGCTCGGCCCTCGGCCTGCCGGATTCGGCCACGCCTCACGCGCTGCGCCATTCCTTTGCCACCCATCTTCTCGGCAGCGGCGGCGACCTGCGCACCATCCAGGAACTGCTGGGCCACGCGAGCCTCTCGACGACGCAGGTCTATACCGGCGTGGATGCCGCACGGCTGCTCGACGTCTACGAGCGGGCCCATCCCCGCGCCTGAGCACGGCGTCGTTAACCACATGCGTTAAGGGAACGTGAGGGGGCGGGCCGCTAGATTGCCGCGATTGAAACGGACAGTCCCATGATCGCGCACCCCTTCGACCGGCTTCGCCAGCGAAACCCCTTTTCCTTTGCCGGCGATGTCGCCCTCTGGCTGATCGCCGCGCTGCATGTTGCTCTGCTGGTTGTCACCGCTTTCGTGCTGTTCTCCGTCTCTCCGGCGAAAGCGGCGGAACCGCCGGCCTGCACGGGCGAAGACCTGTTGCCGGCCCTGCAGAAGACCGATCCGGCCACCTACGACAAGATCGTCGCCGAAGCCGCAAAGACGCCGAACGGCAAAGGCATTTTCTGGAAGATCGAGAAGGCCGGCCTTAGCCCGTCCTATCTGCTCGGCACCATGCACGTGACCGACCCGCGCGTCCTGGCCATGCCCAAGGGAGCGAGCGAAGCGGTTGCCGGCGCTTCGACCATCGTCATCGAATCCGACGAGATCCTCGACGAGAAGAAGGCCGCCGCGGCGATGCTGATGCATCCCGAACTGACCATGTTCATGGACGGCTCGACGATCCGCGATCATCTGTCCGCCGAAGATGCGGAGAAGTTGGAGACCGGCCTCAAGACCCGCGGGCTCGCCCTTGCCGCGGTCGCACGCATGAAGCCGTGGATCCTGTCGAGCTTTGTCGCCCTTCCAGCCTGCGAGATTTCCCGCAAGGCGGCGGGCGCCTCCTTCCTCGACAAGCATATCGCCGAAGATGCGATCAAGGCGGGCAAGAAGGTCGTCGGCCTCGAGACCTTGGCCGAGCAGTTGCAGGCGATGGCCGACCTGCCGGTCGAGTTCCATCTGCAGGCGCTGATCGAGACACTGGAACTCGGCGACAAGATGGACGACGTCGTCGAATCCATGACCGCGCTCTACCTTGCCGGCGACACCGGCATGACCATGCCGATGCTGGAAGCCGTTGCCCCGAGCAAGCCCGGCCAGGACGAAAGCGCCTATGCCGCCTTCGAAAAACGTATCGTGACCGACCGCAACAGGATCATGGCCGAACGCGCAGCCCCGCTGCTTGCTGAAGGCAAGGTCTTCATCGCCGTCGGCGCGCTCCATCTTCCCGGGGAGCAGGGGCTGATCGAGCTGTTGCGCAAGCAGGGGTTCACGGTCAGCGCCGTCAACGGCTGACGACCGCCGGATCGGCAAGGCGGCCAAGCGTGGTCTTCACGATCAGCCTGTGGAACGGCGTCACCGCAAGAATGTAGAGCCGGCCAAAGGCATTGTGCCTGTCGACCAGCGTCGTGACGGAGACCCTGCTGCCGGCCGCTCCGGCAGAAGCCACATCGATCACGATACGGAAATCCAGATGCCTGTCGTTGAAGCCTAGCACGACCTGCTCGTCGCGCTCGCTGACGATCGGAAAGGCGCCGGCGGAACCCGCCTCGCCCAGTCTCATTCCCGCGGCCTTGAGGCCGAACGGCGCGACAACTCGATTGCGAAGGTCGAGCAGACGGCGCACCCAGGCGGGCGATTGACCGAGCGCCAATTGCGCTGCACGGATCGCCGGCATCGCCGGTTCCGGACTGATCACCGCATATCGGTCGGCCCAGTCCGCCTGTAGCAGCGCGGGATGCGGAAGCGCCGGGTCTTCGGGAAAAACATCGGCCATGGCGCTTCCTCTTCTTGTCTGGTGCGACGGCTGAAAGCCGCAGCCTCAGCCCTTTGTCATGCGCTGGGCCACAGGCGTCTTCCAGACGAACTGGTGGACGAGAACCGCGCCGACATGCACGACGATCAGCACCCACATCAGCAGCTTCATCGGGCCGGCGTGAATTTCGCCTGCCGCACCGATCCCGGAATAGTAGGCGGCGATACCGGCTGCCGGCATGACGAAGAACAGCAGGTAGAAGGTGGCGTGGGCGATCTTGCCCGCCAGCCGGAACAGCGGCGGCTCATCGGCGGGCGCGTCCGGCGCCCCGTGGGTGAGGCGCAGCAGCAGCCGGATTACGGCAAGACAGAGCACCGCGATGCCGACATAGGCATGAATATTGGCGGAGGCGACCATGTCGGCCGAGGGGACCTGTCCCTCTTCGAGGGCCTCGGTCAACTCTTCCATGGCTTCGGCAAAGAGCAGGTTGAACAGGATCAACCCGGCCATAAGCCAGTGGATGAGACGCTGCGGAATGGAATAGGACAAAACGGGGGAGGACGGCATTTTCTTGCCTTTCGTCAATCGGTTAACGGCAATTGCGTCCAGATGATAAAGGCCGCGCCCTGCATGGCAAGACGCGGCCCGGAAGATGACGAAGATTTAACCTTCAAATAGCGAATTACATATGGATCGGCTTGAAGAAGGTGGCCAGCGCCGCCTCCTTGACGGCTTCCGACATGGTCGGGTGCGCGTGGCAGGTCCGGCCGAGGTCTTCGGACGAGCCGCCGAACTCCATCAGCACAGCGATTTCGTGGATCATCTCGCCGGCGCCGAAGCCGATGATATGGCCGCCGAGAACGCGGTCGGTCTCCTTGTCGGCGAGGATCTTGACGAAGCCGTCGGTCGCCAGCATGGCGCGGGCACGGCCGTTGGCGGTGAAGGGGAACTTGCCGACCTTGTAGGCAATGCCTGCCGCCTTCAGTTCTTCCTCGGTCTTGCCGACGGAGGCGACTTCCGGCTGGGTGTAGACGACGCCCGGGATGACGTCATAGTTCACATGGCCGTGCTGGCCGGCGAGGATCTCGGCCAGCGCCACGCCTTCGTCTTCGGCCTTGTGGGCAAGCATGGGGCCCTTGACCACGTCACCGATGGCATAGATGCCGGCGACATTGGTGCGGTAGTGGCCGTCGATCTCGACGCGGCCGCGGCCGTCCAGCGCAACGCCGGCTTCGGCAAGGCCAAGACCCTCGGTATAGGGCTTGCGGCCGGTGGCGATCAGCACGACGTCGGCATCGATCGTCTGGGCTTCGCCGCCCTTGACCGGCTCGAAGGTGACCTTCGCACCCTTGTCGGCCTTTGCCACGCCGGTGACCTTGGCGCCGAGGTTGAATTCCATGCCCTGCTTGGCGAGCATGCGCTGGAACTGCTTGGAGACTTCGCCGTCCATGCCGCCGAGGATGGTGTCGAGATATTCGACGACGGTCACCTTGGCGCCGAGGCGCATCCAGACGGAACCGAGTTCGAGGCCGATGACGCCGCCGCCGACGACGACCATTCTCGCCGGAACCTGGTCGAGCGCAATGCCGCCGGTGGAGGAGACGATGACCTTCTCGTCGATCTCGACTGCGACACCGGGAATGCCGGCGACATCGGAGCCGGTGGCGATGACGATGTTCTTGGTCTCGAGGATCTGCTCCTCGCCCTTGTCATTGGTGACCGAGACCTTGCCGGCCGCAACGACCTTGCCGGTGCCCTGGATGCCCTCGATCTTGTTCTTCTTGAACAGGAACGAGACGCCCTCGACGTTCGACTTCACCGTCGCATCCTTGTGCGCCATCATCTTCGAAAGGTTGAGCTTCGGAGCAGCGACCTCGACACCGAGCGCATCCATGCCGTGGGCGGCCTGGTGGAACATCTCGGAGGCGTGCAGCAGCGCCTTCGACGGAATGCAGCCGATATTGAGGCAGGTGCCGCCATAGGTGGCGCGCTTCTCGACGACCGCGACCTTGAGGCCGAGCTGGGCGGCCTTCACGGCGCATACATAACCGCCGGGGCCGGAGCCGATAATGATGACATCGTAAGACATGGGCTGCTTCCTTCGTTTTCGGCGACTATCGTCCGCCGCTGACATTCAAGATGGCGCCAGTCACATAGGATGCCTGGCTGGACATGAGATAGAGAACCGCGTCGGCGACTTCGTCGGCGAGGCCGGGACGCTGCATCGGTATGGCGGACGCCATGGCGCTGGCCCGGTCGGGAATGCCGCCGGAGGCATGGATATCGGTGTCGATGATGCCCGGACGGATCGCGTTGACGCGGACCCCTTCGGCCGCGACTTCCTTGGACAGGCCGATGGTGAACGTGTCGATTGCGCCCTTGGAGGCGGCATAGTCGACATATTGCCCGGGACTGCCGATCGTCGCCGCCATAGACGAGATATTGACGATCGAGCCGCCCTGCCCGCCATGGGCCGTGGACATGCGGCGCACGGCTTCGGCGGCACAGCGGATCTTGCCGATCACGTTGATCGCAAACATCCGGTCGAGCCGGGCCCGGCTGAAATCCTCGACCCGTTCGGCGCGATCGACCACGCCGGCATTGTTGACCAGCGCATCCAGCCGGCCGAAATGCTGGTCGAGCGCCGTGAAGATGGCCTCGATCCCGTCTTCGCTGCCCGTATCGCCCTTGACGATTTCGGCACGCGCACCCATTGCCTGCAGTTCCGTTGCCAGCGTACGCGCGGCCTCTTCCTGGGTCACATAGTTGATCAGCACGTCCCACCCCTGGCTTGCGGCCTTGCGCGCCACGGCAGCGCCAATGCCGCGGCTGCCTCCGGTGATGAGAACGACAGGCCGGCCGGTCATTGTCCGCATTCCTTCAGCTCGAACACATCCCAGGGCATGGCGGAGAGGTCCTTGCCGAGCACCGAACGCGAGACCGCAGGGCCGAAACCGGGAAGGACCAGGCTTGCTGGAGCGTCGGCACCCTCGGACGGCAGCAGATCGACATGGCCCGTCGCCTTGTCGCTTGCATAGATGATGCCGGTCCAGACCGTGCAGGCGGCGAGGTCGGCGCCCGTCACGTCGCCTTCGGGGCAATCGTGCATGGCCATCGCCACCGGCCGCTCGATCTCCGGATCGAACATCACGTGGCCTTCAACCGTCATCTTGCCGGACGGAGCGGCCAGCACGAAGCGATGGCTGACCGGCGAGTCTTCGCCGCTCGGCTGAAAGCGGATCTCGATCTTGGTTTCCGATTCCGCATAGACGGCGCGTTCGATCGGGCACCCGGCAGCCGCGGCCGGAACCGTTCCGGCAATCCAGGCGAAAGCGATCGACGACGTCAGCCGGACCTTCATATCAGTTGGCCTTTGCCGCCGCGAGTTTCAGGCCGAAGGCGATGAACACCAGGCCCGAGGCCCGGTTGATCCATTTGCTCATGCGGGAGAAGACTGCGCGCATGCGAGGCGTCGTCATGAAGAAGGAGACGCCGACGAACCAGGCGATGAGGCAGGTGGCCATGACCAGGCCATAGCCGAACTTCACGGTGCCGGGGGTCGAGGCGCTGACCAGGGCCGAGAAGATCGACAGGAAGAACAGGACCGGCTTCGGGTTTAGCGCATTGGCGAGGAAGCCGAGGCCGAAGGCGCGAAAGGCGCTCTGCCGGGCCGCTTCTGCCTCACCCGATGCGGGAGAGAGATCCGTCGCGCCGGCACGCAGCGCCATGACGCCCATATAGACGAGATAGGCGGCACCCACCCATTTGATGATGCCGAACAGCAGCAGCGACTGCGAGATGATGAGGCCGAGACCGAGAATGGTATAGGTCACATGAAACATCAGCGACGTGCCGATCCCGACGCTGGTCAGGATCGCCGCGCGACGGCCGTGCACCATGGCCTGGCGCATGACCATGGCCGTATCGGCTCCCGGCGCGACGATCGCGAAGGAGAAGACGGCCATCAGCGAGGCGAGTTCCAGGAGATAGGCGTGCATCTTCAAATTCCTTCCGACATCGACGAACCACGGGGGCCGCCACTATGCCGAATTGCATGGGAGGCTGCCAGAGGCAGCCTCCCTGAGGATCTGTATTAGAGATCGAGGACCAGACGCTCCGGATCTTCCAGGCTTTCCTTGACGCGCACCAGGAAGGTGACGGCTTCCTTGCCGTCGACGATACGGTGGTCGTAGGAGAGCGCGAGATACATCATCGGACGGATGACGACCTGGCCGCCGATGGCGACCGGACGCTCCTGGATCTTGTGCATGCCGAGAATGCCGGACTGCGGTGCGTTCAGGATCGGCGAGGACATCAGCGAGCCGTAGACGCCGCCGTTGGAGATGGTGAAGGTGCCGCCCTGCATGTCGGCCATGGAGAGCGCGCCATCACGGGCTAGCTTGCCGAGGCGGCCGATATCCTTCTCGATTTCGGCGATCGACATCTGGTCGGCGTCGCGCACGATCGGCACGACCAGGCCCTTGTCGGTGCCGACGGCAACGCCGATATGGCAGTAGTTCTTGTAGATGATGTCCGTGCCGTCGATCTCGGCGTTGACGGCCGGGAGTTCCTTGAGCGCGTGGGTCACGGCCTTGGTGAAGAAGCCCATGAAGCCGAGCTTCACGCCATGCTTCTTCTCGAAGATGTCCTTGTACTTGTTGCGCAGGCTCATGACGGCCGACATGTCCACCTCGTTATAGGTGGTGAGCATGGCCGCCGTGTTCTGGGCATCCTTGAGGCGCTTGGCGATGGTCTGGCGCAGGCGGGTCATCTTGACACGCTCTTCGCGGGCCACGTCGCCCGTCGCCGACGGTGCGCGCGGAGCGGCAGCCGGGGCCGGGGCAGCGGCGGTCGTCACACCCTTGGCGACGGCGGCGATCACGTCACCTTTAAGAACCTGGCCACGCTTGCCGGAACCGTCGACCTGGTCGGCCGAGAGGTTGTTTTCAGCCAGCATCTTGGCGGCGGCCGGAGCGGCCGGCATGGCGCCTGCAGCGGCGGGAGCCGGAGCCGAAACGGCCGGTTCAGCAGCGGCAGCCGGAGCGGCCGGCGCTGCGGGCTTGGCAGGCTCGGCGGAGACGGCGCCGGCCGCACCTTCGGCGATCTGGCCGAGCAGGGCGCCGAGACCGACGGTCTCGCCATTGGCGGCAACGATTTCGGTGAGCACGCCCGAAGCGGGTGCCGGAACCTCGACGGTTACCTTGTCGGTTTCCAGCTCGACGATCGGCTCGTCGGCCTTGACGACGTCGCCGACCTTCTTGAACCAGGTGCCGACGGTGGCTTCGCTGACGGATTCACCCAGGGTGGGTACGCGGATTTCTGTGGCCATGATCTCAATTCCGTTGATCAGAGAACGTTTCTGTCGATGGGGTCTCGGCGGTGGGAGGCATCAGCCCCCCAGCGCATCCTCGAGGAAGGCTTCGAGCTGGGCGAGATGCTTGGACATCAGGCCCGTTGCCGGCGATGCGGCAGCCGGACGACCGGTGTAGCGCACGCGCTGGTACTTGGCGTCGATGTGGGCGAGCACCCATTCGAGATAGGGGTCGATGAACGACCATGCACCCATGTTCTTGGGCTCTTCCTGGCACCAGACCATCTCCGCGTTGCGGAAACGCGAAAGTTCGTTGATCAGCGCCTTGGCCGGGAACGGATAGAGCTGTTCGATGCGCAGCAGGTAGACGTCGTCGATGCCACGCTTTTCGCGCTCTTCCAGAAGGTCGTAGTAGACCTTGCCGGTGCACATGACGACGCGACGGATCTTGTTGTCCTTCTGCAGCTTGATCGGGCCATCCTTGACGACTTCGGCATCGTCCCACAGCAGGCGGTGGAACGAGCTTTCGCCGGCCAGTTCCGACAGGCTGGAGACCGCACGCTTGTGGCGCAGCAGCGACTTCGGCGTCATCAGGATGAGCGGCTTGCGGAAGTCGCGCTTCACCTGCCGACGCAGGATGTGGAAGTAGTTGGCCGGCGTGGTGACGTTGGCGACCTGCATGTTGTCTTCGGCGCACATCTGCAGCCAGCGCTCGAGGCGGGCCGAGGAGTGTTCCGGACCCTGGCCCTCATAGCCGTGCGGCAGCAGGCAGACGAGACCGGACATGCGCAGCCACTTGCGTTCGCCCGACGAGATGAACTGGTCGAACACCACCTGGGCGCCGTTGGCGAAGTCGCCGAACTGGGCTTCCCAGAGCGTCAGCGCATTCGGGCGGGCCAGCGAATAGCCGTATTCGAAGCCGAGCACGGCCTCTTCCGAGAGCATCGAGTTGATGACCTCGTAGCGACCCTGGTTCGGCGCCAGATTGGCGAGCGGGATGAAGCGGTCTTCGGTTTCCTGATCGTAGAGAACCGAGTGGCGCTGCGAGAAGGTGCCGCGTTCGCAGTCCTGGCCCGACAGGCGGATCTTGGTGCCCTCGACGCAGAGCGAACCGAAGGCAAGGGCTTCACCCATCGCCCAGTCGATCCCCTCGCCCGTCTCGATCATCTGGGCGCGGTTGTCCATGAAGCGCTGGATGGTGCGGTGCGCCTTGAAACCTTCCGGAATGGTCGACAGCTTGCGGCCGATCTCCTTCAGCGACTTCATCGGCACGGCGGTCTTGCCGCGACGCTGCTCGTCGGCATTGTCAGCGGTGCGCAGACCCGCCCAGACGCCGTCCAGCCAGTCGGCCTTGTTCGGCTTGTAGGACTGGCCTGCCTCGAATTCCTGTTCGAGATGGGCGCGCCAATCGGCCTTCATCTTCTCGAATTCGCCCTCGGAGATCAGGCCTTCGGCGATCAGCCGCTCGGCATAGATCTGCACGACCGTCTTGTGGGCGCGGATCGCCTTGTACATCTTCGGCTGGGTGAACGCGGGCTCGTCGCCTTCGTTATGGCCGAAGCGGCGATAGCAGAACATGTCGACCACGACCGGCTTGTGGAACTTCATCCGGTATTCGGTGGCGATCTTCGCGGCATAGGTGACCGCTTCCGGATCGTCGCCGTTGACGTGGAAGATCGGCGCTTCGATCATCTTGGCGACGTCGGACGGATAGGGCGACGAACGCGAGAAGGCCGGATTGGTGGTGAAACCGATCTGGTTGTTGATGATGAAGTGCATGGTGCCGCCGACGCGGTGGCCGCGCAGGCCCGACAGGCCGAGAATTTCGGCAACCACGCCCTGGCCGGCAAAGGCCGCATCGCCATGCAGCAGCAGCGGCAGGACCTTGACGCGTTCGCGCAACGGAATGATGTCGCCTTCCCAAACCTTGGCGAGCTGGTCCTGCTTGGCGCGGGCCTTGCCCATGACGACGGGGTTGACGATTTCCAGATGCGACGGGTTCGCCGTCAGCGACAGGTGAACCTTGTTGCCGTCGAATTCGCGGTCGGACGAAGCACCGAGATGGTACTTCACGTCACCCGAACCCTCGACTTCGTCCGGCTTGAAGGAGCCGCCCTTGAACTCGTGGAACACGGCGCGATGCGGCTTGGCCATTACGTTGGTGAGCACGTTCAGGCGGCCGCGATGGGCCATGCCGAGAACGATCTCTTCGAGGCCTTCCTGGCCGCCGCGCTTGATGATCTGCTCGAGCGCCGGGATCAGCGATTCGCCGCCGTCGAGGCCGAAGCGCTTGGTACCCTTGTACTTGACGTCGATGAACTGCTCGAAGCCTTCGGCCTCGATCAGCTTGGAGAGAATGGCCTTCTTGCCGTTCGCGGTGAACTCGACGCCCTTGCCGGGGCCTTCGATGCGTTCCTGGATCCAGGCCTTCTCTTCCGGATTGGAGATGTGCATGAACTCGACGCCGAGCGTCGAGCAATAGGTCCGCTTCAGGATGTCGAGCATTTCCGGGATGGTCGCGTATTCGAGACCAAGCACGTTGTCGATGAAGATCTTGCGACCGTAGTCGGCTTCGGTGAAGCCATAGGCGGCCGGCGACAGCTCGTTGAAGTCCTCGACGGGGGCTGCGATGCCGAGCGGATCGAGATTGGCGTGCAGGTGGCCGCGCATGCGATAGGCGCGGATCATCATGATGGCGCGCACCGAATCGCGCGTCGCCTGGAGAACCTGTTCGCTCGAGATCGGCTGGCCGGCGGCTTCTGCCTTGGCCTTCACCTTGGTCTCGACGACCTTCTCGATCTGGCCCCAATTGCCGTCAAGCGCCGATACCAGCTCGCCATTGGCGGCGATCGGCCAGTTCTTGCGCTGCCAGGAGGCGCCGGCGGCGGCTTTCTTCACATCGGCCGGGTTCTCGGCAAGCGCCTTGAAGAAGGCCTGCCATTCGGCCGGTACGGAGGCCGGATCGTCCTCGTAACGCGCGTGGAGCTGTTCGATATAGGCAGCGTTAGAACCGTCGAGGAACGACGTGATCTGAAACTGCTCGTTGGCTTCTTGCCTTGCCATGGTGTCCTGCGGACGTATGCGTCCGCCTCCCGACTTGAGGTGATGACCGGGGACCGGTCTGCCGCTTGCGTGGACCGCCCCGTGCGATCCAGTTCCTAAAACGCCAAATCAGGCAGGCGGACCACATGCATGGTCCCCCTGCCTGGTAGTAGTTAAGTGGTCTCAGCCCTTGAGGACTTCAACCAGCGTCTTGCCCAGGCGCGCCGGAGACGGCGAAACCTTGATGCCGGCCGCTTCCATGGCCTCGATCTTGGATTCCGCATCACCCTTGCCGCCGGAGACGACTGCGCCGGCGTGACCCATGGTGCGGCCCTTCGGAGCGGTCCGGCCGGCGATGAAGCCTGCCATCGGCTTCTTGCGGCCCTTCTTGGCTTCGTCGATGAGGAACTGCGCCGCATCTTCTTCAGCCGCGCCGCCGATTTCGCCGATCATGATGATCGACTGAGTGGCTTCGTCCGCCAGGAACAGTTCCAGGACGTCGATGAACTCGGTGCCCTTGACCGGGTCGCCGCCGATGCCGACGGCCGTCGTCTGACCAAGGCCTTCGTTCGAGGTCTGGAACACGGCTTCGTAGGTCAGCGTGCCGGAGCGCGAAACGATGCCGACCGAACCCTTGCGGAAGATCGAGCCCGGCATGATGCCGATCTTGCATTCTTCCGGGGTCAGGATGCCGGGGCAGTTGGGGCCCAGCAGGCGCGACTTGGAGCGGTCGAGGCGAGCCTTGACGCGCACCATGTCCATGACCGGGATGCCTTCGGTGATGCAGGTGATGAACGGGATCTCGGCTTCGATCGCCTCGATGATCGCGTCTGCGGCGCCTGCCGGCGGAACATAGATCACGGTCGCGTCGGCGCCGGTCTTTTCCTTGCCTTCGGCGACGGTCGCGAAGATCGGCAGGCTTTCGCCCTTGGAGCCGGTCCAGGTTTCGCCGCCCTTCTTCGGGTGGATACCGCCGACCATCTGGGTGCCGTAGTAGGCCAGAGCCTGCTCGGTATGGAAGGTGCCGGTCTTGCCGGTCAGGCCCTGCACGAGGACCTTGGTGTTCTTGTTGACGAGAATCGACATTGTTTCCGGTCCTTCAAATTAGCCGTTGATCGCCGCGACGATCTTCTTCGCCGCGTCGTCCAGATCGTCAGCGGCGGTGATCGCCAGACCGGACTCGTTCAGGATCTTCTTGCCGAGCTCGACATTGGTGCCTTCGAGACGCACGACGAGCGGAACCTTCAGACCGACTTCCTGAACCGCTGCGACAACGCCCTCGGCGATGACGTCGCACTTCATGATGCCACCGAAAATGTTGACGAGGATGCCCTCGACCTTCGGGTCAGCGGTGATGATCTTGAAGGCAGCAGCAACCTTCTCCTTGCCGGCGCCGCCGCCGACGTCGCAGAAGTTCGCCGGCTCCTTGCCGTACAGCTTGATGATGTCCATCGTCGCCATGGCGAGACCGGCACCATTGACCATGCAGCCGATATTGCCGTCGAGCGCTACATAGGCGAGATCCCACTTGGAGGCCTCGATTTCCTTGGCGTCTTCTTCGGTCTCGTCGCGCAGCGCGCGCACGTCGTCGTGACGGAACAGCGCATTGCCGTCGAACGACATCTTGGCGTCGAGGACGCGCAGATGGTCGTTCTTCATGACGATCAGCGGGTTGACCTCGAGCAGCGCCATGTCCTTCTCGACGAAGGCCTTGTAGAGCGCCGGGAACAGCGACTTTGCGTCTTCGGCGGCAGCACCGGTCAGCTCGAGAGCCTTGGAGATGGCGGCGATGTCGGCAGCCGTCACGCCGGCTTCCGGGTCGATGGCGATGGTGTGGATCTTCTCGGGCGTGTCATGGGCGACAGCCTCGATGTCCATGCCGCCTTCGGTCGAAACGACGAAGGCGACGCGACCGACGGAGCGGTCGACCAGCAGCGAGCAGTAGAGTTCGCGGGCGATGTCGGCGCCGTCTTCGATGTAGAGACGGTTGACCTGCTTGCCGGCTTCGCCGGTCTGGGCCGTCACCAGCGTATTGCCGAACATTTCCTTGGCATGCGCCTTGGCTTCGTCGATCGAGAAGGCGAGGCGAACGCCGCCCTTGGCGTCGGGGCCGAGTTCCTTGAACTTGCCCTTGCCGCGGCCGCCGGCATGGATCTGGCTCTTGACCACGTAGAGCGGGCCGGGAAGCTGCTTGGCGGCAGCTTCGGCTTCTTCGGCGGAAAAGATCGCAACGCCTTCGGCGACCGGTGCGCCGTAGCCCTTCAGAAGAGCCTTGGCCTGATATTCATGAATGTTCATCGTCTAGTCCCTAGTTCTGGGCCGAATGGCGTTTACTTGAGGGCGGGGGCGATATTGATGCAGGCTTCGCAGAGGCCGGCGACGGCGCCGACGGACTTCTGGAAGGCTTCTTCTTCGGCCTTGTTGAATTCGACTTCGATGATGCGCTCGACGCCGCCGGCACCGATGATCGTCGGCACGCCGACATACATGTCCTTCACGCCGTACTGACCCGAAAGATAGGCGGCGCAGGGCAGGACGCGCTTCTTGTCCTTGAGGAAGGACTCGGCCATTTCGATGGCGGAAGCAGCGGGGGCGTAATAGGCCGAACCGGTCTTCAAGAGGCCGACGATTTCCGCGCCGCCGTCACGGGTGCGCTGGATGATCTCTTCGAGACGTTCCTTGGTGACCCAGCCCATCTTGACGAGGTCGGTGAGCGGAATGCCGCCGACGGTCGAGTAGCGGGCGAGCGGCACCATGGTGTCGCCGTGGCCGCCGAGAACGAAGGCGGTGACGTCCTGGACCGAAACCTTGAACTCTTCCGAGAGGAACAGGCGGAAGCGCGCGCTGTCGAGAACGCCCGCCATGCCGACGACCTTGTTGGTCGGCAGGCCGGAGAACTTCTGCAGCGCCCAGACCATGGCGTCGAGCGGGTTGGTGATGCAGATCACGAAGGCGTTCGGGGCATATTTCTTGATGCCGGCGCCGACCTGTTCCATGACCTTGAGGTTGATGCCGAGCAGGTCGTCGCGGCTCATGCCCGGCTTGCGGGCGACGCCGGCGGTGACGATGCAGACGTCGGCGCCTTCGATGGCGGCATAGTCGCTGGCGCCCGTCAGCTTGGCATTGAAGCCCTCGACCGGGGAGGACTGAGCGATGTCGAGGCCCTTGCCCTGCGGGATACCGTCGGCGATGTCGAACAGGACAATATCGCCCAGTTCCTTGAGGCCGGCGAGATGCGCCAGCGTTCCACCAATCATTCCAGAACCGATAAGAGCGATCTTGTTGCGCGCCATTGAAGTGCTTCCTTTTAGATCCAAAACCAAAGCTGACGACCGTATTTAGCCGGGCATTGTGAAAATTCGCATAACGACACTTGAGAAAAACTGCAACCGATTAATTTGGGTGCAGTATTTTCAATCGGTTAGATCATAAAATTCTTACGTAAACGTCAAACTATTTGACGCACAACCGTCACAAATCCGCACGTTGCTCGGTGTGATGCGCCAAATAGTCGGCGCTGCGCATCTCGAAAAGGCGCGATACGGTGCGATCGAACTCGAAACCTTCGGTTCCCTTCTTCTCCGTGAGAAGCGCCTCGGGCATCGCCGCGGCCGATGCGAACAGCCGCACCGACGCGTCGTACAGTGCATCGACAAGGATAATAAAGCGTTTCGTCTCGTTGCGCTTGGCGGGTCCGAGATGCGGGATGTGGTCGACGAAGACGACATCGAAGCGCTTGGCGATCGCCAGATAGTCCGATGCGCCGAGCGGCCGCTCGCAGAGATCGGCAAAGGTGAAGCGCGCGGCCCGGCCGACGGCGCGCCGCACAGGGACCACCCGCCCCTTCATCGCGATCTCGGTCGCCACCTCGGGGCGCCCATCCGTCACCCTTTTCCATGCCCGGTCCATCAGCCGGTCCGCCTCCGCATCGAGCGGCGAGACGTAGACCGGCAGGCTCTCCAACTTCTCGAGCCGATAGTCCGTCGGCGAATCGAGTGTGGTCACCTCGACATGACGCTGGAGCAGCGCGACGAACGGCAGGAACAGGCCACGGTTGAGCCCGTCGCGGTAAAGATTGTCTGGCTCGACATTCGACGTGGCGACCAGCGTGCAGCCAAGCGCGAAGAGTTCGGTAAACAGCCGCGCCAGGATCATGGCGTCGGCGATGTCGGTGACGCTGAACTCGTCGAAGCAGAGGAGTTCGGCTTCCTCCCGCAAGGCCGCGGCAACCGGCGGCACGGGATCGGCCTGACGGGTTTCGCCGTTCTTCAGCTTGATCCGATGCGCGTGGATGCGAGAATGCACGTCGGCCATGAATTCGTGGAAATGCGCGCGCCGCTTCTTCTCGACGGGGGCGAGTTTGAAGAACAGGTCCATCAGCATGGTCTTGCCGCGACCGACGCTCCCATGCACGTAAAGCCCGCGCACCGGCTGGAGCGGCTTGCGCTTCTGCGCAAACATCCAGCCGAGCGCGCTTTTCTTGGCCGCCGGCCGGCGTTGCTTCAGGTCCTGGAGAATGCGGTCGAGCTTGCCTGCCACCGCCATCTGGGCCTTGTCGGCCTGCAGCGTGCCCGCATCGGTCATCGCGCGCAATTGCTCGGCGACGCTGAGCGCATAGTCGGGAATGGGCTGCATGCGCAGGCTCCGCTTGGACGGGCCGACGGCGTCGCCGGGGCGACCGCCGCACGGCTTATGGGTGTGGAGACTTAGCGGCTGAGGCTGATCGGCTGACCGGTACTGGTCGTGCCGTCATAGCGCGCGTCGGCGGACTTGTAGAGGCGGCCGAGAACGTTGCCGCTGCGGTCCTTCAGCACGACCTGCTTGCCGGCCACTTCCCAGGAGCCCATGGCGGTGAGCGGGCCGGCGCAACCGCGCGTGCCGCCGCGCGAACCGCTGCCGAGATTGGTGAGCGTCAGGAACATGTCGCACGAGGCGCCGGCGTTCGATACGCGCCAGTTGCCGACCATGGATTCCTTGGTGACATCGAGGGCCGTGGCGGGTGCTGCATCGAGGGAAGCGGTCTGGGTCGCCGGCGTGGGGGCTGCCGGGAAACCATTCGGCGACGTGGCGGCACCGGGCGGCGGCAATTGGCCGGACTGGACGGAAGGCACGGGTTGCGCCTCGAGAGGAGGAAGTGAAGAAGCGCCGGAATCGAGACCGCTATAGGATGTACGCTGGCAGCCTGCCAGAGACAGAAGGATCGCGACGCCCGTCGCCGCATATTTCAACTTCATCATCACACTCCCGGTTGACCGCATTTGGCCGGTTGTCGTCCCGAAACAAGGCGGAATTATCGCGAATGGGACGATCGAATCAAGACACTAGCAAATATACGAACCGGCGGGACCTCGAAAGGAGATCCTCGCCGGCCTGCAATTACATGGGTCGCAAGGTTGGAATTGCAACCCGCATTCTGCCTCGTCGCCGGTCAGAAACGGCGTTCGATCATCATCTTCTTGATTTCGGCGATCGCCTTGGCCGGGTTGAGACCCTTCGGGCAAGTCTGCGCGCAGTTCATGATGGTGTGGCAGCGATAGAGCCGGAAGGGATCTTCCAGGTTGTCGAGACGCTCGCCGGTGGCTTCGTCGCGGCTATCAATCAGCCAGCGATAGGCCTGCAGGAGGACGGCCGGACCGAGATAACGGTCGCCGTTCCACCAGTAGCTCGGACAGGAGGTCGAGCAGCAGGCGCACAGGATGCACTCGTAGAGGCCGTCGAGCTTCTGGCGGTCGGCATGGCTCTGCTTCCATTCCTTGGCCGGCGGCGGCGAAACCGTCTTCAGCCAGGGTTCGATCGAGCGATGCTGGGCGTAGAAATTGGTCAGGTCCGGCACAAGGTCCTTGACGACCGGCATGTGCGGCAGGGGATAGACCTTCACCGTACCGTTGATCTCGTCCATGCCCTTGGTGCAGGCGAGCGTGTTGGTGCCGTCGATGTTCATCGCACAGGAACCGCAGATGCCTTCGCGGCAGGAGCGGCGCAGCGTCAGCGTCGGGTCGATATTGTTCTTGATGTACAGGAGCCCGTCGAGAACCATCGGGCCGCAATCGTCGATGTCGATATAGTAGGTATCGATGCGCGGGTTCTGGCCGTCATCCGGGTTCCAGCGATAGATCCGGTATTCGCGGACGTTCTTGGCATTGGCCGGCTTCGGCCAGACCTTGCCTTCGCTGATCTGCGAGTTCTTGGGGAGAGCGAGTTCAACCATTTGTCTTGTCCGTTCCTATGGCAACTTTCGCAGCCGGGGCAGCCGTGCCGGATCTGAGAAACCAATCGTACGATAACTCTCACGGGCCTGAAGAAGGCTTACTTTATTTGCGCCGCCTGCGAGATTGGGTCTTGCCTCCTGAACCGGATCATGTTCCCAACCACAAACATCGCAGATTTCGTAACGCCCCGCTTCCGTGAACGAATATCGTTCGCAACAAGGGCAGGTGAACAATCCACTGTCTGTTTGCCGAGCACATTTCACTTCGGCAGCCAGTTCGAAGTCTTGTTCGCCCGTGCCCTTCATCGCCTTTAGTACACACGTGCCTTGGGCGCGATCTTGTAGGGATCGATGCCTTCGGCGATCAGGTCGGTGTGGACCGGACGATAGTCCAGCTTCACGTCGCCGGCCTCGGAGACCCAGGCCAGCGTATGCTTGCGCCAGTTCTCGTCGTCGCGACCGGCGAACGGGCCGCTGGTATAGTCTTCGCGCGCATGGCTGCCGCGGCTTTCCTTGCGCGCTTCCGCGCCGTAGACCGTGGTAATGGCGTTGGCCATCAGATTGTGCAGCTCGAGCGTTTCGACAAGGTCGGAGTTCCACACCAGGGACCGGTCGGTGACCTTGATGTCCGGCAGTTCCTTCCAGATCGCCGAGATGCGGCGGCAGCCGCTTTCGAGCGCTTCCTGGGTGCGGAACACGGCCGCGTCTTCCTGCATGGCGCGCTGCATCTTGTCGCGCAGCACGGCGGTCGGCGTGGAGCCGGAGGAGTTCCGCAGGCTGTCGAAGCGCTCCATGATCCGGTCGCAGGCGGCGATGTCGAGCGCCGGGATCGGCTCGGACTTGTCGATCACCTGGCCGGCGCGGATCGCGGCGGCGCGGCCGAAGACCACGAGGTCGATCAGCGAGTTGGAGCCGAGGCGGTTCGCGCCGTGGACCGAGGCGCAGCCAGCTTCGCCGACCGCCATCAGGCCGGGCGCGATGCGTTCCGGATTGGCGGCGTCGGCATTCAGCACTTCGCCCCAATAATTGGTCGGGATGCCGCCCATGTTGTAATGAACGGTCGGCAGGACCGGGATCGGTTCGCGGGTCACATCGACGCCGGCGAAGATCTTGGCCGATTCCGAGATGCCCGGAAGGCGCTCGTGCAGGACGGCAGGATCGAGGTGGTCGAGATGCAGGTAGATGTGGTCCTTGTTCTTGCCGACGCCGCGGCCTTCGCGGATTTCCATCGTCATGCAGCGCTAGACGACGTCGCGGGAGGCAAGGTCCTTGGCCGAGGGTGCATAGCGCTCCATGAAGCGCTCGCCTTCGGAGTTGACGAGATAGCCGCCTTCGCCGCGCGCCCCTTCGGTGATCAGACAGCCCGCACCATAGATGCCGGTCGGATGGAACTGCACGAATTCCATGTCCTGGAGCGGCAGGCCGGCGCGCGCGATCATGCCGCCGCCGTCGCCGGTGCAGGTATGGGCCGAGGTCGCCGAGAAATAGGCGCGGCCATAGCCGCCGGTCGCCAGAACGACCATCTTGGCCGAGAAGCGATGGATCGTGCCGTCGTCGAGGTTCCAGGCGACGACACCGGTGCAGCGGCCATCCGGCGCCATGATCAGGTCGAGGGCGAAATACTCGATGAAGAATTCGGCATTGTTGCGCAGCGACTGGCCATAGAGCGTGTGGAGGATGGCGTGGCCGGTACGGTCTGCCGCAGCGCAGGTGCGCTGAACCGGCGGGCCTTCGCCGTAATTCTGCATGTGACCGCCGAACGGCCGCTGGTAGATCTTGCCTTCTTCGTTGCGCGAGAAGGGAACGCCGTAGTGCTCGAGCTCATAGACCGCCTTCGGCGCTTCCATGGCGAGATACTGCATGGCGTCGACGTCGCCGAGCCAGTCGGAACCCTTGACCGTGTCGTAGAGGTGCCACTGCCAGCAGTCGGGCGTCATGTTGGTCAGCGAGGCAGCGATGCCGCCCTGGGCCGCGACCGTGTGCGAGCGGGTCGGGAAGACCTTGGTGATGCAGGCTGTCTTGAAGCCCTGTTCGGCCATGCCGAGCGTGGCGCGCAGGCCGGCGCCGCCGGCACCGACGACGACCACGTCATAGGAGTGGTCGACATACTTGTAGGCCTTGCCGTTCTGGGCGGGGGAGTTGATCGGTGCCATGGGGATTATCCTACGAAGGCGATCTTCAGAAGGGCGAAAAGACAGAGCCCGCCGATCAGGATCGCGAAGAACATGTTGAGCATCAGCAGGGCGATCTTGGTGAGTTCGTGATGGATATAATCCTCGATGATCACCTGCATGCCGAGCTTCATGTGAATGATGCCGGAAATGACGACCAAGCCCATGACCACGGCGACGACCGGATTGGCCAGCGCGCCGACGACGTCCGCATAGGGAGCGCCGCCATAGCAGACCAGGAAACCGATGAAGAAGGTGATGAGCGGAATATTGGCGACGGCCGTGACCCGCTGACGCCAGAAATGTTCCGTACCGTCCTTGGCCGAACCGAGACCGCGGACCTTACCGAGCGGAGTGCGCATATCCATGTTGGTCACCTCAGGAGCGGACGGCGTAGGCGATCGCCCACACGAGAACGGTCAGCACCACCGAACCGATGATGTTGGCCTTGGCGAGCTTGGTGGAGAAGTGCTTGTCGAAACCGTAGCCGACATCCCACATCAGGTGGCGCATACCGCCGAGCATGTGGTGCAGCAGCGCCCAGGTATAGCCGAACAGCACGAGCCGGCCGATGATCGTGCCCATGAACCAGCTGACCCAGTCGAAATAGGCAGCGCCGGTCGAGGCGGCGATCAGCCACCAGGCGACCAGGATGGTGCCGAAATACAGCGCGCCGCCGGTGATGCGATGCAGGATCGACGTCACCATGGTGGGGATCGGCTTGTAGATTTGCAGATGCGGCGACAGGGGCCGGTTATTTGTCAGATTCGCCATCAGGACCTCGCGGCGTTTCAATGCGTTCCGAACTCTCGGACATCCTCCGGGCAATGCGTCGATCCCACACGTGGGTGCATTGCATCAATCGCGAGGTTTAATCGCCGAAATGACGGACGACAAGCCCTTTCGCTCCCCGTTCCCTTTTTAATCGTTGGGGAGGGATAGACTTTTA
>Ga0180012_1000015_pt1 | contig 108490 bp, 110 predicted proteins | sample KR11_S2_MetaG_FD_122243 | JGI IMG/M metagenome (GOLD analysis project Ga0180012, IMG submission 122243) | Groundwater microbial communities from the Olkiluoto Island deep subsurface site, Finland - KR11_S2_MetaG | ecosystem: Environmental > Aquatic > Deep subsurface > Groundwater | place...
CTGCAGTTCATAGCCCTGCATCATGTGCAGCGGATAATTGCGCATTTCCATGTGCAGCTTGGCGATGTTTCGCCAGGTGCCGCCGACCGCGTAGAACGTGCGTCCCTTGCCGCGTTCCAGCATGGCGGCCGGGCGGATCAGCTTGCGGGCATGGGCCCGTGCCGCGCCGAGCGAACCGCCGGCCGTCTCCGACAGCCTCAGGCCGCCGAGCGGCAGGGTGATCCCCGTGCCGAGTTCACGGCCCTTGATGTCGATGAGTTCGAGCGAGCCGCCGCCGAGGTCGCCGGCAATGCCGTCCGGATCGTGGAAGCCGCTGACGATGCCGAGAGCGGAATAGAGCGCCTCCTGCTCACCGGTCAGTACCTCAATGCCGCGGCCGAGAATCTCTTCGGCGCGACGGATGAAGTCCGGGCCGTTGGCCGCCTCGCGGGCCGCCGCCGTGGCCAGCACATACATCGCGGTCGCCCGCGCCTGGCGCGACAGAGCGCCGAAGCGGCGCAGCGAATTTAGCGCGCGCGCCACACCCTCGTCATCCATCCGCCCAGTGGTCGCGAGCCCCTTGCCGAGACCGCAGAGCACCTTCTCGTTGAACAGCACCGTCGGCGCCCGCGACAGGCCTTCATAGATGACCAGTCGGATCGAGTTCGAACCGATGTCGACGACGGAGACAGGGGCTATGCCAGGCAGTCGCCCCTGCGCTTCTGATCTTGTCATGAAGTACCAGTTTTATTGTTTCCTGCCGGAGATGATCCCGGCAATCAGTTTCGGCGCGCTTTCTTTCAGCGATTCTCCCCGACCCGAAAGGCTCGGATTGGTCATGAAATAGTGCTGCGCGTTAAAAGGTTCCTCGCCGGGCCGCACTTCCATGCGCCGTGACGTTCCGTCGGGCAATATCTCGTAGCTCTGTTGGTTGTCAATCAAGTTGCCCAGCATGATCTGTGAAAGAACCTGCTCATGGACCGTCGGATTGACGAGCGGCACGAGTTTCTCGACGCGGCGGTCGAGATTGCGCGGCATCATGTCGGCCGAGCCGATATAGACGAGCGCGTTTTCCGACGGCAGGCCATAGCCGTTGCCGAAGCAGAAGATGCGGCTGTGCTCGAGGAAACGGCCGACGATCGACTTGACGCGGATGTTGTCGGACAGACCCGGCACGCGCGGACGCAGGCAGCAGATGCCGCGGATGACGAGGTCGATCTCGACGCCGGCCTGGCTGGCGCGATAGAGCGCGTCGATGATCTCCGGATCGACCAACGAATTCATCTTCATCCAGATCGCCGCCGGCTTGCCGTTCCGGGCGTGCACGGTCTCTTCCTCGATGTGGCGCAGGATGCGGGGACGCAGCGTATAGGGCGAAACCGCGAGCTTCATGCCCTCTTCCGGTTCGCCGTAGCCGGTGATGAAGTTGAAGACATTCGCCATGTCGTGGGCGATCTTCGGATTGCAGGTGAAGAAGGACAGGTCGGTGTAGATCTTGGCCGTCACCGGATGGTAGTTGCCGGTGCCGAGATGGCAATAGGTCCGGAGCTTGCCGTCCTCGCGGCGCACCACCATCGACATCTTGGCGTGGGTCTTGAGTTCGATGAAGCCGAAGACGACCTGCACGCCGGCGCGTTCCAGGTCGCGCGCCCAGCGGATATTGGCCTCCTCGTCGAAGCGCGCCTTGAGCTCGACCAAGGCCGTCACCGACTTGCCGGCATCGGCGGCGTCGATCAGCGCGCGCACGATCGGGCTATCGTTCGAGGTGCGGTAGAGCGTCTGCTTGATGGCCAGAACGTCGGGATCGCGCGCCGCCTGCAGCAGGAACTGCACGACGACGTCGAAGGATTCATACGGGTGGTGGACCACCATGTCCTTCTCGCGGATCGCTGCCAGGCAATCGCCGGCATGTTCGCGCACGCGTTCCGGGAAACGGGCATTGTAGGGCTCGAAGCGCAAGTCTTCGCGCGGCGCCTTGGCGATTTCGGAAATGGTATTGAGCGCGAGCAGGCCCGGCAGAACCGCGACGCGGTTGTCGGGGACGGCCAGTTCATGCACGACGAACTGGCGCAGGCCGACCGGCATTTCGGAATCGACTTCGATCCGGATCACCGATCCGCGGCGGCGACGCTTCAGCGCCGTCTCGAAGTAGCGCACGAGATCCTCGGCCTCTTCCTCCACCTCGATATCGCTGTCGCGGATGATCCGGAAAGTGCCGAAGCCCTTGACCTCGTAGCCCGGATAGAGCCGGTCGATGAAGAGCCCGACCATGTCCTCCAGGGTGATGTAGCGGATCGTCGACTTGTCGTCCGGCAGGCGGACGAAACGATCGAGCGTCGGCGGCAGGCGCAAAAGGGCCGTCATCGGCTCGGCGGTGCGCCGGCTTTCGAGCTGCAAGCCCATGGAGAAGCCGAGATTGGGGATAAAGGGGAACGGATGGGCCGGGTCGATCGACAGCGGCGTCAGCACCGGGAAGATCGATTCCTCGAACTCGGTCGCCAGCCAGGTGCGGTCTTCGCGCGAAAGCGCCGCCGGACGCACGATCAGGATGTCTTCCTTGGCGAGATACTGCTGCAGCACGGCAAGCGAAGCCTGCTGTTCCATCTGCAGATTGTCGATTTCCTTGAGGATATCGTCGAGCTGCTCGGCGGGCGTCTTGCCGTCCGGGCTGCGGATGGAAATGCCCTGCCGCACCTGCCCTTCGAGGCCGGCGACGCGGACCATGAAGAATTCGTCGAGATTGGCGGCCGAAATCGACAGGAAGCGGATGCGCTCCAGCAGCGGGTGCGCCGTGTTGAGGGTTTCCTCCAGCACGCGGCGATTGAACTGCAGCCAGGAAAACTCGCGGTTGATGAAGCGCAAGGGACTGTTGGACAGATCCTCCGGTGCCTCACCCACGACGACGTCGGGGGTATTCGTCTCAGTCACCACAGAATCCATTGCCCATCCCTCAATTGCCGGAGTGCCCGCAATTATAACAGTTTGACGACAATCCTGTGACGCTCACTCCGTGCCATCAGGCTCGTAGAGTTCCCCCAGGACTTCGGCTGCCAGCGCCCGCGTGATTTTCGTCCGCCGCGACAGGGCGAGCCGGTCGATTCGATCGACGACCTCCTGTGCCGCGGCGCACGAGCGCTCCATGCGCTTCACGATATAGTCGACGATCTTGTCGTCAATATTAAGCTGACGATCGGCAAACAGCTTGACGATGACCTGCGACAGCAGCGCCTCGTCCGGGCTGCCGATCTCGACCATGGTCGCCGCCTTCAGCCGCGAGCGCAGATCGGGCAGCGCCACCGGCCAGGAGAGCGGCCAGGTGCGCGACGTCATGAGCAGGCTCGTGCCATGCTCGCGCACGCTGTTGATCACATGGAACAGCTCGACCTCGTCGAATCCGATCCGGTCGGCATCCTCGAGCAGCACGGGCCCTTTGGCAGCAGCCTCAGCCGCCCCGCCGCCCGCCATGGGGGTGATCACCGTCGCATCGGCCTGCTCGCGCCAGATCTCGGCCAGGTGGGATTTTCCGGAGCCCGGCGGTCCCGTCAGGATCACCACCGGCGACGGCCATTCGGGCCAGCTGTCGATCAGCGCCACGGCCGCCGCCAGACGGTCGGAAACCAGAAGGTCGTCGCGGCCGGATGCCGTGCCGTGCTCGAAAGCGAGCGGCAGCTGTTCGGCTGCCCTGCGGCGCGGCCCGGCCTTCATTGTCTCACGCATCTACTTCTCTGAAACACCGGATTTGGACTCGCCTTCGACGCTCGCCGGCTGCCCATAGTACAGATCGCTCTCAAGATACCGTGACAGGGCGAAGCGGACAAGCACGCCGACCGACGCCGCCGCCGGCACGGCGACGAGCACGCCGACGAAGCCGAACAGCGCACCGAAGGCGAAGAGAGCGAACATCAGCCAGACCGGATGCAGCCCGACGCTCTTGCCCACCCATTTCGGCTGGAGAATGTTGCCCTCGATGAACTGGCCCGAAAAGAAGAAGAGGACGACGATGATGAGATGGACATAGTCGGGCCAGAACTGCACCAGCGCCACGCCGGCGGCGAGCACCAGGCCGACCGTCGAGCCGACATAGGGGATGAAGCTCAAGAGGCCCGTGAGGAAGCCGATCAGCAGGCCGAAATTCAGGCCGATCAGCGACAGGCCCACGGCGTAGTAGATGCCGAGGAACAGGCAGAGCGATCCCTGGCCGCGGATGAAGCCGGCAATGGTGCTGTCGAGTTCGGCGGCGATCTCGCGGACGACGGCGACGTTGTTGCGGGGGATCCAGCCGTCGACCTTGGCGATCATCCGGTCCCAGTCGAGCAGCAGGTAGAAGGCGACGACCGGGGTGACCACCAGCAGCGAGGCGATGTCGACCAGCGCCTTGCCCGAATTCCAGATCTGCCCGAGCAGCGTTCCTATGAAACCGACGCCTTCGGACAGATACTTGGAGAAGTTCTCCTTGAGCGCATCCGTCTGGGTGCCGAGCCAGCCCGGCAGCCATGCGGCATTGGTGGTGGTGATGTAGGTCTGTAGCTGTGTGATGTAGCCCGGAACATGCTGGATGAACTCGTTGAACTGGTTCGCCAGGATCGGGATGATGATCATCAGCGACAGAACAAAGACGACGATGAAGGTGACCAGGATCACCACGGTCGCCCAGATGCGCGACAGGCCCAGCCGTTCCAGCCGATCGGCGACGGGGTCCAGAAAGTAGGCAAGGGCCATGCCGGCGATGAACGGCAGAAGGATGGTGCGGAAGGTCATCAGGAAGAAAACAAAGACCAAGAGCGCGACAGCCCAGAACAGCACCTGCCGCCGGAGCCCGCTACCACTGATGTGCTGAACCATTGTCCGCCTTCCTCTTTCTCGCTACCGCATACCTTGCCGGCTCTTCTAGCAGGAAACGCCAGATAGGTCAGGCCGAAAGCGAAGGTCAAGGCTGCGCACCCGCAGGAGCGTGACGGCAACGGCGAAAACGCCGGAAAACCGTGCTTTCCCCGTCGCGCGACTTGCATATCCGGGCTCTTCATGCAATGGCCACCGGCAATATCGACACCCATCGGAGGCACGAGATGAGCCAGTCTGGACGCAACGGTTTGACCTATAGCGACGCGGGCGTCGACATCGATGCCGGCAATCTGCTGGTCGAGAAGATCAAGCCTCACGTGCGCTCGACGCGTCGTCCGGGCGCCGACGGCGAGATCGGCGGCTTCGGCGGGCTGTTCGACCTGAAGGCCGCGGGCTTCACCGATCCGGTCCTCGTCGCCGCCAATGACGGCGTCGGCACCAAGCTCAAGATCGCCATCGACGCCGGCATCCACGACACGGTCGGCATCGACCTCGTCGCCATGTGCGTCAACGACCTCGTCGTCCAGGGCGCCGAGCCACTGTTCTTCCTCGACTACTTCGCCACCGGCAAGCTCGACCCGGACCAGGGTGCGGCGATCGTCGGCGGTATCGCGGCCGGCTGCCGCGAGGCGGGCTGCGCGCTGATCGGCGGCGAGACCGCCGAAATGCCGGGCATGTATTCGGGCGGCGACTATGACCTGGCCGGTTTCGCCGTCGGCGCCGCCGAACGCGGCAAGCTCCTGCCCGCCGGCGACATTGCCGAGGGGGACGTGATCCTTGGCCTCGCCTCCTCGGGCGTGCATTCCAACGGCTTTTCTTTGGTACGCAAGATTGTGGGCCTGTCAGGCCTCGACTGGAACGCGGCCGCGCCCTTCGACACGGCCAAGACGCTGGGCGCCGCCCTGCTCGAGCCGACCCGCATCTACGTCAAGCCGCTGCTGAAGGCGATCCGCGAGACCGGCGCGCTCAAGGCGCTTGCCCACATCACCGGCGGCGGCTTCCCGGAGAACATTCCGCGCGTGCTGCCCAAGCACCTCGCCGCCTCGATTGACCTTGACGCCATCACCGTTCCGCCGGTCTTCTCCTGGCTCGCGCGCACCGGCGGCGTCGCCCAGAACGAGATGCTGCGCACCTTCAACTGCGGGGTCGGCATGATCGTCGTCGTCGCCGAGAAGGACGCCGCCCGCGTGGCCGAAGTCCTCTTCGCCGAGGGCGAGAAGGTCGTGACGCTCGGCCGCATGATCGCCCGCGCCGAGGGCGAGGCCGGCACCCGTTACGAAGGCAAGCTCGCTCTATGACGACGGCCCGCAAACGCGTCGTCGTCTTCATCTCCGGCGGCGGTTCGAACATGGTGGCGCTGGCGGATGCCTGCGCCGCACCGGACTTCCCGGCCGAGATCGTCGCGGTCATCTCCGACAAGCCGACGGCGGGCGGACTGGCCAAGGCCGCCCAGCGCGGCATCGCCACGCATGTCTTCGAGCGCCGTGCCTATGCCAGCAAGGCCGAGCACGAGGCGGCGATCCTTGCCGCGCTGGCAGCACTCTCGCCCGACATCATCTGCCTCGCCGGCTATATGCGCCTGCTCAGCGCCGATTTCATCCGTCCCTATCAAGGTCGGATCCTCAACATCCACCCCTCGCTGCTGCCGCTCTTCCCCGGTCTGCACACCCACCAGCGGGCGCTCGACGCCGGCATGATGGTGGCCGGCTGCACCGTGCATTTCGTCACCGAAGGCATGGACGAGGGACCGATCGTCGCCCAGTCCGTCGTGCCGGTTCTGCCCGACGACACGTCGGACAGCCTCGCGGCCCGGGTACTGACGGTCGAGCACCGCAGCTATGCCCAGGCGCTGCGCCTGTTCGCCGACGGCACGCTTCGCATGGACGCCGACGGCCGCGTCGTGCGGACCGGCTACGCCGGAGACGCGTCGGCGAGCCTGGTCTCGGTCTAGAGACTATTTCGCATTGCTCATGAAATAGGACGCACCCCAGGCCAGCAGGCTTCGGGGAAAAAGGTGCGTGGAAAGGGTGATGAGCTTGTTGGAGACGCCCGGCACCACGCTCGGCCGACCGGCATAGAGGGCCTTGAGGCTCGCCTCGACGACGGCCTCGGGCGTCATCAGCACCGCGGATGCCATGGGGTTGAGCCGGTGTCCGGCCCGGTCCCAGAAGGGCGTTTCGGTCGGCCCGGGGCAAGTCACGCTGACGACGACCTTGCGGCGGGCAAGCTCGCGACGCAGCGCATGGCCGAAGGCCAGCACATAGGCCTTTGACGCGGCATAGACCGCATAGCCGGGGACCGGCTGGTAGGCGGCGGTGCTCGCGACCAGAAGGATATGCCCGCCGCCGTGCTCGGCCATGGCACTGCCGAACACATGCGAAAGATCGGTCAGCGCCCGCACATTGACGTCGATCATGCCGAGTTCGGCGTCACGCGATCGCGAGACGAATCGGCCCTGGACGCCATAGCCCGCATTGGCCACCAGCGCCTCGATGAAGAGACCGCGGTCGTCGAGCGCCTGCTTGAGGCGCAGGCAGGCATCCGGCCCGGCCAGATCGGCGACTTCCACGACCACTTCTCCGCCGTGGCTTCTCAGTTCCGCCGCCATCGCCTCCAGGAGGTCGGCCTTGCGGGCGGTCAGCACGAGATTGTAGCCGCGCCTGGCAAGCGCCAGGCCGAATGCGCTCCCCAACCCACCCGTCGCGCCGGTGATCAAAGCCCATTTGCGATCGTCCGCCATTTCCCTCTCCCTGCCTGCCGCCCGATCATCGGGAAAAGGGGCCGGCGTCGCAAGCGCAAAGGGGGCATCAAAGAGGCGCAGGCTCATCCATCAACGGCAGAAAACCACGCAGAGACGATGATGGACCCAGTTTTGGCCGCAACTAGGTCCAGAAGTGGCCGCTACAAGCCATTGATACTATTCGCATTTTCCATACGGTTCCGGTCATCGGACAATTCACTGACATGGGGGACTTTTCGCATGAACAAACTGTTGACCACGACCGCGCTATTCGCCGGGCTGGCGCTCTGCCCGACCTTTGCGGCTGCGGCGGACAACCTCTTCACCTCGCCGGACGGCGCCTTTTCGCTCTACGGCAGCGTCGGCCTTGCCAATGTCAAGGCAGGCGAGTTCGTCTATGACGGCTCCCACAAGCTCAGCCAGCTCAACTGGGAAACCAAGGGCATGACGCTCTACACGCTCGGCGCCGACGCGCAGATCGACAAGAACTGGAAGGTCCGTGCGGCCTTCAACGTCGGCACCGGGGGCGACGGCCACATGGTCGACTATGACTGGATGGACTACAGCAACGACGACTGGACCGATCGGTCGACCCATCCCGACACCGAGCTCGACCACTATTTCAGCGGCTCGGTCGAAGTCGATCGCGGCTTCTACGAGAACGACACAACGAGCTTTGATGTCGGCGCCGGCTTCCGCTACACCGATGTCAAGTGGACGGCTTACGGCGGCTCATACATCTACAGCAGCGGCGGCTTTCGCGATGACATCGGCGACTTCCCCGATGGCGAGCGCGGCATCAGCTACCAGCAGAAGATCCCGGTCGGCTTCCTGGCCGTCAACGGCGCCCATACGATCGGCGCGCTGACGCTGAGCGGCGGCCTGCAGGGTGGCCTCAGCTTCGGCATCGACGACATCGACGACCACTGGATGCGCGACCTGCGCTTCTTCGACAGCATGTCGGCCGCCCCGATGATCGGCGCCAATGTCACGGCCAACTACCAGCTCAACGAAATGGCGGCGCTCTACGTTACCGGCTCGTTCGAGCGCGTGTTCCATGCGCGGGGCGACATGAAGATCGTCGACACGACGGGTGCGAGCCCAGACTCCCATTCCTCGGATTCGGCCGGTGCGACCTATCAGGCGATGTCGATCTCGTTCGGCCTCAAGGGCAGGTTCTAGAAATACCGAGCCCCCGGCGGGCAGCGCCTGGCGCTGTCCGTTCGGCCGCGGAGCCCCCCCCTTTGCGCATCCGCGGCCATTCTTGTCCGTCAGGCCAAAAGTTCATCCGGATTGAGCGCCGCCCATTGCAGCAGCATGATGGTCTTGGCGTCGCAGATGCGTCCGTCGGCGATCATCGCCATGGCTTCGTCGAGAGGCAACTCGGTGATCTCGATGTCCTCGTACTCCTCGGCCAGCCCGCCGCCGTCCGCGGTCTTGTGGGCGACCTCGATGCGGGCGAAGTAGAAATGCACCTTCTCGGTCACCGCGCCGGGTGAGGAGTAGGCGCTGAAGAGATGCCGCGGCGCCGCGACCTCGTAGCCGGTTTCCTCCATCGCCTCGCGACAGACGGTTTCCGCCGGGTCCTCGCCATGCTCCATCGAGCCGGCGGGCACTTCCAGCAGGAAGGCCTGATCGCCCATCAGGTGCACCGGAATGCGAAACTGCCGGACCATGACGACGATACGCCGCTTCGGGTCGTAGAGCAGGATCGCCACGGCCTCGCCCCGGTCGAACACCTCCCACTCCAGCTCGACCTTGCTGTCGTCGGGCCGGATATAGTCGAAGACGATGCGGCGGAAATGGCTCCAACCCTTCCACAGGGTCTCGTCCTTGAGGATGGCGATGCGGATCTGATCGAAGCGGCTCATCCGGCGGCCTTTTCCAGCCAGACCTTGTTGTCGTGGAAGGCGGCCCCGCCATGCGGCGCGACGGCATCTGCCCCGGTTAGCACGTTGATCCCCTCGCCGTCGAGATGCGCCTTGTTCGGCCACAGCCCCTCAGCCACCAGCACGCCGGGCTTGACCGCATCGGTCACCCGGGCGTGGATGCGCAGGCTCCCGCGCGTGTTGCCGATGCGCACGACCTCGCCGTCTGCGATCTCCAGCCGCGCCGCATCGGCCGGATTGACCATCACCTCGGGTCTCCCTTCCTTCTCCCGCGAGGTCGGCGTCTCGGAGAAGGTCGAGTTGAGGAAGTTGCGGGCCGGCGAGGTCGCCAGGCGGAAGGGATGCGCGGCATCGGCCACCTCGATCAGATCGACCTGGTCGGGAAACTCGGGCAGCGCGGCGACAGGCCCGAGATTGCCGAGCCTGGCTGGCGGCTTGTTCGGCGACTTGCCGTTCTGCCAGTCCGGGCGGAAGCGGAACCTGCCGTCGGCATGGCCGAAACCGTCGAGGTAATGGGCCTGACGGAACTCCGGCTGGCAATCGAACCAGCGCTCTTCCTTGAGGGTGCCGTAGCCCGGCCAGCCGCTCGCCTTCAGCATGTGGTCGATGTGCTGGTATTCCGAGAGGCCGAAACCGGGGCGGTCGGCAACGCCGAGGCGCCTGGCCAGTTCCTCGATGACGAAGAGGTTGGTGCGGACCGTTTCCGGCGGCTCGACGAGCTTCGGGCCCAGCAGGATATGGCTGTGACCGCCGCCGCGATAGACATCGTCGTGTTCGACGAACATGGTGGCCGGCAGCACGATGTCGGCGACCTCTGCGGTCTCTGTCATGAAATGCTCGTGCACCGCGACGAACAGGTCGTCGCGCAGGAAGCCCTTCTTCACCAGCCGCTGCTCGGGGGCGACATTGACCGGATTGGTGTTCTGGATCAGCAGCGCGGTCACGGGGCCGCGATGGCGCAGGGCCTCGGCGTCACCGGTCAGCACGCGGCCGATCTGCGACTGGTCGAGCATGCGGATCTCCGGATCGGCATAGCTCGTGCCCATCAATTCGGCCTTGTTCAACCGGAAGATGTCGCCGTTGTTGTGGAAGGCGCCGCCACCTTCGTGCTGCCAGGAGCCGAGCACGGTGGCGACCGACAGCGCGGCGTGCATGCCGGCCGACCCGTTGCGCTGGCGGGCAAAACCATAGCCGAGACGGAAGAAGGTCTTCTTCGTCGTGCCGATCAGGCGGGCGAAGGTCTCAATCTCCTCGACGGACAGGCCGGTGATCGCGGCCGCCCATTCCGGGGTGCGGGTCTGCAGATGAGCCTCGAGCCCTGCCGGGTCGTCGGCATATTGCGCCATGTAGGCACGGTCGGCGTAACCGTCGCGGAAGGCGATGTGCATGGCCGCGCAGGCAAGTGCCGCATCGGTGCCCGGCCGCACGATCAGGCCGAGATCGGCCTGCTTCATCGTGGCGTTGTCGTAGATGTCGATCACCACGATCTTCGCGCCGCGTTCCTTGCGGGCCTTCATCGCATGGGTCATCACGTTGACCTGGGTGGCGACCGCATTGGTGCCCCAGATGACGACGCAATCGGCCTTGGCGATCTCGCGCGGATCCGGACCGCGCAGCGCGCCGGTTCCCATGACATAGCCGGTCCAGGCCATGTTGGTGCAGATCGAGCCGAAGAAGCCGGAATAGCGCTTGGCGTGACGCAGGCGCTCGATCGAATCGCGCTGCACCTGGCCCATCGTGCCGGCATAGAAGTAGGGCCATACGGCTTCAGAGCCATGCGCCGCTTCGGCCTTGACGAAGGCCTCGGCGATCTCGTCCAGCGCGTCGTCCCAGGACACCTCCTGCCAGGCGCCCTCGCCTTTCGCGCCCTTGCGGCGCTTCGGCGTCAGCAGCCGGCCGGGGTGATAGAGCCGCTCGGCATAGCGGGCGACCTTGGCGCAGATGACGCCGGCCGTGTAGCTATTGTCGGGTGAGCCGCGGACGCGGCCGATGCGGCCTTCCGCGTCGAGATCGACGTTGAGCGCGCAGGCGGATGGACAGTCGTGCGGACAGACCGTATGACCAGTGGTTCGGATAGGGCTCGCGATGTTCATGACGTTTGTATATTGCATGGCCGGACGGCTCAAAAGCCCCATTCCGACAATTCATAGAACCCATCAGGACGACAGATGAACTATCGCCACATCTACCATGCGGGCAATTTCGCCGACGTGCTGAAGCATGCGGCGCTGGCGCGGCTGATCGTCTACCTGCAGCAGAAGGACAAGGCCTTCCGCCTGCTCGACACCCATGCGGGCATCGGCCTCTACGACCTGTCCTCCGAGGAGGCACAGAAGACCGGCGAATGGCGCGAGGGCATCGGCCGTCTGCTTGAAGCCGAGCTGCCCGCACCGGTCGCCACGATCCTCGCGCCCTATCTCGACGCGGTCCGCAGCCTCAACCCCGAGGGTGAGCTCACGCTCTACCCTGGTTCGCCGAAGCTCGCCCGCATGCTGTTCCGGCCGCAGGACCGCCTGTCGGCGATGGAACTCCATCCCGACGACAGCCGCCGGCTGGCGCGGCTGTTCGAGGGCGACTACCAGGTGCGTGTCACCGAACTCGACGGCTGGCTGGCGCTCGGCGCCCATCTGCCGCCGAAGGAGAAGCGCGGCATCGTGCTGGTCGACCCGCCCTTCGAGGAGGAAGGCGAATATGACCGCCTGATCGACGGGTTTTCGCGGGCCTGGCGCCGCTTTCCGGGCGGCGTCTATTGCCTCTGGTATCCGATCAAGAAGGGCGCGCCGATCGCCGCCTTCCACGAAGCGCTGAAGGCGCTGGAGATCCCCAAGATGCTATGCGCCGAGCTGTCGGTGAAGAGCGACCGCGACACGACCGGGCTGTCCGGCACCGGCCTCATCATCGTCAACCCGCCCTTCACGCTGAAGGACGAGCTGCATGCGGTGCTGCCCGAGCTGAAACGCGTCATGGCGCAGGATCGCTATGCGTCGCACCGCTGTTTCTGGCTACGCGGCGAGGCCACGGGTTCGGACCGGCAGGACGACTGACGGAGCGCCGTCCCGCGGTTCCCTTGACCTAACCCTGCTTTGTCAACATTCTGGCGGTAGAATGGGGAGAGCTTCCATGTCCGCCAGATCGCCGATCCGCTTCGCGCTTTCGCTTGTAGCGCTCCTGTCGCTCGCCGCCGCGACCGAGGCGGTTGCCGGCGCGCCGTCCTGCGAACAGGTGACCGGCACGGTGTCGAGCCGCTTTGCCCAGAACATGCGAAGCTTTCTGGGCAGCGACCTGTCGATCGCCGGTTTCGGCATCATCTCCGAGAGCCGGTTGGAGCCGCGGGACGGAACTCACCGTGTCGAGCGGCGCTATTGCCAGGCGAAGGTGACGACCAGCGACGGCGCGCGCCGCCAGCTCTGGTTCCTGATCGAGAGCGATTGGGGCTATGCCGGTCTCGGCTCGTCGGTCGAGTTCTGCGTGAGCGGCCTTGATCCGTGGCATGTCTACGGCGCGCACTGCCGGTCTCTGCGCTGACTCAGATCTCGTTGTCGCCGTCCGGCTCCTGCCCCGCACGGAACTGCGTCCGTTCGAAGATCGGAATGACCAACAGCGCGATCGCCAGCGGAATGAGCAGGTAGAACAGGCGGAACACCAGAAGTGCTGCAATGACGTCCGCCTGGTCCATTTCCGGCAGCCCCATGACGAAGACCAGTTCGAGCACGCCGAGCCCGCCCGGCGCATGCGAGATCAGCGCCGCGGAGAACGAGACGAGGAAGATGCCGAGCACGACGACGAAGCCCGGATTGCCGAGTTCCGGCAGGGCGAAATAGATGATGCCGGCGGCGCCGATCAGTTCCATCGGGCCGACCAGCAGCTGCGACAGGACGACGGGCGGCGCCGGATAGGTCACCTGGAAGCTGCGGATGCGCAGGGGTCGGAGCCGCAGCATGCTGGCAATCGCATAGAGGCCGACGAGACCAAGGATCACGCGACCGGTCGCCGTCGAGGCGCCCATCGGCAAGAGGTCGCCGAATCGTTCGGTAATGTCCGGCTCCAAAACAAGGACCAGACCGGTGAGAAGCAGGGCACCGAGCAGGAAGGTGAAGGAGCACAGGGCAATCAGACCGCCGATCTCGCGCGCCGTCAGCCCCTTGGAGGAATAGGCCCTGTAGCGCACCATGCCGCCCGAGATGACCGAGGCACCGACATTGTGGGACAGGGCATAGGCGGTGAAGGAGGCGAGCGCGATGAACAGCCAGTTGACCCTGCGGTCGAGATGCATCAGCGCGATGCGGTCGTATCCGGCCAGCGCGGCATAGGCGACCAGCGAACACAAACCGGCCAGGACCCAGCCATGCGTGGGGATCTGGGCGAGGCTGTCGTGCAGGTCGTCGAGTGACAGCCCACGCAATTCCTTGTAAAGAAGCCAGGCGGAAATCGCGATCGTCGCGGCGCCCACCAAAGGCCAGAAATATTTCTTCAGGGTCATCCAGTCTTGCCGATCATCTCTCCCCGATACCGAGCGCTTTGCCGCCAGACCGCTGGCGACCTGCCCATTTTGGGGATGAAGCATTAATGGTTCAACCTTCCCGGACGATATTTGGACTTTTCCTGGCCAGTTTCGTCTGGCTCGGCGCTGGCGCGGCGCACAGCGACGACCGCGGGCGAGATTTCGATTTCTACGTCCTGTCGCTTTCCTGGTCGCCGACCTTCTGTGCCACCGGCAAGGCGGCGCAGAACCGCGACCAGTGCGGCACGGCGCGTGCGTTCGGGCTCATCGTCCACGGGCTCTGGCCGCAATATGAACGGGGTTATCCGCAATCCTGCCCGAGCGACCAGCCGAGCCGGGTCCCGTCGAGCCTCGGGCGCCAGTATCTCGACATCATGCCGTCCATGGGGCTGATCGGCCATCAGTGGCGAAAGCACGGCACCTGTTCCGGCCTCTCCCAGCAGGACTATCTTTCCGCCATGCGCAAAGCCTTCGAAGGCGTGACCATACCGCCCGCGCTCAAGCACACGTCGAAGGAGACGCGTGTCGCGCCGGACGAGATCGAGCGCCAGTTCGTTTCCGCCAACCGGGGCCTCAGCCCGCGCGGCATCGCCGTCACCTGCGAGGCGGGCAAACTCGACGAAGTGCAGATCTGCCTGACCAAGGACCTTCGATTCCGCACCTGCCCGCAGGTCGACGGAAACGGCTGCCGTCAAGGCAGGATCTCCGTTCCGCCGATAGACTAGAGGCACATGTCCCAGCCTCCCGACCGAGAATCACAACCAGGACCACACCGATGAAGCTGTTCAGTTCGCCGACGTCTCCCTACTCCGCCAAGGTTCGCATGGCCGCCCACCATCTCGGCATCGCCATCGACAATGTCGTCGTCAACACCTCCGACAACCCGCCCGAACTGATCAGGAGCAATCCGCTGGGCAAGATCCCCACCCTGGTGACCGACGAAGGCCAGGCGATCTTCGACAGCCGCGCCATCATGCACTACCTGCACAGAAGCGCGAAGCGGCGGCTCTATCCGAAGAAGGACGACAAGCGCACCGAGGCCGAGGTGCTCGAGGCGCTGTGCGACGGCATCAACGACTGCCTGCTGGCGATCGTCTATGAGAAGCGCCTGCGGCCGCCGGAACTGGTGAGCCAGGACGCCATCGACCGCCAATGGGTGAAGGTGGAGCGCAGCCTCGACTATCTGAACGCCAACATGCCGAAATTCGGCAAGTCGCTGCATGGCGGGCATTTCGCCCTCGCCTCGCTGCTCGGCTATCTGATGCTGCGCTTTCCCGGCGAATGGGAGAACGGCCGCACACGCCTGGCCGCCTGGCCTGGCAAGTTTTCCGAGCGCTTCAAGGCCTACGGAGAGTTCCGTCCGCAGACGTGATCAGGCTTCAAAAGCCTGGCATTCAAACAAAAAAGCCGGGCTTGCGCCCGGCTTTTCCGTATTCTTCGTGCGTTCGGATCAGAACTTCACGCCGATACCGACCTTGACCGAGTGATCGTCGAAACCGCGCGATACCGTGGCACCGTCGATGTCGAAGTCACGCGAAGCGTAGTCGGTGTAACGATACTCGACGCGCGCCATGATGTTGTCGGTGACGAGGGCTTCAACGCCGGCACCGACGGTGTAGCCGATGGCAGCCTTGGAATCTTCGTCAGTCGCGCTCTCGATCGTGTGGTTCGCGGCGGCAACACCACCGGTCGCATAGATCAGGAACGGGTTCATGTCGTAGCCGACACGAGCGCGGAGCGAGCCGTTGACACCCTGGGTGCCGGTCAGGCCTGCGCCGGCAGAACCGTCTTCGCCGTTGTAGCCGACGTCGGCTTCAGCACCGTAAACGATCTGGCCGTTCTGCATGTTGTAACCGCCGTAGAGCGTGCCGCCGACAGCATTGGCGTCACGTTCGTCGCTGCCACCGAAACGGCCCCAGTCATAGGTGACCGCGCCGCCGACATAGGCACCGCCCCAGCCGGTGGGAGCGGCATAGGTTTCGGTTGCAGCCGGTGCTTCCGGGATCTGGTCGACGGCGTCGGCTGCGTTGGCAACCTGAAGCGCCATCAAGCTGGTGGCGGAAGCCATAAGAATCATAGTGAGGGTACGCATACTTGTCTCCTTTCGGTTCTCAGCCGCGTCAAAAACAATTCGACGACGGCTTGAACGATCGATGTAAATCCCTGCCCGTTCCGAACTAAACATGGGGGGCAATTGAGGAGTTGAAAGAGCCGAAATATGAATTCATTGTGGCACACGCGTGACGAAAATTGGATGTTGCTTAACGGCAACAAACCTTTCATTAACCATAACCATGTGTAAACGCGGATATACTGATATCGCCTTAAGTTAAACTAAAATTACGTCCAATTATACGCTGCATCGCAGGAAGAAAAGAATTAGCGAATCCCTATGCAAACAGGCACCGGGCGTCCTATATGCCAAGCATAACCGCATAGAACCAAGTCAGATCGCTATGGAAAACAACATCCCGAAGACGGCCCTCGTCACCGGCTCGGCAAAGAGACTTGGGCGCGCAATTGCTCTCGACTTGGCCCGCCACGGTTTTGCCATCGCAGTGCATGCGAACCACTCTCGGGACGAAGCGGAGAGCCTTGCCGGCGAGATTCGTGGTCTAGGCGGACGGGCGACGGCACTGCAGGCCGACCTGCGGGACCTCGACGCCACGGCCCGGCTGCTGCCGGACGCCGCCACTGCGCTCGGACCGATCGGCCTGCTCGTCAACAATGCTTCCGTCTTTCTGGAGGACAGCGCAGATGCCTTCGATGCCGATATCTTCGACCAGCATTTCGCCCTGCATGTGCGCGCGCCGGCGATCCTCGCCTCGGCGCTGTACCAGCATCTTCCGGCCGATCGCGACGGGCTGATTGTCAACATCATCGACCAGCGGGTGCTGGCGCCGACTCCGCGATTCTTTTCCTACGGCCTGTCAAAGGCCACGCTGTTCGCCGCCACGCACACCATGGCGCAGGCCTTCGCCCCGCGGATTCGCGTCAACGGCATCGGCCCCGGGCCGACGCTGAAGAGCGCGCGGCAGGCGCAGGAGGATTTCCAGGCGCAGATCGACGCCCTGCCGCTCGGACGCGGACCGGAACTCGGGGAATTCGGCCGGACGATCCGCTTTCTTTTTGACACGCCGTCGATCACCGGCCAAATGATTGCGCTCGATGGCGGACAGCATCTCGCCTGGCGTGGAGCCGGTGCAACGGAGATCAATGAATGACCGGAGGAAAGCTGCCGGACGGCGGCATTCTCTATGACGGAACGGAAGAGGACGACGACATCGTCGTCGAGAGCGATGCGCCGCGCGCGGTGTTGAGCGTCGACTGGAGCGTGACCAACGTCAACGAAACCGGGCTCGTCGGCGCCGAACTGATCGGCGAGTTCGTCAAGCAGCTGCCCAACAGCCCCGGCGTCTACCGCATGCTCAATGCCGAGGGCGACGTGCTTTACGTCGGCAAGGCGCGCAGCCTGAAGAAGCGGGTCTCCAACTATGCCCAGGGCCGGCTGCATTCCAACCGGCTGACGCGCATGGTGCGCGAGACGGCCAACATGGAATTCGTCACGACCCGGACCGAGGTCGAGGCGCTGCTGCTGGAAGCCAATCTTATCAAACGCTTGCGCCCGCGCTTCAACGTGCTGCTGCGCGACGACAAAAGCTTTCCCTATATCCTCATCACCGGCGACAGCCGGGCACCGGCAATTTACAAGCATCGCGGCGCGCGCGGCCGCAAGGGCGACTATTTCGGCCCCTTCGCCTCTGCCAGCGCGGTCGGTCGCACGATCAACTCGCTGCAGCGCGCCTTCCTGCTTCGGACCTGCACCGACAGCGTGTTCGAGAGCCGCACCCGACCCTGCCTGCTGTTCCAGATCAAGCGCTGTTCCGGCCCGTGCACCCACGAGATCTCGGACACGGACTATGCCGAACTGGTGCGCGAGGCGAAGGACTTCCTCTCGGGCAAGAGCCAGAACGTCAAGGCATCGATCGCAGCGGCGATGAACGAGGCGGCCGAGAATCTCGATTTCGAGCGCGCCGCCGTGTTCCGCGACCGTCTGGCCGGCCTCAGCCACGTGCAGAGCCACCAGGGCATCAACCCGGCCAATGTCGAGGAGGCGGACGTGTTCGCCATCCACCACGAGGGTGGGCTCACCTGCATCCAGGTCTTCTTCTTCCGCGCCGGACAGAACTGGGGCAACCAGGCCTATTTCCCCAAGGCCGATCCGCAGATGAGCAGTGCCGAGGTGCTCAACGCCTTCCTCGCGCAGTTCTACGACGACAAGCCTTGCCCGCGGCTGATCCTGCTGTCCGAGGTGATCGAGGAACAGGAACTGCTGGCGATGGCGCTCACCGAACGCGCCGGCTACAGGGTGCAGATCCTCGTGCCGCAGCGCGGCGACAAGAAGGACGTCGTCGACCACGTGACGGCCAATGCGCGCGAAGCCCATGGCCGCAAGCTCGCCGAGACGGCATCGCAGGGGCGCCTGTTGCAGGGCTTCGCCGAAACCTTCAGCCTGCCCTACGTGCCGCGCCGCATCGAGATTTACGACAACTCCCACATCATGGGCACCAATGCCGTCGGCGGCATGGTGGTTGCTGGCCCGGAAGGCTTCGTCAAGGGCCAGTACCGCAAGTTCAACATCAAGTCGGAGGACATCACCCCGGGCGACGACTTCGGCATGATGCGCGAAGTGATGACCCGCCGCTTCTCGCGTCTTCTCAAGGAAGAGGGAAAGCCCGACCGCAGCGTGGTGCCGGACGATTCAGCCGATACCGCCTTCCCCGCCTGGCCCGACGTGATCCTGATCGACGGCGGACAGGGCCAGATGACGGCGGTACGCGCCATTCTCGATGAACTGGGCATTTCCGACAGCGTCACGGCGATCGGCGTCGCCAAGGGTGTCGACCGCGATGCCGGGCGCGAGCGGTTCTTCGCGCTCGGTCGCCCGGACTTTACCCTGCCGCCGCGCGATCCCGTGCTCTATTTCATCCAGCGCCTGCGCGACGAGGCGCACCGCTTCGCCATCGGCTCGCACCGGGCACGGCGCAAGAAGGAAATGGTGCGGAACCCGCTCGACGAGATCGCCGGCATCGGCCCGACGCGCAAGCGGGCGCTGCTGCAGCATTTCGGAACGGCGAAGGCCGTGTCGCGCGCCGCGGTTTCCGATCTCACGGCCGTCGAGGGCATTTCCGAGGCGGTTGCCCGGCTTATTTACAACCATTTCCACGAAAACGCCGCAGACTGACGCCACCAAGCGTGCTTTCATCACTCGCCAGCTTAAAAACAATTAAGAATTCTTGTGTTGACGGTCGCGTCGGGAAACCGTCATCTACACTCGAAAATCATCCGACAGACAGGGCATCATGGCTTCGCGCGCTTACAACATTCCGAATCTCCTGACCTATGCGCGCATTCTCGCCGTGCCGCTGATCGTCGTGTGCTTCTTCATCGAGGGGCGGCTGGAGAGTTCGGACTTCGCCCGCTGGACCGGCCTCGGCATCTTCATCGTCGCCTCGATCACCGACTATCTGGACGGCTATCTCGCGCGCATCTGGAACCAGACCTCCAATATCGGCCGGATGCTCGATCCGATCGCCGATAAGCTGCTGGTCGCCTCGGTGCTGCTGTTGATGGCGGCGGACGGGACGATCGCGGGATGGTCGCTCTGGGCCGCGATCACCATTCTCTGCCGCGAAATCCTCGTGTCGGGCCTGCGCGAATACCTCGCCGCGCTGAAGGTCAGCGTGCCGGTGACGCAGATCGCCAAGTGGAAGACCACCGCACAGATGTTCGCGCTGGCCTTCCTGCTGGCCGGCCCGGCCGGCGACAAGGTCCTGCCCTACACCACCGAAATGGGCATCACGCTGTTGTGGATCGCCGCCGTTCTGACCTTCTACACCGGCTACGATTATTTCCGCGCCGGCGTGAAGCACATGGTGGACTGAGGATGACGAAGCTCGTCTATTTCGCCTGGGTCAGGGAGCGGATCGGCAAGGGGGAGGAAGAGATCGATCTTCCGGCCCATGTGAAGACCGCGGGCGACCTGATCGCCCATCTTGCGACCCTTGGCGAGGAATACGAGAACGCCCTGCAGTTTCCCAAGGCCATCCGCGTCGCGATCAACCAGGAGCATGTCGAGCACGACGAGCCGATCGCGGGCGCCCGCGAGATCGGCCTCTTCCCGCCGATGACCGGCGGGTGACACGGGCTCGCCGCGTGACCATGCAAGCGGGAGGAGCGCTGAGATGACCAAGCCGAACGTGCGCGTCCAGAGCCAGGACTTCGACCTCTCCGCCGAGAGCCGGACCCTCACCGAGGGTCGGGCCGATATCGGCGCGGTCGTTTCCTTCGTCGGCCTTTGTCGCGATGAGGCCGGCACGCTTTCGGCGCTCGAACTCGAACACTATCCCGGCATGGCCGAGGCCGAGATCCGGCGCATCGGCGAGACGGCGATCGACCGCTTCAATCTCAACGGCCTCACCGCCATCCACCGCTTCGGCCGCATCGCGCCGGGCGAGCAGATCGTGCTGGTGATCGCCACCGCCCCGCATCGCCAGGCCGCCTTCGACGGCGCCAGTTTCATGATGGATTATCTGAAGACCTCCGCGCCCTTCTGGAAGAAGGAACACCGCAAGGACGGCACGGCCGGCGACTGGGTCTCGGCCAAGGATGCCGACGACCGCGCCCGCGACAAGTGGCGCTGATCAGGCCCGTCAGATCCGGTAGAGGTAGAGCCGCGTCTTCCGCGTGTCGTCGACCTCGACGATCGCATCCGGCTCAACGTCAGGCACGGCAAAGCTGTTGCTGACGAACAGCGTGCCGGGCCGCATCTCGGCCCTGGCTTTCAGGAACATCCTCGGCATCGGCACCGGTGAGAGGAAACAATAGACGACGTCGTGGGCCGACAGGTCTTCGTCCCAAATGCTGCGATAGGCAAACTCGGCATTGGGCAGGCGCCGCAGCATCAGCCGGATCCGCGATGCCAGGAACACCAGCGGTGCGGTTTCCACGCCGCGGGCGCGCAATCCCGGATTTGCGCCCGCCAGGAAGGTCACCACGCCGCCCATGCCGCTGCCGAGGTCGACGAAGGACGTCGCCTTTTGCTCGGAGACGATCGTGTCCAGGGCCTGCCAGGTCTTGCGGTTGGTGAGATAGAGCGGCACCTGCTCGGACGCGCTGTTCCAGTAGATCAGGGCGCAGACGATAAAGGCGGCAAGATAGGCCCAGGCCGGCACCACGGCATTATAGGCAGCGGCAAGCGGCAGCAGGATCTGGATGGGGATCCAGAAGGGCGAGAGGCCCAGCAGCCTGCCGATCAGCGCCGCGGCGAGTCCCTGGGCAACCAGCAGCAGCGGCCCGCCGACCGGGATCGCCTCCCGCAGCCACAGCACGAGCGCCAGAACCAGGCCCTGCGAGACGAGGACCTTCAGCCAGGGGATCAATTGCCGGCGAATGCTGTTCATGGGTCCGTCTGGCGATCTGGCGTTTGCGGGCGAATCCGGCACTGGCCGCATCCTCACCCCATAAAGCGCGCCCGAATGCCGTCGTCAATCGCACCTCTCGGCGGTCCACCGGAAGGTGCCGGTGGCGCTTAGGTCCGGCCGTGACAGGCGCTCAGACCCGCGCCTCGCGGCGATACATCACGGCAAGCAGCACCAGCATGGAAAAGAGCGCCATGTCGCGCCAGGCGAGTGGCAGGTAGGAGCCCCAGAGCGTCTCGGCGAAGCCGTAGAGTGCCGCTCCGAGTGCCGATCGCAGCGGCACGGAATGACCGCCGATTGCGGCGATCAGCACCACTTTCAGGCCGAACAGCAGGCCGGAGGAGAAATCCATCGTGCCGTAGTAGGACGTGGCCAGGATGGCGCAGACGGTCGCGACGAAGGCGGCGAACAGATAGGACAGCGCGAAGACCGCGTCGGCGTTGACGCCGCAGAGCTGTGCGGCACTGGCATCGTCCGCCACCGCCCGCCAGACGCGCCCTGCCCTCGTGCGCACCAGCAGCAGATGGCCGAGCGCCACCAGGGCGGCCATGATCGCCGCATTGCCGAGCTGGATGGCCGTCAGCCCCACCTCCACCCCGCCGTGCCGGAAGAAGACGAGCCGCTCGTTGAGAAAGGGCGACAGCCAGATCTCGCGGCTGTCCATGGCAAGCCGGGTCGATTCCGACAGCAGGATCAGCAGGGCGAGCGAGGCGACGATGACGGCATTCGGCGAATGCCGGTGCAGCGGCCGCATCACGTAGCGCGCAATGCCGCCTGCCGTGCCCAGCGTATAGAGCAGCGACGCGACCGCGGCGAGCGTGAGGGCAGCCGGGAGGATGAGGAACAGGCGATCCCAGGCGAACTGGGCAAAGATCAGGAAGATCTGCCCCGAGAAGGCGAAGAGCGCGCCATAGGTGATGTCCGGACGCCGCGTCATGCCGAAGATCAGCGCATAGCCGAAGGCCAGCGCCGCATAGAGCGCCGCGATCGGCACGGCATTGGCCAATTGCTGCAAGAGATAGACCATCATCGCCTCCGCTCGCATTTATAACTGGTAAAAACCGTTTTACCAGTTATAATTTCGCATGACCTTTTCCTGGACCCCGCATCGTTTCTCCGGTGGCGCACTGGCGCTCGACGTCGCCAACAGCGTCATCCTGCGCTTCGATGGCGCCCGCAGCATCGACCGTTTCGCCGTCGAGGAGCAGCTCGCCGCCTTTCCGGCCGCGGCCGAGCAGTTCTGTGCCGAACGCGCTCTCTTCGGCCCGATTGCCCCGGTCGAAGCATCCAACACCGCGGATTTCCTGCACCTGCGCGAGGCGATCGACCGGCATTTTCGCGCGCAGGTTCTGGGGCAGGCCGATCGCCGCACTCTGGCCGACCTGCTGGAAGCAGCCGCCCTGATGCTGCGCTCGGCATCGTCGGAGACGGCGCTCGAGGCGGCAACCGCGCGCTCGGCCCTGCAACTCGCCGCCACGCCCGAGCCGGATCGCCTGAAGATCTGCGGCAATTGCGGCTGGCTGTTTCTCGACCGCAGCAAGAACCGCAGCCGCACCTGGTGCGACATGGCGGTCTGCGGCAACCGCATGAAGGCCAATCGCCATTATCGGCGGACACGAAAGGAAGACACGACGTGACAGCCCACCGGAAAACCCTGCTCCTCGCCGCCGTCGTCCTGGCGCTCGCGGGATGCCAGCGCGACGATATCGAGAAGCCGCTGGTGATCTCCGGCAAGGTCTTCATCTTCAACTACCGCGTGGCGCAGGCGACCGCCGTCATCACGCTGGCGCGCAACGGCACTTTGCCCGACGAGAGCTATGTCGAGACGACCTTCGAGAACCCGGCCGGCGGCGCGCCACACGTGACCCGGGCGAAGATCTTTCCCTTCTGGAAGAAGGTGACGGTCGAAAGCCCGCCGATGCGCTGCATCGCCAAGGATCGTCCCTATGCGGTCTCGATGCGGATCGTCGATGCCGGCGGGCGCGAGCTGCAGACGATCGAGACGACCATCGTCTCGAGCCAGGACCAGTCGATTTTGCCGTCGAAACCGCTGGTGGTCGGACCGGTCTACACCAAGAACCCGGAGGTCTTCAAAGCCGATGGCAGCGCCGACTATGCGCAGGACCTCTCCTGCCCGAAATGAAAGAACCGGGATCTTTCGACCCCGGTTCATCAAACTTTGCAAGGCCTTGTGCGGCCGAGCTCAAATCCCGATTCAGCCGACGATTTCGGTGTCCGAGAACCAGTACTTGATTTCCTGGGCAGCGGTTTCCGGAGCGTCCGAACCGTGAACCGAGTTCTCGCCGATCGACAGGGCGTGGGTCTTGCGGATGGTGCCTTCGGCAGCCTGGGCCGGGTTGGTGGCGCCCATGATCTCGCGGTTCTTCAGGATGGCGTTTTCGCCTTCGAGAACCTGAACGACGGTCGGGCCCGAGGTCATGCCTTCAACCAGTTCGCCGAAGAAGGGGCGTTCCTTGTGAACGGCGTAGAAGCCTTCGGCTTCGCGCTTGCTCATCCAGACGCGCTTGGAGGCGACGACGCGCAGGCCGGCGTCTTCGAGCATCTTGGTGATGGCGCCCGTCAGGTTGCGCTTCGTTGCGTCCGGCTTGATCATCGAAAAGGTGCGTTCAATCGCCATCGGTCTAGTCCTTTTGTCCTATTGGGAAAGTGGGCGGTTTCTAGCCGTCTCAGGCCCTGAAAACAAGGGGGATGGACGAATTTCACGCCAGCGTCATACTAAACATCGCCATCCTGACGCGACGCCTCCTGGCCCAGGGCGTACAAGTTACGGCCATCCAGGGGAGCGGTCCATGCAGAGATTTTCCGACAGCGCGCGGCGCTTTACACGGGCACTGCCCGACACGGCGGTACACTGCTCGATCCTGCAGGCCTCGACGGGGCAGTTCCGGCATTTCCACATAGACCATCCGGCCGTCATCCTGGTCAGGCAAGGCTGGAAGCGCGCGGCAACCGAGCATGCGCAGGTGACCGCAGGGCCACGACAGGCGATATTCCTGCCCCAGGGTCTCGAATGCACGGTGACCAACGGGGTCGGTGAGAATGGCGCCTATCATTCCGACGCCTATGTGCTCTCTCCCAACCTCGTGGCGCTTTACGCCGACCCGAAACTCCGTCCGACCTCGGAGGCGACGCTGATCGAGCCCGACAGCGGATTTTGGCAGGCGCTTGAGCGCGCCCGCGAAACGATCTCGCAAGGGGATGAGACCGAAGAGGCGGTGCACCGTCATGTTCTCGGCGAACTGGTCATCCGGCTGCAGGCGCTCGGGATCGGCATGCTGCCCGATGCGCGCGAAAACCTCGCCCTGCGGATCCGCACTCTGGTGCGCGCCGATCCCGCCTGCGACTGGCCGGCCGGCACGATTGCCCGCCAGGTCGGGATGAGCGAACAGACGCTGCGGCGCAAGCTGGCTCTCCTTCACACCAGCCTCACCGAAGTCATCGCCGACGTGCGCATGACCACGGCGCTCGCGCTGCTGCAGGCAACCGAGCTGCCGATCAACCGCATCGCGCTCGACGTGGGTTATGAATCGGCATCGAAGTTCGCGGCGCGGTTCCGCAGCCGGTTCGGCCTCTCGCCGCGAGACATCCGGGTCGCAGCGGAAGCGGATGAGCGTTCCGGAGCAGAGGTCGAGCGCCCCAGAGCCGCAGCCGAGTAATCATCGGACTAGTGTCGGGCTTGCCAATCCAAAGGAGCCCGACCATGACATTCCGAACCTTCGCCCTCGCCGCCACACTGACCGCCTTCGCCGGTATGCCCGCTCTCGCGGCCGATTTCTCCCTGGTAAGCCCTGACCTCAAGGACGGCGGCAGCCTTGCCGAGGCGCAGGTCTCCAACACGTTCGGCTGCGACGGCGGCAATGTGTCGCCGGCGCTGTCGTGGCAAAACGCGCCGGCCGGAACCAGGAGCTTCGTCGTCACTGCCTATGATCCGGATGCGCCAACAGGCTCGGGCTTCTGGCATTGGGTGATGTTCAACATCCCTGCCGATGTGGAAGGGATCGATGCCGGCATCACCCCGGACGGCGGCGCGCCCAAGGGCGCGGTCCAGAGCCGGGCGGATGGGGGTTTTGCCAGCTATCTCGGCGCATGTCCGCCGCCCGGCCAGACGCATCGCTATGTCTTCAGCGTCACGGCGCTTTCGGTCGACAAGCTCGAACTCGACGAGACCGCGAGCGGCGCGCTGATCGGCTTCATGACCAATGCGAATGCGCTGGCCCGCGCCTCCATCACGGTCACCTACGGTCGCTGAGCGGCGTTCGGCCCGCCCTCGTTCAGGCGACCGCCCTCGCCTCTCCGTCAAAGAGGTCGAGGCAACGCTCGAACCACAGGCGGGCCGGATCGTCTTCGGCCAGATGGATCGAGCCGGTGGTGATACGCAGCCATTGCAGCGCGCCGAACGGGATGTAGTCGCAGAACAGCGGCCGCTCGCCGCCTATGAAAGGCTGGAACTTCAGCATGTGCCGCAGGGGCTCGAGCTTGGCCGGGAAGGCGGCGATCTCGGCGGCGCGGTCGGGCGCCACCTGTTCCAGCTGCTTGCCGAAGCGTTCCTCGCGGTTGGTGCGGAAATAGGCCTTGTCGACGGGTGCCAGCATGTCGTGGATGTCGAGCAGCGCGATACGGCTGATCGCGGTGTGCAGCACCATCTGCGAATAGCCTTCGACGAAGCGCGCCATGGCCTTGCCGCCCTCGCCGCGAAACAGCGACGGCCGCTCCGGATAGGTCTCCTCCAGATAAAGGGCGATGGCAAAGCTGTCGGCCACCAGTTGCTCGCCGTCGCGAAGCAACGGGACGATCTTCGTCGCGCCGTTTTCCACCTTGGGAATTTCGGTGAACGGCAGCGGCGCCTCGGCGAAATCGAGGCCCTTGTGGCGCAGCGACATCACCGTCTTCCAGCAATGGGGCGAGAACGGGCGGGCGCTGTCGGCACCGCAAAGGGTGTAGAGCGTTCTGGACATCGGTCATTCCTCGTGGCGATGGCGGACGGTGGGGTGGTCGCGGCGAACTCGACCGTAAATTCTGCCAATAATCAAATCAGGAAATTTCATCGGTTTCATCAAACCAACTTGTGGCGATCCCGGTTAGGATGCCGCGAGCCCAATCATCGGAGACAGTCATGCGCCAGCATTTCCAGATGTTCGCCGCCTATAATCGCTGGGCGAACGCCCTTCTCTACGAAGCCGGGGGCCAGCTCGACAACGAGGAACTCAACCGCAATGTGGGCGGGTTCTTCGGCTCGCTGTTCGGCACGATGAGCCACATTCTCGTGGCCGACCGGATCTGGCTGCATCGCTTCACCGGGCAAGGACCGAGCTACCAGGCGCTCGACGCGCGGCCTTGCGACAATTTCGCCGACCTGGCCTCAGCCCGCGCGGCGGAGGACGAGCGGATCGTCACCTGGATCGGCGGCCTGAGCGACGAACAGCTCGGGGCGACGATCGCCTACACGCCGGTGAGCAACCCGGTGCCGGTCAGCCACAAGCTGGCACCCGGCCTGTCGCACTTCTTCAACCACCAGACCCATCACCGCGGCCAGTGTCACATGACGCTGACGGCGCTGGGCAAGCCAAGCCTCTCGCTCGACCTGCTCTATTTCCTGCGCCAGAAGGGCCAGGCCTGGCTTTAGGCGCCGGTCGAGCGATATTCTGAACGAGAAAAGCCGGCGGATCGCTCCGCCGGCTTCTGAACGTTGTTCATGCGATGCGCCGGTCAGGCGGCGCGCTGGCGCCGTGCGTAGCCGTCGCTGCCGGAGATCTGGAAGCGGACCATCAGCTGCTCGAGCGCGGACGCCTCATTGGCGAGCGACTGGATGGCGGCCGAAGATTCCTCGACCATTGCCGCGTTCTGCTGGGTATTGCGGTCGATCTGGCCGATGGCAGCGTCGATCTCGGTGAGACCGGTCGACTGTTCGCGCGCGCTGCTCACGATCTTCTCGACCTCCAGGCTGATGGCGGTGACTTCGTTGGCGATGGTGTGCAGCGCCTCGCCGGTCTGGTCCACCAGGCCGACACCGTTCTTGACCTCGGCGCCTGAGGCATTGATCAGCGCCTTGATGTCCTTGGCGGCATTGGCGGAGCGCTGGGCGAGCTCGCGGACTTCCTGGGCGACGACGGCAAAGCCCTTGCCGGCTTCACCGGCACGCGCCGCCTCGACACCGGCGTTCAGCGCCAGCAGGTTGGTCTGGAAGGCGATCTCGTCGATCACGTTGATGATCTGCGAGATTTCGCGCGAGGACGTCTCGATCTTGCCCATGGCCTGGACGGCATTGGTGACGATCGAGCCGGAGCGTTCGGCGCCGTTGCGGGCATGCTCGACCAGACGGCCGACATGTTCCGCGACCTTGGCCGTCTGCTGCACGGTTTCCGTGACGTTGCTCAGCGCGCTTGCGGTCTCCTCGATCGAGGCGGCCTGGCGCTCGGTCCGCGCCGACAGGTCGTGGTTGGCGTCGCCGATCTGGCCGGTGCCGTCGCGGATGATCCGCACCACCTGGCTGACCTGGCCGAGGACCGATTCCAGCCCCTCCACCGAGGCGTTGAAGGCGCTGCGGAGCTTGTCCAGTTCGCCGTCAAACTTCTCGGAGATGCGGTGCGAGACATTGCCGGCGGCGAGCTGGGTCAGCGCCTCGTCCAGCTTCTGCACGACGAAATTGACGGCTTCGGCTTCGCGGGCCTTTTCCTGTTCGCGCTGCGTCCGCAGTTCTTCGGCATGTTCGTCTGCCTGACGGGCCTGCTCGGCCATCGTCGTGGCCTTGCGTTCGGCGCTCGTGGCCGCCTCGACGGCTGCCTCGGATGCGACGAAGGCGCTGACGACCGAATGGGTGAGCGCGATCAGGACGCCGCTCTGCAGGATCAGCACGACCGCATGCAGGACCACGCGGGAAAAGTCGGACTCGCCGGGGAAGATCGCGAAGGGCATGGCGAAGAACAGCAGGATGTGATGCACGGCGACCAGGGCCGCATAGCCGATGATCGCGCGCCAATCGACCCAGACCGCACAGATCGCCAGCGAGGCGAAGAAGTACATGTGGATGTCGATCTGCAGCGGCGAGCCGGCAAAGGAGTAGACGAGCACGGCAACGGTTGCCGCATGCGCCATCGAGGTGACGACGCGGGTGGTCGCGCCGGTGCGATCCTTCATCCAGGTGAGGGTCGCCGAACCGACGATCAACAGGGTGGCGACGACCGCGAAGACGTCAAAGCCGTCGGCCCGCAAGGCGTTGCGAAGCGCGATCAACGCCAGATTGAGCCACAGAAGCGCGACGATCCCCGTCGAAGCCTTGTATCGCAGTGCGTTCAGAGCATTCATGTCAGTTCCCTTCGAGGCAGCCGACTGCCAAATCATGATTCAAGACAAGGAGAGCGCCAGCCCGCATCAGGCGGCCGGCAAAATCATTTGCATCGGAATAGGCAACCGAAACCCATGCATAGCGCCCGGACCAGACGAGCCGACCGCCCGCATCGCCGATCACCTGCATGTTCCCGCTCGCGTCTTTTTCCGGATCCGTCACGACCAGGACGAACGGCCCGGCAGGACGCACCCAGACCGCCACGATCAGCAGCAGGAAGAAAGCGAAGTGTGCCAAGACGATCGACTTCTGGATTGCCATAAGTCGCTACTCCTCGTTCTTTCGCGCACCGCTCCTCGCTCAGTGGCGTTGCTTTGCGACCGGATCCCTCCAGATCCGATATCGTCGCGCCGCAGTGTCAAAATAGACGGCGCCAACTAAGATTTAATTAAGTTCTATAGGTTCGCCGAAGTTGTCGCTGCCGGACAGAGTTGGCCAAGCAAGTCCGGTCTCACATCCCGGTTCAGCAGGCATTAACCCTCGTTCGACCTAGCCGGCCGCGTTTAACGGAATGCTGATACTTGCCGGCAACATTCTCCCGCAAAGCCTTGACCGGCCTATCGACAAGCAGACCGGACCAATCCGGCGGACCACGAAGGGGAATGCCATGCAGAACGATGCCAGCACCGCGCAACAGAGACACCAGCAGAATGCGCGGATTGCAGCCGGTCACGACCAGCTGCAGAAGGTGGCAGGCTACATGGCCAAGCACATGATCGGCGGCCTCCCCCGCAATTACGAGCTGGTTCACGAGGCGCTCAACGGCCACCATCCGGCCCTGGCGCGCGGGCTCGCCGCGCTCGGCCAGCGCCCCTCCCAGCACGATCTCGACCAGCTGGGCCTGAAGCATCGCCTGCTCGGCCATTGCGGCATCGCCGAAGAGAGGTTGCAGGCGGACGCGGCCGGCCTGCTCGACAAGCTCGGCGAACACGTCTCCCTCGGCATCCTGCACAAGCAGACCTTTGCCCGGGCGCTGGAGACCATCCTTAAATCGATCCGCGAGGACGAAGGCCGCGGCGTTGGAGACCTGATCGCCGAACTGGATTTCCTCAACGGGGCGACGAGCGACCTCCTGCATTCGGAAACCGAGCTCGGCTTGAAGCTCAAGACCGGCCTGCAGCAGATCGAGGCGGCCAAGCGTGCCGTGGAGACGGCCAAGGCGGCAACGGAGAAGGACAGGCTGACCGGCCTGCCGAACCGGCTCTCCTTCATCAAGCGCCTGGAGGATCTGTACGGGCATGACGTCCCGCCGACCGGCCATGCGCTGCTTCTCGTCGACATCGACGACTTCCGCTCGATCAACCACCAGTATGGCGAAGAGGCCGGGAACCGGTTGCTGCAGAGGCTCGCGACGATCTTCCGCAAGACCATCAAGAAGAACGACGTGGTGGCACGCATCGACGGCGACGACTTCGCCTTCCTGTTCAGCGACGTCGCGGCCGAAGATGCGCATGTCATCGCGGAGCGCCTGCACGCCGCCGTCGAGAACAATCTGGTCTTTGCCACCGAGCATGGCTCGACCCATGGCGGGCTTGGCCTGTCGATCGGCTTTGCGCTCACCCATGATGCCGATGAACCAATGCAGCTGCTCGCCCATGCCGAGGCGGCGCTGAACACGGCGCGGGCCAATCCGCGGGCACCGATCGCCGGCTATCCGCCGGAGCGCAGCCGTCCGGCCGGACGCCACGTCGCCTGACGGCGAAAGGTCATCGATCGGGCGGCACGCCTGTTGCCCGGATGCCACCTTCGCCCGGTCACCCGCGATCACGGCCCTCGTCAATCCGCCCGCAGCTTGCCTTTGTGTCGCACATCGGCCAAAAGCGCGGACATGATTACCATCAACGACATTTCGGCCCGCATTGCCGGCCGCCTTCTGATCGACCACGCCAGCGTCTCGCTGCCGAGCGGCACCAAGGCCGGTCTCGTCGGCCGTAACGGCGCCGGCAAGTCGACGCTGTTCAAGATCATCACCGGCGACCTCTCGCCCGAGAGCGGTTCGGTATCGATCCCGAAGAATGCGCGCATCGGCCAGGTGGCGCAGGAAGCGCCCGGAACCGAGGAATCGCTGATCGAGATCGTGCTGGCCGCCGACAAGGAACGCGCGGCCCTGATGCTCGAGTCTGAAACGGCGACGGATCCGCACCGCATCGCCGATATCCAGGTGCGGCTGTCCGACATCGACGCCCATTCGGCCGAAGCGCGCGCCGCCACCATCCTTGCCGGCCTAGGCTTCGATGCCGAAGCGCAGCTGCGTCCTGCCTCGTCGTTTTCCGGCGGCTGGCGCATGCGCGTGGCGCTGGCGGCCGTGCTGTTTTCCGAGCCCGATCTGCTGCTGCTCGACGAACCGACAAACTATCTCGACCTCGAAGGCACGCTGTGGCTGGAAGACTATGTGCGGCGCTATCCGCACACCGTCATCGTCATCAGCCATGATCGCGACCTGCTCAACACGGCCGTCAATTCGATCATCCATCTCGACCAGAAGAAGCTGACGTTCTATCGCGGCGGCTATGACCAGTTCGAGCGGCAGAAGGCGGAAGCCGACGAGCTGCAGACCAAGGCCAAGGTGAAGAACGAGGCGGCGCGCAAGCACCTGCAGAGCTTCATCGACCGGTTCAAAGCCAAGGCCTCGAAGGCCAAGCAGGCGCAGAGCCGCGTCAAGGCGCTGGAGCGCATGGGCACGGTCGCCTCGGTGATCGAGGACCATGTGCAGCCGATCACCTTCCCGGAACCGGAGAAGCAGCCCGCCTCGCCGATCATCGCGATTTCCGGCGGCGCGGTCGGCTACGAGCCCGGCAAGCCGATCCTCAAGAACATCAACCTGCGCATCGACGCCGACGACCGCATCGCGCTGCTCGGTTCCAACGGTAACGGCAAGTCGACCTTCGCCAAGTTCATCTCCGGCAGGCTCAAGGCCGAAAGCGGCGAGATCAGGCTGGCACCGAGCCTGAAGATCGGCTTCTTTGCCCAGCACCAGCTGGAAGACCTCGTCCCCAACGACACGCCGGTCGAACACGTGCGCCGGCTGATGCCGGGTGCGCCGGAAGCCAAGGTGCGCGCCCGCGTCGCGCAGATGGGCCTTGCCACCGAAAAGATGGCGACCGCAGCGAAAGACCTGTCGGGTGGCGAGAAGGCACGCCTGCTGATGGGCCTTGCCGCCTTCCATGCGCCGAACCTGCTGATCCTCGACGAACCGACCAACCATCTCGACATCGACAGCCGCCGGGCGCTGATCGCGGCGCTCAACGACTATGAGGGCGCGGTCATCCTGATCTCCCATGACCGCCACCTGATCGAGGCGACCGTCGACCGATTGTGGCTGGTCAACAACGGCACGGTTTCACCCTTCGAAGGGGACATGGAGGAGTATCGGAGCCTGATCGTCTCTTCCGGTAAAAAAAAAGACGAAAAGGACAAGCCTGAACCCGTAGCCGACCAGGCGAGCAAGGCCGACCAGCGCAAGCTGGCCGCCGAGCGGCGCGCCTCGCTTGCGCCGCTGCGCAAGAAGATCAACGATATCGAGGCCGAGACGAAGAAGCTCGAAAAGCTGATCGCCACGCTGGATACCGAACTCGGCGATCCCGCGCTTTACGAGAAGAGCCCGGCCAAGGCCGCCGAAAAGGTCAAGCAGCGCGGCGAAGCGGCCGCCAGGCTCTCCGCTGCGGAAGAACAGTGGCTGGAACTTTCCTCCGAATATGAAGAGGCGATGGCAGGCTAGCTGCCGTCTCCGCTTTCCACCGATCCATGACATCTTTCGAACTGCCGAAAGACCGGCAACCCGCGTGCCGGTCGTGGCGTTTCATGCCTGCGGGCCATTGACGGACCGCCTTCGCCACAGCGCCACCGCCGTCGACCGCGCGCCAGCCTCAGGGGCCGAAGCTGTGGTCTAACCCGGATTGAGCCCGCGCCCGCGTCGCGTCTCGAAGCTGCCACATCACTTAACCGAAACGTAACAGCCCCCTGTTAAATATGGGAATACTCCCCTTCGCGCGGCGCGTGCTCACTTCTCGGTAATGCGTATGAACAGGCATATTCGGAACTTCCTCGGCGACCGCCGCGGCAACATCGCGATCACCTTCGCCTTCCTGCTGGTGCCGCTCATCAGCGCGGTGGGCATGAGCCTCGACTATGTGCGGGCCTACAACATCCGCACCAAGATGCAGGCCGATCTGGACACCGCGCTGCTCTCCGTCGCCAAGGATATCGGTACGCTGAACAACGAAGCGATCGAGGCGCAGATCCAGAACTGGTTTGCCGCCCAGACGAACCTGACCGACAAGGGCTACGAACTGAGCGATATCGACATCGATACGACCAGTCAGGAGATCACCGCAAAGGCCAAGGTGACCGTTCCGACCACCCTGCTGAGGATCGCCGACATCGACAGCGTGGACGTCAGCGTCAGTTCCTCCGTCGCGGGGCCTGGATCTTCCTACATGAATGTCTACATCGTGCTCGACAAATCGGCCTCGATGATGCTGGCCGCGACGAGTGCCGGCCAGACCGCGATGCAGGACACGGCGGGCTGCGCCTTCGCATGCCACGTGTCCGAGGGCAGCCACACCTACAAGGGCAAGAGCTACTCGACGAACTATGCCCTGGCCAAGGCAATGGGCGTGCAATTGCGAACCGACGTCGCCATGAACGCCGTGTCGGAGGTGCTCGACATGATCGACGTCTACGACTCGGCACACAAGCGCATCAAGGTCGGGTTTTACACGGTCGGCAAGACCGCCGCCGAAGCCCTGGCGCCGACCTATTCGACCACGACGGCACGCAAGGTGCTCACCAACGACGCCAAGAAGATGACCGGCGCGACGTCAGAGGATGCCACCTATTTCGACTATTCGTTGACGGCGCTGAAGAAGTTGATCGGCACGGCCGGTGATGGCAAGACGGCGAACTCCCCGATGAAGCTCGTCCTCATGCTGACCGACGGAATCCAGTCCGAGCGCAACTGGGTTCACCAGACGGCAAACGGCATCCGCTTCCCCACCGCGGTCGACAGCCTGCGGAAAGCCACCACGCCGCTCAATCCGGATTGGTGCGACAATGTGAAGGATCTCAATGCAGCCTTCGGCGTCCTCTACACGGAATACCTGCCGATGACCTGGGACTGGGGCTACAACGTCACGGTCGGCGAGAAGATGTCGACCAGCGTGTTCTCCTCCGTCTGGGGAGGCAAGATGCAATCCGGCAGCAAAAACAAGACCAGACAGGCCTATATTCCGGTTGCACTCGAAGAATGCGCATCCAGCAGCGACCTGTTCCTCCAAGCCAGTTCGGCCGCCGAGATCGAGGCCGGTCTCTCCAGCCTGTTCCAGCAATATGTCGCCAAAGTGCGGCTGACGAACTGAGGAGGACGCCATGCATGTGAGCCGGCGTCTGATCCGGGACAAAGAGGGAGCGGCGGCCATCGAGTTCGGCCTGATGGCCATGCCGTTCTTCACGCTGCTCTTCGCCATTCTCGAAGTGGCCTTCATGTTCTTCATCGACAGCTCGCTCGATGCGGCCCTGCAGATGACGGCGCGGCAGGTGAGGACGGGCAAGGCATCCACCGAGAACTGGAACCTCGCGACCTTCAAGTCCAAGGTCTGCGCGAACATGTCGCTCGCCTTCGACTGCGAGAACAAGCTGCTGGTCAAGACCACGGCTATGGCCGACTTCTCCTCCGTCAGCTACGTCTCGGCGGTGAAGGACGGCAAGATGTCGGTGGCGGAGAGCTTTTCGGCCGGCAAGTCGGGCGACTACATGCTGATCCAGGCCTTCCTGCCGTTCGACAGCGTGCTCGGCTTTGCCGGGGTCGATGCCCACACACTCGACGATGGTTCCTACGCCCTGGCGGCGGCGGCTCTGTTCAGAAACGAGCCCTTCGAATGACCATGTCCGACAAACGCACCGACAAAAACCTCCTTTCTTCGACACGAGCCGGCAGCCTCGTCCGGCGTCTGCTCAAGGATCGAAGCGGCCTGTCCGGTCTGGAGTTCGCCATCCTCCTGCCTGTCATCGTCATGCTGTTCGCCGCAACGCTCGATCTGGGCGAAGCGCTGATGGTCAACCGGCGGGTCAACCAGATCGCGACGACGACGAGCGACATCGTCACGCAGGAATCGGCCTGGTCCAATCAGCAGCTGAAAACCCTGCTCGACGGCGCCACCAGCATTCTCGAACCCTTCGTGGCCAACCCGGCCACGGTCCTGGTTTCGGTGCTCGACATCGACGCCAAGGGCCAGGCGACCGTCAACTGGTCGTACGGCTACAACATCGCAGCACTGGGCGCCGGCGCGCAGTCACCGGTCGACATACCCTCGACCATCAAGCAGCCCGGGGTGCAGATCGTCGTGACCGTGGTGAAGTTCGAAATGACCACGACCTTCACCTCGCTCCTGTCGAAGGTGACCGGTCTGGACAGCTACCAGCTGAGCAGCAACGCCTTTGCCCGCCCGCGGGTCGGCGACACGGTCGAACACAAATAGGCAGCCGCTGTACCCGGGCTGGAGCGCCGGCGGTTCGCCGGAACGCGGCTTATGCCTTCTTTTCCCAGCGTCCTTCGTGGGTCTGCTGCCAGTAGGTCAGCTTGTGACCCTCGGTCTTCAGCTTTTTCCACTGGCCGCGCGCGCCCTCGAGCTGTTCCTGGTTATGGCCGTCGAAGACGAAGACGACCCTGTCGTAGTCGAGCGCTTCCGGCGGCTCGGCGCCGTCCACCAGGAAGCGGACGGTGGCGTCGTTACGATTATCCTGCTCACTCGTGATCAGCACGGGCTGGCCTTCCGCCCCTTCGACGGAATCCGTGCCGTGCGGCAGAAAGCTGTCGTCGCGAAAGGTCCACAAATGCGTGTCGAGCGCATCGCGGCGAGCGGCATCGGCGGTCTGCACCGCCACTTTCCAGCCCCGCTCGACGCTCTTTTCGAGAAGCGGCGGCAGGGCATCCTCGAGCTTCGATTCCGTCAGATGGTAGAAGAGAATCTCGGCCAAGGCCCCTGCCCTTTCCAGTGTCACGCTTCGTAGTTGGTCCGGACCAGCTCGTCGAGCAGGCGCACGCCGAAGCCCGAGCCCCAGGACTGGTTGATCTCGTCCGAAGGCGAGGCCATGGCCGTGCCGGCGATGTCGAGATGAGCCCAGGGCGTATCCTTGACGAAGCGCTTGAGGAACTGCGCGGCGGTGATCGAGCCGGCATGACGGCCGCTCGAGTTCTTCATGTCGGCGAACTTCGAGTCGATCATCTTGTCGTAGTCCTTGCCCATCGGCAGGCGCCACAGGCGCTCGTTGGTGACAAGACCGGCAGCGAGCAGCTTTTCCGAAAGCGCATCGTCATTGGAGAACAGGCCGGCATGCAGATTGCCGAGCGCCACCAGCACGGCACCGGTCAGGGTCGCCAGGTTGACCATGAACTCCGGCTTGAAGCGGTCGTTGCAGTACCAGAGCGCGTCGGCGAGCACGAGGCGGCCTTCGGCGTCGGTATTGATGACCTCGATCGTCTGGCCGGACATCGAGGTGACGATGTCGCCTGGCCGCTGGGCATTGCCGTCGGGCATGTTCTCGACGAGACCGATGATGCCGACGACATTGGCCTTGGCCTTGCGGGCGGCGAGCGTGTGCATCAGGCCGGTGACTGCAGCCGCACCGCCCATGTCGCCCTTCATTTCTTCCATGCCGGCGGCCGGCTTGATCGAAATGCCGCCGGTGTCGAACACGACGCCCTTGCCGACAAAGGCGATCGGCTTGTCCTTGGACTTGCCGCCCTTCCAGTGCATGACGACGAGGCGCGGCGGACGCACCGAACCCTGGGCCACGCCGAGCAGCGCGCCCATGCCGAGCTTCTTCATTTCCTTTTCGCCGAGGATCTCGATATCGACGCCGAGCGCCTCGAGCTTCTTCGCCGTGTCGGCGAATTCTTCCGGACCGAGCACGTTGGCCGGCTCGTTGACGAGGTTGCGGGCAAGGTTCACCCCCTCGGCCACGGCCTCTGCGTCGGAGAAGGCCTTCTTCGCGGCAGAGGCGTCGGCCGTGACAATGGTGACCTTCACGTCCTTGTCGTTGGTGTTGCCCTCGTCGTCGCCATTGGCGTCGTTCTTCTTCTTGCTCTTGTAGGTGTCGAACTTGTAGGCGCGCAGCAGCATGCCGAGCGCGAAGTCGGCGGCCGCCTTAGGTGAGATCTCCAGACCGGGAACGTCGAGAAAGACGGTCGCCTTATCGGCGCCCTTGAGCGCAGCCGCCGCCTTGCCGCCGGCCTTCAGCCAGTCATGCGCCGTCAGCGCCGCCGCCTTGCCGAGCCCGACGACGACCATGCGGTCGGCTTCCGAACCATGCGGCGCGACGATGTCCAGCACGGACATGGACTTGCCGGTGAATTTCGCGACCTTGGCTGCCCGACCGAAGATACCGGCCGGATCGGCATCCGTGACACCGGCCGGAAGCTCGGCTTCGACCGTCTTCAGCAGGATGGCGACACCCTCGGTAACGCGATGGGACTTGGAAAAGTTGATGTCGATCTTGCCGGTCATGGGGACTCCAACGAACGATGGAAGGGAGAAAACTTGCGGACCGCGATCTTCTCCTTTTCCGTCTCGAAGGCAAGGAAAACCGGACGGTGCTTGGACACAATCCCCGATGGAAGGAACGTGATCGCGCCGCCTCTTGTCAGGCGAAGGCGACTGCGGATAGGTTCCGCGCGCTCCTCGCCGGCACGGCGGGGCCAGGCCTGTCGAGATGGAACCGCCCTTGCCGAAGCCCGACCACCAAGCCCTGATCGAAGCGATCCGCCGCGATGCGGACGCCTATCGCGCCTGCGTGCTCGCCCTCGCGCTGCTCACACTCTGGTGCCTGCTGCTGGCGATCTTCCATTTCGTGCCGTCGCTGGACATCGCCGCAAGTGCCGCCTTCTTCGAAAAAGCCGCCTGCCCCGAGGGAACCGCTCCGGGTCAGGTCTGCGGCGACTTCCCCTATCGGCTGGACGGGCTCTTCCTCTTCCTGCGCAAGGTGCTGTTCTATGCCCCGTCGGCCGCCGCCGTCGTCGTCGTGATCGCCCTCATCATGGCGCTGCAGCACCACGGCGCCACCTACGAGCCGCAGAAGGTCCGCCGCTACAGCCAGTCGCTGATCGCCTTCTTCCTCGGCCCCTATGTGCTCGTCAACCTGCTGCTGAAGAGCTATTCCGGCCGCCCGAGACCTCACCAGACTGACCTCTTCGGCGGCGAGCTGCCCTTCATGCCGGCCGGGTCGTTTTCTGGCCAATGCGACAACAATTGCTCGTTCATTTCCGGCGAGGCCGCCGGCGCGGGCTGGCTGATCTGCCTGATCCCGCTGCTGCCGCAACGGTTCCGCCTTGCGCTCGCGCCGGGCATCATCGCCGTCTCGCTGGTGACGCCTGCCTTCCGCCTTTCCTTCGGCGGACATTATCTTTCCGACGTCGTTCTCGGCTGGCTGTCGTCGCCCGTGGTCTTCGTCCTGGTCTTGGCCGTGTTCGAAATAACGCGAGTGCGGAAAAACGCAGCATGACACGCAGGAAAAGCGAAGACGCGCTGTCGCCAAAAAGCCGCAAGCGTCGTAGAGAGAGCCAATCCTCAATCGCGGGCGTGATCCGGTCACCGCGCTCCCAGGGAACGGCATGAAGCTTCTCGAACTCTACATCCTGCGGCGTGTCGGCCAGATGTTCCTCACCGCGCTTCTGCCGGTGCTGGCGATCATCTGGACAACGCAGGTGCTGGCGCGAATCAACCTGGTGACCGACAGCGGCCAGTCGGTCGGCTCGTTCATGAAGCTCGCAACGCTCATCCTGCCGACGATCATCCCGGCCGTCCTGCCCTTCGCGCTGGTGATAGGCATCACGCAGACGCTGACGGCGATGAACAACGATTCGGAGCTCGCGGTCATCGACGCGGCCGGCGCGCCGCGCCGCACGATCTCGAGGCCGCTGCTGATCGCCGCCGCCGTGCTCAGCGTCTTCTCCTTCCTGATGGCGAATTTCGTCGAGCCGAAGCTGCGCGTCAGCACGCGCGAGATGATTGCCGCAGCCTATGCCGACCTCCTGTCCACGGTTATCGAGGAGAAGAGCTTCCGCCGCATCGAAGACGGCCTCTACGTGCAGATATCCGAGCGCCTGTCGGGCCGCGTGCTGCGCGGGCTGTTCGTCGCCGATTCGCGCGATCCCGCCTATTCGCTGATCTACTATGCCCGCGAGGGTGCGGTGGACGAGAGCGGAACCGCGCTGGTGATGAAGGACGGCGAAGTGCAGCGCAAGACCCCGAACGGCGAGGTCTCGATCGTGCGATTCGATTCCTATTCCTTCGACCTGTCGGACCTGTCGCAGACGCGCAGCCAGGCCCGCCTGCACGCGATCGACCGCGACCTTTCCTTCCTGCTCAATCCCGATCCCAACGACCCCGACGTGCAGAAGAACGGCGGCGAGTACCGCAGCGAACTGCATCGCCGCATGAGCACCTGGGCGATGCCGCTGGTGTTCGCGCTGATTTCGCTGGTCATCTGCGGCAATGCCCGCTCGCATCGCGAGGCACGGCTGCATCCGATGGCCTCGTCGCTCGCCATTGCGCTTGGGCTCTACTGGCTGTCGAACTACACCGTGAAGCTCGCCGAAGGCGACGCGATTTATGTGCCGCTTGTCTATGCTGTGCCGGTCGTCGGCGGCGGGCTTTCCGCCTTCCTGCTGTTCAGCGGACGCCAGCTGCGTCTGCCGCGCAGCATCCGCCATGCGCTGGCGCGCCTGTGGAACGCGATGTCGGCCTACTTCCCCCGTCGCGAATCATCGGGCAAGGGTTCCACGCCATGATGTTCACGCTCGGCCGCTACTTCTTCCGTCGCTATGTGACGACCATGCTCTGGTTCCTCGCCGGCGTGATCGCGATCGGCTATCTGATCGATTTCAGCGAGACCTCGGGACGGCTCGCCGGACGCGGCTTCTTTTCCGTCTGGGGCCTTTTGTGGCTGACCGCGCTTCGCCTGCCGCTCATCCTGCAGCAGACGATCCCCTTCATCACGCTGTTCGTCGGCATGACGACGCTGATCGCGCTCAACCGGAAATCCGAGCTGGTCGTGGCCCGGGCCGCCGGCATTTCCGTCTGGCAGTTCATGACGCCCTTCATCCTCGGCGCCTTCCTCGTCGGGCTGGTCACCTCCTTCGTCGTCAATCCGCTTGCCGCCTTGGGACAGCGCCAGGCGCTGCAGATCGAGGCAAGCTCCCGCGAAAGCGGCGCGCGGCCATCGTCCAACGCGGTGCCGTGGCTGCGCCAGATCAGCGGCAAGGCCGACGTGATCATCGGCGCGGAGACGGTTCTCGAGGACGGAACCTTCCTCGTCGACGCCGTGCTGATCCATTTCGACAGCGACGGTCGCATCATACTGAGACAGGATGCGCACTCGGCGAAATTGAAAGATGGTTACTGGATGCTTACCGACGTGACGGAAACCCGTCCCGGTGACGTACCCACAAGGCTCGCCACAGCCAAAGTCAGTACCAATCTGAAACAGGAATTCGTCCAGGAACGTCTGGCGCAGCCGGAGACCGTTGCTTTTTATGAGCTTTCTCGAAAGATCGCGGTGGCAAGATCATTCGGCGTGTCGACCAAGGCGCTGGAAACGCAATTCCATTCCCTGCTTTCACTCCCTTTCCTTTTGGTCGCAATGACGCTGATTGCTGCAACCGTTTCATTAAAATTCAGTAGGTTCAACCAGTCGCGCTCGGTGATTCTGGGTGGAATCCTGTCCGGCTTCGTGCTTTATGTGGTTACCGTGCTTGTAAAAGCATTCGGAAGCAGCGGTGTCGTACCGCCGTTCGTCGCGGCCTGGGTTCCGGTCGTCGTGGCGATGGCCCTGGGAGCGACAATCCTGCTTCATCAGGAGGATGGTTAGTGGCGGCAAGTGACCGCGAGAAGATCAGAAGGCTAGCCCTAGCCCTGCTGACGGGAGTCGCCGTGTGCGCATTCGTGTCGCCGGCCGTCGTCGCACGTGCCCAGGACAGCCAGTCGGCCTCTTCGCTCGTGAGCGGTATTCCCGAAGACGCCAAGCTTCTGCTGGCAGCCAATGAACTGCTTTACGACCGTGACGCAGAACGCGTCACGGCGGTCGGCGGTGTGCAGATCAATTACGGCGGCTACCAGATGGTGGCCCGCAAGGTCGTCTACGACCAGAAGTCCGGCCGCATGACGGCCAGCGGCAATATCGAACTGGTCGAGCCGGGCGGCAACCGCATCTATGCCGACACGCTCGACGTCACCGACAATTTCGCCGACGGCTTCGTCAAGGCACTGAGAATCGAGACGACCGACAACACGCGTCTGGCTGCCGAAAGCGGCGAGCGGGTGAACGGCACGGACATGATTCTCAACAAGGGCGTCTACACCGCCTGCCTACCCTGCGCCGATCATCCGGAACGCCCGCCGCTCTGGCAGGTCAAGGCCGAGCGCGTCATCCAGAATGGCCAGAAGCATACCGTGCGGCTGGAGAAGGCCCGATTCGAGCTGTTCGGCCGCACGATCGCCGTGCTGCCGGCGATCGAGGTTCCCGACCACACGGTGAAGCGCAAGTCCGGCTTCCTCTTCCCCGAGATGCGAACCTCGGAAAACCTCGGCTTCGGCCTGACGGTCCCTTATTACTTCGCCATTTCGAACCAGCGCGATGCGACCGTCAAGGCGACTGGCTTCACCAGCCAGGGCGTGCTGCTGGAAGCGGAAATCCGCCAGCGGTTCGAGAGCGGCACCGCGACCGTTCGCGCCGCCGGCATCGACCAGTTGCATCGCGAGAGCTTCGACGCCAATACCAGCGACGCCAACCGCGACCTGCGCGGCATGGTCGCGTCCGAAGGCAAGTTCGAGATCAATCCGCGCTGGACCTTCGGCTGGGACGTGATGTTCCAGAGCGACAACAATTTCGCCCGCACCTACAGCCTCGAGGGCCTGGACGACACGACGCATACCAATCAGGTCTATCTGACGGGTCTCGGCAAGCGCAATTCCTTCGACATGCGCGGCTATTATTTCGACGTCCAGGACGCCGACACCGAGAACACCGCGGAAAAGAAGCAGCCGACCGTGCTGCCGTCCGTGGACTACGCCTATTATGCGCCCGAGCCGATCGCCGGCGGGCAGCTCTCGGGCAATCTGAACTTCACCGCCCTGTCGCGCTTCAAGTCGGACGAGTTCGACGTCGACACCAATGGCGACGGCGTGGACGACCTGACCCGTTACCGCGGGCTGGAGGGCACGTCGAGCCGCCTGTCGGGCGAGCTCGAATGGAAACGCACGCTGAGCGTTCCGGGCGGACTGCAGCTGACGCCGCTGCTCGCCGCACGGGGCGACGCCTTCGGCCTCGACCTGAACGCACCGGTCGGCTACACCGGCGACTTCACCACCGAGACGGCCGAAACACGCCACATGCTGACGGCAGGCCTCGAAGCCCGCTATCCGGTCCTGCTGACCACCAACAACAGCAGCCACATCATCGAGCCGATCGCCCAGATCTACGCGCGTAACGACGAGCAGCTGGCCGGCCGCCTGCCGAACGAAGACGCACAGAGCTTCGTCTTCGACGCGACGAACCTGTTCGAACGCGACAAGTTCTCGGGCTATGACCGCGTCGAGGGCGGCACGCGCGCCAATGTCGGGCTGCGCTATACGGGCTCCTTCGACAACGGCTTCGGCGTCCGCGGCGTTTTCGGCCAGTCCTATCACATCGCTGGGCTGAACTCCTTCGCCACCGACGACCTGGTCAAGGCCGGCGCCGATTCCGGCCTCGAGACCGATGTCTCCGACTTCGTCGGCATGGCCGGTGTCGACATGCCGAACGGCATGTCGGTGGCCACCAATGTCCGGCTCGACGAGCGTACCCTGGCGCTGCGCCGGACCGATGCGAACGTCTCCTTCTCCAACGAGAAGCTGCAGACGAGCCTCACCTATTCGCAGATCGCCGCCCAGCCGGAATACGGCTTCACCGAACGCAATGACGAGATCCAGTCGGCAAGCTCGATCAAGGTCAACGAATACTGGTCGCTGTTCGGCTCGGTCACCTGGGATCTCGACGAGAGCGTGATCAACCGCAAGGGCATCGGCATTTCCTACGCCGACGAGTGCACCGTCTTCTCGCTGGTCTATTCCGACAAATACGACCCGGAAGAGGAATCCGCGAGCGACTGGTCGATCGGTGCACGCCTGACCTTCCGCACGCTTGGCGACGTCAAGATCGGCGATACGCAGCTGGCCGGCTTCAATTGATCGAGGTTTGCTGACAAAACCCCTGACTATTGCGGGTTCTCGTCATTGTTTCGCCGCACGGATTGTGCAATCGGTGCGGCAGATTATACTTTCACCGGACTATGCGTACGCGAGATGAGCGCTTTGCTGCTCCCGCTGGAGAGGAAGATGATGGCCATTGCAATGAAGGGGAAGCGGATGGTTGTCGCCTGCGCGGTCGCACTGGCGATCATCGCGGGTGACGCATCCGTCGTCAGCGTCGCGCAGGCAGCAAGCCAGGTTGCCGCCGTCGTCAACCGCACCGCGATCACCAATGGCGACGTCTCGCGCCGCGTGGCCTTCCTTCGCCTGCAGCGCCGCAAGGGCAACCTGAACCAGGTTGCCAAGGACGAACTGGTTGAAGAAGCGCTCAAGCGCGAGGAGATCGCTCGCGTCGGCATGTCCGTCAGCACGAGCGAAGTCGATGCCGCCTATGCGCGTTTCGCCTCGGGCAACAAGATGTCGCCGCAGCAGATGGACAAGATCCTCGGGCAAGCAGGCGTCGGCGTCGAGCATTTCAAGGCCTATATCGCCGTGACGATGAGCTGGCCGCGGCTGGTGAATGCCCGTTACGGCACGAAGGGTCGTCTTTCCAACCAGGACCTCGTCACCCGCCTCTTGGAAAAGAAGGAAAAGCCGGTCACGACCGAGTATTTCCTCAAGCAGGTGATCTTCGTGGTACCGGCTGCCAAGAAGGGCATCACCGGCAAGCGCAAGGCCGAAGCCGAAGCGTCCCGCGCCAAGTTCCCGGGCTGCGACGGCGCCATGGATTTCGCCAAGAACTATCTCGACGTGTCGATCCGCAATCTCGGCCGCGTGCTCGAACCCGAGCTGCCGCCGGACTGGAAGCCTCTGATCGAGAAGGCCAAGGGCGGCACGACCGGGACGCGCGTCACCGAACGCGGCGTCGAATATCTGGCGATCTGCAACCAGCGCCAGGTCTCTGACGACGTCGCGGCCGAAGTCGTGTTCCGCGCCGAGGATCTCGGCAAGGAAAAGCAGGACGAAAATCCGAACTCCAAGAAATATCTGGACGAACTGCGCGCGAAAGCACGGATCGTCAACAACTGAGCCGAGCACCGGATGACCCCTGCCGACGATCTTCCTCTTGCGCTGAGCCAGGGCGACCCGGCCGGCATCGGTCCCGACATTGCGCTTGCCGCCTGGGTGAAGAGGACGGAGCACCAGCTTCCGCCCTTCCTCTTCATCGGCGATCCGGCGGTCTTGGCCGTGCGCGCCCGCCAGCTTGACCTTGACGTTCCCCTCAAGGAAACGGATGCGGCCGGTGCCGTCGGCCTGTTCGACAAGGCCCTGCCCGTCCTGTCCGTGCCGATCGGCTTCGACGTCGTGGCGGGCGAGCCGCATGTCGCCAATGCCAAGGGCACGATCGCGGCAATCGAGACCGCCGTGCAGCTTTGCTTCGACGGCAAGGTCCGCGCTATGGTCACCAATCCGATCGCCAAGGCCGTGCTGTACGAGGCAGGTTTCGGCTTTCCGGGTCATACCGAATTCCTCGCCGACCTCGCCAAGCGCCGCACCGGCGAAACCTACCGACCGGTGATGATGCTGGCCGGCCCGAAGGTCCGGGCCGTGCCGGTGACGATCCATATTCCGATCAAGGACGTCCCCGGAGCGCTTTCCGAGGCGGTGATCGTCGAGACCTGCCGGATCGTGGCTGCCGATCTCAGGAACCGTTTCGGCATCGACCATCCCCGTCTTGCCGTTGCCGGCCTCAATCCGCACGCAGGAGAAGGCGGCGCGATCGGCCACGAGGACGAGGACATCATCCATCCGGCCATCATGAAGCTGCGCAGCGAGGGCATCGATGCCTTCGGACCCCTGCCGGCCGACACCATGTTCCATGACGAGGCGCGCCGCCGCTACGACGTGGCGGTCTGCATGTATCACGATCAGGCGTTGATCCCGGTCAAGGCCCTCGGCTTCGACGACTCGGTCAATGTCACGCTCGGCCTTCCCTTCGTCCGCACGTCTCCGGATCATGGTACGGCCTTCGGCATCGCCGGCCAGGGCATCGCCCGCGAAGACAGTCTGGTCGCGGCGCTGAAACTCGCCGATACGATCAGCCGGACGAGCGAAGCGCAATCCTGATGGCCGCCATCGACGGACTGCCGCCGCTTCGTGACGTCATCGCCCGCCACGGGCTCGACGCGCGCAAGGCGCTCGGCCAGAATTTCCTGCTCGACCTCAATCTCACCCAGAAGATCGCGCGGACTGCCGGTCCGCTCGAGGACGTGACCGTGTTCGAAGTCGGCCCCGGCCCCGGCGGCCTGACACGCGCCATCCTGTCTCTCGGCGCCAAGAAGGTCATCGCCGTCGAGCGCGACGCACGCTGCCTGCCGGCGCTGGCCGAAATTGCCGACCACTATCCCGGACGTCTCGAGGTGATCGAGGGCGATGCGCTGAAGACCGACTTCGAGGTGATGGCGCCGGACAGTCCGGTCAAGATCATCGCCAACCTGCCCTACAATGTCGGCACGCAGCTGCTGATCAACTGGCTGCTGCCGCGGACGTGGCCGCCCTTCTGGCAGTCGCTCACGCTGATGTTCCAGCGGGAAGTCGGCCTGCGCATCGTCGCAGACGAGAGCGACGACCATTATGGTCGGCTCGGCGTGCTGTGCGGCTGGCGCACCGACGCGCATATGGCCTTCGACGTGCCGCCGCAGGCCTTCACGCCGCCGCCGAAGGTGACCTCCTCCGTCGTCCATCTGGTGCCGAGGCCGCAACCGCTGGAGTGCGACGTCGAAAAGCTCGAACGGGTGACACAGGCCGCCTTCGGCCAGCGCCGCAAGATGCTGCGCCAGAGCCTCAAATCGCTCGGCGGAGAGACGTTGCTCGGCAAGGCGGGGATCGATCCGGCGCGTCGTGCCGAAACCCTGTCGGTCGAGGAATTCTGCCGTATCGCCAATCTGCTTTAACGGCAGCATTCCGGCCGCCTATTGGTCGCCCGCAACCATGGGTCAAACCCGGGCGCCCGCTTCCGGCCCCCCGCCATTTGCCTCCGCGACCAGCCAGTCCGCCAGCTGCTCGACGCCTGCGCGCCGTGCCCTGGAGACGAGCAGCCAGTAGCCGCGTTCCTTGCGCTCCAGAACGGCTCCCGCGCGGCAGAGCATGCCGCTGTCGATGATCTGGTCCACCAGGCCGAGCCAGCCCAGCGCCAGCCCCTGCCCTGCCAGTGCGGCCTGGATGACCATGGCATAGGTATTGAAGCTCATGTCGCCGAGCATGGCGTCGGCCTTGCGGCCCGTCCCGGCCTCGGCCAGGTAGCTCGTCCATTCGAACCACGGCGACGGTCCGGCGGCATCCAGGTGGATGAGCGGCACCCCGGCCAGAGCGCCCGGCTCGTCAAATGGCCCATGCTTGGCGAGAAAGGCCGGTGTGCAGATCGGCAGGACCCGCTCCGGCATCAGCAGGACACCCTCCTGGCCGAACTCGCCGCGCGACCCGAAGGCAACCGCGATGTCGGAATCCTCCTCCCAGCCCGGCGCCAGCCGCTGGGTCGCGACAATCTGCAGATCCAGTTCCGGATGCGACTGGCGAAAGGCATGCATGCGGGGAATGAGCCACAGGCTCGAAAAGGCATAGTCGGTGCAGAGCCGGATGACCGGCCTGTTGCCCGCCGCACGGATGACGCGCTCCAGTTCGTCCAGCTCGGCGACCGTGCGCGCGGCGATGTCGAATACGCGCCGACCTTCGTCCGTCAGGGCCACGCCGCGATGCAGCCGCCTGAGCAGAGGCACGCCGAAACTCTGCTCCAGCTGGCGCATCTGGTAGCTGACGGCGGGCTGGCTCAATCCCCGTGCCCGGGCGGCCGCGGACAGCGAGCCACGCCGGCCGATCTCGACAAGCAAGCGCATCCATCCGAGGTCCACCGGCGCGTCTGCCATAAACACCCTTTATGCCAATCATCGAAATTATCCAGCTTCACAGCCTATCGTAGTTTCCGTTTCAATAAACCTAGCGAATGTCAAAAAAAGAGGGAACGAAGACATGCACAAGAACAAAGGCTTGACCCGTTACTGGCTCGGCGGCGCCGCAATCGCCGTTACGATGTGCACAACGGCACCGGCGCAGGCCGCCGATGCCGAAAGCTGCCAGACGATCCGGCTCTCCGATCCCGGCTGGACGGACATCACCGCGACCAACGGCGTGGCGTCGGTGCTGCTCGACGCGCTCGGCTACGAGGCCGAGGTCAAGACGCTCGCCGTGCCGATCGGCTACCAGTCGATGAAGAACGGCGAGATCGACGTCTTCCTCGGCAACTGGATGCCGGCGCAGCAGGCCTTCATCGACGACCTCAACGCCGCCAAGGCGGTCGAGGTGATCAACAAGAATCTCGAAGGCGCCAAGTTCACCCTGGCGGTGCCGACCGCCTCGGCCGAGAAGGGCGTCAAGGACTTTGCCGATCTCGAAAAGCACGGCGACGAATTCGAACGCACGATCTACGGCATCGAGCCCGGCGCACCGGCCAACCTCAACATCCAGAAGATGATCGACGCCGGCGAATTCGGGCTGAAGGACTGGAAGCTCGTCGAATCCGGCGAACAGGCCATGCTCTCGCAGGTCGAACGAGCGACCAAGGAGGGCAAGGGCGTGGTCTTCCTTGCCTGGGCTCCGCATCCGATGAACGAGCGTTTCCAGATCACCTACCTCTCCGGCGGCGACGCCCATTTCGGCCCCAACTACGGCGGCGCCGAAGTCTATACCCTGGCCCGCACCGGCTGGTCGGAGACCTGCCCGAACGCGGCGAGCCTGTTCAAGCAGCTCAAGTTCGAAGTGGGCATGGAGAACGTGTTGATGGGCGAGATCCTTGGCGGCAAGGATTCCAAGGAGGCGGAGAGCGCCTGGCTGAAAGCCAACCCCGCAGCGCTCGAACCCTGGCTGACCGGCGTGACGACCTTCGACGGCAAGCCGGGTGCCGAAGCCGTCAAATCGTCCCTCGGGCTCTGAGAAGGAAAGCACCGTGCAATCCCGTCCCAACATCCTGATCCTGATGGTGGATCAATTCAACGGCACGCTGTTTCCGGACGGGCCGGCCGAATTTCTCCACGCCCCCCATCTGAAATCCCTGGCGAAGCGCTCCGTGCGCTTCGCCAATGCCTATACGGCCAGCCCGCTTTGCGCGCCAGCCCGCGCCTCGTTCATGTCGGGGCAATTGCCGAGCCGCACCCGCGTCTATGACAACGCCGCAGAATTCGCCTCCGACATTCCGACCTTCGCCCATCACCTGCGCAATGCCGGCTACCAGACCAGCCTGTCGGGCAAGATGCATTTCGTCGGCCCCGACCAGTTGCACGGTTTCGAGGAGCGCCTGACCACCGACATCTATCCTGCCGATTTCGGCTGGACACCGGACTATTCCAAGCCGGGCGAGCGCATCGACTGGTGGTACCACAATCTCGGCTCGGTCACCGGGGCAGGCGTGGCCGAGATCACCAACCAGATGGAGTATGACGACGAGGTCGCATACCATGCGACACGCAGGCTCTACGATCTGTCGCGCGGCCAGGACGAGCGGCCGTGGTGCCTGACGGTAAGCTTCACCCACCCCCACGACCCTTACGTGGCGCGGCGCAAGTTCTGGGATCTCTACGAGGACTGCCCGGCGCTCGATCCGGCCGTTCCGGCAATCCCCTACGCCGACCAGGACCCGCATTCGAAGCGCCTGATGGATGCCTGCGACCACACCGCCTTTAGCATCACCGACGAGGACATCCGTCGCGCCCGGCGCGGTTATTTTGCCAATGTCTCCTATGTCGACGAGAAGATCGGCGAGATCCTCGACGTCCTGGAGCGCACCCGAATGGCGGACAATACCGCCATCCTGTTCGTCTCCGACCATGGCGACATGCTGGGCGAGCGCGGCCTGTGGTTCAAGATGAATTTCTTCGAGGGATCGGCCCGCGTGCCGCTGATGCTCTGCGCGCCCGGTCTCGAGCCCGGGCTGATTGCCCAGCCCGTATCGACGCTCGACGTCACGCCGACGCTTGCGCGCCTTGCCGGCATCGACATGTCGGCCCTCGCTGCCTGGACCGATGGAGAAGACCTGCTGCCGCTAGTGACCGGCAAGGGCTCGCGCAGTCCCGTGCCGATGGAATATGCGGCGGAAGGTTCGATTGCGCCGCTGGTGGGTTTGCGCGACGGGCGCTTCAAGCTGACGCTGTGCGATCAGGATCCGCCGATCCTCGTCGACCTCAAGGCCGATCCGCAGGAACTGCAGAACCTGGCGGGGCAGCCGGCCCATGCCGAGACCTTCCAGCGCCTTTCCGCGGCAGTGACCAAGCGTTGGGACCTCAAGCGTTACGACGCGGCCGTCAGGGAAAGCCAGGCCAGGCGCCACGTCGTCTATGCGGCGCTCCGCAACGGGGCCTACTTCCCGTGGGACTACCAGCCGCTGCAGAAGGCGTCGGAGCGCTACATGCGCAATCACATGGATCTCAACGTGCTCGAGGAGAACCAGCGCTTCCCGCGCGGCGAATGATGCGGCGGCCTTTCTTCCGGCCGGGATCGTCTATCCGCTCCCGGCCGGAAGGACTGAAAGGTGCAGTCGCGTAGCGACCATCGCAAAAACGACTTCGCAAACGCAGGCGCGGCCCAGGGCTAAGCTGCCTTGGAATCGTGACTAGGCTTCAGCGACCGTCCGACGTAACCAGCGTGCTGACGAAGTCGAACAGGCCGTGGCGACGGTCGCGGCGCAGGCGTTCGGCCTTGACGATCGATTGCACGGCGTCGAAGGCGGCATCGAGATCGTCGTTGACGATAACGTAGTCATATTCGCGCCAGTGGGAGATCTCCGCCCGGGAATTGGCAAGCCGGGTCTGGATGACTTCCTCGGTGTCCTCGGCACGGCGGTGCAGCCGGGATTGCAGTTCCGCCATGGTCGGCGGCAGGATGAATATCGACACGACGTCCGCCTTCATCTTGTCCTGCAGCTGCTGGGCACCCTGCCAGTCGATGTCGAACAGCATGTCGCGGCCCTCCGACATGGCAAGCTCTACGGGATCGCGCGGCGTGCCGTAGAAGTTGCCGTGGACCTCGGCCCATTCCAGCAGGGAATCGGAGTCGCGCATGCGTTCGAAGTCGCGCTGCGAAACGAAGTGGTAATGCACCCCCTCTATCTCGCTCTGCCGCCGCTGGCGCGTGGTGACGCTCACCGACATGCCGATCTGGCGGTCGCGTTCCATCAGATTGCGGGCGATCGTCGACTTTCCCGCGCCCGACGGCGACGAGATCACCAGCATCAGCCCGCGGCGCGCGATCGGTATGATCGTCCCCTTGCCCTCTACCATCGGTTCACTCCAAATTCTGGACCTGTTCGCGGAACTGGTCGATCACGACCTTCAACTCGATGCCCGCGGAGGTCACGGCCACGGCGTTCGACTTCGAGCAGATGGTATTCGATTCGCGGTTGAATTCCTGCGCAATGAAATCGAGCTTGCGGCCGACCGGGCCGCCCATGGCGAGAAGATCGCGGGCGGCGGCGACATGCGCCTTCAGCCGGTCGATTTCCTCACGCAGATCGGCGCGGGTGGCCAGAAGCGCCGCCTCGGCATAGAGCCGGTCGCGATCGAGCGTCGCGGCAGCACCGATCAGCGCGGCGATCTGGCTCTCGAGCTTGCGGGAGATCTCGCCCGGCTGGCGCGACGGGTCGGCCTCGACGATCTGCGCCAGCTCCTCGATGCGCGTCACCTGGTCCGACAGCAGGCGACAGAGCGCATCGCCCTCGATCCGCCGCATCTCGCAGAGCGCATGCACGGCCTGTTCGAGGCCGTTGAGCACATCGGCGTCGCGCCGGGCGAGCGCGTCGACGTCGTCGGCGGCCTCCTTGAATTCGACGAGCCCGCGGATCGACAGGAGGGCATCGAGCGTCAGCGGTGCGGGATCGACCAGCTCGGCACCGAGATCCTGGCGCAGCTTCAGCACGGCATCGAGTGTTTCGCGGTTCAGCACCGCCTCAACGCGGTTCTCGCTGACCTGTACGGACAATCCGACCTGCACATTGCCGCGCGTGACATACTGCGAGACCAGACGGCGGACCTCGCCCTCGAAATTCTCCATGCCCTGCGGCAGGCGCATGCGGATGTCCAGGCCCTTGCCGTTGACCGAGCGCAGTTCCCACGCCCAGCGATATCGCCCGACGGTGCCTTCGCTGCGGGCAAAGCCGGTCATGGATTGCAGTGCCATCGCCCCTACCCTCGCCCTGGAGATCAGTTGGTCTTCTTTTTCTTGACGGCAGCCGCGTCCGGATCGCTCTCCGGTGTCGCGTCAACCGCAGCGCCCGGGTCCTCGCCCCGCTCCGCCTCGAGCTTGCGCCAGCTCTTCACATTGGCGTTGTGTTCCTCGAGCGTCGCGGCGAAGACGTGGCCTCCGGTGCCGTCGGCGACGAAGTAGAGGTCCTTGGTCTTCCACGGATGGGCGACGGCCTCGAGCGCTGCGCGGCCCGGATTGGCGATCGGTCCGGGCGGCAGGCCCTTGATCACGTAAGTGTTGTACGGCGTCTCTTTCTTGAGGTCCGACTGGTAGATCGGCCGGTCGGCCGGCTTGCCGTCTCCGCCGAACAGGCCGTAGACGATGGTCGGGTCGGACTGCAGACGCATGCCCTTGGCCATGCGGTTGATGAAGACGGAGGCGACATGGGCGCGCTCGTCGTCCTTGCCCGTTTCCTTCTCGACGATGGAGGCGAGCGTGACGAACTCCTCCTTGGTCTTCAGGGGCAGGTCGGGATCGCGCTTCTCCCAGATCTGGTCGACCAGCTTGGCCTGCGCCGCAGCCATCTGGCTGACGATCTCGGTTCGCTTGGTGCCGCGCGAATATTTGTAGGTATCGGGCCGGAGTGAACCCTCGACCGGCAGTTCGGCCGGCAGTTCGCCTTCGAGCACCGGATCGTCCGCCAGCCGCTTGAACATCTGCTTGACGGTGAGGCCCTCCGGCATCGAGACCGAATAGAGGATGGACTTGCCGGACTTCAGCAGTTCCATGATCTCCTTCATCGAGGCCCCGGCCTTGATCTCGTATTCGCCGGCCTTGAGGCTTTCGCCCTCCCGCAGGTAGGTCGAGGTGACGTGGCGGAAGATGCGGGCGTCGGCGATGATGCCGTTGCGTTCCAGGCTACCGGCGATCTCGGCCAGGCCCGCGCCGGTGCGCACGACGAAATTGGTGTTGGTCGCGAGCGGCCCGGGATTCTGGTAGGTCTGCATCGCATAGAAGAAGACGGCAACGGCGATCACGCAGATCACCACCGTCATCGTCATCAGGAAGTTGAGGAAGATCACCAGCTGGCTGCGCGCCTTGCGCGACCGGCGCGGCGGCGCGGGAACGCGTTCGGGCCGCAGTGCCTCGGTCGGAGACTTCGGAATGATCGGCCCCTTCGCAGACGTTTCCGCTCCGCGGCCAAAGGAAACCCCGCTGTTCTGGCTATTGTCGGTCACCGGCAATCCTCTTCAGTTCGGTATCGCTGCTGTCTGGCCAAGCAATACGGCAAAAAGCAGGTGGAAGCGGGGCTCGCGCCCCGGCATCCACAAACTTCGCCGTGCTCGCGCGGCGCTCAGCCCTCGTAGCGCCGAAGCACCAGGGAGGCGTTCGTACCGCCAAATCCGAAGGAGTTGGACAGCGCGACGTTGATTTCGCGCTTGCGCGCCTTGTGGGGCACGAGATCGATCGCCGTCTCGACAGCGGGATTGTCGAGGTTCAGCGTCGGGGGGGCGACATTGTCGCGAATGGCAAGGGCCGAGAAGATCGCTTCCACGGCACCGGCGGCACCCAGCAGATGGCCGATGGCCGACTTGGTCGACGACATCGAGATCTTCGAGGCCGACTCGCCGACCAGGCGCTCGACCGCGCCAAGCTCGATCGTATCCGCCATCGTCGAAGTGCCATGGGCATTGATGTAGTCGATGTCCGCAGGCGTCAGGCCGGCGCGCTTCAGCGCCATGGTCATGCAGCGGAACGCGCCGTCGCCGTCCTCGGAGGGCGCGGTAATGTGGAAGGCGTCGCCGGACAGGCCGTAACCTACCACCTCGGCATAGATCTTTGCACCGCGCGCCTTGGCGTGCTCGAGCTCCTCGAGCACGACGATGCCGGCACCTTCGCCCATGACGAAACCGTCGCGATCCTTGTCATAGGGGCGTGAGGCGGCCTTGGGATCGTCGTTGCGTGCCGTCGACAGCGCCTTGCAGGCGGCAAAGCCGGCGAGAGAAATGCGGCTGATCGGCGACTCCGTGCCGCCGGCCACCATCACGTCGGCATCGCCGAACGCGATCAGCCGCGCCGCGTCGCCGATGGCATGGGCGCCGGTGGAGCAGGCCGTGACGACCGAATGATTGGGACCGCGAAGCTTGTGGCGGATCGACACCTGGCCTGAGGCGAGGTTGATCAGGCGGCCAGGAATGAAGAAGGGCGACAGGCGGCGCGGGCCCTTGTCGCGCAGGATATAGCCGGCTTCGACGATGCCTTCGATGCCGCCGATGCCCGAACCGATCAACACGCCGCTGGCGCACTGGTCGTCGTCGGTCTTCGGATGCCAGCCGGCATCGTTCAGCGCCATGTCGGCTGCGGCGATCGCGTAGATGATGAAGGGATCGACCTTGCGCTGCTCCTTGAGCTCCATCCAGTCGTCGGGACTGAAGGCGCCCTCGGCATCGCCGGTCGGGATGCGACAGGCAACCTTGGCGGGAAGGTCATCGACCTCGAATTCGGTCACGAGGCGGGCACCACTTTCACCGGCGAGAAGTTTCGACCAGGTCAGTTCAGTTCCACACCCTAGCGGAGATACCATGCCGGTACCGGTGATAACGACACGTCTCATCGCCCGTAGTCCACCCCACTCTTGCAGTCGATGTCATTAGAAAACAGTAAGGCCCGCATGTCGCGGGCCTCGGCGGGAAGGGCGGCCAAAGCCGCCGTCCCGCTATTCCTGCAATCGATCAGGGCTGAGCCTTCTCGATGAACTTCACGGCATCGCCGACCGTCAGGATCGAGTCAGCGGCATCGTCCGGGATCTCGACGCCGAATTCTTCTTCGAAGGCCATGACCAGTTCGACCGTGTCGAGCGAATCCGCACCCAGATCGTCGATGAAGCTGGCGCCTTCAACAACCTTTTCAGCGTCAACGCCGAGATGATCAACAACAATTTTCTTAACGCGTTCTGCGATATCGCTCATGTCGGTTTCCTCGACCTTCTTAATCTCAGGGCCGTCGTGACGACTTCCCTACCCTGTATCAAACCGGAGAACGTTTCGTTCCCCCGGCAAACCCGTTCAGCCCTGTCTCAACGAACCAACCATGCAATCAAACGCATAGCAATGGTCTTAAATGACAGGACGACTGTTCACAGTCATGGCCCGCTTAACACGGTTTAGCCGCGCCGCAAAGCCAGAAATTCGCCCGCAGCGGTTGCTCAACATGCAATTGAGAAGCCGTGGCGCCGCGGGCGAGGATCCATCAGATCATCGCCATGCCGCCGTTGACGTGCAGGGTCTGCCCGGTCATGTAGCCCGCCTCGTTGGAGGCGAGATAGACGACGGCGGAGGCGACTTCGGCACCGGTGCCCATGCGGCGCATGGGGATGGCGCCCATGATGGCATCCTTCTGCTTGTCGTTGAGCTTGCCGGTCATGGCGCTTTCGATGAAGCCCGGCGCAACGCAGTTCACCGTCACGTTGCGGGTGGCGATTTCCTGGGCGAGCGACTTGGAAAGGCCGATCATGCCGGCCTTCGAGGCGCAGTAGTTGGCCTGGCCCGGATTGCCCGTGACGCCGACGACCGAGGTGATGTTGATGATGCGGCCGAAGCGGCGGCGCATCATCGGATGGGTGAGTTCGCGCGTCAGGCGGAAGACGGCCGTCAGGTTGACTTCGAGGACGCTGTCCCAATCGGCGTCCTGCATGCGGACGAACAGGCCGTCCTTGGTGATGCCGGCATTGTTGACCAGGATGTCGACTCCTTCGAGGTCCGCCTCGGCCTTCTCGCCGAGTGCCTTGACCTCGTCGCGGTCGGACAGGTTGGCCGGGAAGATCTTGACCCGGTCGCCGAGTTCGGCGGCGAGCGCCTCGAGCTTCTCGACGCGCGTGCCGTGCAGGCCGACAATGGCGCCCTGGGCGTGCAACTGCCTGGCGATCTCCTCGCCGATGCCACCGGTCGCGCCGGTGACGAGGGCCTTGCGGCCGGTCAGGTCAAACATGTTCCTAGTTCCTTGTTCCAGATCATCCAGACAATCAGCCGAGAAGCGCGGCAAGCGCCGCGTCGATGTCGGCCGCAGAATTGACGGCAATGCCGCTGACATTCTTGTCGATGCGGCGGGCAAGCCCGGTCAGCACCTTGCCGGAGCCGATTTCATAAAGCGTAGTTACGCCGTTGGCGCCGAACCATTCGACCGTCTCGCGCCAGCGTACCTGGCCGGTCACCTGCTCGACCAGCAGGTCGGCGATCTCGCCGGCATCGGTGACGGGCGCGGCGCGCACATTGGCGATCAGCGGCACGACCGGATTGTGCTTCTCGACCTTGGCCAGCGCCTCGCGCATGGCGTCTGCGGCCGGGGCCATCAGGGCCGAATGGAAGGGTGCCGAGACCGGCAGCATGATGGCGCGCTTGGCGCCCTTTTCCGTGGCAAGGGCTGCCGCCTTCTCGACCGCCGCCTTGGCGCCGGAGATGACCAGCTGGCCGCCGCCATTGTCGTTGGCGATCTGGCAGGGGCCGGCCGACGAAGCGTCCTGGCAGATTGCCTGCACATCGCCGTGCTCGAGGCCGATGATCGCCGCCATGGCGCCCTCGCCCACCGGAACGGCGGCCTGCATGGCATTACCGCGGATGCGCAGGAGGCGCGCGGTGTCGGCGAGCGAGAAGGTGCCGGCGGCACAGAGTGCGGAATACTCACCGAGCGAATGGCCGGCGACGAAGGATACCTTGGACTTGAGGTCGAGGCCGCGGGCCTGCATGACGCGGATCACCGCCATCGACACGGCCATCAATGCCGGCTGGGCGTTGGCGGTCAGGGTCAAGGTCTCTTCCGGCCCATCGAACATGGTGGCCGAGAGCTTTTCGCCGAGCGCCTCGTCGACTTCCGCAAAGACCGCCTTCGCTTCAGCATAGGTTTCGGCAAGCTCCTTGCCCATGCCGACGGCCTGACTGCCCTGGCCGGGGAATGTGAATGCAATGCTCATGGATGCCTCGCTGAATTGCCTCATTTTGAGGCCTCTCAATTCACATTCTTGCCTTGCAAGTCAAGTCTGGCGGCCAATAGAGCGGCCCTGATGCACAACCGCGGAGCACGCCGCAGGCTGTTATCGGGCTATCATCAAGGCAGTTTCACCACCCAGCCAAGCGCCCGACTGGCGAGCTTGAAGAACAGGAGCCAACCCAGGAAGAAGCACACCACTACCAAATAGAACCGCGGCTCCACCGCCCTTCGGATCTCCAACATCAGACGGAAATTGGCCGGGTTACCTTTCTCGTAGACAACCTCAAGCACATCCGGCGGAGGGACCGGCGTGCCGAAGAACCAGCTGTCCCGCTTGCAGCGCAGGTTGGCACGGTCGGATAGCTGCCGGCCGTCATCGGCGCGAAACGAATAGTCGATGCGGTAGCGACACCATTTTCCGGCCGTGACCCTGGCCTCCAGCGCAGGCGTTACCGTCCCGACCTTCAACAGATGCTCCGCTGCGCGCTTGTCTGCCAGCATATCGTGCAGCAGCAGTCCCGTCAGCAACGAGGTGCAGATCAGGGCAAATATGTTCGAGGCAATCCTTGCTCGCTCCACGCGTCCCACCCTCCGACGCCATACCCACGGCCACAAATCGTCTGATATGCGCGAACGATGAAGGCCCGATTACCACCTTGGAGCGAATTTTCATTCGGCCCGAAGAGTGACGAGCGCAGGACTGCACACTCCGGAATGCGGTCGATGACGGCTTGCGATCCGGCAAAACCGCCTTAGATTTGGAGCGCCCCCCAAGGCCTCTGACCGTCTCAAACATCGGAATTTCTTTCATGAAGCACAACATACTCGGCCGTACCGGCATATCCGTCTCTGAAATCTGCCTCGGCACCATGACCTGGGGTTCGCAGAACACCGAGGCCGAAGCCTTCGAGCAGATGGACTATGCCGTCGAACACGGCGTCAATTTCTTCGACACCGCCGAACTCTACCCGACCACGCCGCTGTCGCCCGAGACCTATGCGCTGACCGAGACGATCATCGGCAACTGGTTCGCCAAGACCGGCAAGCGTAAGGATATCGTGCTCGCCACCAAGGTCGCCGGTGCCGGCCGGCCCTATATTCGCGAAGGCAAGCCGATCACCGGCGCTTCGATCCGCGAAGCGGTGGACGCCAGCCTGAAGCGCCTGCAGACGGACTATATCGACCTCTACCAGATCCACTGGCCGAACCGCGGGCATTTCCACTTCCGCCAGGCCTGGAGCTACAATCCTTATGGCCAGGACCGCGAACGCACGCTCGCCGACATGAACGAGAAGCTCGTGGCGCTCGACGAATGCGTCAAGGCCGGCAAGATCCGCGCCATAGGCCTCTCCAATGAGACGACCTGGGGCACGCAAAAATTCATCTCGCTCGCCGAGGCAAACGGCCTGCCGCGCGTCGCGACCGTGCAGAACGAATACAATCTGCTCTACCGCCACTATGATCTCGACATGGCGGAACTTTCCCACCACGAGGACGTCGGCCTTCTCGCCTATTCGCCGCTCGCCGCCGGCCTGCTCAGCGGCAAATATCTCGACGGCCGCAAGCCCACCGGCTCGCGCGGCGCGATCAACGGCGATCTCGGTGGCCGCCTGCAGCCGCTGCAGGAGCCCGCAGTTCGCGCCTATGTGGACATGGCGAAAAAGCACGGCATCGACCCATCCCAGCTGGCGATCGCCTTCTGCCTGACCCGGCCGTTCATGGCTTCGGTCATCATCGGTGCGACGACGATGGAACAGTTAAAGACGGATATTGGTTCGGCCGACATCACGCTGTCGGACGAGATCCTGAAGGAGATCGGCAAGGTACACCGGGTCTATCCGGCGCCGATCTGACTTACCATGGCCGTTCCAACGAACAAGGCCCAACTTCTGGACGCGATGAAGCAGGGCTTTGCCAAATTGGAAGCCGAGCTTTCGGCGATCGATCCCGAGGAAGCGCAGCATCCGGGTATGGAAGGCCATGCCCGGGGAACCACCATGAGCGTCAACGACCTCGTCGCCTATCTCGACGGTTGGGGACGACTGGTCCTGAAATGGATCGAACTGCGCGACCGGGGCCTGGAGCCGGACTTTCCCGAGACGGGCTACAAATGGAACGAGCTCGGCGCGCTGGCGCTGAAATTCTACCGTGACCAGCAAGGTCTGGACTTTCCCGACCGCCTCGGAAAACTGAGAGTGACACACGCGCGGCTGGTGGCGCTCGTTGAGCGCCTGGACGACGACGCGCTCTACGGCCGCGGCTGGTACGATCGGTGGACGCTCGGGCGCATGATCCAGTTCAATACCGCCTCGCCCTATGCCAATGCGCGGGCGCGCATCCGCAAGTGGAAGAAGGCGAAAGCGGTGGTCTGAGCGGTTTTTCCCGCACCGGCCTTGCTATCCCGGCGAAAATCCGTATAAGCGCGCTGTTCACAACACCCGGTCTCATGGCTGGTGGCTGAACGGAGGGCCGGTATCCGATGAGGATGCCGCAGGAACCAAGAGAGGTTCCGGCCTCCCGTGTCTCCGCTCTCGACCGTCTCGATACAACAGCTTTTCTTGCCTTGGGTTTCCCAAACAGGAGCAGTCGTTGAGGCTTAGCGCCGGATCCGGGTGATGACAACCGCAAGAAAGGCAAAGCTTACAATGGCTCTTTACGAACATGTATTCCTTGCCCGGCAGGATATGTCCGCACAGCAGGTTGATGCCCTCGTCGAACAGTACAAGGGTGTTATCGAAGCGAATGGCGGCAAGGTCGGGCGCGTAGAAAACTGGGGTCTCAAGTCCCTCACCTACCGCATCAAGAAGAACCGCAAGGCTCACTACGCCCTGATGGACATCGAAGCTCCGGGTGCAGCGATCCATGAAATGGAACGCCAGATGCGCATCAACGAAGACATTCTTCGTTACATGACCATCGCCGTGGAAGCCCACGAAGAAGGCCCGTCTGCCATGATGCAGAAGCGCGACCGTGACGACCGTCCGCGTCGTGACGGCGACCGTCCGGAGCGCAGCTTCGGCGATCGCGATCGTGGCCCGCGTCCGGACCGTGGTCCGCGCGAAGGTGGCTTCGAGCGTCGTCCGCGCGAAGACCGCGCGTAATTTCGAGCAATAGGAGAAAACACAATGGCTGATGCATCCTCTGCTCCGGCACGCCGTCCGTTCCATCGTCGTCGCAAGACCTGCCCCTTCTCGGGCGCGAACGCACCGAAGATCGACTACAAGGACGTTCGTCTCCTGCAGCGCTACATTTCCGAGCGCGGCAAGATCGTTCCTTCGCGTATCACCGCAGTTTCCCAGAAGAAGCAGCGCGAACTGGCCCAGGCCATCAAGCGCGCCCGCTTCCTCGGCCTGCTGCCCTACGTCGTAGCGTAATCTGATCCGAAGCCTGCCGGCATTTCGCCGGCGGGCTTCATCCCTTCCGCGTTGGGCGCGGATCGGAACCCATGCCCAAGGTCGGGCGACTTCATCCGAAGCATGAACGACCTCAGGTGAAAACCCATGTTGGGGACGGACTTCAGGATCTGAATCCGATCTATCCCCTAACTGCTTGAACCAGCAGGACAGCGAACGTGAAACAGGTAAATGGACAACTGCTGCTGATCGGCCTGATCGCCGGTCTTACCGCCGCCCTGCTCGTGCTGGGCGCGAACGCGCAGCCGTCCTTTTCGTCCATCCTCTATGCCGCCTCCGCCCTTCCCGTGCTGATCGTCGGCCTCGGCTGGGGCAATGTCGCGGCCATCGCCGCCGTCGCCACCGCAGCTGTCATCGGCGCGCTCGTCATTTCGCCGATGTTCGCCGTCGCCATGGCGATCTTCACGCTGCTGCCCGCCGGCTGGCTCAGCCACCTCGCCAATCTCGCCCGCCCCGCCTCCGAGATCGGCGGCCCGGACGACCTGATGGCCTGGTATCCGCTCTCCGACATCCTGCTGCATCTCTGCGCGCTGGTGTCCGTCGCCGTCATCTTCCTCGGCGTGATGATCGGTTACGGCCCGGAACTCACCGGTCAGATGGTCGACTTGCTCATGGCATCGGTCGCCGACCGGGATCCGACGCTTGCCGCCGACCCGGCCTCGATCGAACAGATCAAGGGCATGATGGTGCTGCTGCTGCCGATCGTCCAGGGCGGCATGTGGGTGCTGATGCTGTTTGCGGCTTATTACATTGCCATGCGCGTCGTCAGCGCGTCCGGCCGGGCGCTTCGCCCGCGCGAGGACCTGCCCTCGTCGCTTCGCATGAACCGCAACGCGACCTTCGTCTTCCTCGCCGGCATCGTCGCCTGCTTCGTCGGCGGCGTTCCCGCCCTGATCGGGGCTACGATCTGCGGCACGTTCGGCGCGGGTTTCCTGCTCGCCGGCTTCGGCTCGCTGCATCTGCGCACCCGCGGCAAGGACTGGCGCCTGCCGGTCCTGGTGCTCGCCTATCTCGCGACGCCGATGGTGCTGCCCGCCTTCATCATTCTCGTCCTCGGGCTCGCCGACACGCGGCGAACCGTGGCCCTGACCCCGGCCCGCAAGGCCGAAACCGACAAATCGAAATCTTGAACTCAAACTGAAAGGAACAGAAAAATGGAAGTCATTCTTCTTGAACGCATCGCCAAGCTCGGCCAGATGGGCGAAACGGTAAAGGTTCGTGACGGCTTTGCCCGTAACTACCTCCTGCCGCTCGGCAAGGCGCTGCGCGCCAACGCCGCCAACAAGGCCCGTTTCGACGCCGAGCGCGCAACGCTCGAAGCTCGTAACCTCGAGCGCAAGGCCGAAGCCCAGAAGGTCGCCGACGTTCTCGACGGCAAGTCCTTCATCGTCGTCCGTTCGGCCGGTGAAACCGGCCAGCTTTACGGTTCGGTCGCCGCTCGTGACGTCGTCGAGATCCTCGGCGCCGAAAACTTCGTCATCGGCCGCAACCAGGTCGAGCTCAACACCCCGATCAAGACCATCGGCCTGCACAAGGTGGTCATCCACCTGCATGCCGAAGTCGAGATCTCGGTCGAGCTCAACGTTGCCCGTTCGGCCGAAGAAGCCGAGCGCCAGGCCAAGGGCGAAAGCCTCACCTCGGCCGACGCCATCTACGGCGTCGACGAAGACGCGCTTCGCCCGGAAGACTTCTTCGATCCGGACGCTGACCGCGACGGCGACGAAGAATAAGCATCCGCACACGCCGCATGTGAGAACGCCCGGGTCCTTCGACCCGGGCGTTTTTCTTTGCCAGACCCTCTGCGTCGGGCAGCGAAGGCGCGAACTATTTGCGCCGACGGCACCCCTTTGGGATATGATTGGACGCTGTCCTGCGATTCGCGCGGCAAACGGGTATGCAAGCTCTTTCATCGGCGGCGCGCAGATTCTTTCAGGCCCCCTGTGGATAGACGGGGACAAGTCTGACGCGCTCGATTGAAGTTGACTCGCACCGAGCCAGCCGCCAAATCCTAGGGCCAACAAGATCGACATTCCCGAGAAGAAAAGACGGTAGCCCGCGATGAACGATGCTGCGCGCAAGATTGCCCCAATCCAGCCGGCCGAACCCCATTACCGGGAAGCGCCGAACAATATCGAAGCCGAACAGGCCCTGCTGGGTGCGATCCTCGTCAACAACGACGCCTATTACCGCGTCTCCGACTTCCTCAAGCCGGATCACCTGTACGAGCCCCTGCACCGGAAGATCTTCGAGGTCGCCTCGGAAATCATCCGCATGGGCAAGACCGCCAACCCGGTCACCATCAAGACCTTCCTGCCGTCAGACCAGAAGGTCGGCGATCTTACCGTCGCGCAGTATCTCGCGCGGCTGGCTTCCGAAGCCGTCACCATCATCAATGCCGAGGACTACGGCCGGGCGATCTACGACCTCGCGCTTCGCCGCGCGCTGATCCAGATCGGCGAGGACGTCGTCAACATCGCCTATGACGCGCCGCTCGACATGCCGCCGCAGGCGCAGATCGAGGACACCGAGCGCCGCCTCTTCGCGCTGGCCGAGAACGGCCGCTATGACGGCGGTTTCCAGTCGTTCAACGATGCCGTGGCCCAGGCGATCGACATGGCGGGCGCCGCCTTCGAACGCGACGGTCACCTGTCCGGCATCTCGACCGGCATCATGTCGCTCGACGCCAAGATGGGCGGCCTGCAGCGTTCCGACCTGATCGTGCTCGCCGGACGTCCCGGCATGGGCAAGACCTCGCTGGCCACCAACATCGCCTACAACATCGCGGCGGCCTACGAGCCAGAGATCATGCCGGACGGTTCGTTCAAGGCGAAGAACGGCGGCGTCGTCGGCTTCTACTCGCTGGAAATGTCGTCCGAACAGCTCGCCACCCGTATCATCTCCGAACAGACGGAAGTCTCGTCATCGAAGATCCGCCGCGGCGACATTACCGAGGCCGATTTCGAAAAACTCGTCGCCTGCAGCCAGATGATGCAGAAGGTGCCGCTGTTCATCGACCAGACCGGTGGTATTTCCATCGCCCAGCTCTCCGCCCGTGCCCGCCGCCTCAAGCGCCAGCGCGGCCTCGACTGTCTGGTGGTCGACTATATCCAGCTGATGACCGGTACCGGCAAGGCGGGCGAAAACCGCGTGCAGGAAATCACCCAGATCACCACGGGCCTGAAGGCGCTCGGCAAGGAACTCAACGTGCCGATCATCGCGCTGTCGCAGCTGTCGCGCGGCGTCGAAAGCCGAGACGACAAGCGCCCGCAGCTCTCCGACCTTCGCGAATCGGGCTCGATCGAGCAGGACGCCGACGTCGTGCTCTTCGTGTTCCGTGAGGAATACTATGTGAAGAACGCCGAGCCGCGCGATCTGGCCGATCCGAAATATCCGGAATGGGAAGCGCTGATGGACAAGGTCAAGGGTACGGCCGACGTCATCATCGCCAAGCAGCGTCACGGACCGACCGGCACCGTCAAGCTCGCCTTCCAGTCGGAATTCACCCGCTTCGCCGACCTCGCCGATCCGAGCTTCGTCGAATACCAGGAGCCCTAAGGCGCCTCAAAAGCCGGCAAACCGCATCAGCGCGACGGACGCCACGCCGGCCGTCGCGGCCGCAAGCATCGGCAGCCTGAGGGCGGCAAGAGCCGTCACGGCACAGGCGAGGCTCTCTGCGGGGCCGGTCGCAAGCGCCGTCGGCGTGACGACGGCCACCATCACCGCAGGCGGAATGGCATCCAGCATGCGCCGCGTGCGGGGCGTCAGTGTCGTAAACTTCAGCACGACCAGCCCGGCCAGCCGGGTCATCGCCGTAGCACCGGCCATGGCGAGGATCGCCGCAAGCGTCGCAGGATCGAGGCTCATCGGACGTCTCCCTCCGGATTACCGCTGAAGGCCGCCGCCAGCAGGCCGCCGGCCGCACCGGCCGCGATGTACCAGACGCCAGGCACGAAATGATGCACGGCAAGCGCGCTCAGCGCACTGGCGACCAGAACGATACCGGTCTCCCTGCCTTTCCAGAAGCCCGTCACCAGCACGATGAAGACGGCAGGGAAGGCAAAGTCGAGGCCGATCACCGCGGGATCTCCGACGAAACGTCCGAGCAGGCCACCGAGGACGCTGGCAAGCACCCAGGCGAGGTAGAAAACCCCGACCACACCTGCATACCAGGCAGGCGTCAGCCGCGCCTCGCGGGCCCGGAACTCCGACATCGCCCAGATCTCGTCGGCCAGGAAGAGCAGCGAGACGCCCTTCTGAACGCCGCTGAAAGCCACCATCTTGCCGGCGATCGAGGCTCCCATCAGCACATGGCGCACATTGACCAGAAGCGCAGCGAAGCCGACGGCCGTCCAGCTCGCCGGATGGGTCCAGATGTCCATGGCGACGAACTGCGACCCGCCGGCGAAGACGAGTGCGCTCATCAGGGTGATTTCGAGCGTCGACAAGCCTTTGGTCGCGGCAACTGCGCCGAACACCATGCCGACCGGCAGGACGGCGATGATGAGCGGCGCCATGCGCCGCAACCCCTTGAGAAATTCCTGCACGGAAGAGTGTTCTGTCGGCATTCCACTTTCCCATCAAAACCTACGACGCGCCTTCTAGGGGCGTCGCGCCGACCGGTCTTGAACGAAAGTGATCAGGCCTTGCGAAACTGACCCGGCGTGATGCCGACGCGTGCCTTGAAATGGCGGGTGAAATGCGCCTGATCGGCAAAGCCGCAGGCGAAGGCGACGTCGGCCGGGCTTCGGCCGAGGCAAAGCAGCGCGCGCGCCCGGCGGATGCGGATGTCGGTCAGGAATGCGTGCGGGGTGATGTGGAATTCCTTGCGGAAGGCGCGGATCAGATGGGCGCGCGACAGACCCGCGATGCCCGCCAGTTCCTCCAGGCCAATATCCGTCGCGAAGTGCTCGCTGAGATAGTCGCGGGCGCGCCAGACAGCGGTGCGCTCGCGCGTCTCGATCGGCGCGCGCTGCTCGCTTCCGTGACGCAGGAAAAGCGCCGCGAGCACGCTGTACATGCTTTCCTCCGCTTCCAGGGCGCCGACATTCTCCTCGAGCGCCCGGTGGGCGCGGTGGAAGGCTTTTGCCAGTTCGGCATCGTGCGGCAATTCGCGCGCGAAGCTCGGCGTCGAGCGACATGCCTTGCCGGTCACTTCCTCCAGCACGTCACGGAACAGCGCCTCGCTCGGATAGATCATCCGGTAGCGATAGCCATCCGGTCCGGGCGCCCCGTCATGCACCACCTCCGGATTGATCAGGTAGAGGCAGCCGGGCCCCGTTTCCTCGCGGGCGCCGCGGATGCTGGCGATTTGGCTGCCGCTCTCGATCGCGCCGATGGAGAAGGTGTCGTGGGCATGCGGCGCATAGGCATGGGTCTGGAAGGTGGCGCTGAGACATTCCATGCCGCCGAATCGTCCGTCGCGCCAGAAGCTGGTGCGTTCGGCCGGCGTCAGCGGCATATCGTCCGCCGCATCCCTCTGCGAAACATTGTGCATTGCAAAATTATACCCGCTCCGAGCATTCCAGTCTTGAAGAAAAGTGCTAGGGTCCGGCCAGTTCTTTCACGACACGTGGTTCCCGATTTCAAAATGTCTGCCGCCTTCGATCTTACTGACGCCTCCGATGAATTCCTCGCCGCCCCTCTGCGGCTGACCATCGATCTTTCCGCCCTCGCAGACAACTGGCGGGATATGGCCCGGCGCTCCGGCACGGCGCGCACGGCGGCCGTGGTCAAGGCCGACGCCTATGGCCTCGGCATCGAGGATGTCGGCCAGACGCTCTACCATGCCGGCGCACGCGATTTCTTCGTCGCCGTTCCGGCCGAAGGCGCGACGCTGCGCGCCTATGCGCCCGAGGCGCGGATCTTTGTTCTCTCCGGCATCTGGCCCGGCATGGAAGCGGTCTTCTTCGAGCATGACCTGGTGCCAGTCATCGCCTCGCAGGAACAGCTCGCCTTCTGGATGTCGGTCGTCGCCGAGCATGGCGACCACCCCTGCGCGCTCCATGTCGATACCGGCTTCAACCGCCTCGGTCTGCCGCTCGAAGATGCGCTGGCGCTGGCCGACGACGTGTCGCGTCCGGCCAGCCTGTCGCCGGTCCTGGTGCTCAGCCATCTCGCCTGCGGCGATGATCCGGCCTCGCCGATGAACCGCCAGCAACTGGAATCATTCCGCAAGGTTAGCGCCGCCTTCGAAGGCATCGATTCAAGCCTTTCAGCTTCCGCTGGAACTTTCCTCGGCGCCGAATACCACTTCGACCTGACCCGGCCCGGCATTGCGCTCTACGGCGGCGAGGCGGTCAATGGCATGAAGAACCCGATGCGGCCGGTGGCGACAGCCGAGGCCCGCATCCTGCAGATCCGCGACGCCAAGGCCGGAGAACCGGTGAGCTATGGCGGGACCTGTAGGCTTGCCCGCGACAGCCGGCTGGCCATCGTTTCGGCCGGCTATGCCGACGGCTATCTGCGTTCGCTGTCGGGCAGCGGCGTGCCGCTTCGCGACACCGGCATTCCCGGCGCCTTCGGCTTCATCGCCGGACACAAGGTGCCGGTCGTCGGCCGCGTCACCATGGATCTGACGATCTTCGACGTGACGGACGTGCCGGCCGGCGCGATTTCAGCCGGCGACTATATCGAACTGTTCGGCGCCAACATGCCGCTCGACTATGCGGCGCGTGCCGCCGGCACCATCGGCTACGAATTGCTGACCGGGCTCGGCCTGCGCTACGAGCGACGCTATATCGACGCGCTCTGAGCACATGCATGACCGGCTTGCGCATTCCCGCGATTTCTCCTAACTGAGAGATCGATATTCACTTTTTGTTCCGCTGCGGCGCGGACGCGGGAATCTCCAGCATGGCGAAAGCGAAGACCCAATTCATCTGCCAGAACTGCGGCACGGTGCACAACCGCTGGGCCGGCAAGTGCGACGGCTGCGGCGAGTGGAACACCATCGTCGAGGAAGACCCGATGGGCGGCATCGGCTCCGGTCCCGGCAAGACGCCGAAGAAGGGCCGTCCGGTCACCCTCACCTCGCTGTCCGGCGAGATCGAGGAAGCGCCGCGCATCCCGACCGGCATGGGCGAACTCGACCGGGCGACCGGCGGAGGCTTCGTGCGCGGCTCGGCCGTGCTGATCGGCGGCGACCCGGGCATCGGCAAGTCGACCCTGTTGATGCAGGCAGCCGCTGCCCTTTCGCGCAAGGGCCACCGCGTCATCTATGTCTCCGGCGAAGAGGCCGTGGCGCAGGTGCGGCTTCGCGCCCAGCGTCTGCACGCAGCCGACACCGACGTGCTGCTCGCCGCCGAGACCAATGTCGAGGACATCCTCGCCACCATTTCCGAGGGCAAACGGCCGGACCTCGTCATCATCGATTCGATCCAGACGCTATGGAGCGACACGGCCGAATCCGCGCCCGGCACCGTCACCCAGGTAAGAACCGGCGTGCAGGCGATGATCCGCTTTGCCAAGCAGACCGGCGCCACCATGGTGCTCGTCGGCCACGTCAAGAAGGACGGACAGATCGCCGGCCCGCGCGTGGTCGAACACATGGTCGACGCCGTGCTCTATTTCGAAGGCGACCGCGGCCATCACTACCGGATTCTCCGCACCGTCAAGAACCGCTTCGGACCGACCGACGAGATCGGCGTGTTCGAAATGTCGGACAAGGGCCTGCGAGAGGTCGCCAACCCGTCGGAACTCTTCCTCGGCGAACGCAATGCTAAGTCGCCGGGTGCTGCGGTCTTTGCCGGCATGGAGGGCACGCGTCCGGTTCTGGTCGAAGTGCAGGCGCTGGTCGCGCCGACGACGCTCGGCACGCCGCGCCGCGCAGTGGTCGGCTGGGACTCATCTCGGCTCGCCATGATCCTCGCCGTGCTCGAGGCGCATTGCGGCGTTCGACTCGGACAGCACGACGTGTACTTGAATGTTGCCGGCGGATACCGCATCTCTGAGCCGGCGGCGGACATGGCTATCGCCTCTGCCCTTGTTTCGTCACTGGCCGGACTTGCCCTTCCCGCCGATTGCGTCTATTTCGGCGAAGTCAGCCTGTCCGGCGCCGTCCGTCCGGTTGCGCATACGGCCCAGCGGCTGAAGGAAGCGGAAAAGCTCGGCTTCTCCTCCGCTGTACTGCCCGCAGCCTCGTCGGAGCTTCCCAAGGGAGCGGCGGGGAAGTGGAACGAAGTCGAGAGCCTGCCCGATCTCGTGGCGCGAATTGCCGGTTCCCGGCTGAAGGCGCGTTCGGAAGAGGCCGGCGACTGATCCAATCCGGCGTGGCCGGCTTAAGGCGGCAGCGGTCGCGATGGCAAACAAGCAGGCGTTGGCCGGCAAGTCTTGGAGTTGGTATTTATGCCCATTACGATTTTTGACGGTATTGTCATCGGCGTCGTGCTGTTCTCGGCCGTCCTCGCCATGGTGCGCGGTTTCTCGCGCGAAGTTCTTTCGATCGCCAGCTGGGCCGGCGCGGTTGCCGCCGCCTACTATCTCTATCCGCTGCTGCTTCCCTATGTGAAGAACTACACAAGCGACGACCGCATCGCACTGGCCGGCTCGGCCGGCATCATCTTCCTGGTCGCGCTGATCGTCATCTCGTTCATCACCAGCCGCATCGCCGACTTCATCATCGACAGCCGCATCGGCGCGCTCGACCGCACGCTGGGCTTCCTGTTCGGCGCGGCGCGCGGCATCCTGCTTCTGGTCGTCGCCGTCGCCTTCTGGAACTGGCTGATCGACGTCAAGCATCGCCCGGACTGGGTCAACAATGCCAAGTCCAAGCCGTTCCTCGACACGCTGGTGCTGAAGCTCGAAGCGGTCCTGCCGGCCGACATCGAGCCGCAGATCCGCGCCCGCATCCTCGGCAAGGAAGAGCCCGCGGCGGATGCCCCGGCCGCCGATGCGCCGGCCGACCAGGCGCCCGCGGAACAGGCACCGGCCGAAGACGCGCCGGCCGCCAACAACTAAGCAGGCTGCGGCCTTCGGCCGCGCCCTTGAAATCCACAAGCGGACGCCGCCGGATCAGGACAGACCGGCGGCTTCCGTGTTAAAGCCGTCCCGGCACATCTGTCCGATCGAGCAAAGGCCTGCTTCCATGTCTCAGTCAGCTTTTTCCGGTTCCGAATGGAGTCTCGAAGACGACACGCTCCATGAAGAATGCGGGGTGTTCGGCATTCTGGGCCACACCGACGCGGCAACCCTGACCGCGCTCGGCCTGCATGCCCTTCAGCATCGCGGCCAGGAAGCGGCGGGCATCGTCTCCTTCGACGGGCGGCAGTTCCACACCGAAAAGCACATGGGCCTGGTCGGCGACCACTACACCAATCCGGCGACGCTGGCGAAGCTGCCGGGTTCGGCGGCGATCGGCCACACCCGCTATTCGACCACCGGCGAAGTGGCGCTGCGTAACGTGCAGCCGCTGTTTGCCGAACTGGAAGAAGGCGGCATCGCGATTGCCCACAACGGCAACTTCACCAACGGCCTGACGCTTCGCCGGCAGATCATCGCCACCGGCGCCATCTGTCAGTCGACCTCGGACACCGAAGTCGTGCTGCACCTGATCGCCCGCTCGCGCCATTCGTCGACGGCCGACCGCTTCATCGACGCCATCCGGCAGATGGAAGGCGGCTATTCCATGCTGGCGATGACCCGCACCAAGCTCATTGCGGCACGCGATCCGATCGGCATCCGCCCGCTCGTCATGGGCGAGCTGGACGGCAAGCCGATCTTCTGCTCGGAAACCTGCGCGCTCGACATCATCGGCGCCAAGTTCGTCCGCGACGTGGAGAACGGTGAAGTCATCATCTGCGAGATCCAGCCGGACGGTTCGATCACCATTGATGCGCGTAAGCCGGCCAAGCCGCAGCCGGAACGGCTCTGCCTGTTCGAGTATGTCTATTTCGCCCGCCCCGACTCCGTCGTCGGCGGCCGCAACGTCTACCAGACGCGCAAGGCCATGGGTCTCAACCTGGCCAATGAAGCGCCGTGCGACGGCGACGTGGTGGTGCCCGTTCCCGACGGTGGCACGCCGGCCGCGCTCGGCTATGCCCAGGCGAGCGGCATTCCCTTCGAATACGGCATCATCCGCAACCATTATGTCGGCCGCACCTTCATCGAGCCGACGCAGCAGATCCGCGCCTTCGGCGTCAAGCTCAAGCATTCCGCCAACCGGGCGATGATCGAGGGCAAGCGCGTCGTGCTGGTCGACGATTCGATCGTGCGCGGCACGACCTCGCTGAAGATCGTGCAGATGATCCGCGATGCCGGCGCCAAGGAAGTGCATATCCGCGTCGCCTCGCCGATGATCTTCCATCCCGACTTCTACGGCATCGACACGCCGGACGCCGACAAGCTGCTGGCCAACCAGTATGCCGGACCGGAAGCGATGGCGAAGTATATCGGCGCCGATTCGCTCGCCTTCCTGTCGATCGACGGGCTTTACCGCGCCGTCGGCGGCAAGCCGCGCGACGATGCCGCGCCGCAGTTCACCGACCACTATTTCACCGGCGACTATCCCACCCGCCTGCTCGACAAGGAAGGCGAGAAGATGGGCCGCAAGGTTTCCATGCTGGCCACCAACGGCTGAGCTCCAAGGACAGACATCATGACAGTTGACTTGAAGGGCCGCATCGCGCTCGTCACCGGGGCCTCGCGCGGCATCGGCTATTTCACCGCCCTCGAGCTTGCCAAGGCGGGCGCCCATGTGATCGCCTGCGCCCGCACGGTCGGCGGACTGGAAGAACTCGACGATGCGATCAAGGCCGTCGGCGGCAGCGCTACCCTCGTTCCCTTCGACCTCGCCGACATGAACGCGATCGACGCGCTCGGCGGCTCGATCAATGAGCGCTGGGGCAAGCTCGACATTCTCGTCGCCAATGCCGGCATGCTCGGCGTCATCTCGCCGATCGGCCATATCGAGGCCAAGGTGTTCGAGAAGGTGATGACCATCAACGTAACCGCTACCTGGCGGCTGATCCGCTCGGTCGAACCGCTGCTGGTCAAGTCCGACCAGGGCCGCGCGCTGATCCTGTCTTCCGCCGCCGCCCACAAGTGCCGGCCGTTCTGGGGCGTCTACTCCGCCTCGAAAGCCGCCGTCGAGGCGCTCGCCCGCACCTGGGCCGGCGAAACCCAGCGCCTGCCGCTGCGCATCGTGTCGATCGACCCGGGCGCAACCCGCACCGCCATGCGCGCGCAGGCCGTGCCGGGCGAAGATCCGAGCACTGTGCCGCATCCCTCCGAAGTCGCCGCGAAGCTCCTGCCGCTCTGCGGCCCCGAGCTCACGGAAACCGGCAAGCTGTTCGTCGTGCGCGAGAACAAGCTGGTCGACTACCGCATGCCGGAGTGACCGGCGGGGTCATTCCTCCGGCTTCTCGCTGAAAAGACCGGACAATCCCGTGTCCGACGGGCAGAGTGCATTCAGGTCCACCGGACCCTGAATGCCGTCGAGCGTGCCGTTGTCGTCGAATTGCCAGATCGACCAGCGGCCGCAGTCCTCTTGCTTCGGCTCGCGGGCAATGCTGCGTAGCCAGAGATGATGTTTGGGAAAACGCTTCTCGTTTCCCTTCAGGTAGCGGTCGTAAATTTCCTGGGTGACGTAGAAGATCGGCTTTTCCGGGAACGTTCCCCGGATGGTGTCGATGAAGGCGTTGAGCTCGTCGGCCAGTTCGTCGACCGTCGGCACCTTGCCGCAATTGCCGTGGAATTCGATGTCGACCGCGAGCGGCAGTGCTGCCGGATCGGGCGGGACGGTGGCCAGCACGTTCTCAGCCTGATCCCTGCCCGGCCGGCAGAAGGTGAAGAAGTGATAGGCGCCGCGCACGATGCCCGCCTCCCCCGCAAGCCGCCAGTTCTCGGCGAATTTCCGGTCCCTGAAATCGCCGCCCTCGGTCGCCTTCATGATGGCGAAGCGCACGCTCGGCAGCGCCGCGAGCCTTGACCAGTCGATGTCGCCCTGGTGGTGGCTGACGTCGATGCCCTGGATCGGGTAGTCTTCGAGCGACGGAGGTTCAAAGGGCGCCATGGCGGTTTCATACGTCAAAAAGGCCGCCGATGCAGCGGTCAGGATCGCCGCTCCGATGATGGTCGCCCTGACCGGCTTGCGCATTGTTGCTGCCCTCTCGCTCTTACCGTGGCCAACCACGGATGACACGACCCGGCCGCGCGAAGAATATGCACGGCACGAGGCGAAGACAGCCCATGTCAGCGGCGGCGGTTGATCCGAGACGCGCGGACATAGGCCCTCGCCTGGTTTGCTGCGAACGGGGGCGTATGGTCGTTGGCGAGCAGGCCGCGCAGGGACTGGCCCGGCTGGTAGATGCGCACGGCGTTGCGGCCTTCGGCCTTGGCCAGGTAGAGCGCGACATCGGCTGCAGCCAGCAGCGGATCGAGGCTCGGGGCCGCGTCGTCGGTCGCGGCGACGCCGATGCTGACCGTCACCGAGACGGACCGCCCGTCGATCGTCGCCTGCAGGCGCTCGACGGCGCGGCGCATGGCTTCGGCAATGTCCGCCGCGTCCGCGGCTCCAGCGTTCGGGATCAAGCAGGCGAACTCCTCGCCGCCGATTCGGGCCAGAAGCCAGTCGGCCTGCATTCGTCCTTCCAGCATAGCGGCAAACTCGGTCAGCACCGTGTCGCCGGCGGCATGGCCGTGCGTGTCGTTGATCTGCTTGAAATGATCGATGTCGAAGAGCAGCAGCGCCGAAGGCGTGGTCTCACGCTTGAGCAGGGCCTCGGCATGCTCAACGAAGGAGCGGCGGTTGCGCAGGTTGGTCAGCGGATCGCGCTCCGCGACCAGGCGGCTCGCGCGTTCGTCGCGCTCCAGAGCGAGGATCAGCAGCGTGATGATCGACAGCATGACCAGCAGGGTCTGCAACAGCGACGCCAGCACGAACCAGTCGGCATATTCGCCCGGCGCCTTGTAGGCCGGCTCGAGCAGTAGCGAGCCGACAAGGACCGAATACCAGACGGCGCCGCGGGCGCAGTGCACCCCGGCGGCGAACCTGCGCGACGGCAGCGGTTCACGCCGCATGCCGAGCCAGATCTCGCGCCCGCCGAGTACGGAATAGGTGCCCATGATCAGGGCGATCGCCGCCGTGCGGAACATGATCGAGCTGTGGAAGATCGGCGTGAGATAGAGAATGAACCAGATCAGCGTGCCGGCGGAGGCGTGGAGATAATTGGGGCGCTTGCCTTCGAACACCGCGATCGCCTGCCAGAACAGCCCGAGCGCCAGGGCTCCGGCTCCGAGCGCCATTCCGGCGGACATCCAGAAGGGCAGAATGGGACGCATGGCATGCATCACCGTGCCGAGAAAGCCGATGGCCGCGGCGAAGGTCAGGATGCCGAGCAGCACGCTGCGGCGGCGCTGGCGCCACAGATTCCCGATCAGCAGCGCGGAAATCAACGTCGAACATGCATGGATCACCATGATGGTCGGAAGATGCAGGAAATGGTTCATGCTGAAAAAAGTGCCCGCTCAAAGAGACCTTGCAGTCTGATCCTACAAGACGGCTCATTGAGAAACCCTTACGCCGAAGGTGCCGCGGGATGGGACACTGCGGATCCCTGCCCCGATACCGCCGGGCTCCCCGGGTGCTTCTCCTTCCGGAGACGGGAAAGCCCGGCCCGGTGTTCCGGCCTCCATGCCTTGATGCCAAAATTGGTCCGGGTAAATCCGCCTTTCCGCGGGGTTTCCCCTCTTCGGCAACGGCCTGTGCCTTTCCTTCGCCCGAACATCTGGCTAGCGTCGCGCGTCACTGTGAAACCGGGAAGAGATCTGGAATGAAAGCCTTCACCTACGCCGCCGTCCTGTTGCTCGCCGCGAGCCCCGTGCTTGCCGACGATCTGGTGGCGCTGAGCACGACCGCGACCGCGATTACCGGCGACATCAGCATGGACGATTTCGAAATGGTCTTCGCCAATGGCGAGAAGATCGAGTTCGACGAGCTGGTCGGCGACCATTTCGTCGTCGACGGCGAAGATGTTCCCGCCTCGGTCTACAGCGTGAAGGATCCGAGCGTGCCGGAACTCCTCAACGGCAACACGCTCTGCGGCACGAGCGCGGTGACCTACGTCGCCTCCTGGGCCGCCGACGACGTCACCGTCGTCGCCATGTTCGACACCCAGGACGTGCCGCAAAGCAGCGGCGACATGTGCGCTTCGTTCTCCTACGTCTATCCCTGAGGAGCGTGTTCAAGGGGCTGCTGGTGCGGCGATCCGGGTCGGCGGCGGCCTCTTGACCTCGGGCCCGGCCCGCGCCATAACACGCCCCATGAAAACGACCATCTGCATTATTTGCGGGACTATTATTCGCTAGCGCAAACGCTGGCCCGGCCGTTTTCGTCTCCTGATCAAGTCCCAGATGACAAACGACCCGGTCCAGCCGGACGATTTGGCTATTGGGAGACTGGAATGGCGACGAGCCTCAAGCTTTACAACACACTGACGCGCGACAAGGTCGATTTCGCCCCGATCGATGCCGACAACGTGCGCATGTATGTCTGCGGCCCGACCGTCTACGACTTCGCCCATATCGGCAATGCGCGCCCGGTAATCGTCTTCGACGTGCTCTACCGGTTGCTGCGCCATGTCTATGGCGAAAGCCACGTCACCTATGTGCGCAACATCACCGACGTCGACGACAAGATCAACGCCCGGGCGCTGCGCGACTTCGGCGCGCAGATCGCCGACGGATCGATGACGCTGAACGAGGCCATCCGCGCCGTCACCGGCAAGACCGAGAGCCAGTTCCATGCCGACGTGGCGGCGCTCGGCTGCCTCCAACCCACCGTCGAGCCGCGGGCGACCGACAATATCGGCGAGATGATCGCCATCATCCAGCGGCTGCTGGACCAGGGCCACGCCTATGTCGCAACCGGCTCCGAAGGCCACGAGGTGCTGTTCGCCACCGCCTCCATGGCCGATTACGGCCAGCTTTCGAAGCGCAAGCTCGAAGACCAGCAGGCCGGTGCCCGCGTCGCGGTCGAAGCCCACAAGACCAATCCCGGCGATTTCGTGCTGTGGAAGCAGTCGGCCGATACCGAACCGGGCTGGAGCGCCAGCTTCACGTTCGAAGGCAAGACCGTGGCGATCCACGGCCGTCCCGGCTGGCACATCGAATGCTCGGCCATGGCGGATCGTTATCTCTGGGAGGACATCAAGGACCGGCTTTCGCCGCGCGCCAAGGCAAGCCCGCACCAGTTCGATATCCATGGCGGCGGGCTGGACCTCATCTTCCCGCATCACGAGAACGAGATCGCCCAGTCCTGCTGCGCCTTCGACACCGATATCATGGCCAATGTCTGGATGCACAACGGCTTCGTCCAGGTCGAGGGCCGCAAGATGTCGAAGTCGGAGGGCAATTTCGTCACCATCAACGAGCTGCTGGAAACCGACAAGTTCGGCGGCCGCAAATGGCCCGGCGAAGTGCTCCGCCTCGCCATGCTGATGACGCATTATCGCGAGCCGATCGACTTCTCGGTGAAGCGGCTGGAGGAGGCGGAAAGGCTGCTTGCCAAGTGGCCGGTGGCCGACGCCGGTGACGCTGAGCCCGACGCTGCGATCATCGATGCGCTGGCCGACGAACTCAATACGGTCGCCGCGGTGCAGGCCTTGCACGCGCTCGCGCAGGCCGCCAATGCCGATCCGTCGAAGGCCGGCGCGTTTGCTGCCAGCGCCGCCCTGCTCGGCATCGTGCCGAAGAAGGCGGCCTTGAGCGACGACCTTGCCGCAGCCGTCGAAGCGCTCGTCGCCATGCGCCTGGAAATGCTGAAGACCAAGAACTTCACCGAGGCCGACAAGATCCGCGACGATCTTCTGGCCAAGGGCATCCAGCTCAAGGACGGCAAGGACAAGGAAAGCGGCGAACGGGTGACCACCTGGGAAGTCAAGCGGTAGGATGTCTGTTCTGGCACAGACCCGGAAAGGAGACGCATCATGACCGATCCCATCTACACCGGCGGATGCCAGTGCGGCGCGATCCGGTTTCGGGTCAGCGGTGTCCTCAAGGACTCGTCGATCTGCCATTGCCGCATGTGCCAGAAGGCGTTCGGCGCCTATTACGCACCGCTCGTCTCGACGCGGGGGGCCAAGCTCGAATGGACGCGCGGTCAGCCGAAGACATTCCGCTCGTCGAATTTCGCCCTTCGCGGCTTCTGCGACCATTGCGGCACGCCGCTGACCTACGAGGCGCCGGACGGCGTGGCGATCGCCGCCGGTGCCTTCGACGATCCGGCGCTGCTGCCGCCCACCGTGCAGTTCGGCACCGAGGGCAAGATCGGCTTCGTCGACCACCTGCACGAACTGCCCGGCCACACGACCGAGGAAGATGCAGAGGAGGCGCCTTTCGTGCTGGAGATCGTCTCCTACCAGCATCCGGACCACGACACCGGCGGCGACTGGCCGAAGGAGAGCAAGGAATGACGGAAAAGAACCCCAATACGCAGATGCCGAAATGGCTGCTCTATGGCCTGATCGGCAAGGGCATCCTGGTCGTGCTCATCACGGTGGGCGTCGTCGCCTACGTGGCACTTCGCTAGGAGAAGATCGAATGGATGGAATTTTCACCGGCGGATGCCAGTGCGGTGCGGTCAGGTTTCGGGCGGAAAAGCTCGGGCGCCCGTCGATCTGCCATTGCCGTATGTGCCAGAAGGCCTTCGGCTCGTTGTTCGGCGCGCTGGTGACGGCCGATCATGCGCATCTGACCTGGACGCGCGGCCAGCCCTCGCTGTTCCGCTCTTCGGCCAAGGTCAAGCGCGGCTTCTGCAACAAGTGCGGCACGCCCCTCACCTACCATGTCGGCGAACATATCGAGCTGGCGATCGGCGCCTTCGACCACCCCGAGCTGATCGAGCCGCAGGTGCAGGTCAACCACGACAAGCGGCTGCCATGGATCGACCACCTGTTCGAAAAGCCGGCGGCGACCTCACCGGAGATGGAAGCGTTCTTCGCCTCCGTGGTGTCGAACCAGCATCCCGACCACGACACGGCCGTCTGGCCGCCCGAGGAGGAGTGAGCCTTGAACGGAACCGAAAGCCATAGCGGCGGGTGCCAGTGCGGCGCGGTGCGTTATCGCGTCGCCGGCAAGCTCGGCTATCCGCATCTCTGCCACTGCCGCATGTGCCAGAAGGCCGGAGGCAATTTCTTCATGGCGTTCGCCGGAACCCGCGAGGAGAATTTCGAGATCACCCGCGGCACGCCGCGCTGGTTTTCCTCCTCCGATCCCTGCCGCCGCGGCTTCTGCGAGAAATGCGGCACGCCACTTTTCTTCAAGAGCGCCGGTTCGCCCTACCTCGGCGTGACGATCGGCAGCCTCGACGATCCGGAAGCCACCACGCCCGTGTCGCAGGACGGGGTGGAGGCGCGGATTTCCTATTTCGACAAGCTCTTCTCGCTGCCGCAAAAGACGACCGACCGTTCGGACCTGCCGGACGGAACCTCCCGGATCGCGCAGAGCAACCACCAGCATCCCGACCATGATACGGCGGTCTGGCCGCCGCAGAAGGATTGATCATGACCACTGAATTGCGCGGCTTCTACCCGGAGATCGAACCGTTCGAGACCGGCTTTCTCGATGTCGGCGACGGCCACACGATCTATTGGGAACGCGTCGGCACCAAGGGCGCCAAGCCCGCGGTCTTCCTGCATGGCGGCCCGGGCGGCGGAACGAGCCCGCTGCAGCGCCGCCTGTTCGATCCGAAGCTCTACGACATCCTGCTGTTCGACCAGCGCGGTTGCGGCAAGTCGACCCCGCATGCCGGACTGGACGCCAACACCACCTGGCACCTCGTCGCCGACACCGAGCGGCTGCGCGAGATGATGGGCGTCGATAAATGGCTCGTCTTCGGCGGCTCCTGGGGCTCGACCTTGGCGCTCGCCTATGCGGAGACGCATCCAAGCCATGTGTCGGAACTGGTCCTGCGCGGCATCTACACGCTGACCAAGGCGGAACTCGACTGGTACTACCAGTTCGGCGTGTCGGAGATGTTCCCCGACAAGTGGGAGCGCTTCCTGGCGCCGATCCCCGAGGACGAACGCCACGACATGATGGGCGCCTATCGCCGCTACCTGACGGGCACGGACAGGAAGAAACAGCTCGAATGCGCGATCGCCTGGAGCACCTGGGAAGGCGGCACCATCACGCTCCTGCCGAACCCGGACTATGAGGCGCATTTCGGCGAGGACGACTATGCGATCGCCTTTGCCCGGATCGAGAACCATTTCTTCGTCCATGGCGGGTGGATGGACGAAGGCCAGCTGCTGCGCGATGCCTACAAGCTGAAGGACATTCCCGGCGTGATCGTGCACGGCCGCTACGACATGCCCTGCCCGGCGAAATATGCTTGGGCATTGCACAAGGCCTGGCCAAAGGCCGATTTCCACCTGATCGAGGGTGCCGGACACGCCTATCTGGAGCCGGGCATCCTCGACCAGCTGATCCGCGCCACGGACCGGTTTGCCGGCAAGGAATGAAATGACAATGGACCTGGCCACCCCCCTCTGCCCTGCCGGGCATCTCCCCCTCATGGGGGGAGATCGACTCGCGGCACTGGCCTGCCCTTCTCGACAGCTGCTCTTTTCAGGCAGAAACGCGAGGATGGACCGGACGGCCAAGGCAGGCACGGACCACGGATCTCCCCCCTTGAGGGGGAGATGTCGCGAAGCGACAGAGGGGGGTGAACGCCAGAAGACGAATACGGTAATGCCTCGGGAGGCACACACATGACACGCGAAAAGATCTACCTCTTCGACACCACGCTGCGCGACGGGCAGCAGACGCCGGGCATTGATTTCTCGGTCGAGGACAAGATTGCCATCGCCGCCATGCTGGACGAGTTCGGCCTCGATTATGTCGAGGGCGGCTATCCGGGGGCCAACCCGACCGACACGGCGTTCTTTTCCAAAAAGCGCACCAGCCGCGCCGCCTTCGTCGCCTTCGGCATGACGAAGCGGGCCGGCGTCTCGGCCTCCAACGATCCGGGCCTCACCCAATTGCTGCAGGCCGAGAGCGACGCGGTCTGTCTGGTCGCCAAGACCTGGGACTATCATGTGGAGGTGGCACTCGGCTGCACCAACGACGAAAACCTCGACAGCATCCGCGAGAGCGTCGAGGCGGTCGCCGCCGCCGGCAAGCAGCCGATGGTCGATTGCGAACATTTCTTCGACGGCTACAAGGCCAATCCGGCTTACGCGCTGGCCTGCGCGAAAGCCGCCTACGAGGCTGGCGCACGCTGGGTGGTGCTCTGCGACACCAATGGCGGAACCCAGCCGCCGGAGATCCGCGACATCGTCCAGGCTGTGATCGCGGCCGGCGTTCCCGGCGCCTCGCTCGGCATACACGCCCACAACGACACCGGCCAGGCGGTCGCCAATTCGCTCGCCGCCGTCGAGGCCGGCGTGCGCCAGATCCAGGGCACGCTGAACGGCATCGGCGAGCGCTGCGGCAATGCCAATCTGGTGACGATCATCCCGACGCTCTGTCTGAAAGAGACCTATGCGTCACGCTTCGAAACGGCGATCGACACGGACAAGCTGGTCGAACTCACCCGGCTGTCGCATGCCTTCGACGAACTGCTCAACCGCTCGCCCGACCACCAGGCACCCTATGTCGGGGCGTCAGCCTTCGCCACCAAGGCCGGCATTCATGCCTCGGCGCTGCTGAAGGACCCACGCACCTACGAGCATGTGGTGCCCGAAAGCGTCGGCAATTTCCGCAAGGTCATGGTCTCCGACCAGGGCGGCAAGGCCAATTTCATCAACGCGCTGAAGCGCCGCGGCATCGAGGTCGACAAGCAGGATCCGCGGCTCGACAAGCTGATCTCGATCGTCAAGGAGCGCGAGTCGTCGGGCTATGCCTATGAGGGCGCGGATGCGAGCTTTGAGCTTCTCGCCCGCCGCACGCTCGGCACCGTGCCGGACTTCTTCTCGGTCGAGAGCTTCCGCGTCATGGTGGAGCGCCGCTTCGATAGCCATGGGCGTCTGAAGACGGTGTCGGAGGCGGTGGTGAAGATGGTGATCGACGGCAAGGCCGTCATGTCGGTCGCCGAAGGCGACGGCCCGGTCAACGCGCTCGATCTCGCGCTGCGCAAGGACATCGGCAAGTTCCAGGCTGAAATCGCCGATCTCGAACTCGCGGACTACAAGGTGCGTATCCTCAACGGCGGCACGGAAGCCATCACCCGCGTGCTCATCGAATCCACCGACGATACCGGCGTGCGCTGGTGGACCGTCGGCGTTTCGGAAAACATCATCGATGCCTCGTTCCAGGCGCTGATGGATTCGATCGTCTACAAGCTGATGAAGAACCGCGAACTGGCCGGCAAGATCGCCGCCGAGTAACGGCGGCGATCGACATGCGACGTCTTACACCGCCGGCGGGTTGAGACGGGCGAAGCCTTCCTGGCGGTAGTACGGGAAGTGCGGATAGGCGGCGTCAGTCTGGCTAGCGGCGTCGAGCGCGGCGATCTGTTCGGCCGTCAGGGTCCAGCCGATGGCACCGAGGTTCTGGCGCAGCTGCTCTTCGTTGCGGGCGCCGATGATGACTGAAGAGACGGTCGGGCGCGACAGCAGCCAATTGAGCGCCACCTGCGGCACGGTCTTGCCGGTCTCCTCGGCAATGACGTCCAGCGCATCGACCACACGGTAGAGCCGTTCCTCGTCGACCGGCGGGCCGAAGGCTGCCGTCTCGTGCAGGCGGCTCTCCTTGGGCAACGGGCTGCCGCGCCGGATCTTGCCGGTGAGACGGCCCCAGCCGAGCGGGCTCCAGACCATCGCGCCGATGCCCTGGTCGAGGCCGAGCGGCATCAGGTCCCATTCATAGTCGCGGCCGACGAGCGAATAGTAGACCTGGTTGGCCACGTAGCGCGGCCAGCCGTGCTTTTCGGCGGCGGCCAGCGACTTCATGATCTGCCATCCGGCGAAGTTGGAAACGCCGACATAGCGAAGCTTGCCGGATGCGACGAGGCGGTCGAGCGTCGACAAGACCTCCTCGACCGGCGTCGAGGCGTCGAAGGCATGAAGCTGCAAGAGGTCGATATAGTCGGTGCCGAGGCGGCGCAGGATGGCGTCGATGCTGGTCACGAGGCGTGCGGAGGATGTACCCCAATCGGCCGGGCCGTCGCCCATCGGCAGTCCCGTCTTGGTGGAGATCAGCACGTCGCTGCGCCGGCCCTTGATGGCCTGGCCCAGCACCTCCTCCGAGGCGCCGGCCGAGTAGACGTCCGCCGTATCGAACAGATTGACCCCGGCTTCGAGGCAGATATCCACCATCCGCCGCGCCTCGGTCACATCGGTATTGCCCCAGGCGCCGAAGAGCGGGCCGGAGCCGCCGAACGTGCCGGCACCGAAACTCAAGGCCGGCACGCGCAGGCCGGAAGCTCCCAGACGACGATATTCCATGACAGTATCCTTTCGATAGTTGATGCGTTGGTGGGGTGTGGTTCAGGCCTTGGCCGGCGCCGCATTCAGGCTCCGCTGCTCGCGGCGCATGGCGATGAGGGCGAGCCCGACGGCGGCAACGGGGAAGATGGCGGCGACGATCGGCAGGTGGGCAAGGCCCGGGCCGTGCTCGATGGTCAGTCCGCCGACCCAGGCGCCGATCGCATTGCCGAGGTTGAAGGCGGCAATGTTGAGGCTCGAGGCCAGCGCCTGCCCCATGCCCCTGGCCTTCTGCAGGATGCGCAACTGCAACGGCGCGACGGTGGCAAAGCCGGCGGCACCGAGCAGGCCCACCATGGCCGCGGCGGCGAACGGGTAACCGATCAGCAATTCCATGGCGACCAGCACCACGCCGAGCCCGCCCAGCGACAGGATCAGGGCACGGTCGAGATTGCGGTCGGCCAGACGGCCACCCAGGAGGTTGCCGACGACCAGGCCCGCCCCGAACAGCAGCAGGATCGGCGAGACGGCCGTTTCGGCAAAGCCGCTGACCTGGGTGAGGATCGGCGCGATGAAGGTGAAGACGGCAAAGACCGCGGCGAAACCGAGCACAGTCATGGCGAGGCTGGTCACCACCGGCTCGCTGAACAGCACCGAGAGTGACGTGCCCTTCTCGGCCTTGTCGGCCGCGACATCGTCCTTCGGCAGGAACATGGCGAGAACGGCAAAGGCCATGACGCCGACGACGGCGACCGCCCAGAAGGTCATGCGCCAGCCATATTCCTGGCCGAGCCAGGTGCCGAGCGGTACGCCGGCGATGTTGGCGACCGTGAGCCCGGTGAACATGACGGCGATGGCGGAGGCGCGGCGGTCCTCGGCGACGAGGCTGGTCGCGACCACGGAGCCGACGCCGAAGAAGGTGCCATGCGCCAGCGCCGTGACCAGGCGGGCGACCATCAGCGCTTCGAAGTTCGGGGCCAGCGCACAGGCCGCGTTGCCGATGGTGAAGACCACCATCAGCAGCAGAAGTATGGTGCGCGACTTCATCCGCCCGGCAAAGGCGGTGAGGATCGGCGCGCCGACGACGACGCCGAGCGCATAGCCGGAGATCAGCAGGCCGGCCGTGGCGATCGAGATGCCGAGATCGCGGCCGACCTCGATCAGCAATCCCATGATGACGAATTCGGTGACGCCGATCCCGAAGGCGCCGGCGGTGAGGGCATAAAGGGCAAGGGGCATTGGGAGACATCCTCTATCTGGTGCCGTTAGGCTCTCCAGATAGACAGATGCGGTTCGGTGAAATAGTATGCCGAGAAGAACAATATATGTGAACTGAAGTCACCGAATGGCGCGACAGGACATCAACCGATCCGGTGAGATGGAGGTTTTCGTGCAGGTGGTGGAACGGGGCGGCTTTTCCGCCGCCGCCCGCGCCTGCCGCATGACCCCGTCTGCCGTCAGCAAGCTCGTCGCGCGGTTGGAGACCCGGCTTGGCACGCGACTGGTCAATCGCTCAACCCGCAACCTGTTGCTGACGCCGGAAGGCCAGGTGTTCTACGAGCGTTCGGTGCGCATCCTCGCCGACATCGACGAGGCAGAGAAAAGCGCGGCCTCGCTCGACAATCCGCGCGGCCTGATCCGCATCAATACCAGCGCGGCCTATGGCACGCATATCCTCGCGCCGGTGCTTTCCCGATTCCTGGAAACCCATCCCGGCATATCCGTGGAGATCGTCCAAACCGACCAGGTGGTCGACCTTTTGGCGGAACGGGCGGACATCGCCATTCGCGCCGGGCCGATGGCGAGTTCCAGCCTGGTCGCCCGCAAGCTCGGCGAGACAGCGCTCGTGATCGTCGCGTCGCCGGACTATCTGGCGCGCCATGGCGAACCCCGGACCGCCGCCGACATGGAGCGCCATTGCCGGCTGGGCTTCGGCTATGTGCGGGCGCTGTCCGACTGGGACGTTCCGGAGGGCGACGCCATCGTTCCGGTACCCGCGGTGGGCCGCGTCAGCGCCAGCGACGGCGAGGCGCTCCGTCATCTGGCGATCGGCGGCACGGGACTGGCGCGGCTTGCCGCCTTCACCGTGCGCGAGGACATCGCCGCCGGCCGGCTGGTCCAGGTGCTCGACGACCCGCGCACCCGCGTCAGCGAAGCCTTCCACGCGGTCTATGTCGGCCAGGGCGGGCACCTGCCCGCCCGCATCCGGGTGATGCTCGATTTTCTCTCGGAGCATGGTCGGGTCTCCTGATCGCGACGACGGCCGGTCGACATTCGGTTCCTGCCGTCACTCCGCCGCGGCGACGGTCAACGGGTGGGTGGAGAGGCCCCAGTCGGGCTCGGAATACCATTCGTCCTCGGCCGCAACGCCCTTCCAGCGCAGGCTCTGAACCGCACGCCAGTTGTCGGCGAAGGCGGCCCGAAGCCGCGTATGGCAGGCCCAGTCCGACTGCGCGACGCCCTCGCCCCAGACGAAGGAGACGCCTTCGATGAAGCGGGCGGCGTAACCCGCCGCCTCTCTGCGCACCAGGAGGAAGCCGGCCATGGCGGTATATTCGGGACCCTTGCCGCCGCCCTCGAAGAGCGGCACGCCAAGCGGAAAGAGCAGCCGCCCGCCCGGTTTCAACCGCTCGATCCACGGATCGGCCGGCCGGTCGACGGCGAAGTTGACATAGACGATGTCGGCGTCTTCCCTCGGCCATTCCACCGCATTGCCGCAGATCACATCGACATTGCCACGATCCGCAAGGCCGGCCCTCGCCCGCTCGGCGAGCGCCGCGTCGTATTCGATGGCGAGCACGCGCCCCTGCGGGCCGACGAGTTCCGACAGGATGGCTGTGTAGTAACCGGTGCCGGCGCCGGCGTGCACGACCGTTTCGCCGCGCTGCGGCGCCAGCGAATGAAGGGCGAGCGCATGCAGGGACGGACTGCCATTGTTGACCCCGCGCGGCACATCGAGCCCCACCAGCACATCCTCATAGAGGGTCGCCACATCGTGCGACGGTGCCTGGCGATAGCCGCCATGTTCCTGGATGAGCCAGGGCGGCGGTCCGAGGAAATCCTCGCGCCTGACCTGAGAAAAGGCACGCGCCAGAGCGCCGTCCTCGAGAATGCCCGCCTTCTGCAACATGCGCACCGCATAGTGCCGACGCTGCTCCATCGTCGAACCGGCCAGCATGATCCGTCTCCATCTGCTCGGCCCCCGACGCAAATTTGCCGCGCGCACGCATCAAAAGCAATCAGGCATTGTTCACCCGAATGAATTTGCTCATTCGCAAGTCATCCGGTAACCCGCATGCCCAGATATTGATCAGGATGCGAGCATCATGAGCGAAGAAATCGCCCCGGCATTGAAGAACGAGGACAGCGCGCGCGGCTTCGCCTTCGCCTTTGCGGCTTATTTCATGTGGGGATTCCTGCCGCTCTACCTGAAGCTCGTGGCGCATATCCCGCCGATGGAGGTCGTCGCCCATCGCGTCATCTGGTCGCTGCCGATCACCGCGGTGATCCTGCTGCTGCTCAAGCGCAGCGGCGACGTATGGAAGGCGATCCGCACGCCCTCGATGCTGGCCATGGCGCTGGTGACGGCGAGCCTGGTGACCGTCAATTGGCTGGTCTATGTCTACGCGATTACGTCGGGCCATGCGCTGCAGGGCGCACTCGGCTATTACATCAATCCGCTGATCTCGGTGCTGATCGGTGCCATCCTGCTCAAGGAACGCATGATGCTGCCGCAGAAGGTCGCGATCCTTCTGGCGGCGATCGCGGTCGCCATCCTCACCTATGACGCCGGCGGCCTTCCGTGGATTTCGCTGGCGCTGGCGTTCAGCTGGGGCTTCTACGCCTTCTTCCGCAAGACCCTGCCGATCGGCCCCAATCAGGGCTTCTTCCTCGAGATCCTGATCCTGTCGGTGCCGGCCTGCCTCTACATCCTGTTCGTCGAGGCGAGCGGCACGGGACACATGGTCAACGGCAATGGGGCAAGCGATATCGGGCTCTTGATCTTCAGCGGCATCGCCACGGCCCTCCCGCTGATGAGCTACGCCAACGGCGCGAAGCTGCTCCGTTTGTCGACGATCGGCATGATGCAATACATTGCCCCGACCATGGTCTTCATCACCGCCGTCTTCGTCTTCCACGAACCCTTCGGCCAGACGAAGTTCATCGCCTTCCTGTTCATCTGGGCCGGCCTGATCACCTATTCCTGGCCGATGATCCGCGACTACCGCAACCGCTGAGCGGCGGCGGACCGCGACGCATCGGCGAAACCGAGTGGAGACATGCGATGCAGATGGCGGACATAGCCTTCGGCACCACCGACTGGAGCACGGTCGAGGCGACCGAGCATAAGGGCGAGACGGGCGTGGCCACCTGGCGCACGCGCCATTTCGGCCCGATCCGCGTCCGCATGGTGGAATACACGCCCGGCTATCTGGCGGACCACTGGTGCGTCAAGGGGCATGTCCTGCTCTGCCTCGAGGGCGAGCTGACGACGGAACTTGCAGACGGTCGCATCTTCGTGCTGAAGCCCGGCATGAGCTACCAGGTGGCGGACAATGCCGAACCCCACCGCTCCTCCACGCAAGTCGGCGCCAAACTGTTCATCGTCGACTGATCGGCCCCGGCCTCAGAGCCGGGAAATGACCTCGTCGGCCCCGTCGAGGTCGACCGCCGTTTCCAGCTTTTCCAGAATGGCGGGGACGATGTCGTCGATCTCGGCGATCACCATGGGCTGGACCCGGTGGGCGGTGTGGATGAAGCCCTGCTCGCGCATGTGGCGCACCAGCTCCAGCATCGGATCCCAGAAACCGTTGACATTGGCGAAGACCATCGGCTTTTCGTGCCGGCCGAGCTGTGCCCAGGTCATGATCTCGACGATCTCTTCCAGCGTGCCGATCCCGCCCGGCAGGGTGACGAAGGCGTCGGCGCGTTCGAACATGGCGTGCTTGCGCTCATGCATGTCCTTGGTGATGATCAGCTCGTCCAGCTGGCCGAGGGAATGGCGCGTGGCCTCCATGTCGACGAGGAATTCGGGGATGATCCCGGTCACCTGACCGCCGTTCGACAGAACGCCGCTGGCGACCGCTCCCATGATGCCCTTGGTGCCGCCGCCATAGACGAGGCGCATGCCGTTGGCCGCGATGGAACGGCCGAGCGCGCGGCCGGCGGCCATGTAGGCGGGGTCGCGACCGGGCTGGGAACCGCAATAGACGCAGACGGATCGAATCGAGGATGCTTTTTCAGTCATGTCCGAAACATGACTATGGAGCGGCGGCGAGGTCAACAAAATTGACGGAAACCTGTTCGCCACAATCCGGAATCCCTTGAGAACGCTTGTGAAAGTCGAAAGATAGGGCTAGCAATTTTGAAGAATATGGCGGCTGTTCCGCCCGGAGACTGACGATGATGAAAAACCGCGCCGTTTGGGTGGCCCTGTTGGTGCTCGGCGTTGCAACCCTGCTGATGGTGTTCTTCGTCCTGCCGCGCGTTTCGCCGGTCAAGGACGATGCCTCGCAGGCCGTCACCACGGCCGTCGATACGGCCAAGGAGGCCGCCACCACGGCGGAAGCCACCGTCGCGGACGCCGCCAAGACGGCAGCGGAAAAGATGGACCGGCTGAAGGCCGAGGCGACCACCGCGGTGACGACGATGAAGGCGCTGTTTGCCGAAGGACACACGCCGGCGGCCGATGCCTTCGCCACCGCCAAGGCTGTCGCCCGGGCCGCAGTCTCCGCGCTCGCCGCCCTCGACATTCCGTCCGGGATCGACTCAGCCCTCGACACGGCGATGAAGAAGGCTCGCGAAGATGCCTCCAAGGCCCTCGCCCTGATCGAGTCGCTGCCGGACGATCCGGCCAAGGCCGCCGGCCTCATCGCCGCCATCGAAAGCGCGCTGACGGGCACCGCGGCACCTGCGCCGACGCCCGTCGCTCCGAACGCCGCACCTGACGAAGCGGCCGATGCCGGCCTGCCGCGCTTCGACGTGCTGCGCGTCGAGCCCGACGGCTCGACCGTGATCGCAGGCAATGCCGCTCCGGGGTCCAAGCTCGAGATCGTTTCCGGCGACAAGGTGATCGCCACGCTTGACGTCGATCCGACGGGCGATTTTGCCGCCGTGCTCGACCAGCCGCTGCCGCCGGGCGACCACAGCCTGCAGCTCAAGGCAACCGGCACGGACGGCAAGGCGGTGACTTCGGACGAGGTCGCGACCATCTCCGTTCCCGCCGATCCGAACGGCAAGCTGCTTGCCATGGTTTCCAAGCCCGGCGAGGCGAGCCGCCTAATCACCCTTCCCGAAAGCGTCAATTCCGGCGCCAAGCAGGAGCGCGTCGCCGCGAGCGAAGTCGCACCGGCAGCGAACACACCGGCAACCACCCCCGATGATGCCGCAGCGCCTGCCGAGACCGCAACGCCTGCGACCACGCCTTCCATGGCACCGGCCGGCACCGCGCCTGCCGCCCAGGCGCCTGAGATCCAGGTCACAGCCGTGGAGATCGAGGGCAACCGCATCTTCGTGGCCGGCAAGGCGCCCGCCGGCAGCAGCGTTCGCGGCTTTGCCGACGAGACGCTGATCGGCACCGTCGTCACCGATCCCAGCGGTCACTTCGTCGTCGACGGTGAGGTGCCACTTTCCGTCGGCTCCCATGTGATCCGGGCGGAACTGCTCGACGCCAACGGCACGGTCGTCGTGCGTGCCTCCGTGCCGTTCGACCGGCCGGAGGGCGAGCAGGTATCGGTCGTCGCGCAAAACAGCCAGACCGCGTCCGGTCAGGGCGGCGCCATGGTCCCGGTCGACCTCGCCGCCTTCGAAAAGCTGCGCGGTTCGCTCGGCCAGGCCTTTGCCCTGCTGCAGGGACTTTACGCCGACGGCAAGAAGCCGGCGCTGGAAGAACTCGCCGCCGCCCGGTCGGCCACCGAGATCGGCCTGAAATCGATCGCCGATTTTCGTCCGGCCGCCATGTCCGCCATTCCGCTTGCCGATTTCGTCGCCGCCACCGCCGCAAAGGCCGGCAAAGCCCTGGCCGCGCTGCAGGCATTGCCGAACGACATCGATGCGGTCGGCGCGGAACTGCCGAAGATCGCCGCGCTGATCGAGGCCGTGCTTTCGCCGGTCGCCCCCTCGCCCGAGCCGGCCATGCCGCCAGCCGCAGCCGGGGCAACGGCCACGCCCGCCGCGCCCGCCGCAACGCAGGACACGGCAACGGCAGCCGCACCGGCCGAACCGAAGACGATCGAGCAGGCGCCGCTGACCGAGAGCCGCAACAGCGTGATCATCCGTCGCGGCGATACGCTGTGGCAGATCTCGCGCCGCGTCTACGGCCAGGGCGTGCGCTATACGACCATCTACCTCGCCAACTCCAACCAGATCCGCAATCCGGACCTGATCGAGCCCGGCCAGGTCTTCCAGGTGCCGAACGAAGCGCTGCCCAATGCCGAGGAGATCCACCGCAAGCGGCTGACCGGCAAGCCGGTGAACTGAGCAAACGGCGGGACTTTCTCCGCCCGGACATTGCATTGGGCGAAACGACGCCTTATCTGCGAAGCAGGCGGCGGCTCTCAAGGAGCCGCCGCCTTTTGCGCTAAAGAGGCTTTCAGGGGCGGACGGGAATGGCGGACAACAAGAAGAAGACGGTTTCGGCGGACAGCAGCAATCCGCTCGGCACGCTGGTGAACCTCTGGCCCTATATGTGGCCGCGCGACCGGCTGGACCTGAAGATGCGGGTCGTCTGGGCGACGATCTTCCTCCTCGTGTCGAAGTTCGTGCTGATCCTCGTGCCCTATTTCTTCAAATGGGCGACCGACGCGCTGAACGGCAAGCTCGACATGGCGGGCATCCTGCCCACCTTCCTGCTCGGCGCCGTGGCGCTGGTCATCGTCTACAACCTCACCCGCATCGCCCAGGTCGGCCTCAACCAGCTGCGCGACGCGCTGTTTGCCAGCGTCGGCCAATATGCCGTGCGCCAGCTCGCCTACCGCACCTTCGTGCACATGCACCGCCTCTCGCTGCGCTTCCATCTGGAGCGCAAGACCGGCGGCCTGTCGCGCATCATCGAGCGCGGCACCAAGGGCATCGAGACGATCGTCCGCTTCACCATCCTCAACTCGATCCCGACGCTCATCGAATTCCTGCTGACGGCGGCGATCTTCTGGTGGAGCTACGGCTTCTCCTACCTCGCCGTCACGGCCTTCACCGTCTGGGCCTATATCTGGTTCACCATCCGCGCCAGCGACTGGCGCATCGGTATCCGCCGGGCGATGAACGACAGCGACACAGACGCCAATACCAAGGCGATCGACTCGCTGCTCAATTTCGAGACCGTCAAATATTTCGGCAATGAAGAGATGGAGGCGAGCCGCTTCGACCAGTCGATGGCGCGCTACGAGAAATCCGCCACCCAGGTCTGGACCTCGCTCGGCTGGCTCAACTTCGGCCAGGGCGTGATCTTCGGCGTCGGCACCGCCGTCGTCATGGTGATGTCCGCCATTGCCGTGCAGCAGGGCCAGCAGACGATCGGCGACTTCGTCTTCGTCAATGCCATGCTGATGCAGCTGTCCTTCCCGCTCAACTTCATCGGCTTCGTCTATCGCGAAATCCGCCAGGGGCTGACCGACATCGAGCAGATGTTCGACCTCCTGGAAGTGGACGCCGAAGTCGTCGACAAGCCCGGCGCGACGGAGCTTTCGATCCGCCAGGGCGGCGCGATCGCCTTCAAGGACGTGCATTTCGCCTATGACCCGCAGCGCCCGATCCTCAAGGGCATCTCGTTCGAGGTGCCGGCGGGCAAGACGGTCGCCGTGGTCGGCCCGTCTGGCGCCGGCAAGTCGACGATCTCGCGGCTGCTCTATCGCTTCTACGACATCCAGCAGGGCTCGATCACCATCGACGGCCAGGACGTGCGCGACATCACCCAGAAAAGCCTACGCTCGGCGATCGGCATGGTGCCGCAGGACACCGTGCTGTTCAACGACACGATTGCCTACAACATCCGCTACGGCCGTCCCTCCGCCAGCGATGCCGACATCGCCCAGGCCGCCGAAGTCGCGCAGATCGGCCACTTCATCACCGACCTGCCGGACGGTTTCCAGACCAAGGTCGGCGAACGCGGTCTGAAGCTCTCGGGCGGCGAAAAGCAGCGCGTGGCGATCGCCCGCACCGTGCTGAAGGCCCCGCCGATACTGATCCTCGACGAGGCGACCTCCGCGCTCGACACGACGACCGAACAGGAAATCCAGGCGGCGCTCGACGTGGTGTCGAAGAACCGCACGACGCTGGTCATCGCCCACCGGCTCTCGACCGTGGTGAATGCCGACGAGATCATCGTGCTGAAGGGCGGCGAGATCGCCGAGCGCGGCACCCATGCCGCCCTGCTGGAGAAGCAGGGCCTCTACGCCTCGATGTGGAACCGCCAGCGCGAAGCCACCCAGGCGGAGGAACATCTGCGGCAGGTTCGCGAAAGCGACGAGCTCGGCGTGGTGGTGCGCAAGCCCCCGGCATCCTGAGGCAACTCGCCGTCGCTGCCGATAGGTTAGACCCTAGGCGGCGATGCAGATGCGGTTGCGGCCATTGTTCTTGGCAAGATAGAGCGCGTCGTCGGCGCGCTTGAGGGCCTCGTCCAGGGCTTCCGCCAGCGGATCGAAGCCGGCAAGGCCGATGCTGACCGTCCCGGCGACGGACGACAGCGCCGAATGACGGCAACCGCGCTCGACCTCGAACCGCATGCGGTCGGCAATGCGTGCGGCGTCGTCGATCGAGGCGTCCGGGAACAGCGCGTAGAACTCCTCGCCACCGGCTCGGGCGATGACATTGCCCTCTCCGATCGTCTCTTCCAGCACGCCGGCGATCAGCCGCAGCGCGTTGTCCCCCTCGGCGTGGCCCAGACGGTCGTTGATCAGCTTGAACTGGTCGACGTCGATCACGGCCACGGCCAGACGCTGACCATTGCTGGCGGCCGCCTGCACGATCTGCTCGGCCAGTTCGAAGAACTTGCGCCGGTTAAAGGCATTGGTCAGCGGATCGCGCTCGGCGGCCTCGATCAGCCTCGCCTCGAGACGCTTTCGCTCGGTGATGTCGAGGATGGCGCCGGCAATGCCGCGCACGCGCCCGTCGCCGCCCTGCATCGCCGCCTTGTGGAAGACGACATGGCGGCTCGCGCCGCCGGAATGACAGACCTCGCTCTCGTAGACCTGGGTTCCGCCGCGCTCAAGAAGGTCGTCGTCGGCTGCCTGATAGCGGCTCGCCAGTGCTTCCGGGGCCACTTCGAACACCGAGCGGCCGACCACGCCGTCCGGCGCCCGGCCGATGAAGGTGGCAAAGGCGACATTGCAGCCGACATAGATTCCGTCGGCGTTCTTGAAAAAGATCGGCGCAGGCAGGTTGTCGATGCAGGCCTGCAGATAATCGCGCTCGATGGCGAGATGACCGCGTTCCTCAAAGGTGGCGCGGGCTCGCTCGAGCGCCCGCCGTGTGCGGGCCAGACAGACGGCGATATCATCGGCCGAAGTCGGATCGACGACATCGTCGGCGCCGAGCGCAATGGCACGCTCGATCCAGCCGCCACTGAGATTTCCCACAGCGATGACGAGATAGGCGTGCTCGCCCAGAGTGCGGCGGAGTTCCCGCACGGCACTGCCGAGCCGTTCGACCGCCACGGGGACGAAATAGGCGATCGGCCGTTCCGGAATGTCGATGGAGGACGGCGCGGTCACGCCCTGGGCCGCCAGTAGCGCCGGTATCGGACGGTCATCGACGGCAAGCCAGAAGACCTCGCGATCCTCCTTCGCACCGGCCTGCCGCATCGAACTTTGTTCAATACTGGACAACTGCTCTTCCGATTTCCTGACGGCGAGATGGTTCTTGCGGACGTGCCTGCAAGTTTCGACCTGCTATTTAAGGGGGTAAATGTTGACGGAAGGTGCATGGCGCCCCAACTACCAAAAATGATCGCGATGTGATGCCATTTGCCGCGTCCCTCGGTTTCAGCGCCGAAAGCATTGCCCCGGGCGCGCTTTCGGGGTAGTCAGCCACGTCGATCCTTTGCAGCGAAACGGGGTTTTTCATGGATCTGTTCGAGAGTATCCGTAAGGCTATCGTGCCTGTGCACAAGGAGGGCTACCCTTTCGTCGCCATCTTCTTCGTGGCGTCCCTGATCCTTGGCTGGATATTCGAGCCGCTCTTCTGGATCGGCATGGTGCTGACCCTTTGGTGCGCCTATTTCTTCCGCGATCCGGAGCGGGTCACCCCGCAGGATGACGATCTCGTCGTCAGCCCGGCCGACGGCCGCGTCTCCGCCATCCAGATGACCGTTCCGCCGGAGGAACTGCATCTCGGCACCGAGCCGATGCTGCGCATCTCGATCTTCATGAACGTGTTCAACTGCCATGTGAACCGCTCGCCGGTGCGCGGCCGCATTTCCAACATCGTCTACCGCGAGGGAAGCTTCCTCAACGCGGAGCTGGACAAGGCAAGCGAGGAAAACGAGCGCAACGGCCTCGTCATCGAGACGACCCATGGCGAAATCGGCGTCGTGCAGATCGCCGGCCTCGTTGCGCGCCGCATCGTCTGCTGGGCCAATCCGAACGACCCGCTGGCCGCCGGCGAACGCTTCGGCCTGATCCGTTTCGGTTCGCGTCTCGACGTCTTCGTGCCTGTCGGCGCGGAACCGCGCGTCTCCATCGGCCAGACCGCCATCGCAGGCGAGACGGTGATCGCCGAGTTCGGCTCGGCCAAGGGACCCGTCGTCAGCCGTCGCAGCTGACGCAGGAAGGACAAGCCGCATGCAGACGCCAAAGTCGCCGGTCGAAGAGAACGAGCACAATGATCGCGCACGCGGCCCTCGCCTTCGCGAGATCCCCTTGCGGCTGCTGGTGCCGAACCTCATCACGGTTCTGGCGATCTGCGCCGGCCTGACCGGCATCCGGCTCGCCTTCGAGAACCGCTACGAACTGGCGGTTGCGATGGTGCTGGCCGCGGCTTTCCTCGACGGCATCGACGGGCGCATCGCCCGGATGATGAAGGCGACGTCGAAATTCGGCGCGCAGATGGATTCGCTCGCCGACATCGTCAATTTCGGCGTGGCCCCCGCCCTCGTGCTCTACGTCTTCATCCTCGACCAGGCCCGTTCCTTCGGCTGGATCGCGGCGCTGATCTATGCGATCGCCGCCGGCCTGCGCCTTGCCCGCTTCAACGTCATGGCCGAGCGCGAGACCAAGGTTCCGTGGCAGTCGGAGTTCTTCGTCGGCGTGCCGGCCCCGGCCGGAGCCATGCTGGTGCTGCTGCCGGTTTATCTCGGCTTTCTCGGCGTACCGCCAAGTGCCCCCGTCGCCTTTGCCGGCGCCGTCTACACGATCCTGATCGCTTACCTGCTGGTCAGCCGCCTGCCCGTATGGTCGGGCAAATCGGAAACCAGCCGCATCCGCCGCGACCTGGCGCTGCCGATGATTCTCGGCGTGGTGCTCTACGTGGCGCTGCTGATGAGCTTTACCTGGGAAGTACTGTCGCTGACCGTGCTCGGCTATCTTCTGTCCCTCCCCTTCGGCGCCCGCTCCTGGCACCGGCGCTACGGCACGCTGACCATCGGCGAGGAAGCCCCGGAAAAGGGTCTTTCCGAGATCGATCGGGGTCTCTGAGGCGCGGTTTTCGCCGATCCGCCGCCTTTTCCCGCGAAAAATCGATCATTTCTCGCGAAACATGGCCGCTTCTGATCAAAATTGATTTGCGTCATAGTTTGCGCCACGCTTTTGTCGTGATCTGCTCGAATAGAGCAAAAAACAAAAAACAAGAAATACCCAGGAAACACTTCAGGAGCACGACATGACCACCAAGGCCCCCGCCGAGGCGAAGCCGGCGACCCAGACTCTCGACTCCCATTACAGGCCGCTCGGCCTCAAGGCCGTCGTCGCCGCAGCGCTGATGCTGAAGCGCAAGCCGGCCAAGAAGGCCGTCGCCTGAGTGTCAGAACAGGCTCATCTGGCCACCGCCCGATGACTTCTTCTCCGGCTTGGCCACGACCAGGCTTTCCCCGACCGGGGCTTGCACCTCCGGTCCGGTATTCTTGACCTTGTTGACAAGGTCGGACACGGGCACCGCCTCGAAGAAATCCTCTTCGGCGGGCACCAGAAGATCCGCCACCTCGCGCGGCTCGCGGGTCTTGCAATCCAGCCAGCGCTCGAAATCCTCCGCCTTGATCACCACCGGCATGCGATCGTGTATGCGCCCGATCGTGCGGTTGGAACCGACGGTCAGGATGGCACCGGTGTCGACTTCCGATCCGTCGGCCGACGACCAGGTCTCCATCAGGCCGGCAAAGGCGACGATCTTGCCGTGACGCGGCTTGATCCAGTAGGCCTGCGATTTCTCGCCGCTTTCCTTGGCGGGGCGATGCCATTCATAGAAGCCTGATGCCGGGACGAGCACGCGCCGATGCCGCATGGCGGCGCGGAACGAGGCCTTGCCGATCGCCGTCTCCGAGCGCGCATTGATCAGCAGCGGAAAATCGTTCGGGTCCTTGACCCAACCGGGGATAAGCCCCCAGCGCACCAGCACCGCCTTGCGGTCCGGCAGATTGCTACCTGCCTCCGGGCGATCGCCGGCGATGACGACCAGGATCGGTTGGGTCGGCGCGATATTGTAACGCGCTGGAAACCCTTCGAGCTCGAGCAGCCCGAGGAACTCCTGAACCTCTTCAGGTGTCGCCGTCAGTGAAAAACGTCCGCACATGGGGAATCCATCGCACTTGCCGCCGGACCGGTCAAGGCGACGGCGCGCTGTGCCGCGGCGCTTGCGAGGCCGGGAAAAACTGGCGATAGTCAGATCGTCGATTCTCCGCCGCGCCCCTGTGCACGTCGACAGCCCCCAGGAGATCCGCTTCATGCAGAGCCGCCCTCGCCTCGCCTCTTCCGCCATCGTCGAACGCGAAGGCCGTTTCCTGCTCGTGCGCCGGCGCAATCCGCCGGCTGCCGATCTCTTCGCCTTTCCAGGCGGACGGGCCGAGCCCGGCGAGACGCCGTAGGAGACCGCGATCCGCGAACTGTTCGAGGAGACCGGGCTGGAAGGGCGCGAGGCGCGTCTGTTCGAAACGCTCGAACTCCTGCCCGAGGACGGCATGCCGGAAAGCCATTTCCTACTCTCCGTCTTCCGCGTCGAGGCCGCGGCGGAAACGGTCGCCATTGCCGACGACGACGCGCTCGAGGCCGGCTGGTTCCTGCCCGAGGAAATCGCCCGCCTGCCGGTTCCCGACAGCGTGCGCGCCTGCGTCGAGAGGCTGGTCAGGGGCGGCGAAGCGGGATAAACAGGGGTCCGGCGTTCGATCGCCGCCGATTTTACCGCAGCGACGACAAGGCAGGGCATGCGCGCGACAGGATTTTCCGCCAAGGCTTTCTTCGTGGCTGCCGCCTTAGCCCTCGGGTCGCTCCCGGCCTATGCCCAGGCGCCGCAGCCGCCCGCGACACCGGAAGCCGCGCCCGAATCGACAGAGAAGCCCGCCCCTTACGACGACAAGCTCGCCCGCCTGTCGGAGATCATCGGTGCGGTGCACTATCTGCGCAATCTGTGCGACAAGGAAGGCGAGCCGGAGTGGCGCGAAGCCATGCAGAAGCTGGTGGATGTGGAGACCGGGACCGAGCCGAAACGGCGCGCCCGTATGGTCTCCGCCTATAATCGAGGATACCGCTCGTTCGCCTCGGTTTACACGACATGCACGGCATCGGCGATCGCCGCCGAAGGCTTCTACCGTAACGAAGGCGCAACACTCGCCGTCGAAATCGCCGCCCGCTATGGAAATTAACGATTAATTCACCTGTTTTGGTCTCGGGCCGTGTCGTTTTGACAAAAGGCTGATAGTGTCATTAACAGGTGAGTAAGGACTACGCTTCGGGGAATGACCATGGAACCGCGCCGCAACGAGATCGACGACATGATCGTGCATGAAAAGACGCAGGCCGCGCTGGAATACCAGAACGAAGCCTGGGCCGACGGTATCGCGGATGGCATCGAACCGGAAATCATTGCCGACGCGGCCTTCGCGCTGGCCATGCGGGAGACGATCCGCATCCATGGCGAAAACGGCGCCGAGGCGGTGCTCGAATCGCTGCGCAGCCGTTTGCTTGCCGGCGAATTCTCGCCCGAACGTCGTGTTCAGTAACAGGATCCAGAGGCACTGCAATGCATAGCAGGCTGAAGCCCTTGTGGCACGATCGCCTCGTGCGCCTCCTTTCTATTGCCTTGGCGGTCGGTCTGACGGCCGTGCCCTTACGGCCGGCACTGGCGCTTTCCGACATCCCGCCCATTCCAGCCCCCCAGCAGGATCCGACCGCGCCGCAGGCGCCTGAGGAGGAGGAAAAGCTCGACGAGCTTCCCGACCCCGGCCTGACCGGCATTCCCGATCCCGATCCGCTGATCAAGAAGCCCGAGACGCAACAGCCTCCCGCCAATGCCGAGGCGGACGAGCCGCCGCCGGAGGTCATCTACGACATCACCAAAGCGCCCGAGCCGGTGCGGCGCCTGCGCGAACATATGATCGAAGCGGCCGCGTCGGGCGACATCGAGCGGCTGCGGGCCCTGATGAATCCCGGGCCGAACCAGACCCAGATCCTGATGGAGACCAGCGAGGATACCGATCCGGTCGCAGCGCTGAAGCAACTGTCGGGCGACGACGAGGGCGTCGAGATCCTCGCCATCCTGATCGACATCCTGTCGACCGGCTTCGTGCGCGTCGATCCCGGCACGCCGAACGAGACCTATGTCTGGCCCTATTTTGCCGAGAAGCCGCCGGCCATGCTGACGCCGCCGGAGAAGGTCGAACTGCTGCGCATCGTCACTGCGGGCGACTTTGCCGCGATGGAAGAACTCGGCAACTACAACTTCTTCCGGCTCGGCATCACGCCGGACGGCAAGTGGAAATTCTTCACCGCCGGCGACTGAGCTTCTCCCAGGCGGCGTGCACTTTGGCACAACTTTCGCCGTGGATCATTTGCCGTCCGGTGGCTGGAATCGATTCCCTTTTGCAATGCGATGCTCTAACTCTCGGGCATCGACCAACCGGAAGGGAACGACGATGCCAGCAGCCTCCCTGCCCGATCGCGCACTGATCAAGTTATCCGGTGCCGACGCCGAGCATTTCCTGCACAATCTGGTGACCACCGACATTGCGGCCCTGCCCCCGGGCGAGGCCTGGCCCGGCGCACTGCTGACGCCGCAGGGCAAGATCCTGTTCGACTTTCTCGTCTGGCGCGACGGCGACGGTTTCGTGCTGGACACCACCACCGGCCAGCGCGACGCGCTGATCAAGCGACTTTCCATGTACAAGCTCCGCGCCGCCGTCGACATCGTGGCGCTCGAGCCGGAAGGCGTGACCGTCGCCTGGGGCGAGGATGCGGACGAAACCGGCCTTGTCGATCACCGGTTCGCCGCTGCCGGCATCCGTGTGACTCTCAAACCGGGCGCGGGACAGGCGGAGGTCCAGCAGGGTTACGACGCCTTGCGCGTGCTTGCCGGCATCGCCGAATCCGGTCCGGACTTTGCCCTGCAGGACGCCTTTCCCCATGACGTTCTCTTCGACCTGATGGGCGGCGTCTCCTTCCGGAAGGGCTGTTATGTCGGCCAGGAAGTGGTGTCGCGCATGCAGCATCGCGGCACGGCGCGGCGCCGCGTGGTCGTGGTGACCGCCGACGCCGCCCTGCCCGTCACCGGCACGGAGCTTACCGCCGGCGGCAAGCCGATCGGCACGCTCGGCACCGTTGCCGGCAATCGCGGCCTGGCCATCGTCCGCATCGACCGGGCCGGCGAGGCCATCGCGTCCGTCACGCCCATCCTGGCGGGCGAGACCGCCGTTACGCTGTCGCTTCCTTCCTGGACCGGGCTTGCCTTTCCCACCAGCGCGGCCGAGGAGGGCTGAGCATGGCCGAGGCCGCCGCACTTTCGGGGCGCGCCTGGCAGCGCATGCTGTCCGGACGGCGACTCGACCTGCTCGATCCCTCGCCGCTCGACGTGGAGATTTCCGACATCGCCCACGGGCTGGCGCGCGTCGCCCGGTGGAACGGCCAGACCTCCGGCGACCATGCGTTTTCGGTCGCCCAGCACAGCCTGATGGTCGAGGACATCTTCCGCCGCATCACCCCGAAGGCGACAGCCGACGAGTTGCAGATGGCCCTGCTGCATGACGGCCCGGAATATGTGATCGGCGACATGATCTCGCCGTTCAAGGCCGTGGTCGGCGGCGGCTACAAGCTCGTGGAGAAGCGCCTGGAGGCGGCGATCCACCTGCGCTTCGGCCTTCCGGCGCATCCGACCCGCGCACTGAAGGACCAGATCAAGAAGGCCGACACCATTTCCGCCTATTTCGAAGCGACCGAACTTGCCGGCTTCGCCGAGGCGGAAGCCCGTAAGTTCTTCGGCCAGCCCAGGGGCATTGCCCGCGACACCCTGCTGATCGCGCCGCTTCCGGCCTACCGGGCGCAGGCGCTGTTCCTCGAGCGCTTCGAAGCCATCGAGGCTGCGCGCGCGGTGCGCCCGAAGGTGACCCCATGAGCCAAATCGTCGTCTCGCCGCTGTCGCGCATCGCCGAACTCGCCGTTCGCCACAAGGCGCGCGAGATGATCACGCTGATGGCCGAGAAGCAGGATTTTCACCGCCCCGCGGTGATCTCCGCCGACCGCCACCTGAAGCTCGGTGTCAACGACATCACCTTTGCGGGCACTGGCGACCTGATCGCGCCGCAGGAGCGGCATGTGCTCGAGATCATCGAATTTGCCCGCGCATGGGACCAGAGCGCACCGCTCCTCATCCACTGCTGGATGGGCGTGTCGCGCTCGCCGGCGGCCGCCCTGATCGCCAGCCTTGCCGTCGCCCCGGAAGACGACGACGAGGCGCTGGCGCGACGATTGCGGGCCGCCTCGCCCTATGCCACCCCCAATTCCCGGCTGGTCGAGATCGGCGACAGCCTGCTGTCGCGCGGCGGACGGCTGACGGCGGCGGTCAAGGCGATCGGCCGCGGTGCGGATGCCGACGGCAACGCGCCCTTCGTTCTGACCGTTCCGATCTCGGCGGACCGTCCATGACGGACCGCACGACCTCCGTCGAGATCGGACTCAATGCCGCGATCGTGGCGGTGACCGGCGGAAATCCGCGCATTCTGGTGGTGAGCGACCCGACCAGCTTCCTGGAAAGCCTGCCCTTCGGTCCGTTCGACCCGGTCCGCCATCGGACGATGGAAATGTCGCTGCGCACCACAGTGACGGCCCAGACCGAACTGCACATGGGCTATATCGAACAGCTCTACACCTTCGGCGACCGGGGCCGGTACAAGATGGCCGGCGATGTCGGGCCGCATGTCGTTTCGGTCGGCTATCTGGCGCTCACCCGCATGGATCCCGCCCGCGAGGCGAGCCTCAATGCCGCAGGCGTGCACTGGCGCGACTGGTACAGCTACCTGCCCTGGGAGGACTGGCGACACGGCCGGCCGGCGGTGATCGACCGGGTGATCCTGCCGGCGCTTGCGCAATGGGCGGAAGAGGACCCGAGCGAGGACAAGGCCGAGATGCGGCCGTCGCGCCGCTCGCGGCTGAAGCTCGCCTTCGGGCTCGATGATTTTCCGTTCGACGAGGAGCGGGTTCTCGAACGCTACGAGCTGCTCTACGAGGCCGGACTGGTTGAGGAAGCCGTGCTCGACGGTCGGGTCGCGGCCCGGCGCGTGTCGGAGCCGATCGGCATAGCCATGCGCTTCGACCACCGGCGGATCGCCGCGACCGCGCTGGCGCGGCTGCGCGGCAAGATCAAGTATCGTCCGGTGGTGTTCGAACTGATGGCGCCGGAGTTCACCCTGACCGAACTGCAGGCGACCGTCGAGGCGATCTCCGGCCGGCACCTGCACAAGCAGAATTTCCGCCGCCTGGTCGAGGGTGCCGAACTGGTGGAACCAACAGGCGAAACACTCGCGACCGGCGGCCGGCCGGCGGCACTTTTCCGCTTCCGCCGCCAGATTCTCGAGGAGCGTCCGGCGCCCGGCCTCAAGCTCGGCGGACGCTGAGCCGAGCTGCAGACACCGCCAATCCCTCCCCTTGCGCTTGACCCAGAGGGGTCCTGCCCCATCTAGCCCCTTGACGCATCTCGACGTGAAGGAGTGAACTGAAGGATGGAACAGCAGGCCAGCGAAGTCATCATCGCGACGCGCACGGCGCTCAGCCAGGCGAGCGCGCTTGCCGTGCAGTATTCGTTTTCGATCGTCGGCGCGCTGCTCCTGCTGACCATCGGCTGGACGCTCGCCGCGCTGCTCAGCCGGTGGGCGCATGAGGGTCTGCTGCGTGTCCGGGGCATAGACGAGACGCTCGCCCGCTTCTTCGCCAACGTCATCCGCTATGCCTCCCTGCTGCTGGTCTTCGTCACCGTGCTCGGGCAATTCGGCGTGCAGACCGCCTCGATCATCGCAGCCCTCGGCGCCGCCGGCCTCGCCATCGGTCTTGCCCTGCAGGGGACGCTGCAGAACATCGCCGCCGGCATCATGCTGCTGGTGCTTCGCCCGTTCCGGGTGGGCGAATATATCGAGACGGGCAATATTTCCGGGACGGTGCGCGAGATCGGCCTGTTCGCGACCGAACTGAAGACGCCCGACGGGCTCTACCGGCTGGCACCGAACTCGATCCTGTGGAATGTGCCGATCACCAATTTCAGCCGTGAGACCACGCGCCGCTTCGAGCTGAAGGTCGGTATCGGCTATGACGACGACATCGATCTCGCCCAACGCCTGATGCGCGAGCTGGCGGAGAAGGACAAGCGCGTGCTGAAAAGCCCGCCGGTGGACACCTTCGTCAACGAACTGGCCGAAAGCGCCGTGGTGCTGACGCTGTGGTACTGGACGAGCGCATCCGACTTTTGGCCGACCTCGCGCCAGATGATCAAGTCCGTCAAGCAGGCCTTCGACGAGAACGGGATCTCCATCCCGTTCCCGCAAGTGACCTACAATGCTCGCTTGCCGGGGCTCACAGCCGTCGAGGCCGAGGCCGAACGGGAAGACGCTTGAGCGGCGATCATGGACGGAAGCCGCGTCAGAGCGACAGCCTGGGTGCAGAGGTCTCGCCGTCGTCGCCTTCGCTGCTGCCGGTATAGGCCGAGTAGGCAGCGATCACCTGCTTCATCTCTTCCAGAACGTCGAACAGGCTGACGGTATCGTCGTCCTCGTCTGTAGCGTCATCGGCCGGCGGAGGCGGCGGGCCTTCCGGCCGCAGCTGCTCCATGGCATCGATGAACTGTGATTGCATCAGGGATCCGGTGCCTTCCCCGTCGAGCTCGGCGAAGAGGGATGTGGCGTCCTCCTCGCTCATGTCCTCGGGACGGGCGGCGACGAATTCGGCTTCGGTGACCTTGCCGTCGCCGTCGGTATCGATCTTGGCGAACAGGTCGGCGGCGGAGGGGCGGTCATCCGCCCCGGCATCGGCCGCGCCGCCGGCATTGGCGAGCAGCATGGCCATCACGCCGCCGGCCACCTGGGAGGCGACACCGCTTGCGGCGTTTTGATTTTCGACCGTCGGATCCTGGGTGCGCGGCGAGCCGGAGGACTTTTCCGCGGCGGCCAGTTCTTCGGCACTGATGATGCCGTCACCATTGGTATCGAGACCGGAAAGCGATGTGGAGTACAGAGAACCGCCGCTCGGCGACGAAGAAATACTGGTCATACAAATCCCCGTAAGTATCGGCTGAAAGTGCCTGTATCCGCAGTACGCTATACTCTTCCGACGGGATGACTCTGGGCTATGGGATTCGCGGTAAAGGGTCAAAAACCAATAATAATCTACAATAAGTAGTTTGCGTCGCTTCTAACATACGTCAATTGCTTGAACTCATGGAATTTCTCGTTCGCAGTGTGACGAAAGACACCGCGATCCAGGTCTATCCACCGAGACAAAAGAACTGATTTTTGTCAGCCGATTTCCACATCCAGGCCGATGTCGAGGGTCGGCGCGGCCATGGTGACCTTCGAGGTCGAGATGTAATCGACACCCGATTCGGCAATCGCGCGAATCGTCTGGATGTTCACGTTGCCGGATGCTTCCAGCATCACGCGGCCGACGGCCGACGGATAGTCGGCACCGGAAAGCCCGTGATGCATCCGGTTGATCTCGACCGCCTCGCGCAGCAGGTCAGGGCCCATATTGTCGAGCAGGATGGCGTCCGGCCGCGCGCTCAGCGCCTCGCGCATCTGGCCGAGATTGTCGACCTCGACCTCGACCTTGACCAGATGCCCGGCATAGGCGCGCGCCGCCTCGATGGCGGCAGCGACGCCGCCCGCCACCGCGATATGGTTGTCCTTGATGAGAATGGCATCGTCCAGGCCGAAGCGGTGGTTGGAACCGCCGCCGAGGCGAACGGCGTATTTCTCCACCGCCCGCAGGCCCGGCAGGGTTTTGCGCGTGCAGGTGACGCGGGCATGGGTGTGGGCGATCTCGGCGGCGAAACGCGCCGTGTAGGTCGCGACGCCCGAGAGATGCATCAGGAAGTTCAGCGCGACCCGCTCGGCCGAGAGGATGGAGCGCGCCGGGCCCTCGACACGGATCAGCGCATCGCCGGGTTTCACCCGATCGCCGTCCGCGACCTCCGCTTCGAAGACGACCGAGGGATCGACGAGCCGGAAGGCGGCACGCGCCAGCTCGATGCCGGCGATCACGCCGTCCTCGCGGCTGTTGAGCGCGGCCCGCGCCGACTTCTCCGGTCCGATCGTCGCATAGGTGGTTATGTCGCCAGCGCGGCCGAGATCCTCAATGAGCGCCGCCCGCACCTGGTCCTCGACCATCAGGGGAAGCAATACGGGGCGAAGGGGCTCGGTCATCGGATACTACCTCTGTCTTGGATCAGCCGGCGATTTCGGCGGCGATGCGCTCGGCATCCTTGAGGGTCATGAAGGTGCGACGGCGCAGCGCTTCCACCGGTTCCGGGAAATCGGAACGGAAGTGCCCTCCTCGGCTCTCCTCGCGCTGAAGCGCCGCGGTGGCGATGAGCTTGGCGGCGGTCGCCATGTTGGAGAAGCGGACGCGCCTGTTGATGCCTTCGAGACGGACGATCTGGCGGATCAGGTCCTTCAGGCCTTCGGCATCGCGGATGACGCCGGCATGGGCCGACATCTCGCGGCGCAGCGCCTTCAACTCGGCGCTGTCTTCCAGCGTCACCAGTTCGTCGTTCTCGCCGGCATCCTTCGGCCATTCATAGAGCGAGGATTCGGGCAGCATGCCCTTGATGCTCTCGGCAATCCGGGCGGCGAACACCACCGCCTCCAGCAGCGAATTGGAGGCCAGACGGTTGGCGCCGTGCACGCCGGTCGAGGTCACCTCGCCGGCCGCCCAGAGCCCGTCGACCGTGGTCTTGCCATCGGCATCCACCAGCACGCCGCCCATGTGATAATGCACGGCCGGCACGACCGGGATGGGCTGTGTCACCGGGTCGATGCCCGCTGCCTTGCACGAGGCGTAAACGGTCGGGAAGAGATCGGGGAAATGCGCGCCGACCGCCTTGGTGCAGTCGAGGAAGGCGCCGCGGCCGGCCTTCACCTCGGCAAAGACGCCGCGCGCGACGATGTCACGCGGCGCAAGCTCGCCATCGGCATGCAGGTCCGTCATGAAGCGATGCCCGGCGCGGTTGATCAGGATCGCACCATCGCCGCGCAGCGCCTCGGTGGCGAGCGGCGCCGGGTCCTGGCCAATGTCGATGGCGGTCGGGTGGTACTGGACGAATTCCGGATCGGCGATCATCGCGCCCGCCTTGGCGGCCATGCCGACGCCGGCGCCGCGCGCTTCGGCCGGATTGGTGGTCACCTGGTAGAGATGGCCGATGCCGCCCGAGCAGAGCACCACGGCGCGGGCCGGAAAGGCGACGCGGGTCTTCGACTGGCCGGCATCCGGACGGGCGATGACGCCGGAAACGAAACGGCCCTCAGCCACCAGTTCCTCGACGACATAACCTTCCATCACCCGGATTGATGGCGTCTTGCGCACGGTGGCGATCAGCGCCTCCATGATGGCGCGGCCGGCCTGGTCGCCCTTGACGCGGACGATGCGGCGCTCGGAATGGGCCGCCTCGCGCGACAGCAGCAGATGGCCTTCGAGATCGCGGTCGAACGGGACGCCATAGGCGAGAAGATCGCGGATGCGGTCCGGCCCCTCCGAGATCATCAGGCGGGCAATGCGTTCGTCGACGATGCCGGCGCCGGCCGCGAGCGTATCCGCAAGGTGCTTTTCGAAGGTATCGCCGGGGCTCATTGCCGCGGCGATGCCGCCTTGCGCCCAGGCGGAAGACGCCCCCTGGCCGATCGGGGCTGCGGCAAGCACGGTGACCGGACGCGGCGCGAGCTTCAGGGCGCAGAACAGCCCCGCCAGGCCGCCGCCGATGATGACAATGTCGTCGACGCCCTGCCAGGATTGCGGGCGCATGGATTCAAGCTTCGTGGACATTCAGGCAATCTCCGCCGGCGAGACGCCGGTCCTCGTCAATTCTTCAAATTGATCATGCGTTCGACCGCGAGGCGCGCCCGACCGGCAATCGCCGGATCGACCACGACCTCCTCCGTCATGAAGAGCAGGCTGTCGAGGATCTTCGGCAGCGTGATGCGCTTCATGTGCGGACAGAGATTGCACGGCTTGACGAAGTCGACGTCGGGCACTTCTGCCTGGATGTTGGAGGCCATGGAGCATTCGGTCACCAGCAAAACACGACCCGGGCGCTTCGTCTTGACATAGTCGATCATGCCCGAGGTCGAGCCGGCATAGTCGGACACCGCCAGAACGCTCGGATGGCATTCCGGATGGGCGACGATCTCGATCGACGGATCGGCGGCCTTGTATTCCATCAGCTCTTCCGCGGTGAAGCGCTCATGCACTTCGCAGTGCCCCTGCCAGGTGAGGATCTTCTTGCTTGTCTGTTTGGCGACGTTCATCGCCAGGTATTCGTCGGGAATGCACAGCACGGTGTCCGACTCGAAGCTGTCGACGACGGCAACTGCATTCGACGAGGTGCAGCAGATGTCGGTCTCGGCCTTCACGTCGGCCGAGGTGTTGACATAGGTGACGACCGGCACGCCCGGATAGCGCGCCTTCAGCGCCCGCACATCGGCACCGGTGATCGATTCCGACAGCGAGCAGCCGGCCCGACCGTCGGGGATCAGCACGGTCTTTTGCGGATTGAGCAGCTTGGAGGTCTCGGCCATGAAGTGCACACCGCACTGGACGATGATGTCGGCATCGACGCGCGTCGCGTCGCGGGCAAGCTGCAACGAATCGCCCTTGATGTCGGCAACGCAGTGGAAGATCTCGGGCGTTTGGTAATTGTGCGCGAGGATGACCGCGCCACGTTCCTTCTTGATGCGGTTGATGGCGTGGATATAGGGCGCGAAGACCGGCCATTCGATCGCCGGGATGAAGGCTTTGACCCGCTCGTAGAGATGCTCGGTTTCCTTTGCCACCGCGGGGGTGAAGGACAGATCGGGCCGTTCCAGAACGCCGAAACGCTCCGCCGCCGTCTGCGATTGGCGCATCTGGGCAAGACTGCCGGTCCCTGAGATATGTGCCATGCCGAACCCTCTCTCCAGTTGGCAACCCACTTATGCTCAAATTGAGCAAAAATAGGATCAAAGAAAACCGGCCAGAGCCGGTGACGCTGATTTAGAAAGTTTTGTGACGGTTTGCAAGGGCGATAAATAGCCCTGCCGGCCGGTTCTGCCTGTTTGGTGACCATGCTCTCTTTCAGGATCGGCGAAAACAGGTAGTGTCGCGCAATACGCGGCACGCCGCCGAGAGGTCCCATGCTTGAACTTTTAGCGCTCATTCTGATCGTCATCCTGTTCGTCAACAATCGCACCGCCTTCAAGCGGAGCGACCAGATGGAGAAGCTTATCGCCATGCTGTCGGAGCGGGTCGGACGCCTGGCATCATCCGGCGCAGCCGCGCCGGCGACTGAGCCGGAGGCGGTCGAAGCGGCCGAGCAGTTGGCGATCACCGAAGCGCCTGCCCCCACGCAGGACGTCCCGGCTGAAGCGATGGCGGAAGCCGGCATCGACGATCAAGCGGCGTCAGAAGCCCCGGCCGGGGAAGCCTCCTTGCAGCCTACGGCATCGACGTCCGCCCCGGCACCAGCCGGACGGAGCGAAAGCCTGGAAAACTATCTCGGCGCGCGCTGGGCCGTCTGGGCCGGCGGACTGGCGCTGGCGCTGGGCGGGCTCTTTCTCGTGCGCTATTCGATCGAAAGCGGCCTGCTCGGCCCCGGCGTCAGGCTTTCGCTCGCCGCCCTCTTCGGCCTGTTGCTCGTGGCGGGAGGCGAGATCGTCCGGCGCAAGGCCCTGCCCCAGGCGGCGGCGCTCTACGACAATGCGATGATCCCCGGAATTCTTACGGCGGCCGGCACCTTGTCCCTGTTCGGCGCGATCTACGCCGCGCACGGGATCTACGATTTCATCGGCCCGGCCCTCGCCTTCCTGCTCTTGGCGCTCGTTGCCTTCGCCACGCTCGGCCTGTCGCTGCTGCACGGCCAGGCACTCGCCGGTCTCGGGCTCGCCGCGTCGCTCGCCACGCCCGCGCTGGTGTCCAGCACGTCACCAAGCCCGTGGACGCTGTTTTCCTTCCTCACCGTCTCGCTCGTCGCGACGGCGGCGGCGTCGCGCTTGAGATCCTGGCGCGTGGTACCGGTTCTTGCCAATGCCGGGCTCGGACTGTGGGCGATCGTCTACATCCTGTTCAGCGACGGGGTCGAACTGACCCCGGTGACGCTGGCACTGATTGCGATGATTGCCAGTGCCCTCCTGGTCTGGCCGGCCGGTGCCTGCGACACGGATCAGGCCGCCGACCACCTGAGCTGGAGCAACCTTGGCCTCGCCTTCACCCGCAAGCCGGCCGGGCAGTGGCTGTCGGTTTCGCTTGCCGTGCTCTTTCCGGCGCTTGCCATCGTCGCCGTCGGCGTGGCGGCAGATCTCAATCCGCTGTTTGCCATGGCGGCCCTGATCGCGGCGCTTGCAGCCGCCGGTGCCGCCCGTCGGGGCGCCGGATGGCCAGCCGTCGTGGCCGCATGCGGCGCTCTTCTCTGCCTCGGGCTCAACGCCGCCGCAACGACGGACCTCGTCCAGGGATTCGACACCGGCCTTGGCGGCGACACACCGCTCCCCGGCCTGGACGGACAGTCGATGGCGATCGTCCTTGGCCTTGGCGCCGTCTTCCTGCTGTGCGGTCTTGCCTTCATCCGCCGCCGGGGTGCGGCCGATGCCGTCCTTTCGACGCTCTGGGCCGCGATTGCCGCTGCCGTGCCGGTGACGATCGCCTCGATCAGCTTCGTGCAATACGGCGTCTATGCGCGGGACTGGACGCACGGCCTCTACGGCATCGCGCTCGGCCTCGTACTTCTCGGTGCGACCGAATTCTTCTCCCACGCCGGGCTCGCCACCACGCTTCGCCGCAGCCTCGACCTGCTGATCGCCGGCTCGTTTATCGCCTTCGCCTTCAGCCTGCACATGCTGACCGATGGCATCGTCACCACCATCCTCCTGCCGATCCTCGGCTTCGCCTACCTGATGGCCAATCGACTGCGGCAGTGGAGCGGGCTGCCGTGGATGATGGTTGCCGCCCTCGTCTGCGTACTGGTCAGGATCGCAATCGACCCGACGATGGTCGGGCCGGAACATCTCTCCACGACGCCATTGTTCAATGCGCTTCTCCCCGGCTACGGCATTCCGGCGATCCTGGCGATCCTGTCGGCCTATGAATTGCGCAACTGGCCGGGCTTTCGCGTGCGCAACGCGTTGCAGGGGCTCGCCAGCCTTCTCGGGCTATTGGCAGTCGCCATCCTCATCCGCCATGCGATGAACGGCGGCGTGCTCGACGACAGCGTGCCGACGCTCGGCGAACAGTCGATCTACACGCTGCTGATCACCGGGCTGTCGGGCATACTGATGACGCTCGACCTCAAGTCGCCGAGCCCGGTCTTCCGCTATGGTTCGATGGCCGCCGGCGTGCTGTCGATGGCCAATGTGCTGATATTGCATCTCTTCGCGCTCAACCCATTCTTCACCGGCGAAAGCACGGGGTCCTGGCCGCTCGTCAACCTGCTGCTGATCGGCTACCTGCTGCCCGGCCTTGCCTATGCGGGCCTCGCCTTCTACGCCCGCGACAAGCGCCCGCTCCCTTATGTGGCGGCGCTTGCGATCAGCGGCGCCGTGCTCGGCTTTGCCTGGGTCACGCTCTCCGTCCGGCGGTTCTGGCACGGGGAGTTCATCGCCTCCTGGAAAGGCTTCGAACAGACCGAGACCTACACCTATTCGGTCGCCTGGCTTGCCATCGGCGTCGGCCTTCTGGCGCTCGGGACAAAATTCGATGCCCGCAGCCTGAGGCTCGCCTCCGCCGTCACGGCCGGCCGTGCCTTTCGGCTGGTCAGGATCTTCTGGTAGAAGAGTCCGATACCGATCAGCACCACGCCGAGGCCGATGAAGGAAAGCGCCCTCAGGACGCCTTCGAGATGGCTCATGTCAATCAGGAA